>Ga0306926_10006524_pt1 | contig 12537 bp, 12 predicted proteins | sample flu12Cox44000178_FD_203759 | JGI IMG/M metagenome (GOLD analysis project Ga0306926, IMG submission 203759) | Lab enrichment of tropical soil microbial communities from Luquillo Experimental Forest, Puerto Rico - flux8day.12C.oxic.44.000.178 (v2)... | ecosystem: Environmental > Terrestrial >... | reverse complement strand
GCTTCGGGACGTAGACCTTGCCTTCCTTCAGGCGCCTAATGAGATCGTCGGGAGTGAGGTCGACGAGCTCGATGGCGTCGGCACGGTCGAAGATCGTGTCGGGCACGGTTTCGCGGATGCGCACGCGGGTGATCTGCGCCACCACGTCGTTGAGACTCTCGATGTGCTGCACATTGACGGTGGTGTACACGTCGATGCGGTTGGCGAGCAGCTCTTCCACGTCGAGGTAGCGCTTGGGGTGGCGGCTGCCCGGCGCGTTGGTGTGGGCAAATTCGTCGACCAGCACGAGCTGCGGCCGCCGGGCGACAATGGCGTCGATATCCATTTCCTCGAGGATGCGCTGGCGATAAACGACGCGCCGGCGCGGGATCACTTCGAGCCCGGCCAGCAGCGCCTCGGTCTCGGCGCGGCCATGGGTCTCGACCACCCCGACCACCACATCGACGCCGTCCTTGCGTTTGGCGCGCGCCTCTTCCAACATTTTGTAGGTCTTGCCGACGCCCGGCGCGGCGCCGATGAAGATCTTGAGCTTGCCGGTCGCGCGTTCCTCGCGCTGCGCCTGCGCGAGCAGGGCCTCGGGCGAGGGTCGCTGGTCCGGATCGCGCCGCTGGTCGGTCATTCGTGGTGAGCCCAGCGGCGAGGTCCCTATTTCTCCGCCGCGTCGAGCGCCATGTTGAGCGCTAGAACGTTAACCCGCGGTTCTCCCAACAGACCGAGGAAGCGGGTTTCGGTGTGCTCGCTCACGAGCTGGCGCAGGCGATCTTCTGGCAAGTTGCGGGCCTTGGCAACACGCGGGACCTGGAACAGCGCCGCCGCGGGCGAGATGTCGGGATCGAGGCCGCTTCCCGAGGTCGTCACCAGATCGGGCGGAATAGGGTCGCTCGCGTTTTCTTTTTTGAGCGCGTCGATGTCGCCCTGGATCCGATCGATCAACGCTTTATTGGAGGGCCCGAGGTTCGAGCCGCCGGAGTTCGCTGCATTATAGGGCGCCGAGACATTCTTCGTGGCGTCTGCCGGATCGGGCGTCGTGGTTGCCGACGGCCGGCCGTGGAAATAGCGCTCGCTCGTGAACTGCTGGCCGATCAGCGCGGAGCCGACGACGATGTCGCCCTTTCGCACGAGGCTGCCCTGCGCCTGATAAGGAAACACAACTCCGGCGATGCCGGTGATCGCGAGGGGATAGACGAGCCCAGTGATCAAAGTGAGCGCGAGCAAAATGACAATTGCCGGACGGATTTCGCGTGTCATGTTCTTTCCTCAAGCGAGGTGCAAAGCGGTGACCAAAGCGTCGATCGTCTTGATCCCGATGAACGGGACGATGATGCCGCCTAGTCCGTAAATGAGAAGATTGCGCCGCAGCAGCGGGCCGGCGCCGATCGGCCGGTAGCGCACGCCTTTGAGCGAGAGCGGGATGAGCGCGATGATGATCAGGGCGTTGAAGATGATGGCGGAGAGAATTGCGCTCTGCGGCGTCGCCAAGCCCATCACGTTGAGCGCCTGGAGCTGCGGATAGAAGGCGACGAACATCGCCGGGATGATGGCAAAATATTTCGCCACGTCGTTGGCGATCGAGAAGGTGGTGAGCGCGCCGCGCGTCATCAGCAGTTGTTTGCCGATTTCCACGATCTCGATCAGCTTGGTCGGGTTGGAATCGAGGTCGACCATGTTGCCGGCCTCGCGCGCCGCCTGCGTGCCGGTGTTCATGGCGACGCCCACGTCGGCCTGGGCCAGTGCCGGTGCGTCGTTGGTGCCGTCGCCGCACATGGCGACGAGCTTGCCCTTGCCCTGCTCGTCGCGGATGAGACGCAGTTTCTCCTCCGGCGTCGCCTGAGCGAGGAAATCGTCGACCCCGGCCTCTGCCGCAATCGCCGCGGCGGTCATCGGGTTGTCGCCGGTGATCATGATGGTGCGAATGCCCATGCGGCGCAGCTCGGCGAATCGCTCGCGGATACCGCCCTTGACGATGTCCTTGAGGTGAATGACGCCGAGCACCTTGCCGTCCTTGGCCACCGCGAGCGGCGTGCCGCCGGACTTGGCGATGGTGTCGGCGACCGCCCGCACCTCGCGTTCGGTCTCGGCGCCCACGTTCGGGCGCAGCGCGTGCACCACCCCGCCGGCCGCGACTGCCGTGGGCGACGCGTTGAGATAATTGAGGATCGCGTCGACCGCGCCCTTGCGCACCGAGGAGGTGCCGACCTCGACGCCGCTCATGCGCGTCTGCGCGCTGAACGGGATGAAGTTCGCGCGCAGTTCGGCGAGCTCCCGGCCGCGGATGCCGTATTTCTCCTTCCCCAGCACGACGATCGAACGGCCCTCGGGCGTCTCGTCGGCGAGCGAGGCGAGTTGCGCCGCGTCCGCGAGCTCCTGCTCGCTGACGCCGCGCAGCGGCTTGAACTCGGTGGCCTGCCGGTTGCCGAGCGTGATGGTGCCGGTTTTGTCGAGCAGCAGCGTGTCGACGTCGCCCGCGGCTTCGACTGCGCGGCCCGACATGGCGAGCACGTTGAAACGCACCAGCCGGTCCATGCCGGCAATGCCGATGGCGGAGAGCAGGGCGCCGATCGTGGTCGGGATCAAGGTGACGAACAGCGCCACCAGCACCACCACTGAAATCGCGCCTTGCGCGTAGGCGACGTAGCTCGGAATGGTCGCGGTCGCGAACACGAATATGATGGTCAGACCGACCAGCAGGATATTGAGCGCGATCTCGTTCGGGGTCTTTTGCCGCTCCGCCCCCTCGACCAGCCGGATCATGCGGTCGAGGAAGGTCGAACCGGGCGCCGCGGTGATGCGCACCCGGATCCAGTCGGACAGCACTTGGGTGCCGCCGGTCACGGCGGAGCGGTCGCCGCCGGACTCGCGGATCACCGGGGCGGATTCGCCGGTGATCGCCGCTTCGTTGACCGAGGCCATGCCCTCGATCACTTCGCCGTCCGACGGGATAAGGTCGCCGGCCTCGACCAGCACCACGTTGCCGACTTTCAACTCGGTGCTTGGCACCAGCCGGAAATTTTGCGAATCGTCGGCGCCGGCAATCAGCTTTGCCTGCGTTTCCGTGCGCTGACGCCGCAGCGTGTCTGCCTGCGCCTTGCCGCGGCCTTCGGCGATCGCTTCGGCGAAATTTGCAAACAGCACCGTGAACCACAGCCACAGGACGATCTGGAACTCGAAACCGACTTGGCCCCCGCCGGTGAAGAGGTCGCGCACCAGGATGATTGTCGTCAGGATGGTGACGATCTCGAGCACGAACATCACAGGATTACCCATGAGCGCCCGCGGGTGGAGCTTGACGAAAGCCGAGCCGATTGCCGGCACGACGATTTTCGCGTCGAACAGGGCGGAGGAGGGTGTGCGCTTGCGCAGTAGCGACGTTTCCATGGCCGTGCTCCGGAATTAGTTCGCCGCGAACAGCGTGCCGGCGCCGATTGCGAGATGCTCGACGAGCGGTCCTAGCGCCAGCGCCGGGAAGAAAGTGAGGCCCCCGATGATGACGATCACGCCGACGAGCAGGCCGACAAACAATCCGCCCGTGGTCGGGAAGGTGCCGGCCGAGGGCGGAATGGATTTTTTCGCCGCCAGCGACCCGGCGATCGCCATGGCGGGCACGATCATCCAGAAGCGGCCGATGAACATCGCGACGGCGCCGGTGAGATTATAGAACAGCGTGTTGCCGGAGAGCCCGGCGAAGGCCGAGCCGTTGTTGCCGGTCTGCGACGTGTAGGCGTAGAGGATTTCGGTAAATCCATGCGGGCCGGGGTTGTTGGTTGCGGCCGCGGCGGAGGGCACCACGACCGCGACCGCGGTCCAGCCGAGATACATCAGCGGCAGGATGAGGATGGCGAGCATTGCCATCTTCACCTCTTTCGCTTCGATTTTCTTGCCGACGTATTCGGGCGTGCGACCCACCATCAGCCCGGCGACGAAAATCGCGACGATCACGAACAGCAGCATGCCGTACATGCCGGCGCCGACCCCGCCGACGATGATCTCGCCGAGCTGAATGTTGATGAGCGGGATCATGCCGCCGAGCGCGGTGAAGGAATCGTGCATGGCGTTGACGGCGCCGCACGAGGCCGCGGTGGTGATGACGGCGAAGAGCGCGGAGGCGGCGATGCCGAAGCGCACCTCCTTGCCTTCCATGTTGCCGCCGGAGAGTCCGAGCGCGTTGAGCGCATCGTTCCCATGGCCCTCGGCGGCGTAGCAGACGATCACGCCGGCGACGAACAGCACACCCATGGCGGCGAAAATCGCCCACCCCTGGCGCTGGTTGCCGACCATGCGGCCGAACACGTTGGTGAGCGCGGCGCCGAGTGCGAAGATCGAGATCATCTGCACGAAGTTGGAGAGCGCCGTCGGGTTCTCGAACGGGTGTGCCGCGTTGGCGTTGAAGAAGCCGCCGCCGTTGGTGCCCAGCATCTTGATTGCCACCTGCGAGGCGACCGGACCGACGCCGATCGTCTGCTTGGCGCCTTCGAGCGTCATGGCGTCGACGTAGGGGCCGAGCGTCTGCGGCATGCCTTGCCACACCAGGAACAGCGCGTAGGGCACGCAAATCGGCAAGAGGACGTAAAGCGTGCAGCGCGTGACATCGACCCAGAAATTGCCGACCGTGCGCGCCGAATGCCGCGCGAAGCCGCGGATCAACGCGATCGCGAGGACGATGCCGGTCGCCGCCGACAGATAATTCTGGTGCGTGAGCCCGAGCATCTGCACCAGATAGGACATGGTGCTTTCGCCGCCGTAGTTCTGCCAGTTGGTGTTGGTGATGAAGCTCGTCGCCGTGTTGAAAGAGAGATCCGCGGGGACGGCGGGCTGGCCCGCGGGATTGAACGGCAGCACCGCCTGCAGGCGCATGACCGCGTAGAGGATGACAAAGCCGCCCAAGTGGAAGAACAGCATGGCGAGCGTGTAGGTGAGCCAGTGCTGCTCGCGCGCCGGGTCGACGCCGGCGACACGGTAGAGCGCGCCTTCGACCGGTTGCATCACCGGCCAAAGGAACGTGCGCTCGCCGTTGAACACGCGCGTCATATACCAGCCGAGCGGCTTCACCAGCGCGATCACGATCGCGCAGTAAAAGACGATCTGAATCCAGCCGTTGATGGTCATGTTAGAATCGCTCCGGCCGCAGCAGCGCGTAGGTCAGGTAGACCAGCAGCGCCGCGGTCACGGCGGCGGCAAGCGCATAGTCGAAGCTCATGGGAAGCCTCTCACATCCGTTCGCAGGCGAAGGCGTAGCCGACCGTCAGCGCGAAAAAGGCGAGCCCGATCGCCAGCATGACGAGGTCCAGCATGGGGTCTCCTCTGGGTCCCAGATCGTCCGCGTCGCACGATAAGTGTTTGACGCGAACGGCTTTTAGTCCGCCTCAAAGGGCGGGATCGCCACGCATACCTGCCAACCGCCGCGTATTTATTCGAGAGGGAACTCCCGCCGGCCTTTATAGGAATCTCATATAGATTCCGCGGCGGCCGTTTTGGACCCGCATCCTTATTCCGCGCTTATGAGATCGCAGTCGCGCCGACCTCGAAATCATACGAGTGAAAGGCGCACATTGGTGCCGGAAGCCAAGTGCCACCACCTTCGACAAAACCCGAGGGCACGCCGGCAAGGCCAGGAAAAAGGACGATTTCGATGAGCGTTGCTAGCCACCATGCGGGCAGCTGGCCGACCGTTCCCTCGATCGCGCGCGCCCTGTTACGCGCCGTAAGGACGGCCCTCGAAGCGCACGCCCGATATCGGGTGAAAAGCGCGTTGTCCCCGGCTCAATTCCTGCAGTCGGAGAGGGATATCCGGCGGTATCGCCGCCTGATGCGGGCTGGCGCTTGAACGCCGATCGGACAGCCATGCGGCTTGCTTCCGACCATAACGATCAAATTCGCCGGCTCGATTCCGAACTTCTGGGAGTGCAGGACGTTACCTCCGCGCTCATGGTCAGCGTGCTTGCCCTCGCCGAGATCCGGCGTTCGGCGCCCAGCAGCCGCAAACCAGGCAGACCGGATCCGCGATTTGATTCGCTCACAGGCGTGGACGGACGCAGCGCTTGCCCTCCTCGAATTCGGGCTGCCGCAGTGGAAATTGCGTTCCATTACCTACGAGGACGACGAATGGTTCTGCAGCCTCGGCAAACGATGGCCGCTGCCGGCATGGCTCGACGATATCGTAACCGTCTGCCATCCGGTGCTGCCGCTGGCCATTTTGGCAGCCTTTGTCGAGGCGTGCGCCGTCACGTCACGTTCGACCGAGGCCGCGCGCACGGTGCCGTCAGTTCAGCCCGCAGCCAATGCGGCGGTCTGCTGCGACAATTTCTTCTGATCGCGTACGTTTGTTACGCGCGTTGTGCGGGGCACTGCTCACGAACTCGTTTCGTCATTCGTCCTGTGACATTTTTGATACGGCGCCGTGACTTTATGCGGGGGCGTATCGATTTCACATGGAACCTTTATGCCAATTCAGCCGATGGAGTCTCTCACGATCTCGGTCTGCGGTCATCGGTTGTCGACCCAGATCGAGAGTCGGTGGAGGGGGGGCTCCATGAAGAAAGCACTATTTGCAGGCGTCGCGTGCCTTGCAATCATCGCGGCTGATCGGGCGCATGCCGCCGACATGCCGCTCAAGGCGCCGGCAAAGGGGCCTTGCGATCCCTACAAGAATTACAGCTGTCTCGACGCCTACCTGGGCGAAGACTTCTGGACCCGGCTGATCAACTACTACCGGCTCGAATGGGGCAGGGACTCCGCGCCGTCCGATCCCAAGGCGCCGCCGTCCCGCCGGGCCGGCTGGCCGACCACGCCGCAGACCACGCCGCCCATGCCGTTCACCGAATGGCCCTATGGCGGGACGACCAGCATCGGCGTCACGCGCCCGAACTCGGTCGACAGCCCGCTGATGGCGGCGCTCGGTAACACCCAGCTCGGCAAGGCCATGAACGACGCGCACGTCCAGGTCTATGGCTGGATCAATGTCGGCGGGAACGTCAGCACCAACACCGTCAAACCGGGCGGCAACTGGCCGACCTCCTACATGTTCACCCCCAACACCATCCAGCTCGACCAGGCCGTGGTCTACATCGAGCGCTTGCCCGATACCGTACAAACGGATCACGTCGACTGGGGCTTCCGCATAGCCGCGATGTATGGTGAGAACTACCGTTACACCACGTCCTATGGCCTCGCGAGCTATCAGCTGCTCGGCCACAATTTGTACAACGGATACGACTTCCCGATGCTCTATGGCGAAGTCTATCTGCCGCAGTTCGCCGAGGGCATGCTGGTGCGCTTCGGGCGCTTCATCTCGCTCCCCGACATCGAGGCGCAATTGGCTCCCAATAACTACATGTACTCGCATTCATTGGCTTATACCTTCGACAACTACACCAACACCGGCATTCAGAGCACGCTCGCGGTCACCAAGAATCTATTTTTGCAAGTGGGGCTGACGGTAGGGACGGAGGCGCCGGTGTGGCACTGGGGCCAGACCATTCCAAATCCGTTCCCGAATCCGCTCTATCCCGGCACGACCATGCTCAAGGACCCAGGGGCGATGCCGTCGCTGACCGGCTGCGTGCGTTACCAGACCGACAGCGGCAACGACAATGTTTACCTCTGCGCCGATGCCATCAACACCGGCACCTGGGGCTACAACAATCTGCAATGGTTCGGCGGCACCTATTATCACAAATTCGACGAGTACTGGCACATAGCGTTCGAGGCCTATACGCTCTACCAGAGGAACGTGATCAATCTGAACAATCCGGTCGCTCAGACCATCATCGCCAACGGCGGCACGCCGTTCTCGAATCCGTTCAGCGGGATCGTGTTCAATGCACCCAACGGCGCACAGTGCGCGAATCCGAACGTGCTGGCCTGCACTGCGCAGTCCGTCGCCGCCCTGACCTACATCAACTATCGGGCATCCGCCTTGGACAACTTCTCGCTCCGCCTCGAATATTTCGACGACATGGAGGGTCAGCGCACTGGCACGAAAACCCGCTACTTCGACGTCGCCTGGGGCCTGCAGCACTGGCTCTCGCCGCAGGTCGAGCTGCGACCAGAGATCGGTTATTACCGGTCGATTGATGCGCCGGCTTTCAACGGCAACTTCAATGCGCTGCCGGTGCCGATCGCGCCTTCGAAGAGCTATTCGGTGGTCGGTGCCGCCGATATCATCTGGCACTTCTGAGGCGTGAAGACGCGGGGCGGTCAGCAGCGGCCGTAATCCACGCGCTTCGCCCTGAGGCGGATCATAGCTTTTTGCTACAGGACAGACCTGATGGTTCGAGGCGACCTCGATGAAGGCCGTCCCGGCGAGCGTTCCGGATGTTCGAGGCAAGCGACGAGAAGCGCGACCAAGGCGATCGCCGCGAGCGCGACCACCCAATGCTGAACATGAGCGCCGAGAACAACCCAATCTCCGGCCATCCAACTGTCAAATTGATTGCGCATGGCGAGCTCCGTCACGAGCGAGTTTGACGCCAGCGTTTCATCGGCTCGATGGAAACGCCGGTGTCAACGATATGAACCGCAGCCTCGTATGAATGCGAGATTGCTCGACGCTGTTTCTCATAGGAAGCGTATAAGCACCGCAAAGCTGGGATGCTTCATGATCGCTTCTCGCGAAGCTCGGAAGGATTATCGCTGACCCGAAGCCGCGGCGTTCTTGGCGCGCCATTTCGGGCCGGCACCGCGCATGTAATGCGCCTCCGGCCGATAGTGCGGCTCCTGCTTCGGCAGCAGCGTCCGCCAAACATTGATGGCTGCCGCCCATACCTTTGTTAACCGCTGGCCCATGAGCCGCTCCGATCGCGGCCAACGTATTCCTCATCGGATAGGAATGCGAGGCGATAAATCACTCGGTGGCATAGGGAAAAAATATATGCTTAACGGCCTCGCCATCACACGCCCATACCGTACGGAACAATATGACTCCTTTATTTCGACGGACTTTGTTCGATCTGGAAAATGTACGCCCCGCTGGACACATTCCGCGCCGACCAACGCAACGCCTCGCTAACCAGCGAGTGCTCAGCAACAGGAATGCGCCATGCGCCACGCGGAGCCTCCTTCGCCCAGTCTTTGCTCGACGACTTCGTTGCTACTCATCGGCCGCGATCGCGCCGGCCATTGGGTGGTGCGCGACCTGCAAGGCCTGCGCGGCGGGCTGTTCGTCGGCCGCACCGAAGCGCTTAAATACGCGCTGTTCGAGAACGGCAACCGGCCGCAGGCGGTGGTGATGGTGCCGGGAGTTCTCGAGCTCGACCTGCGCGCGGCGTCGCCGCAGCACGCGCCGGCGCTGGCGGCGTAAATCCAGATTTATTGCTGGTCGCCGCCGCCCACGAGGCCGGCGATCTTCCAGCCGCTCGCGTCCTTGCTGTAGCAGATCTGGTCGGACGCGAGCGCTCCGATGGTGCCGGCGGCGACGAAGCCCGCCTTGCCGCTGGGCGCGATCACCTTCATCCATTCGGCGCCCGTGCCTTCGACCGCGTGCAGCGGCGACTCGTCGATGGTCACGCGCACGAGGGCGAGCCCGAGCTTGTCGATCACCGGCGCGTCGGGCTTCGGCTCAGCGCGCACCTCGACGCCCGCCGTATAGGGGAAGGCCCATTCGGTCGGATCGGTCTTGGTTTGCTGAGCCAGCGCCTCGAACGCCTTGCCGTCGAGCTCCGGCACCGCCGGCGCGCAGGCGACGCCCTTTTTCTGCGGGTCGGGCGTCGCATGGGGATCGGATGCCGCCAGGGCGAGCGCCTCCCAGCCCGGGCTGTCGGGCTCCTCGAGATTGAACGCGCCAACCAGATTGTCGATGCTTGATTTCTTCGGGTCGGCGCCCTGGCCGTCATCCCGCTCCCAGAAGAAGCCCTTGGGGACGACCATGCGCGCAAGCGCGGCGCGATCCTTGCGCTGGGCGACGGCGACGAGCTGCTTGCGAAATGCGTCGAGCGCCGACTCGGTGACGATCGGCGCGACCTTGACCGGCACCGGCTTGTAAGGCCCCGGAGGCGACACCTGCTGCGCAAAAGCCGAACCCGTGAGTGCACAGACGACGAACGCGCTCGCAAACAGACGGATACTCCGCATCTCAAATCTCCCGAAGTCGTGGCGGCGCGGCTCGCGGCCTATTCGGCAATGGCGACGGCGGCCGGGTGCCAGTCCATCGTGATGTGGCCGGGCTGGCTCGCGACGCGCTTGAGCCAGGCGCGGACCGCGGGAAAGCCGGTCAAGTCGAAGTCGCTCTCATGCGCCACGTGCGTATAGGCGTAAAGCGCGATGTCCGCGATGGTGTAGCGGCCCGCTGCGAAGAAGCGATGGCTCTCGAGGTGTTTTTCCATGACGCCGAGCGCCTGGTAGCCGCGCTCCATCCAGTCTTCCAGCGCATGCTGCTGCAGCTCACGGCCGCCCTTGACCATGGTGAGCCAGAATCGCGCCGAGCCGAGATTGGGTTCGAGGCTGTGCTGCTCGAAGAACATCCATTGCATCGCCTCGGCGCGATCGACGCGGTCCTCGGGCGCGAGCGGGGAACCGCCGGCGACGTACCACAGGATGGCGTTGGATTCGGCGAGGTAGCGGCGCGGCGCGACTTCGAGCAGCGGCACGTGGCCGCTCGGGTTCTTGGCGAGGAACTCCGGGGTGCGCGTCTCCCCCTTGAGGATGTCGACTTCCACCAGGCGATACGGGATGCCGAGCTTGGCGAACGCGAGCCGCACCTTGTAGCAGTTGCCGGAGCGCTGCATCGAATAGAGCGTATACATTCCGTCCTCGCGATCCGGCGGGCCGTTGCACTTCCCTCCCGGTATTCATTGAAACGCAAATGGCGGCCATTGCAAGGCCGCCACTGTCGCTCGCGCGACAAATTCGCTCTTATTTCATGATGCAGTGCACGCGGATGACAAAATTTTCCCGATCACCCTTGCCGCGACAGAACGATTCTTCCGATTATTCCGCTGCAACGCGGTGCGCGCGGGCATATTCGCGCAATGCCTCGTCCGGCACCGGCTCGATCGGCGTGAAGTCGCGATGCGCGATCCCTTCCGGCCGGTTGAATTTGGTGATGTGGTTCGAGACCGCGCACAGAGTCAGATACACGATCTTGCGCGGATACGGCGTGATGTTGGGCGGCGAGGCGTGAACGATGTTGCCGTGGAACATGAGCAGCGATCCCGGCTTGCCGGTGGGCGCGATTATGCCGCCTTCGGCCGCGAGCCGCGTCACCGTTTCCTTGTCGAGGGTCCACAGCGGATAGGAGGTAGTGAGCTTGTCGTGCCCGGCGGCGAGCGTCCCGTATTTGTGACTCTTCGGGATGATCATCAGCGGGCCGTTGATCGGCATCACCTCGTCAAGGAACACGGCAATGTTCATCGCCCGCGGTTCGGGCATGCCGTCGTCGCGCGCCCAGGTGCCGTAGTCCTGGTGCCATTGCCACACGTCGCCTTCGAACGCCGCCTTGGCGTTGATCTTGAACTGATGGACGTAAACGCCTTCGCCGAACAGCTGCTGCAGCGGCTCGACCAGGCGCGGGTGATTGGCGAGCAGGCGGAACACTTCGCTGTAGGTGTGAGAGGCAAACGCCGTGCGCGGTGCGCCGGATTTCTCGCGCCAGATCTCCTGACGCTCGGTCTTGAGGATGTTCTCCGCCTCCGCGCGCAGAAGCGCCACCTCCTCCTCGGCGAAACACTCGGGGAAGAATAGGTAACCTTGCGCGTCAAAATCGGCGACTTGCTTGGGCGTAAGCTGCATGTCTCTCCTCCCGGGCAGCGAGAGCATGGGTCGACGAATCGTAGGGGCGAAATCGACAGAATTCAACACGAAAGGGGCGCGCCGCAAAGCCGCTCCGGACTGTCGACTGCGCCGATCGATTTACGCAAGTGATTGAAGGAATGAAAACTTTTTGCTCGCGGCCGTGCGCCCGACGGGCTAAAACCAGCCATCTCTCGCCGGATCGGCGGCGCCCTTGCCGGTCAGCGCGCCTCGCGCTACGCCCCACCCGCCTGCAGGGCGCACGAAACGATCACGGAGCAACCCTATGGCCTTCCTTGCGGACACGCTCTCGCGCGTGAAGCCGTCCGCTACCGTCGCGGTGACCGATCTGGCGCGCCTGCTCAAATCCCAGGGCCGCAACGTCATCGGGCTCGGTGCCGGCGAACCCGACTTCGACACGCCGGACAACATCAAAGAAGCGGCCATCAAGGCGATCCGCGGCGGCAAGACCAAGTATACCGACGTCGACGGAATCCCCGAGCTGAAGACGGCGATTGCGCGCAAGTTCAAGCGCGAGAACGGTCTCGACTACGAGAAGGGTCAGATCAGCGTTGGCACCGGCGGCAAGCAGGTGCTCTACAACGCGCTCGCCGTGACGCTCAATCCGGGCGACGAGGTGATCATTCCGGCGCCTTACTGGGTGAGTTACCCGGATATGGTGACGCTTGCGCACGGGACGCCGGTCGCGCTCGACACCCGCATGGAAGAGGCCTTCAAGGTGAGGCCGGAGGCGCTCGAAAAGGCGATCACGCCCAAGAGCAAATGGATCATCCTCAACTCGCCGTCGAACCCGAC
>Ga0306926_10006523_pt1 | contig 12537 bp, 12 predicted proteins | sample flu12Cox44000178_FD_203759 | JGI IMG/M metagenome (GOLD analysis project Ga0306926, IMG submission 203759) | Lab enrichment of tropical soil microbial communities from Luquillo Experimental Forest, Puerto Rico - flux8day.12C.oxic.44.000.178 (v2)... | ecosystem: Environmental > Terrestrial >... | reverse complement strand
ACACTTGGCTTTCTTGCCGGGTATGGCGGATTGCCGCGCTGGATCCCGTTTCTCGACTTATTGGCCCGTGAGCGCACGGTCGTTATTCCGTCATTGCCCGGCTTTCCCGGCGGCGAGCGCGGACACACCGTGCTCGACAACCATCTCGACTGGATGCTCGCCGTCCGCCACCTGCTGCAAAAGGCGGGTCTCGACGGCGCCGACCTGGCAGGGAGCTCGGTCGGCGGCTCGTTCGCCGCCGAAATCGCGGCGATCTGGCCGAGTTCGGTCGGTCGGTTGGCGTTGGTCGCCCCGTGGGGATTGTTTGACGAAAAGGAGCCGATGACCGACCCGTGGGCGCAGCGCCCGCCGGAGGTACCGGGGCTGCTCTGCGCCGACCCCGAGCGCTGGAATGAGCTCAAAGCCGAGCCTGAAGGCGTCAACTCCCCCGAATGGCCGATTGAGCAAGTGCGTGCCAATGAAGCCGCGGCACGCGTTTTTTGGCCGCTCGGCAACACCAGGTTGGAAAAGCGGCTGTCGCTGATCGCGGCGCCGACTTTGCTGATCTGGGGCGCCGAGGACCGGATCATCCCGCGCGGCTACGTCGACCGCTTCGCCGCAGCGATCTCCGGGGAGACGCGGATCACCACGATCCCCGGCGCCGGGCATCTGGCCGAGCTCGACAAGCCGGACGAGGTCGCCGCGGCAATCCTGCGCTGGGTGAAAGAGGCTTCGTAAGGCATGATCAAGCGGTTTCACGTGCTCTATGTCGGGCAGATCGAACTCGATAATATCGGGCTCAATGGCACGCCGGCGAACGACCGGCGCTATTCGAACGAGCGGTTCAGCGAGGTGTTCTGGACCTCGCGCGACGTCGCCCGGCTGATGGACGATCTCGGCTATTACTGCTTCTGGACCGCGGAGCACCACTTCCAGCGCGAAGGCTATGAGTGCCTGCCCAATCTGATCCAGCTCGGGCTGTGGCTGGCCACTCAGACCCGACGACTCAAATTCGGCTGCGCGTTCAATATTTTACCGATGTGGCATCCGATCCGGCTCGCCGAAGATTATGCGATGGCTGACATCGTAACCGACGGCCGGGTAATAATGGGTGTCGGCCGCGGCTACCACACCCGGGAAATGGAGACCCTTGGCGCGCCGCTGCTCGATACCGAGGCCAACCGGGCGATATTCGAGGAGGGCCTCGATCTCCTGTTGAAATGTTTCAACGAGGGAGCCTTTCATCACAAAGGCAAATATTTCGAATGCCCGCCGCCGGTCCCCTATCGCGGCTACCAGCTCGAAGAAATCACGATGGTACCGCGTCCCAAGCACCTGCCGGTCGATATCTGGATGCCGATCGCCAGCGGCAAGACCATCGACTTGATGGCCGAAAAGGGCTTGAAGGCGATGGTCACATTGAACGGCGAAAAGATCCTCGACGATGTCGTGCGCGCCTATCACGCCGCCTGCGCCCGCCACGGCCGACCGAAACAACTCGGCGAAGACATGATCTGGGGTGCCGGTCTCTATCTCGCCGACACGCAGGCAGAGGCGATGCGCCGGGTCGAGCCATCGCATGACGAGCGCTACAAATGGTTCGCACCATTCGGGTTTGTCCGCTACGCCGACGAGCAGGGCCGCACCTGGGGCACTCCCGGCGCGCCGTCGCGCGTCCCTTCGCTGGCCGATGGGGTAAAGCAAAAAGCGTGGTTCTGCGGCCCGCCGGCACACGTCATCGACGGCATCAAGTCGATCGAGGCGAAATACCCTGGGCTCGAGGATTTCATGATCCATTGGGCCGAGGGGTTGCCGCCGGACGAATTCAAGGAGCAATTGCGTTGGTTCGCCCAGGACGTGATGCCGGCGTTCAACCGCGGTTGACTGGGGAGGCGACCGGACCATGAAATTCGGACTGTTTTACGAGCACCAGCTGCCGCAGCCTTGGGGTGAGGAAAGCGAGCTGCGGCTGTATCAACAGGCGCTCGACCAAATTGAGCTCGCCGACCGCCTGGGGATCGACTACGTCTGGGAGGTCGAGCACCACTTCCTCGAGGAGTACTCGCACTCCTCGGCGCCCGAGGTGTTTCTCGCCGCCTGCTCGCAGCGCACCAAACACATCCGCCTCGGTCATGGCATTACCCTGATGCCGTCCAACTACAACCATCCGGCGCGGGTCGCCGAACGCATCGCCACACTCGATCTGGTCTCGAACGGTCGCGTCGAGTGGGGGACCGGCGAGTCGGCCACGGCCGTCGAGATGGGCGGCTTTGGTGTCGACCCCGACGACAAGCGAGCGATGTGGGAGGAGGCGACCCGCGAGGCCGCCAACATGTTGGCGATGCGACCCTATCCTGGGTTTCAGGGACGCTGGTTCGACATGCCGTGCCGCAATCTGGTGCCGAAAGCGGTGCAACGGCCGCACCCGCCGATGTGGGTGGCGTGCTCGCGGCGCGAGACCATCCACTTGGCCGCGCGCAACGGGCTCGGCGCACTGACCTTTTCGTTTCTCGACCCCGACCAGGCGGCGAAGTGGGTCGAGGAATATTACGACATCATCAAATCGGACGAATGCGTGCCGATCGGCCACCGCGTCAATCCGAACATCGCGATCGTCACCGGCATGTCCTGCCACCCGGACGAAGCCGAAGCCATCCGCCGTGGGCTCGACGGGTTTCGCTTCTTTGGCTACTCGCTCGGCTATTACGCGCTGTTTGGTGAGCACCGGCCCGGCAGAGCCGACCTCTGGGAGCGCTTTCTGCAGGTCAAGGACCAATTGCCGGACAATGCCGGGCGCGGCGGCATCGGCACCCCCGACCAATTGCGCGCGCATTTGGCCCGCTACGAGAAGGCCGGCATCGATCAGGTCATGTTCATTCAGCAGAGCGGAACCAATCGCCACGAGCACATCTGCGAATCGCTCGAGGTCTTTGCCGAGCGGGTGATGCTCGAGTTCAAGGAACGCGACGAGGTGCGCGAAGCCGAAAAACGCCGCGAGCTCGCACCCTATATCGAAGCCGCATTGGCGCGTAAGCCGAAGATGGCGCCCCTTGATGACTCCGCGATCCCGCGTGTCGAAGCCTTCGGTCGCAAGGCGCCGTCGCCGCTCCTCAATTCCGACCGCGGCGGCGCGATCCCGATCCCGACGCAAGACCCGCTCGCCGCCCGCGAGGCCACGACCGCAAACTGAGCTCACTAACGGCCGCGTGCGCTGCCAAAAGCGCAGCCCTCCCGCGACCGTGGACAGCGGGACGTCGGCTGTTCACCGAAGATTAATTGTTTGAAAGCTTCGCTCGAAGATTCTTGCCGATCGGCCCGCTGGGGCCAGTTGATTGGACAGGCCCCGCGGTGAAGTCCATTAACGGAAGCGGATATGTTAGACGGATTGCTCCACATTCTGCTCGGGCACGAAGATGCCCATCGAACCGGCGAGCGGAATAATCCCGCCTTCGCTCTCGCGGTCCTACTCATCGAGGTGGCGCGTAGCGACGATGGGGTCGAGGATCGCGCGCAGGGCGTCATCCAACGTGCCTTGGCCCTACGCTTCGGCTTGGAACGGAGCGAGGTAATCCGCCTCATCAAAGCGGCCGAAGAGCGTGCGACCGAGGCTACAGATCTGTTTCACTTCACCAGGGTTGTGGTCGAGAATTTCACTGAGGAAGAACGTATTGGCGTCATCGAGATGTTGTGGGAGGTAGTCTACTCCAACGGGGTGCTGACCGGCGATGAAGATGCTCTGATCCGGCGTGTCGCCGGCCTGATCTACGTCTCGGATCGGGACCGGCGAGAAGCGAGGCGCCGGGTCATGCAGCGGTTTGAGATCGAGTGACAACTAACTTGGTTGGCGACAACATGTAACGCAGCGCTCAAACGGGTGCTGATGGCGGGCTCCCGTCGAGAAGCGCACGTTCGCTGTACTCCGGCCAGGGTCAAGATATCGCGGTAACAGGCGGAGTTGACCATCCAGGCATCGGGGTGCTTACCTGCGTCTGCAACGCGAGAAGTTGATCGGGGGTACCGATGAAGGTTCGCAACGTCGCGCGCGAGCGGCTCGAAAACGGCGAGGTGTCATTGGGCGTCGGCATCCGCACGGCGCGCACTGTCGACATCGCCAAGATGATGAAAACTGCGGGCTACGACTGGCTGTTCATCGATCTCGAACACGGGCCGATGTCGATCGAGTTCGCCACCACGCTCGCGGTTGCCGCACTCGACACCGGCATTTCGCCGATCGTCCGCGTGCCGTTTATGGAACATTCGATGGCGACACGCGTGCTCGACAATGGCGCGCTCGGTATCGTGATGCCGCATGTCGACACCGCGGAGCACGCGCGTGAGATCGTCGACCACCTGAAATACCCGCCGGTTGGCCATCGCTCGCTCGCCGGCGCCCAGGCAATCTTCGATTTCCAACGCATCCCGATCGCCGAGATGATCGAGTCCGCCAATGCCGCACTGCTGGTCATTGCGTTGATGGAGACACCGACGGCGATCGCCAATGCCGAGGTGATCGCTGCGGTTCCGGGCATCGACGCATTGTTAATCGGTACCAATGACCTCGCCGCCGAGATGGGGATACCCGGCGAGTACGGTCATGCGAGGGTCGCGGGTGCCTATGAGACAGTGATTGCCGCCTGCCGCAAGCACAACAAATGGCCGGGCATGGGCGGTGTCGATGCGGAAGAGCTGATGCAAAAGTATATCGGCATGGGTATGCGGCTCGTGCTCACAGGCAGCGACGGCGGCTTTATGATGGCCGCGGCGGGGCAGCGCGCAACGCGCGCCCGCGAATGGGGTACGAAGCATCAGCAGAACTTGAGGGGCCCATGATCATCGATTGCCACGGCCATTACACCACCTCTCCCCGCCAGCACGAGGCATGGCGCGGCGAACAGATCGAGGCGCACAAGGCCGGCAAACCGCCACCGCCGCGTCCGACGATAAGCGATGACGAAATCCGCGAGTCGATCGCTAACGGCCAGCTCAAGGTGCAGCGCGAGCGCGGCACCGATTTGACGATATTTTCGCCGCGCGCCGCCGGGATGGGTCATCACTTGGGCGACGCAACGACCAGCGAAGCCTGGGCGAGCGCGTGCAACGAGTTGATCCACCGCGTCTGCTCACTGTTCCCAAAGAACTTTATCGGTGTGGCAATGTTGCCGCAGCGTGCCCGCGTCTCACCAAAGAACTGTGTCCCCGAGATCGATCGCTGCGTCAACCAATACGGGTTCGTTGGCGTCAATCTGAACCCCGATCCATCGGGCGGGCATTGGCAGGACCCGCCGCTCGGCGACCGCTACTGGTACCCGGTCTACGAGAAGATGGTCGAGTACGACATTCCGGCGATGATCCATGTCAGCGCGTCGTGCAACCCGACCCATCACACGACCGGTGCGCACTATCTCAACGGAGACACCGCCGGCTTTAACCAGCTGATGAATTCGTCGGTGTTCAAGGATTTCCCGGCCATCAAATTCATCATTCCGCATGGCGGCGGTGCCGTGCCGTACCATTGGGGGCGCTACCGCGGTTTGGCGCAGGACGCCAAGCTCGGGTTGCTGTCCGACCTTATGTTAAAGAACGTCTTCTTCGACACCTGCGTCTATCACCTACCCGGCCAGGAATTGTTGGCAAGAGTCATCCCGGTCGACAACATCCTCTTCGCCTCGGAAATGATCGGCGCGGTGCGCGGGATCGATCCGGAGACCGGTCACCACTACGACGACACCAAGCGGTACATTGACCAGCTGCCATTGTCAGCGGCGGACAAGGCGAAGATTTTTGAAGGCAATGCGCGCCGCGTCTATGGCCGTTTGTCCAGAACGATCGACAAGCAGGCGGCTAGGTGATCATGGCGCAGGACAACGGCCCCGAGCCGAAGAGCCGCAGGGGATGTTCTGACCAAGACCGGCCCGGTACGCCGATGGGCGAGCTGCTGCGCCGCTATTGGTGCCTGACTGTTGGCGTCAACGGGCTATAGCGGCCCGGCAAATTTCTAACGTATTGGAGCAATCTCAACTATGCACTCGACGTAATCTGCCTCCGCAAGCGTATTTAACGCGTGAGCCGAAGTTTCAAGGCGAAGATTGCCGAAGGGATCAACTTCTTGGCTTAACCTTCTTCCCCCATGCATCAACAAGACTTCGTCGATCTTTTTTACCAAAGGGGCCGCGCGCGATTTGCGTAATTTGAGTGCTTCTTCCCGGTGCTCGCGCCCGCGCGGCGTCCTCTCGTTTCTCGTATCGAGCATTAGCAGACACTGGATAGTCGCCCCCGGTTCGGCGCCGTTTAGAAACGACCTGAGACCCGGGCTTAGCTTGGCCATAGGCTGGACCTAATTGGCTCAGGACTTCAGAGCTTTCAACGCTTCTCCAGGCGAAATGACACCATAGCCCCATCGGTTATCCGGCCTATGATCGTGCCCTTGAGGATGCGATGCGGTTTCCCTTAACACGTCGAAGACAGTCCTCGCCTCTACGGTGGGGCTGGCCGCCATCAAGAGTGCCGCCACCCCCGCCACGTGCGGAGCGGCCATCGAGGTGCCGTCCATGTAACAGTAATAGTGCTTACCGTCATCGCACAGTTCGGGTGGTATGCAAGAAAAGATCTGGGCTCCCGGAGCCACTATATCGGGCTTCGTCACAAGAGCATCTCGTTCGACATTCGGGAAAACAAAGCTAGCGCCGCTACTAAAGAATGCTACATCAATTCCGGTATCTCCCCGATTTTCAAGAGCCCCCACTGACAACACAGAGGCAATGTTGCCCGGTGAAGTGGTATTGCCGTGGTGTGCGTTTCCTATAGATACAACGGGTAGGACACTATACTCTTCCAAAAGAGTAGCGAATACCTTCTCGAAGAGCGGCTCATAATGATGCAGTCCGAGAGAAAGATTAATTATATCAGCGCCTTGCTCAACTGCCCAAGAAATAGCTTCAAGCAAACCAACGATTGTCGCATTGCCAAGTAATACTGCTGCAACGAATAAATTTCCCATTGGAGCGACGCCGACGGCGACACCTTTATCTGTCTCACCACCGGCAATGGTCCCACAAACGTGCGTTCCGTGCTGACCCGCATCGAATGACGGGCTGGCATTTATTCTCGTCCCGGACGGATCAATGACGACGAATTCGCTAACGCGTCTGGCCAGCACCGAATGGTTTTGGTGAACGCCCGTGTCAATTACCGCAACCCGAATCTCCTCACCCTTGGTCGTCTCCCATAGTTTCGGGATCTCCAGGAGGCTAAGTCCCCATGTAAGCCCGTCTTTCTGCTCCTTCTCGGAGAGTTCCCGAAAACTTACACGTTGCGGTGAAATCAGATGGACCGCTTGATTGGGCAATATCGCTAAAACCGCCGGATTTTCTGAAAGCTCGGCCAAAATGGCGGGAGTTACCTCCATCCTACTAATTGGCAAGGCACCAGTCCCGATAGGACTAGAGCTCCCCGGCCTTTCTCCTTGGAAATGAGCCGCGGACATCTTATTGTAATCGGCAAGAATATGATCACGAGCGCCGGTCTGCGCCTCAGCTAGTCTCCGCACATGATGCAGCCGTTCTTGGAGCACCTTCATCCTTCCCCGAACGCGGGCCGCCACCGGCGGCGGCCGATATAGGACGATCGCCTCCCTCCGTTCATGGGACTTTTCGTCCGTAAAGACGAGGTCGAAAACCGGGGAAATCTTATCGGCTTTCATCATGGCCATCCAGTCGTTGATCTAGGTCTTCTCCAGCAGCGTTTGACGGCGTCCTACTCTCCTGCCAGCTTTTCGCGAGCCGGTCGATCTAGCCGCGTCGCGCGTCAGATGCTTTCTCCACGCCCGAAAGGAACTGGCAGCTGTAGATTTGTCAGACACGAAAGACCGAGACATCGCTTGGGCAATATGACGCATTTCGGCCTCTAGTGGCTCGGGAAAAATCATTCCAGTTAATGTCTGAAAAAAAGGGCCTAGAAAGCGCGGCGGCGGGGCGCCGCCCGACGAGACGGCCGCGCCCAGCTGCGGACCTGTGGTCGCAATACATTGTAATATCTTAATAATTATACGCCCCAATTCAGGTGAATTTCTAAGCGCAGCGTTCGGCCGTTCTGTCTTTCGTCGAAATCTGAACCCAATACCATTTGCCGCGACGTGGCCCAGTGTTGGATAGGTCTCGCCATCCGGAAAGGAAGGTCCCGGCGCATCGTAAATTTCCAAATGATCCGTAAAAAATTTAAAAGCGTCCTCATCTCCCAAAAAATGCAGTATGTGAACCAACTCCCCATTCGGCCCCGGAGGACGAGATGACCATCGCTGCATGCGCTCAAGTGCAAGCGACTGGCTGAACGTCGCCGCATGATCTAAGAACCAGTGATGGGCGAGCGTCACTACCACATCTTCAGAAGTTTGCATTCCGAGTACGCGATTCGCAACGGCCGCGACCTCATCGACGTCGAACAAGGGCAAATTTGAGGCAAAGTACGCTGGTCCCCCGAGAATTTTTTCCATCACCTCCTTTCGGAGGGCGCGGTCACGCTTAAGGTCCGCTGAACTCGCCGAATATCATAAAGCAACCGCGAGAGTATTTCATCAGTGCGCTTTGCTAGCAGCTGGCGCACCATCGGTTTGGCCATTGGAGCTGGCGCGATGCCGCAGTAGAGGGGGATGACCTCTCGCCACCTCGCATCCGCGTACGCTTCGCTGAGCGTCTCCGGCGTGACGCCGCATCCATTTCCCTCGTGTACCGCCCTTGCTGCGAGATATTCCTGGAAAGTAAGATGCGCGAAGCCGAAAATCTCCGGTCGCCGCTCAAGGATTAATCCGGTTCGAAAGCGAATGTGCTCCAATAATTCAACACCTTCCTTTGCGCCTAAGGTATTACCAAATATGTTCTTAACTCGGTCAGCCTCATATTCGGCTCTATCATCACGTTGCAGTATACTGCTAGCTCTCGGCAGGCTCGGAGTTTTTCATCAAGGCCAAAGGCCGACTGTATCCCCCGTCGCTGGTCCCAGTGGTGCAGGAGGCCTTCGACACATAGCTTGTAAAGCAAGGCTCGATCTTCAGGTAGTCTTCCTCTTTCAAAATAGTTAACCAAGCAAACAGCCGAAAGCATCAAAGGATTTCGAGCTAAATTATCTATATAGGGATTATCTTTGAATCCAGCCAGAATTGTATCTGCATCCCTCTCGCCCTCACGTCTGGCTTCATCTGACGCTTCGTTTTGAGAGAGACGTACAGCAGTGCACCAGTGTTGAACATATTCCGAAATTTTTGGTTTGTCGAAGTCGAGAATCCGACATTCCGCAAACTTAAGATCACTTAGGCTCTCTTGTCGATAACCAACCGGTCGAGAAGAGATAAGATAACGGCATGTCGGAAACTCTTGACATATATTTCTAATCCACGGAATAATCAAATCGTCCCGCACTTGGATATCTACTTCATCCAAACCGTCCAGCATAAATAATACACGCCCAGCAGCAAGTTGCCTAGCAATCCACTCACGCGGCATTAAGACCGCCTGGTCACTACTACCAGTCGCACGTTCGATTAAAGCCCCCCCTCTTGGTAGGGCGCGGGGATCAAGCTGGCGCACACGCAGCAGCAGCGGAATCGCTTGTTGATTACCTTGAAGAAAGGGTAATTCTGCGGACGCCGTCTGGAGCTGAAGCCATTCTAAGAAGGTTGATTTGCCGCTACCGGGTAAGCCGATAAGAACGGTACGAGGATGCGTCGCAACAAAGTCGAGCGCCGACAACCCTCCGGGGCTGCCAGCAGTTACTTCAGGATTGCCACCCAGAAACGAAAGACGCGCAGCGCTGAGGCTCAGCAGCTCTCCATAGATCCACGCTGCGGCGACCCGACTTTGTCGTTTCCCCGCGGAAGCACGTTTGGCATAACGAATAATTCCCGCAAATCTACACTAGCATTAGTCGTCATTTTGACGGTGCCAACTTCAATCCTATAGAAACGTTGAAGAAGGTAATCTCGATATATTACTTCATAACGTTCGTCAGTGGCTTCAACGCCAAGCACTCTAAGGCGCTGCGTGATTTGGTTCAGTCGATTCACGACCCGTCTCGGGGGCTCAAACGTCTCTGCAAAATGGAGCTTTTCCCATTCGGCCATTATCGGTCCGACGAGCAATAAAACTTGTACGACGAGGTATAACGCCTCACGATAAACTGATGCTATAAACGTATCTAGGAATATTGATGGGCAAGGCGCAGTCCGCGACACCTGGTCAAGAAGCGTTTCAGGAACAACATTAGGGTTGGATATATCCTCAAATGATAAACTGCCAGCGATACAGACCATTGCCGCGAGCATCGTCTCCACTTCTGGAGGTGGGACCTGCTGGTTTTCGAAGAATCTGGTTAGCGATTGCGATGCTGCGCCGGCCGACTCTTGTATTTGTCGGACGACCGCGTCACGTCTCAATCGTCGTGTGATTCCAGTTTTAAAGCGTGCCGAGAAGAGTTGACAGAATAAGTCGTAATAGAAGTCTACTACAATGTCTTCAGTTGTTTTCTCCATTATTTCACTCCCTTGTTCGCACCTATTTCGCCCGCCGGAATATCTTGAGTGTAAACCATCACGCTGTAAGGTACAAGCTTCGGGCGTAACGCGGGTCAATTCCGCCAGCTCGCACGGTGATTTTCTCACGCGCGGGAAGGGTAACACAGGATGTGGTTGGGTGAATATGAGCCGCGCGTCCGAAAGAAACTGGAATAGAGTGACCTGAGGAACCACTTGCGGGCGGCGTAGCGATACGATACGCGTATTTATCAAAACCGCGGCTAACACCACTGCACGAGTAGGTTATGAACGAGGGAAGAGGAATCAGCGTCTTGGCGATCTGCGGCAGCCCCTCTGCGGGCTCGTATAACAAGGCAGCGGAAGGCAATGCGAGCCGCGTCTCCGGCCGCTTGTCGAGAGCGATCGTGGAGGGGTCCGCTGCGGCGGTGTCAGGGCGCGTCAGATGAGCGAGCCCCACCGAACGAGCAGCCGCTGGGATGTTCTGACCAAAACCGGCGCCGGCACCCCGATGGGCGATCTGTTGCGCCGCTATTGGTGGCCGGTCGCCGGCGCCAGCGAGCTCCAACACCCGGGAACGCTGCCGGTGCGGCTCATGGGCGAGGATCTCGTCCTCTACAAAGATCTCGGCGGTAAATACGGCCTCCTCGACCGCCATTGCCGGCACCGTCGCGCCGACCTCAGCTATGGCTATGTTGAGAAGTGCGGGTTGCGCTGCAATTATCACGGCTGGCTCTACGACGCCGGTGGCGGCTGTCTGGCGCAGCCCTACGAGGACATGGCGCATCCCGAGGCGCGGCTGCGCGACGAGATCCGTATTAAGGCCTACCCGGTCGAGGAATTGGGCGGGCTGTTATGGGCCTATCTCGGCCCCGAGCCGCGGCCGCTCGTGCCCAATTGGGAATTCTTCACGTGGAAGAACGGGTTCCGCCAGATCGTCAAGGCAGAGATTCCGTGCAACTGGTTCCAGTGCCAGGAAAACTCGATCGACCCGGTGCATTTCGAATGGACACATTCGAATTGGAGCGTGCGGCTGGGGGGTGCGACCGGCCCTTACACGCCGCAGCACGTCAAGGTCGATTTCAACGAGTTCGACTACGGGTTCCAATACAAACGCATTCGCACAGATACCAGTGACAAGGACCGACTGTGGACAGTCGGCCGCGTCTGCCTGTGGCCGAACGGATTGTTCACTGGCAATCATGTCGAATTCCGCGTGCCGGTCGACGACGAGAACACGCTCAGTGTCATGTGGCATTTCAGCCGCGTGCCCCGCGAGCGCGAGCCTTATGTGCAGAATAGCATCCCGACTTGGCAGGGGCCGATCGCCGAGCCAGAAACCGGGCGCTGGATCACCAGCCATGTGATGAACCAGGATTTTGTGACCTGGGTCGGGCAGGGGCGCGTCGCCGATCGGTCGCAAGAATATCTTGCCCCGAGCGACCGCGGTATCGTGATGATCCGCCGCCGCTTTCTAAACGATATCGAGGCGGTCAAGGAAGGGCGCGACCCGAAGGCGGTGGTCCGCGACCCGGAGGTCAACCGTGCAATCGCGCTGCCTGTCGCCGAGCGCGAGAAGTTCATCGACGGCTTCGAGCGGCCTGATTTCTTGCTGGACCCGTTCAGCCGCCGCAACCTGCAGGGCTACATCTTCCAAACCGGCCAGCCCGCCGAGGTGCGCGCCGCGTTTCTCGCGGCAATGGGGTTTAGTGAAGCCGAAGCAACCGCCGACCCGCGGCCCTTCGATGCGCTGGCCCCGGCACCGCGCTGACCGCGTTGCGACCGGCGCCCCCGAGCGCACGCCGGCAGCTTTCCGGCTGCTGGAGAACCCTCGATGCGACAGGATCGCGAACTCAATCGAACAGAGGAGACGGCAATGACAGACCTGCGCGTGATCAGGACTGACGGCGAGGGTGCGATCCTCGAGGAGGCCACGGTGCAGGACTTTGCCTCCAATCTGCGCGGCCCGCTGCTCCGCCCCGGCGATGGCGGTTATGACGAGGCCCGCAAAGTCTGGAACGGCATGATCGACCGGCGCC
>Ga0306926_10006520_pt1 | contig 12539 bp, 11 predicted proteins | sample flu12Cox44000178_FD_203759 | JGI IMG/M metagenome (GOLD analysis project Ga0306926, IMG submission 203759) | Lab enrichment of tropical soil microbial communities from Luquillo Experimental Forest, Puerto Rico - flux8day.12C.oxic.44.000.178 (v2)... | ecosystem: Environmental > Terrestrial >... | reverse complement strand
CGTAATGGCTGAAGCTTCGGGCAACAAATCGCGTCGGGCGCTCCAGGGCGTTCGCGTGTTAGCACTGGAGGCCTCTGTTTCCGGACCCCACTGCTCGCGAATTCTCGCGGACATGGGTGCCGAGGTCATCAAGGTTGAAAAGCCGGGGACGGGCGACCTGATTCGTGGCTGGGACTCTGTGGTCAAAGGTCTCTCCTCCGGCTACGTGTGGCTGAACGGCAACAAACGAAGCTTTGCTGTGGATATGAAGAAGCCCGCAGGACTTGCGGCGGTGCGTCGTTTGGCCGAGCGCGTCGATGTGCTCCTTGAGAATTTTGCGCCCGGAGCCGCGGACCGGTTGGGTTTGGGAGCCGCGGAAGTTTGCGCCCGCAATCCGCGCCTGATTTACTGCTCGTTGTCCGGCTATGGCCAGGATGGTCCCTATCGCGACGTAAAAGCGTACGATCTGCTCATTCAGGGCGAGGCCGGGATCATTGCCACAACGGGCTATCCCGATAAACCAGCCAAGGTGGGCGTCCCCATCACCGATCTGGCTTCTTCGATGTACTCGGCGATTGGAATTCTCGTGGCCCTCTATCAGAGGGAACGAACGGGCCGCGGACAAGTGATCGACATCTCCATGTTCGAATCAGCCGTGGCCTGGCTCGGATACTTTCCTCAGCACTACTGGCACGGCGGGGAAGAGCCTGTGCGTGTGGGCATGCGCCACCATTACATTGTTCCCTATGGCCCATACTTGGCAAGTGACGGTGAATACGTGAGCCTGGCCGTAGCGACGCCCCAGGATTGGGAGATATTCTGTCGAAGGGTAATCGAGCGCCCGGAGCTGCTCGAAGATCCCCGCTTCCGGACCGCTCCGGATCGCCGCCGGAATCGTGCTTTGCTCGAGCAGATGGTTGAGAAGCTTTTCCTCGAACAACCACACACGGAATGGCTGCGCCGTTTGCGCGATAGTGACTTGCCGCACGGAAAGTTGAACGGCATCGGCGACGTTATGGCTCATCCTCAGACGATCGCGCGGAAAATGATTCGGGAAATGGAATCGCCGGTGGGGCCCGTTCCGGTCATCGCCAGCCCTCTGCGGCTATCGGACAGCTCTGCGCGGCTTGATCCGATTCCGGCCCTCGGGCAAGACACGGAACCGATCCTCCGAGAACTGGGCTACAGCCCTGCCGAAATCAGCGCCCTCCGGCAAAATAACGTCATCTGATCGGAAGGTACACCCTCCTACAGGTTGGGAATTGTCCTGCCCATGTTACGCGGGTTCGCCAGCGGAACTTTCCGTTCAAGAACACGCTCGGTCAGCCATCGTGCTGTGGCGGAAGTGGGCCGCAATTGCTTTGAAATTTTCCATAAGTCATCCAGTTCATCAATGTCGGTGCCCAAACGGGGGTTCCGAACAATTCGGGTACGCGCCCCAGATTGCTTTGCCTCGGCCAAATGGCGCGGGAAGCTATTCGGGCCGAAGTGCGAGGGGAAAAGGACAGCGGGCGACCGCAAAAGTGCATTGGTTCCCGTGCCGTCGCTGGAAGGAACAATGACCACCGACGGCGCTGGTTGCAAATGCTCAAAGACCGCTTCGATATCGCCTGGCTCGGCGAGCGGCAGATCTACCGGCAGTCGAAGTAAAGCTTGAACGCCCTTTTCGGCACAGTAACGCGACCCGGCGTCCACTGAGGAACTTTCCGAGATCTGATCAGATTCCACGATGGTTTCCCAGCCGAATCGTCTCGCGCGCGAAAGTGCCGCGGGCTCCTTGCTGATCACAAAAACGCGGTAACCAGTCGCAGCCACGACGCTGAAAAAATCTTCGCACATCGCCTCCGCTAGCGCGGCCCGTTCGGTTGCGGAGAAATGCGGGGCTAGTCGTTTCTTCGCCTGGTGAAACTCCTTCACCGGAATCAGGATGGCCTGCACGCAGCGGCTCCCGCCTTCTGGCTCGTGGAGAACTCGACGATCCTTCGCGCCAGAAGTTCCTTGTCTTCGATGCTGAGCATTACCGTAGGATGAATGACTACATTCATGCCCACCGCTTCGATCGCCGCGACTTGCGCCCGATCGATTGGATCGATCACCATGGTTGCGCATATGTCCTGATACATCCGCGCTACGCCTAATGCTGAGACTTCATAGCCCAATTGCTCCAGCATTCGAGCCGACGGCCCTTTCAGCGATTTGCCTCCCACGATCGGAGAAACAGCGACAACCTGATGCCGCCGTTGCCTCAGCAGGTCGCGGATGCCTGGAACTGCCAGAATCGGCCCGATGCTGATCAGCGGGTTGCTGGGGCAAATCACGACCGTGCGCGCCTGCTTAAGGGCTTCGAGAACACCAGGCGCCGGACGCGCGCGCTCGACTCCCTCGAAAGAAATCGCCTTAACCGTCGGCTCTGCGCGCCGCTGAACGAGGTACTGCTGAAAATGGAGTTGCCCCTCGTTGGTGTGAATCATGGTGGGTACAGGCTCGTCGCTCATGGGGAGTATTGCACACTCGACTCCTAACGCCTCGCGAATCGAGTGCGCCACTTCGGAAAGCCGCTTCCCGGCCCGAAGCAAAATTGTGCGATGGATGTGCGTGGCGAGATCGCGATCGCCGAGATGGAACCACTGCGCTCCGCGATAAACGGCGAGCTGCTCTAGCGCGTGAAACGTATCGTCGCAAAATCCCCAGCCCGTCTCGGGATTCACTAGGCCCGCCAATGTATAGGTAACGATATCCAGGTCCGGCGAAATGGAGAGCCCGTGCAGGACGATATCGTCGCCTGTGTTTACGATAGCCGTCAGCTCACATGGGTCCATGACGCGGCTGAGGCCGAGCAACAGTTTCGAAGCTCCCACGCCGCCCGCTAAGGCCGCCATTTCCATCAGTAGCGCACCTGATCGCCGAGGACTGGACTGCCGGGGTGCCCGGCGACGCGTTCGAGCGACCGACGCTCGCCGGGATCTGTGCACTTGAAGACTCGACGGATCCCGTATGTTGTGGTGGGCTCAGCCGGGGTACCTTCGATTGTTCGAATCAATGCGCTTAGCTCGCTTCGATTCTCCGACACTCGCTTTCGCAGATGCCGGTTTATCCGCCTTCAGCGGGCGTGACTTGTGTCACGGCCGAGAGTGACGCCGATCACCGCGGTTCGCTACTAACGCGAATTATGTTCCGCTGACGGTCGAGGAGACCGAGCATGGGTGTCGTAGTTGAAGTCAGCGACGAAGGCGTCCCACAGCTTCGATTGCCCGAACCGTACAACGCGGCTGAGTACTTTGTTGATCGGCACATCGCCGAGGGCCGTAGCAATAAGCCTGCGATCCGCACGCTCGACCAGGAAGTAAGCTACGCCGAGCTGGCCGATAACGTCAACCGTTTCGGCAATGCCCTGTTGAGTCTCGGGGTCCGATCAGGCGACCGCCTATTGATGGTGGTCAAGGATTGTCCAGAATTTTTCTTCCTGTTCTGGGGCGCTGTAAAGATTGGCGCCATGCCGATTCCCCTGAATGGTTTGGCACCAGCCAGCGACTTTGAGTTCATCATCCAGCACTCCAAGTGCTCCGCGCTCCTTTATTCCCGTGAGTTCATAACCACCGTTGAAGCGGCCCTGGCGGCCTGTTCCCCAAAACCGAAGCTGGTTCTGGGTGTCGAAGGTGACCGGGAATCGCTCAGCGATCTGGCTCGCAACGCCCCCTCGCACCTGGATGCCATATTTACCCGAGCAGAGGACGATTGCTTTTCCCTGTATTCCTCCGGAACGACGGGTCTTCCGAAAGGTGTGGTCCACTCACACGCCGACATCGCTGTTATCAGCCAGTTCTATATGGTGGATACCCTTGGCGCGACAGATGATGATGCCTTTTTCAGCGTGGCGCGCCTGTGCTTCTCCTACGGCATGAACATCGGAATGATCGGGCCCCTGTACGTGGGTGCGACGGCGGTGCTTGACGAACGTCGTCCTACTCCCCAAACCGTGGTCGAAGTCTTCCGCCGTTGTCAGCCGACTATTTTCGGCGCGGTGCCCACTTTCTATGCCCAGTTCTTGGCCTCGGGGCTGCTGAGCAGGAAGGATGATCCTCTTCTGCGCCGGTGCATCTCCGCTGCCGAAGCGTTGCCTCCAGAACTGCATCGTGAGTGGCTGGCCACAACCGGTGTACCCATCATGGAGGGAATCGGGTCTACAGAAGCCGGCCACATCTACATCTCGAATCGCGTCGACGATATTCGTCCCGGGGTAACGGGCAAACCCATCCCGGGTTATCAGGTCAGGCTGGTGGACGAAGCCGGTAACGATGTTTCTGACGACGTACCCGGCCGCCTCCTGGTAAAGGGCCAATCTGTGATCAGGCGCTACTTGAATGATCCAGAACGTACGGCCAAGGCAATCAGCGAAGGCTGGTACGACACAGGCGACACCTTTCGGCGAGACGCGCACGGCTACTTTACTTACTGTGGACGAAGCGATGATGTCTTCAAGGTCAACGGCCGGTGGGTTTCGCCGTACGAGATTGAGTCGACCCTAATCCAACATCCCCAGGTGCTCGAAGCGGCAGTCATCAGCCGAAAGGACACCCATGGCCTGGTGCATCCCGATGCATGGGTCGTTCTGAAAGATTCGAATCTTCCGGGCCGGGAGCTCGAGGAGGAACTGCGTCATTTCTGCGAGACCGTGCTGCCCCGCTACAAACTCCCGGGGTGGGTGCACGTAATCGAAAAACTGCCGAAGACAGCGACGGGGAAAATACAGCGCTACAAGTTGCGCATCGCGGTTGCTGATCAAGAGCGGGCTACCCAAAGGCACAAGGCGCAACCAATGGTATTGGTTGAGCGCATCGGTCAAGTTGTCGTGGTCACTCTCTCCCGCCCACCGGTAAATGCGCTCAACGACGAATTGATTGAGCTCCTCGACGCCGTCGTTGATCACGCTATCGAAGACCAGGAAGTCACGGTGCTCCATATCCGCAGTGATCAGCAGGCCTTCTGCGCCGGCGCAGATCTTGGCTTGATGCAGTCGTGTTTCGGCACGCTCGAGGGTCCCGATGTGATGCTCGATCTGGTGCGCAGAATGCAGCGCCTGTTCGCGCGGATTGAGTCGGCTCCCTTACTCGCCTTGGCCGAAATCGGTGGTGCGGCGATGGGAGGCGGTTTGGAGTTGGCTCTGGCCTGCGATATTCGCGTCGCGGCGCTAGAAGCCAAGCTAGGTCTGCCGGAAGTGAATTTGGGTTTGTTGCCGGGGGCGGGGGGAACTCAGCGACTTACTCGTCTGTGCGGCCTTGGCATCGCAAACCGCCTCATACTGGGTGGTGAGATTGTTGACGGCGCCTCAGCCGAGCAGCTGGGGATTGTGCAATGGGCCCAGCCCGCTTCAAAACTCGCTCCCTGGACGCGCGAGCTGGCGATGCGATTCGCCCAAGCGCCCAGGCCCTCACTCGCGGCGAGCAAGGGGTGCCTTGCGGCATTCAGCGACCCGCACCGTGACGGCTATGCTGAGGAGCTGGCCGCCACGCGGAGACTTTACCAGCATCCTGAAACGCGGCGCCGAGTAGCTGAGTTTCTGGAGAGAAGTGGGAAGCGGCGACAAATGGTCAAAGCGTAGGGGGAACCCTGCTTCAGCGGCGGGAGGAATCATGAAACTCGACGGGAAAACCGCAGTCGTGACGGGTGCAGCCTCCGGGATCGGCTTGGCAACGGCCGAGACTCTGGCTGCCGCCGGAGCTTGCGTAATCGTGGCCGACATCGCGCGAGAGAAGGGCGAGGCCGCTGCCAACGTCTTTCAGAAGAGGGGTTTCCAGGCGGAGTACGTCCACCTGGATATTACCGACGATTTGTCGATCGCCACGTTCAGCGAGACTGTTCAGGGAAAACTGGGCGGTGCGGATATCGTTGTAAATGGTGCGGGGTGGGGGCAAGTCAAGCCTTTTTGGGAGATGCCCCTCGATCTATGGGGCCAGATCGTGACGCTTAACCTCATCGGACCGATGAAGTTGGTCAAATCTTTTCTGCCCAAAATGATGGAGCGTAACCAGGGCAAGATTGTGAACGTCAGCAGCGATGCCGGCCGAGTCGGTAGTTCCGGTGAGACCGTGTACGCGGGCGCAAAAGGTGGCCTGATTGCCTTCACGAAGTCCTTGGCTCGAGAAGTAGCACGGTACAACATCAACGTGAATTGCGTATGTCCTGGCCCTACTGAAACTCCGCTGCTTTTTGCCGTGCCTGAGAAACATCTGGAGGCGTTCAAGCGAGCGATCCCCTTCCGGCGATTTGGCAAACCGCAGGAAGTTGCGGATGCAATTCTGTTCTTTGCCAGCTCGCGATCGGACTACATCACCGGCCAAGTCCTAAGCGTCAATGGCGGGCTGACCATGGTTGGTTGATTCACACAACGAGGAGCATCTCTATGAAGAAGATTCAGATGGCAGACTACAAGCCCGCCCACTTCGGCTGGTCCGTCTGCGGCAAGATAGCGACGATTACGCTCAACCGCCCGGAGCGAAAAAATCCGGTCACCTTCGAGTCTTACGGGGAGCTGCGGGACCTTTTCCGCGAACTGGCCTACGCGACGGACGTCAAAGCAGTGGTTTTCACAGGAGCGGAAGGAAATTTCTGCTCTGGCGGCGATGTTCACGACATTATCGGAAAGCTCGTCAAGATGGATATGTTGGACCTGCTTACATTTACCCGCATGACCGGCGATCTTATCAAAGCGATGCGGGCCTGCCCCCAGCCGATCATCTCCGCCATAGACGGCGTTTGCGCCGGCGCAGGCGCGATGATTGCGTGTGGGTCGGACTTACGATTCGGCACGGCGCGCAGCAAAGTCGCATTTCTGTTCGTCCGCGTTGGTCTTGCGGCGGCGGATATGGGCGCATGTACTCTGCTGCCGCGCCTGATTGGGCTCTCCCGAGCCGCCGACCTGCTCTACACAGGACGTGCGATGAGCGGAGACGAGGCTGACCGCGTTGGCTTTTATAATCGCCTGGTCGAACCCGAGAAGTTGCAGGAAGAAGCCACGGCCATGGCCAAGTCCCTGGCGGACGGTCCGACCTTTGGCCACGCAATGACCAAGACAATGTTGTATCAAGAATGGAGCCAAGGCCTCGATGAATGCATTGAAGCGGAGGCTCAAGCACAGGCCATCTGCATGCAGACGCAAGATTTTGAGCGGGCCTATGTCGCATTCGCAAACAAGAAAAGCCCCATTTTCGAAGGGAACTGATGGCAGACAAGAGTTACCTCGCCTGGCCTTTTTTCGATGACGGCCATCGGAGATTGGCTGCTGAGATAGAAAATTGGGCGAGCGAAGTTCTGCCGCGGTTGCTTAAGAGCTCGGAAGCCAGTCTTGATTCGGTCTATGCATGTGTGCGAACCATCGTCGCGGAGCTGGGCAAGGCAGGCTTGCTCGAGGTATGTGTTTCTCGGAACTATGGAGGAGTACGCGAGAAAATTGACGTCCGTAGCTTGTCCTTGGCTCGCGAAGTCTTGGCGCGATTTTCGGGGCTAGCTGACTTCGCGCTGGCCATGCAGGGATTGGGCAGCGCCCCCGTCAGCCTGTACGGAAGCGAGAAGCAGAAACGGGCAATTCTGCCCGAGGTATCCGCTGGCACGGCGCTTGCGGCTTTTGCGCTGTCCGAGCCCGAAGCAGGATCCGACGTCAGTGCCATTTCCACCACCGCCACACACGATGGTGACTCTTGGCGGCTCGATGGCGTAAAGACCTGGATCTCGAACGCCGGCCTGGCCGCGTTCTATGTGATCTTTGCCCGCACCGGTGAAGGGCCCGGCACCAAGGGACTATCCGCCTTCCTAGTGGAGGCGAGCACGATCGGCCTTGACGCGTCGGAACGCATCGAAGTTATCGCGCCTCATCCTTTAGGTACTCTGCGCCTGACGGCCTGCCGCGTACCAAACGAGTGTCTGCTGGGCCAACCGGGAGAAGGCTTCAAAATTGCCATGGCTACGCTGGACATTTTTCGCACAACGGTTGGCGCTGCCGCCCTAGGATTCGCGCGCCGGGCGATGGACGAAGCAGTCGAGCGAGTGAAGCACCGGCGCATGTTCGGCAGGGCGCAGTCCGAATTCCAGTTAACGCAGGAAAGGCTCGCGGAAATGGCACTCTTAATCGATGCTGCCGCCCTATTGATTTATCGCTCTGCTTGGACCAAGGATGTTGCGGGTGGGCGGGTCACGCGCGAGGCCTCCATGGCCAAGCTGTTTGCCACCGAAGGCGCACAGCAGGTGATTGATGCGGCCGTGCAAATGCACGGCGGACTCGGGGTCGTTCGTGGCGCCACCGTAGAGCGGCTCTATCGAGAAATTCGAGCGTTACGTATCTATGAGGGCGCTAGCGAAGTGCTGAAGCTGATCATCGCCTCAAAGGTTCTCGAAGGGTTTGATTCAAGAGATGTCGCAACTACCAGCTCATAAAGTCAGCTTTCAGGTCTCGTGGAAAAAAACGCAAAATCCCCGTTTGGTCGTCACCATGCCGTAATAACCGGCGGAAGCCGAGGAATCGGCGCAGCCATTGCCGAAGCCCTGGCGCAAATGGGTGTATCTATATCTCTGATCAGCCGCAACGCCGAGACGCTCAAGGCAACGGCAAACCGGATCGGTGAAAATTGCGGCGCGAGAGTTGCGACCCAAGCCGCCGACCTAACGGAAGAGCCTGCCGTTCGGCAAGCCATAGCGAGAGTCAGTGACTCGCTGGGCGCGCCGACGATCCTCATAAACAGCGCTGGCGTGGCCCTATCCTCGCCTTTCCTTAAGTCTGACGCTGCCTCTTGGCGAAAGATGCTCTATACCGACCTCATGACCGCCGTGTACTGCACCCAGGCGGTCCTTCCGACCATGTTGGTATCGAAGTGGGGCCGGGTCATTAATGTCGCGTCAACTGCCGGCCTGACCGGCTACGCATACATTACGGCCTATTGCGCGGCCAAGCACGCCATGGTCGGACTGACGCGCGCTTTGGCTATCGAGACAGCCCGTACTGGAGTAACGGTCAATGCCGTATGCCCCGGCTATACGGACAGCGACATGACCACGCATAGCATCGAGAACATCATAGAAAAGACCCACCGAACGCGCGAGGAAGCAATAGCGAGCCTAGTTTCCCGCAATCCACAGGGCCGGCTCATTCAGCCGGCCGAAGTGGCGGATGCAGTGACCTGGCTGTGCGGGGAAAAGGCGAGTTCGGTAACCGGACAGTGCATCGTCATTGCCGGCGGCGAATTGATGTAGTGATTTCGGCTTGCCTTGGTTTTCCCCGATTGGAAAACGGTCCGACCCAGGCCGCCACGCCCCTTGAAAACCAGGGCCTGCCCGAAGCTAGACGTAGGCAGGGATGCCGGTGATTCGCTCACCAATAATGAGGCGCTGAATATCGTGCGTGCCCTCATACGTGTAGACGGACTCAAGATTGTTCATGTGCCGCATGATTCCATAGTCTTCAACTATCCCGTTTGCTCCTAACAGTTCACGAGCTAGCCGCGCTGTCTCCCGGGCCATCCACACGTTGTTCATTTTGACCATAGACACCTGCGAGGGGTGCATCCGATCGCAGTCTTTTAGTCGCCCCACGTGCAGCGCTAGCAGTTGAGCTTTGGAGATCTCGGTGATTATCCACGCGAGCTTATCCTGCACGAGTTGGTGCGAGGCAATGGGCCTCCCGGCGAACTGTGTGCGCGACTTCGTGTATTGTAAGGCGGTGTCGTAGCAGGCCATCGCGGCACCAATCGCTCCCCATCCGATGCCGTAGCGCGCTTGGGTTAAACAGGAAAGAGGCCCGCGGAGGCCATCCACCCCCGGAAGCGCATCATCCGCCGCGACTTCGCAATCACTGAAGGAAAGGCCAGAAGTGATCGACGCGCGCATGGAGCATTTGCCGTGTACATCATGCGCTGTGAAACCTTTTGTCCCCTTTTCAACGAGAAAACCTCGCACCCGTCCGTCTTCGCATTTGGCCCACACCACACAGACATCGGCCAGCGAACCGTTGGTAATCCACATCTTCTCTCCGTTCAGCAGATAACATTCGCCGCGGCGGACGGCGCGCGTGAGCATGCCCCCGGGATTTGAGCCGAACTGTGGTTCGGTGAGTCCGAAACAACCAATGGCCTGACCGCTCTGCAGACGCGGCAGCCAATTGTCTTTCTGAGCCAATGAGCCGTAGGCATGGATGGGATACATGACCAGCGCGCTTTGCACTGACACAAAGCTGCGAAGCCCTGAATCACCTCGCTCCAGCTCTTGCATGACTAAGCCATACGCAACGTTGGACATTTCGGCACAACCATAGCCCTTCAGATTTGAGCCAAAAAATCCGAGCTCGCCCAATTGAGGAACCAATTCCGTGGGAAACGTAGCTTCTCGATAATGCTTCTCGATGATCGGAATAACCTGTTGATCGACGAATTGCCTGGCGGTCTGACGTGCGAGAAGCTCTTCGTCGTTTAGCACCGAATCAAAGTCCAGATAATCCACACCGAGAAAAGCGGGCATCGCGTCCTCCTTTGCGCGCGAAAACCCCGTTGCGGCCGCAAAGCCACGAGATTAGGACGCAACACTAGAGGCTCGACCGATCAGGGGCTGTGATCCCGATCACTGATGTTTGCAACAGGACAGCCCAGACTTCAAAACCAGCAAAACGGTCAGCCACCTTGAGGCCGCGGCTTAGCCGAGGTAGACATTGCTCATGAACGACGCTGTGATCTGCGACGCAGTTCGGGCACCGTTTGGCCGCTACGGCGGAGCATTGTCGTCGATTCGCACTGATGATCTAGCAGCAGTCCCCCTTCGCGCACTGATGGAGCGCAATATGCGCGTTGATTGGCAATCAGTCGACGACCTGATTCTAGGCTGTGCCAATCAGGCGGGGGAGGACAACCGCAATGTGGCCAGGATGGCGCTATTGCTGGCTGGTTTGCCGCCCAGTGTCCCCGGCACGACTGTTAACCGGCTTTGTGGCTCCCGCCTAGCGGAGCGAAATTTTGTACTTGACTTAAATGGTATTGCGGTACCATAATACTGTTATTGGAGGTGGCCATGTCTGCTTCATCGCCTGCCCACGAACTGGCGGAAACACCCGTTCGCGACCTGGTGTTAGAGACTCCCGCCCGCGCGCGGATCTTCGAACGGCTGGGGATCGATTACTGCTGCGGCGGTTCCCAAACCCTTGGGGATGCTTGCAAAGCTGCTAACCGGTCGATCGGCGAAGTGACCGCTGAACTTAAACGCGTTGCATCTTCCGTTGCTGAGACCGATTGGCGAAATGCGCCGCTAGCCGATCTTGCCCAGCACATCATCGATAAACACCATGCGTTTACGCAGGCGGAAATCAATCGTCTCACAAACCTGATCGTCAAAGTAGTGACCGCGCATGGTGCCCATCATCCCGAACTCTCTCGCCTACAGATGATCTTTGCAGGTCTTGGGGAAGAACTCAGCGAGCACATGAGAAAAGAAGAGACATTGCTCTTTCCCTATATCGCCGAACTGGAGGAAGCTGTGCGCACCGGACATCGGCTTCGGGAGCCAATGTTCGGGACCGTGCAGAATCCCATCGCTGCGATGACTATGGAACACGAAGCTTCTGCTCAGGCGCTGGAGAAGATGCGCGAAATGACCAACGGCTATGCCGTGCCGATAGAGGCCTGCGCCAGCTATCGAGCGCTGTATCAAGCGCTGCCAGCCCTTGCCGCCGATTTGCACCAACACATTCATTTGGAGAACAACATTCTTTTTCCGCGGGCTGTCGAACTCGAGGACAATTTCTCGCAACACTCGAGACGATGACTGATAAACAGCTCCACAACGTTCAAAACCGAGCGATTTCGGGGACAGGTTGGGATAGGAGAAACGAGATGAGCACTACGACGGAGCGAACAGCAAAACCGGAAGTCGCCGGACCGGCCGTCGATGCCGTACTCAGAATCATGGATTCGATGGAAAAGGCATGGAGCAGTAAGGACTTGACGGAACTCTTCAGTCATTATTGGCAGAACGACGGGTTTGTCCTTTTCACTTCCCGTGGCGCCTATTACGGCTGGCACACGGCAAAGCAAATGTTGACCGGATATTTTGACAATTTGGAAGAAATCAGTCTGAAATTTGGTCCGCGCAAGGTTAGAGTTTTCGGCGAGGTGGCCACGGTCGTCTACGAGTGGCGTACCGACGGATGGTCCAAACTGAATGGCTCCCATTTATTGCGCGAAGGCTATGGGACCGACGTGTTTTTGCAAGAGAACGGATCGTGGAAGCTCTATCACAATCATGTCTCCCTCGGCCGTGGAGAAACCAGCCGGATGCAGGATCATCCGTGGTAGCGGTGAGACGAATAGCAAGACGGCATTGCAGATAAGGTGAGATCGTGGCACAAATCGCAACCATGAAACCCTTGGCGGAATCGATCGGGGCTTATGCGATCCGGATACGCCCGGCAAGCAAGCCGGACCTCGCCGACATCATTCGAATCGATGAGGAAGTTTCTGGCCTCTCCAAGCGGAATTATTGGAAGGACGTCTTTGCGCAAATGCGGGGCCGCTCTCAGTCGCCGCGGTTCT
>Ga0306926_10006519_pt1 | contig 12539 bp, 10 predicted proteins | sample flu12Cox44000178_FD_203759 | JGI IMG/M metagenome (GOLD analysis project Ga0306926, IMG submission 203759) | Lab enrichment of tropical soil microbial communities from Luquillo Experimental Forest, Puerto Rico - flux8day.12C.oxic.44.000.178 (v2)... | ecosystem: Environmental > Terrestrial >... | reverse complement strand
CACCGACCACCACCCCATTGTCATGGTAGAGCAGCAGATAGCGGTCGAGACCGTAGGACCAGGCCTTCACCACGAAGAAAAAGCCGAGTAGCACCGAGCCGTGAGCGATCGCTGTTGGCGACATCGATCGGCGTGGGGGGTCGTACTCGATGTGGCCGTGGACCCAGTAGATCGCTCCGGCGAAGAGCGCGCTCAGCAAGAGCGTGAGCAGCATCCAATTCTTGATGACGACATATACGGGGAGCGCAAAGAGATAGAAGCCGATGTCATTGCCGTAGAGTGGGTCATTCGCGCCATAGGGCACGTGATAGAGGAACCGCAGGAAGACGCTCCAGTTGTGGACCTGTACCCAGGCGACAAGCACTGCGAGGACGCTGGCGCCGGTGGCGGTGATGAAGGGCCACGGCAACCGATGGCGCATGAATTTCAACACGTCGGGCAACGTCGCAATGCCCGTGTGCTTCCATTCGAAGTCGGTGGGACCATACGTCCAAGGTGACCGGCCGAAGCGTGTCGCGAGCGATCCGTTCACCCATACGGTTATAACCGTCGCCATGAAGAAGGCGAAGAAGACTCCGGCTTCGGCGCCGATGGTCGTCCAGAAGACGCTCAAATAGCCGATCGTGGAAAACCACAGCCAGTCAACCAGGAAATCGCCAGTGAGCCCTAGCAGGATCAGACAAATCGAGAGGACGAGGGCAGCGATGATGAGCGCCACCACGGCGCCTCGCCACGGCGCCCGGTGCCTGGGTCCGGTGATGCCGATCGTCATGGCTGAAATGATACCAGAAGCCGGCGGCCGGCGGCTCGATGAGCTGCCGCGCGTGCGGCTCAGCGTGTTCGGCCAGCCGTCGCACTTGACGCCCTCTACACTTGTCGGCGGCTGTACTGGCCCGGGCCATAGCTCTACCGACGAGACCTTCGCCCCGCTCGCAGCGGTTTTGGCGGCGCCGCTCCTCTTCGCGGCGGCCTGAACAACTCAGAAATTGACACTTGAAGCGTATTTGCCAGTCGGTCGAGCACGTCGACGGTCGGATTTTCCTCATCTCGCTCCAATCCCCCGACGTATGAGCGATCTACTTCGGCCTCATAAGCGAGCCTCTCTTGCGCGAGCATGCGCGTTCTAGGCTTGGCGATCGCGCTAGCACTGGCGCTCGGTCCGCCAACGCAGTCCGATTCGGAAGCTCTCTACATGCTGAACACCGTCGCAGTCCCACCCGCTCGCATCGCCACAATGACCGTGGAACTCGCGAACAACTTCTTGTCTCGCGGCCGTGGGCTGAAGGCTCTATCCGAAATCGCTTGAATTCGCTGAGCAGCGTCTCAAAGCCGGCATTCGGAGCGAGAATCGTTCCGCTACACTTAACCATCCGTGAACCATGCTTTGGCACAAGGGCCATGTCGTAAAGGGACAAGGACATGGCGGATCAGAACGAAGCCAAGACAAAGACTATTGGCTTTCTACCCATAGAGAAGGTTCAGACGCTCAACGGTTGGGAAGAGTACGTAGTCTCCGGCTGGTGCCCTGGGTTGCTTACGACGTCGCGGCGCACGAATTCGCGGATTTCTTCCACCGGTTCAGTTTCCATCGACTGGTTCCGGTCGTGTTCGGCGGTGTTACGCGTTTTGAGAAATGCCATGGCGTGATTCCTCGTTCGGCCTCCCGCGCGTACCATCGCTCTCCGATGAACATGCAAAATGTGACCGCTTGGCGGCCAGATGGAACTCGTGCGCGGCGTTTCCGCAGTCAACGCATTCCGAACAGCAAGAGCAGTGGGCCGATCGCACAGTTCACATCATCGTTCACATCATCGTCGGCCAAACGTCCGGAGCTTTACGACACTTCCCTCCGCTCTCCGCACTCGCAAACTCCTTCAATTTCACAGCGCCGACCCGTCGAACCGCACCTTGCTCGGCCACAATATGGCCCCTTGCCTCACCAGAAGCAGTCGCAACGGTGCCAAGATCACGCAGCACAGGAGCTTCGGGCAGCGCGGGTTGCGCGCGGGAGCCACCCGATGGATGCCAATGGCGAGCACAACCGGTGAAGCGGATCATTATTCGTGGTTCGCGGCCGGTCTAAGGCGCAAAACTCGGCATCATTTCCAGCTCAGCTTAGCTTTGCGCTCGCTTCGACCGTCGCCAGGTATCTGAAGTACGCTGTTAACGTGTTCTTCACTTAACCCGGCAATCGTTCGACGCGCCTAAATCAAAAGCGATAAGCGATTTTTTAAGCAGAACTGAACGCCAAGAGTCACAAGCGCAGAGGACCGTACCGGTTGACGAAACAGATCAAGCGCCCGGAGCAGTCTCATTTGCTGCGGCGATTTTGGGAAAAAGCTGCCGGATTTTGGGGCAAACGCGGGACGCGGTTGTCGTGGGTTCTGTCTGCAGTTCTTTTACTCACCATCCTTCTCAACCTTGCCACTTCCTACGGCATGAACCTTTGGACACGCGGGATCTTCGACGCGCTGCAGGATAGGGATTCGCACGCAATTCTCGTCCTGTCGATGGTTTACTTTGTGCTCCTGGCGGCGAGCGTCGCTTTTAGCGTCCTGCAGGTCTATGCGCGCATGACGACCCAGCGGCGATGGCGAGAATGGCTCACCAATCAACTGGTCAATCGCTGGTTTGAGGCCGGCCGCTATTATCATCTCAATCTAGTGAGCGGTGCCCCCGGGAATCCCGAATATCGCCTAGCCGACGACGTTCGGATTGCGACCCAATCACCAATCGATTTTGTGACCGGAGTGATAACGGCCGTTCTCTCGGCGGCGACATTCATTGTGATTTTGTGGACGATCGGCGGTGTGCTCACAGTCCACCTCGATGGCATGTCAATAACCATTCCAGGCTTTCTCGTGCTTGCCGCATTGATCTATGCAGTAGCGGCGAGCGGATTCATGGTTTTTATCGGACGCCGTTTCATCGCAGTATCAGAGAGCAAGAACCAAGCTGAGGCAGAGTACCGTTACGTGCTCACTCGCGTGCGCGAAAATGCGGAAAGCATTGCTCTCCTCAGGGGGGAATACGAAGAGCGCAAAGGCGTCGACAAATCCCTCAAGACGGTGCTGCGCGGGTGGCGAGATATTTGCATCCAAACGATGCGAACCACGATTGTATCCCAGACCAGCAGCTACCTAGCGCCAGTCTTACCGGTCATTCTATGCGCGCCCAAATTTCTGGACGGAGCGATGACGCTCGGCGAAGTCATGCAGGCGGCATCGGCATTCACAATTGTCCAGGCGGCGTTCAACTGGCTGGTCGACAACTATCCGCAGCTTGCCGAATGGACTGCTTCCGCACGCCGGGTCGCCTCGCTTCAGATGGCGCTGGATGAACTGGAGCGTGCGGAAATCCGCCGCGCCGGCCGAATCAATCGTTGCGAGGGGAAGGGCGCGGCGCTGAGGTTGCGCAACCTCTCGGTCACGATCGACGGCCGGACGCTGGTCACTGGCGCAGAGGTCGCGATCATGCCTGGCGAAAAGGTGCTGGTCACGGGCGAATCGGGATCCGGCAAGAGCACTCTGGTGCGAGCCCTTGCGGGCCTATGGCCATGGGGTGAAGGCGATATCGAGATGCCAGCAGGAGCGAAGCTCTTATTGTTGCCGCAACGGCCGTATGTGCCGAACGGCACACTGCGACGCGCAGCCAGCTATCCCGACGCCGCCCACAGCAGGAGCGTTGAGGAGATAGCGAGAGTCTTGAAGAAAGTCGGGCTAGGTCACCTCGTCGAGTACCTCAACGAAGAACGTCCTTGGGATCAAACCTTATCGGGCGGGGAGAAACAGCGTTTGGCGTTTGCGCGAATCCTCCTTCACCGACCGGATATAATCGTGCTGGACGAAGCAACTGGGGCGCTCGACTCACAGAGTGAACGTGAGTTGATGAAGCTCTTATCCCGGGAATTCGAACACGCGACCGTTGTTAGCGTCGGTCATCGATCCGAACTCGAAGCCCTTCATGGCCGAAGGATCCTTCTCCAGCGGGGGCGCCAGGGCGCAAAGCTCGTCAGCGACGTCTCTCGCATTCCGAGGCCCGGCTTGTCGAGCGGACAGTCAAGGAAGGGTCTTTTCTCGCGTTGGAACGCCAGCCTGCCGCATGGAACGTTCAGACAGGCGGAGCCGGCAACCGTTCAGCCGACAATGACCCTGGTCGGTTGAGGCATCGTCGACAAGGTTTTCGAGCTGCGCGCAAGCCCAATACATGGCGCGCCCCTATCGTGCATGCTTGCGGTAACGAACGTGGCGGAGGTCGTCCAGATACTTGATCGGCGGAGCGCTCTTGAGTTTGGTAGGCCGAAGCTCCTGTTGGATATCCCAGTGCGCTCGGTCCTCGCTGGGTGGGTCGAAGAATGCCTGCTGCAGCCCGGCAACAGCGCGATAGACGGCGCCCTCGCCCCAGCAGGGCACCCGGGTAAGAGCGTCCTCGGCGGCCGCGCGAAAAGCGGCACTCGCCGGCGGTGATAGTGGCCCGGCCAGGCGCGAGATCAGCGCATCAGAATCAAGATCGTCGGTGATGGACATGGACGGCCCCGGTGTGAGAGGTTAAGGCCGTCTTCAGCTTCAGATAACTGTTCGGCCGCGGTAGCCCTAAAAGCGCCGCGGCCGCCTTGTTGTACGGCGGACCGCAAGTTTCACGCAACCGATGCCTATTCTGATCGCGTACCGGCGGCCGTCCCACGGATCAGCGCTTCGGGGGCAAAGCGGACAACTCAACTCTTGAAGGCAAGCCGGAGGAGCGTGGCCCGGGCGGCGATCCGTTGAGGCCGGTGCCGCCCGCGCGAGGAGCCACGCAGTTAGGACAGCGCGCTCGTGGCATGGTATCGTTGCATTTACGCACCCTCGCACGGGAGGGGCGCATGACAGTCACCATCGGACGGCGGGAATTGCTGGCCGCACTCGGCGGCGCGGCTGCGTGGCCGCTTGCGGCGGACGCGCAGCAGCGCGAGCACATGAGTCGCATCGGCGTGCTTAGATCATGTACGCCGGGCTGAAGTTAGGGCACCATCATGGACATCGGAGGTTGGCTGCAAAGCCTTGGCCTCGAGCAATATGAGGCGGTATTCCGCGAGAACGCGATCGACGCCGACGTCCTGCACGATCTCACGGAGGATCATCTACGCGAGATGGGTCTTCCGCTTGGTGCTCGTCTCAAGCTCCTGAAAGCCATTAGTGCGCTCGCTCCGAGTGCAGAGCCGACGGTCGTCGCGCCGGCTGGTCCGCCCGCAGATACTGCGGAGCGGCGGCAAGTCACAGTGATGTTCGCCGACCTGGTCGGCTCGACGGCCCTTTCAGGCCGCATGGACCCGGAGGACTTGCGCGAGGTCATTTCGGTCTATCAGAAATGCGCCGCTGAAGCCGTGCGCCGCTTTGGCGGTTTCGTAGCGCGGTATATGGGGGACGGCGTGCTTGTCTACTCTGGCTACCCCGAGGCCCATGAGGATGATGCCGAGCGGGCGGTGCGTGCCGGGCTGGAGTTGATCACGGCGGTGATCGCGCTTAAGACGACCGCTTCGTTGCAAAGCCGTGTCAGCATCGCCACTGGGCTGGTCGTTGTGGGCGATCTATTTAGATCGGGCGAAGCACAGGAACGCGGCATCGTCGGCAAGACACCAAATCTTGCAGCGCGTCTGCAAGAGATTGCCGAGCCAAACACGGTAGTCATTGACGAAGCGACGCGCAGGCTTCTCGGCAATCTCTTTGAGCTAAGGGGCCTTGGCGCCAGAGACCTTAAGGGCGTCGACGAGCGGGTGCGCGCTTGGGTGACGCTGCGGGCGAGCACCGTCGAAAGCCGCTTCGAGGCACTGCATCCGAGCGGTCTGACTGCCCTCGTCGGGCGCGAGGAAGAGACCGAACTCCTGTTGCGACGCTGGTCGCGGACAAAGAGCGGCGAGGGTCAGGTAGTACTGATTTCCGGCGAAGCGGGTATCGGCAAATCGCGGCTCACAGCTGCCCTTCTAGAAAGGCTTGCTCCTGAAACGCATACACGTTTGCGCTATTTCTGCTCGCCCCAGCACACCGACAGCGCGTTTTCTCCGATCATTGGTCAAATGGAACGTGCGGCTGGATTGCTACACGATGATACGCCTCAGCAAAAACTCGACAAGCTCGATGCTCTGCTCACGCAGTCTTCGACCTCAATCCAAGACGCCGCACTCATTGCCGAGATGCTCTCGCTGCCGAATGATGGTCGGTATCCCGCCCTTGAGCTGACACCGGAGCACCGCCGCCAAAAAACGCTTGAGGCGCTTACCGCGCAAATGGAGACGCTGTCGCGGCAAAAGCCTGTGCTGATGGTCTTCGAGGATGCGCAGTGGGCCGACCCAACCAGCTTGGAAGCGTTCGGTCGAGTTGTAGACCGAATTCGGACACTGAGGGTGCTGTTGCTAGTGACGTTCCGGCCGGAATTCGACGCGCCATGGGTTGGACGGCCTTACGTCACCGCCCGCATCATCAATCGACTGGCAGAGCACGAAGCCAGCGTCATGATCGACCGCGTCGTCGGCGACAGCCAGCTATCGGCGAGCATTCGGCAAGACATCATCGAGCGTACCGACGGTATTCCGTTGTTCGTAGAGGAGATGACCAAGGCGGTGCTGGAAGCAGGGAGCGAGACTGCCGCCGCGCGCGCGATTGCTGCGGTTCCGTCTCCAACACTGGCGGTCCCTGCGAGCCTCTATGCCTCGCTCATGGCGCGGCTCGACCGGCTCGGCGGCCCGGCCAAGGAGCTGGCCCAGATGGCGGCGGTAATCGGCCGCGAGTTTTCCCATGCCCTGCTCGCATCAGTAGTGCGCCAGACGGAGGTGGGGCTGAGATCGGCATTGGACGGTCTCATCGCGGCCGGTCTGCTGTTCCGACGGGGCGTGCCCCCGCATGCAACCTACCTGTTCAAGCATGCCCTCGTGCAGGACGCGGCTTACGGGACGCTGCTGCGCGAGCCGCGACGGACACTACATGCCCGCATCGCCGAAACCATCGAGAGCGAGTTCGCGGAAAGCGCTGAGAGCCGACCGGAGTTGTTGGCGCGACATTGGACCGAGGCCGGCGTAATCGAGAAAGCCGCAGACCTTTGGGGCAAAGCGGGGCAGCGGTCGTTGGCGCAGTCGGCGCTGATCGAGGCAGTAGAGCAACTCACGCGCGCCCTCGATCAAATCGCCACTCTGTCTGCCACCCCCGCGCTGCGTCGCGAGCATATCCAGCTTCAGGTTGCGATCATAACCCCGCTTATGCACGTCAAAGGATATGGTGCTCCGGAAACTAAGGCCGCTGCAGAGCGAGCACGCCTGCTGATCGAACAGGCTGAAGCCCTCGGAGAACCTCCGGAGGATCCACTACTTTTGTTCTCTGTTCTGTTCAGTTTCTGGACTGCGAGCTTCGTTGCGTTCAATGGCGACGCTGTGCGCGAGCTAGCGAACCAATTCCTGGCGCTCGCCGAGAAGCGAAGAGCGACGGCTCCGCTCATGATCGGACATCGTATGATGGGTTCCGTATTGCACAGAGGCGATTTCGTGGAGGGGCGAGCGCATCTCGATCGCGCAATCGCGCTATACGACCCTAGCGAGCATCGCACACTGGCTGCGCGTTTTGGCCAAGACGTGCGGGTGGCAGCGTTGTCCTATCGATCGTGGGCGCTGTGGATGCTTGGCTATCCGGATGCCGCGCTCGGAGACGCGAGCTGCGCAATCAAGGAAGCGCGCGAGATAGGCCAAGCAGCCACTCTGATGTATGCATTGGTTCACGCGTGTGTAATTCATATTGAATGCGGAAACTACTCGGCAGGAAAAGAGCAAGTGATTGAACTCGTCTCGTTGGCGGAGGAAAAAGGCGCGCATTTCTGGAAAGCGTTAGGGCTTTCAGTGCGAGGATGCCTCTTAGTATTAGGCGGTAGGCCCGTTGACGCTATTCAAATGATTACTTCCAGTATCATTGCATTGCGATCAACCGGGGCACGATTGTGGTTACCATTACATCTGCCGTATTTGGCGAGAGCGTATGGAGAAGGTGGCCAATTTGATGACGCTCGGCGTTGCATTGACGAAGCGATGGCGTTAGTAGAAACAACCAATGAAAGGTGGGGCGAAGCCGAGGTTCACCGCACTGGCGGCGAAATCGCGCTGCTCTCGCCCGATCCTGATGCAGCGAAAGCGCAAACGTATTTCGAGCGCGCGGTGATAGTTGCGCGTAGACAACAGGCGAAGTCCTGGGAACTGCGCGCGGCGATGAGCATGGCACGGCTCTGGCGTGATCAGGGCAAGCCGCAGCAAGCCCGCGAACTACTCGCTCCAGTCTACGGCTGGTTCACCGAAGGCTTTGACACACGCGATCTTAAGGAGGCTAGGGCCTTGCTCGATGCGCTGTCGTCATGAGGGCCCCGGTTATTTGCTGCACTGCTGCCGGTGGTTAGCAGCCGAATCGACGGTCGCCTGTATGCCGTCGTCAACGTCAACGCATTTGAGAACGTAGAGCCTGTGCTGCTCCGACGTTCGCCATCAACCTTCGACGGCGAGAATGAACAAGCCCGCCTGGGCCGGCGCAGGCGTAACTGGATTGCCGATGTCCAGTTTGAGTTAGTCCGTCGCCCAGGGACCAGCGATTACGGTTTCTGTGGGCCGGAACGGCCACCCGCTTAGTTGCGCCAATACCCTTTCCGCTTCGTCGTCCATGCCGATCCAGCGCAGCTTGCGGATTAGACGAACACACTCATTCGATGCCGTGAGAACCGAATCGACCACATTTCACTGGCTCCTGGTGAAGAAGCTATGCGGCCGCTGGCCGGATCGCCATTCGATGAGCTTTTGCTGGGGCCGTCGAGCGCGGCTTGGAGCCGGGCGCCGGATGAGGCCGGCCGGGTCGTTTATGTGACCACGGATGGCGGCCAAACCGCGCCCCCACCGGGAACGGGCGTCCGAACCGCGAAGGTGCTCAGGATGGAGCTGGTGTGACTTGGTCGGAGGTGAGAGCGAAGACACCGAAAAGATTACTGGATCGGAATGGCGGCTTCATGGTGCAGCGAACCGCACGCGGGTCTGATCGGAGTCGCTGGCTGCGTGTACTCATAAAATCCGGCCCGATGTCTGCTTCTATCCAAAAGCGACCGAGTTATCACGCCGCAGCGAAATGATGCGAAGTGCCAGAAGGCGACATCGCGCCGGCTACTTGAGAACGGGCTGGCGGTGGCCAGATGCGGAGCGCGCTTATCCGTGGGCTGTCTACGCGCCCGGTGGCGGAGCGTCTGGTGCCAGCACCAACTCCGCGTCGTCGACCACATAGCGGACATGACGGTAGTCGCGGATGAAGCTAATCCGGCCGTCCTTCCACTCCAACCACATGAAGTAGCTGGGCCTTACCGCCTGAAAACCGTCGTAGACGGCGATCACCTCGCGGCCGTCGAGCCAAGCGGGCACAAGCCGCACCGGGTCGCTGCGCGAATAGATGCCGAAGAACATACCGACATCGGCGGCGCCGGCGCGCAGCGGGTACGACGACTGGATCAGCCGCACGTCGTCGGCCAGCATCGCGCGCAGCCCGTCCCAGTCGCGGTCATTGAAGAGCGCGACATAGCGGACCACGGCAGGCGACGGCGGACGCGGCGAGGGTTTCGTCGGGGCGTGAGCCTTGATGGTTTTGAGCCGCGCCCGGCCGCGGGCGAGGTGAGCCTTCACCGCATTGACGGTTAGATCGAGCATGGCGGCGATTTCTTCCAGCGACTGGTCGAGCACGTCCTTGAGGATCACGACACTGCGCTGCATGGTCGGAAGCTCTGCGAACCGAGACACCGCTGTTTCGACCGCCTCCCGCCGCATCATCGCCTCCACAGGATCTGGAATTTCCGGATCGGCAAGTTCCTCCGCCGCCTCGATGGGCTCAGCCGCGCGGATCGCACGGCTGCGCAAGAGATCAAGCGCACGGTTGTGAGCGATACGAAACAACCAGGCGCGCATTGGTGCGCCCTCCTCCAGCTCGTCGAGCGCGACGAAGGCGCGGGCGAAAGTGTCCTGCACCACGTCTTCGCCATCGATCACCGAGCCCATCAGCCGCGCGCAGTAGCGGTGAAGCTCCGGCCGCAGCTTTTCGGCGAGCGCCAGGAACTGTGCCTGGCGCGGCGTTGGCGGCGCGCTGGGTGGCAAGGATGGGCTCAAGCTACCGCTCCCTCGTCGAGCACCGTGATCCCAGTATCGCCCTTGAGACCGAAGGCGACACCTCCGGCATATTTCGGGTCGTCGAGGAGCGAAACGACTTTCTCGCCGAACTGCCGAGGCGGCAGCGGCGCACCGAAGCGAGCCAGGAATTGTTCGGGCTTCATGCCCATGGCGTGCGCATAAGCGTTGGCGCCCGCGTCGCCGACCCCGGTCCCGCCAATGATCTGCAGCGGCACGATCGCCTGGAAGTGAATGCCGAGGCCCTTCGCCGCGGAGACGCCGTTGGCGTATTTGGCCATGATCCAAAGCATGCGCTTGGCGCCCGCGTAGCCGCCCGACATCGGCGATCCGTTCACGGCCGCACCACTCGACCCTACCAGGACGCGGCTTCCCGGCTTGAGCGGCAGGTTGAGTGCCGCCTGCAGCCAATACAGCCCGGCCTTGACGTCGGTGTCCCAGGTTGCGGTGAAATCCGCCCAGCTCATTTGATCCAACCGCCCCATCCGCGGCTTGGCGCCGGCGTTGAGCACAAGAATGTCCGGGTGGACTTCGGCAATGATGCGGTGGGCGGCGGTCTCGTCCGAGATGTCAGCGGCGATTGTGGCGACGCCGAGCCGGGCGCTGACGGACCTGAGCGCATCGGTGCCGCGCGCAACGACCGTCACTTTGGCGCCCTGGTCCACCAGGGCCTCGACCAGTCCGAGGCCAAGGCCGCGGCTTCCGCCGGTGACGACGACAGTCTTATCTTTGAGGCTCATGTTCTGCTCCCGTATCTCGCTGTAGCTAGGACGATTGAGGCTCGGAAAAGGAGTCACGTCGCACTCGCCTCAAGCTGCAGTCCGGCCGAACGCCTCCGCATTCCTCTGCGCAAACTCCAAGAAGTTTGTTGGTTTGACGTTGAATAGCTGGTGAGCCGAAAGGTCAACTTGCGACTCAATCCCGCCTTTCAGGCGCTCCTCAACCTGCTTGTGCAGGGCGTCTGCAAATTCCACCGGAATACCGTGAGCGATTAACGCTTGGCGGCGGGCGTCCGGAGATATCGGGACGTAGCGCACCTTCCTTCCCGTGGCGCGTGAGATGCGGTCAGCTATTTCCGCCATGGTCAGCGCTTCCGGGCCGGTCACGGATATCCGCTCGCCTTCATGTCCACCGTTGCGGAGGAGCAAGAAGGCGACCCGGCCTACATCGACCAAGTCAACCGGATTGAGCCTCACGTCGCCGAGCGCCAAGCACAATGCACCGTCGTTGATGATGCTCGGCGCCTCGCGCAAGTACGCTTGCATGAATCCGGTCGGGCGCAGATGCGTCCACGCAAGGCCTGATTTTTCGAGATGTTCCTCAATGTCCTTGTGCATCTGGCCAAATGGGAACGTGGTGTCTTGCCGAGCGTCCAGACCAGAGAATTTGATCACGTGGCGAACGCCTGCCGCCTTGGCAGCGTCGATAAACGTGTTTTGCGTTTCGACCATATCCATGAGGGGGGCTGAGATCATGAGGACTCGATCGACGCCGTCGAGGGCCGATCCCAAGCTGCTCGGTCTCGACATGTCGCCCTCGATGATCTGTACCGTCGGAGCCTTTTCGAGCCCCCTCGCCTTCGCTTCATTACGCACCAAAATCCGTACCGGCACGCGCTCGCGGACGAATTCGTCGGTTATGAATGAGCCGGCCAGGCCGGTCGCTCCAGTGAGAAGAATCATTGCGATCTCCCTTAGGCTTCACTCCCCCAGCGGGAGTGGGCCCAAGGAGGCTCAGCATCGGCCTCCGAACCCAGGACGTTTGGAGTCGCGAAATAGAGTCACCGCCTGCGCGTTCATGTCGGCTTGGGGTCATTTTCGACCGACCCGACCAGTCTTGCCCGCCGGGTCATGTCCGCTTCGCCCCGAAAGCGGACCTGAGCCTGGGCGGGGCGGGGTAGAAGAGGCATTGGAATAGGCCGCACGCGTGTGATTCAAACTCCCTAACTGGGGAGTTTCGAATCATGCGCTATGAACTCACCGACCACGAATGGGCTGCCATCAAGCCGATGCTGCCCAACAAGGCGCGTGGGTAGCACGGGTGAACGACCGCCGTGTTCTCAACGGCATCTTCTGGGTGTTGCGGTCGGGGGCGCCTTGGCGGGACCTGCCGGACAGTTTTGGTCCCTACACCACCTGCTACAATCGCTTCGTTCGCTGGCGGCGGGCAGGCGTCTGGGGCAAGATTATGAGCACGCTGGCCTGCGGCCATTCAACGTTGACTTGCAATGGCCCTCAGCGTCCCACTGAATACGGTAACGGTAGGCCCGATCCAGACCCGGGATACCGAATAGCCGCAACATCACTCCGATTATCATGTTTCTGATTCGCGACTTTAACGGACTGACGATGGCTTTGTCTGACGCAGCGCGGCGGCCCGC
>Ga0306926_10006514_pt1 | contig 12542 bp, 8 predicted proteins | sample flu12Cox44000178_FD_203759 | JGI IMG/M metagenome (GOLD analysis project Ga0306926, IMG submission 203759) | Lab enrichment of tropical soil microbial communities from Luquillo Experimental Forest, Puerto Rico - flux8day.12C.oxic.44.000.178 (v2)... | ecosystem: Environmental > Terrestrial > Soil... | reverse complement strand
CGCGGTGCTGCGGCGGGCACTCGGGGACAACCCGAAAGACCCCACCTACATTGCCAGCGTGCCGCGGCGGGGATATCGGCTGGTGGCACCGATCGACGCGGAGGCGCCGGTGGCGGTGCCGGAGCCGGAGCCCGCGCCGCCTGCTGAGGTTTCGGCGGCGGCAGCTGACGACGAACCGGCAGAGATCCCGGTAACGGACGAAGCCGAGCAGCTCGAGCTCACGCCCACCGTCGTGAGCGAAAGCGAGCTCACGCCGCCTGTCGTGAGTGAAAGCGTTGCTCGCACCGGGCGCTGGCGGTACGGCGCGATGCTGCTGGCGCTCCTCGTCCTTGCGGGCAGCGCTGGATGGTACTTACTGCACTCCGCGCCCGCGGGTCCCACGGCGGTCTCCGCAGCGCGCGCTCCGGGCATAGCCGCTGGTGTCTTCGCAACCCCGGTCGCGTTCACACCGCCGCCTCACTCAGTAGCCGTCCTGCCCTTCACTAATCTGAGCGGTGATCCAAAACAGGAATACTTCTCCGACGGCATGACCGAGGAGCTGATCAATGCTCTGGCCCAGATCGGTACGCTGAAGGTGATCGCCCGCACCTCATCGTTCTCGTTCAAGGGCACGGACGCGGACATGGATACCATTGCACGCAGGCTCAATGTAGCCGCCGTCCTCGAAGGCAGCGTTCGACGCTCCGGAAACAAGGTCCGGATCACGGCGCAGTTGATCAACACGGTGAGTGGCTTTCATATCTGGTCGCAGGACTACGATCGTGATCTGAACGACGTCCTCGTCCTCCAGAGCGATATCGCCAAAGCGGTCGCCCACGAGCTTCAGGCCAAACTGCTGGGGGACGAGGCGCCGAAGATAGAGTTGGGTGGGACGCGCAATGCCGCTGCGTTCGACGCGTATCTGCGCGGCACAAAAACGTACACTACCAACCCCGACAAGGCAGAAGGGCTGCAAAACGCGATTGCCGCGTACACGGAAGCGATCAAACTCGATCCGAACTATGCGCTGGCGTTTGCCGGTCGCTCGGTCGCCTATTCGGGCTACGCCGCGGAGTACGCGCAGGGAGCGGCGATTCGTACCGGTTTCGACAAGGCGCAGGCGGATGCGCGGCAGGCGCTGGCGCTTGCGCCAACGCTTGGCTATGGCTACCTGGCGCTGGCGCGCGTTCTGGAGGCCGGGTTCCTGGACTTCGGGCAGGCGAGTGACGCCTACGAGCGCGCGCTCGAGCTTGCCCCCGGTAATGCCGAGATACTGCGCGAGAGCGGCCGGTTTGCAGCTCATATCGGTCACTTCGACGCGGGTCTTGCCGCCGTCCGGCAAGCCGTGGCCCTCGACCCGCTCAATCCCCGCAGCCTTTCCCAGCTGGGCCGGGCGCTGTATTTTGCTCGCCAATACCCGCAGGCGGCGGCGGCCTTCGCGGGCCTCATTACCCTTGACCCGGGCAACAAGTTCGCCTTCGGCGCTCGCGGCCTCGCCCAGTACGGCATGGGAGACCTCCAGAGCGCGCGCACCTCGTGCGAGGCGAACGCCGACCACTGGGTCAGCCAGTGGTGCCTCGCCATGACGTACGACAAACTTGGACGGCGCGACGACGCGCAAGCCGCGTTTGCGAAAATGAAGTCAGCCAACGGCGATGCTGCGGCCTATCAGTACGCCACGATCTATGCGCAGTGGGGCGATGCGCCTAAATCGCTCGAATGGCTGGACCGGGCCGTACGCGGGCGCGACCCCGGACTGCCCAACCTGAAAAGCGACCCGCTCATGGATCCTTTGCGCAACGAGCCGCGTTTTCAGGCGATGGAGCGCGAGCTGAACTTTCCGAACTGACCCAGGCACGGCCGATTCGGCACCGTGGGTCAACGGCGTTACGACTTCAACCCTTCTTTAACCATCCTTTAAGCGCGGGCCACGGCGTCTTCAGGACACCGGTACCGTGATCCGGCACCGTGCGCACCCCGTCAGCCAGCGGCGGCGTCCCTGGCTGACGGAGAAATGCATCTCAAAGTCACCAACATCAGGAGTTCATCGAATGAGCTTTGTGTATCGTCATGTGAGCCGTCGCGCGGGCTGGGTCAGCACCAGCCTGAAGACTACGGCGATTGCGTGCGTCAGCCTCAGTGCCTGGGCCTCCGAGCCACCGTCCAGCCACATTCCGCCCGGGGCTGATCAAATCGCCTCCGCGACGCCCGATGAGGCGAGCGAAGGTTCGGTCGCGAGCGCCTGCGCAGGCCTGCCCGCCCACGGCGCGCTCGAGAGCGCGCTCACCGCCGCGCGCAATCAACCGAACGGCGGCTTCAATCTTGATATGTGGGCCACGGTCGTCAACCGCGACGGCGTCGTCTGCGCGGTCGCATTCACCGGTGCCGACCGCGGCTCGCAGTGGCCCGGCAGCCGTGTCATCTCCGCGCAGAAGGCCAACACGGCGAACGCCTTCAGCCTGCCGCATCTGTCGCTCGGCACCGCGAATCTCTATTCCGCCGTGTCGCCAGGAGGATCGCTTTACGGGTTGCAGCACAGCAACCCGGTCGACACGCGCGTCGCCTATCGCGGACCCGCCGCAAGCTTCGGTGCAGCGAATGATCCGATGGTGGGTCACCGGATCGGCGGTGTGAATGTGTTCGGCGGGGGACTGGCGCTTTATAGCGCTGCGCACGTCCTCATCGGCGCGATCGGAGTCAGTGGCGACAGCTCGTGCGCCGACCACAATATCGCCTGGCGCACGCGGAACGCGCTGAACATGGATCATGTTCCGGCGGGCGTGAGCGGCGACGCGAGTCACCCGGACAACATCATCTACGACATCACTCCACAGGCTGGCCAGCAGGAGGGCGTCAGCACGGGCGGCTGGGGACACCCGGTGTGCAGTGCCGCGGCCACGACAATCGCGGGGTCGCTGGCACCCACGCGGCCCTGAGACCACAGGGCAGATTACCCGCTGGTTCGTGCGGGCACGCGCGAACCAGCGGGGTTTTTTCGACACGCTCCAGGGAATGCCGAGGCACGCGCCGCAGGTGCTATTCAGTATGTTTCCGCGGGGATCACCGGCAGCAGGATGCGCGAGGGATGCACGGAATCGAGGTAGACCGTGTTCTCGGCGATGCGCCAGCTGCGGTTGTCGTTCAGCGGCTCGCCCGTGTTGGGGTTCACATCGAAGCGCGGGAAGTTGCTGCTCGAGACGTCGAGGCGGATGCGGTGGCCGCGGCGGATGAGGATGGAAGTCGGATACATCTCGATCGTGAACTCATAGGGCTTGCCGTGCTCGAGCATCTCAGCCTCCGCCGTCGGCCCGTTGCGGAAGCGCGCGCGCACGATGCCATCGCCGATGTTGAGATCGAGGCCGGCGGGGAAGTCGCTGCTCGGCGGATAGACATCGATCAGCTTGGCGGTGAAATCGGTATCCGGCGCATCGGAGGACGCCCAGAGCTTCACCACGAGTGGACCGGTGACCTCGAGGTCCTGCGCCAGCGGTGCGGTGGAAAAGACGAGGATGTCGTTGCGCGCCGAGAGCGGCGCTGCATCGGGGCAGGTCCACAGATCCCGCCGGCAGCGCTGATCGGTGGCGCCGGCGCTCGCGAGCACGCCCTGTGAAGAGAGGTTGCCGCCGAGTGTCGGAACCGGATGCCTCGGGTCGAAGCGATAGGTGATAGGGGCCGCCGCCGCGGGGGGTGAATCGGCCGCGAGCACCCCACGCGCGTGCAGGAAATACGGTGTCATCTTCGCCCGCGCGAGCGGCCACTCCTTCTCATCGCGCCAATGGCCGCCGACGAACACGCGCCCTTCCGCCGTCTTGTGCGCGTCCCCTCCGCCCATCACGTAGATCCGCACCGGCGGCTCGCGGTCGACACCGTTGTCGACGCCCTTGAGCCACCGATCGAACCAGCGCAGCTCGAAGGCGTTGAGATCGATGGCGGCATCGGGCGTGAACTGCGCGTCCCCCGCGTAGCTGAGACTCGGGCGGCTGTGGGTCCAGGGGCCTACGATGAGTCGCTGCAGGCTCTGCTTGTGCGCGCGGAGCCCGGGGAAGTTCAGGTTCGCGACCTGCAGCGACCAGGAGTCGTACCAGCCGGTCACGTGATAGACGGGGATGTCCTTGTAGTCATTGAGATGATCGACGACTTCCATGCCCATGTCGCGGTAGAAGGCATCGCCGCCGCCGTGGCTCATGGCACCGATTAGCCACGACTCGTAGTCGGGGGCGAACCGGAGGGGTGTCGTACCGGCGCGCAGTGGCAATGCCCGCGCGTACTCGGGCACCTCGCTCACGAGCTGTGCGAGCGCGGGTGCTGCGGCGGGATCACTCGCGGCGCGAGCGGCGGCAGTGGCGATGAGGCTCGGTTCACCGCCCGGCTCTCCCATGGAGAGCACCCAGTTGAGCCAACGCAGCTCGAAGGCGCCATTGTTGCGGACGCCGTAGCGCGTGACGTTGGAGACGGAAAAGAGCGGGACCATTGCCTTCAGGTGCGGCGCGTTGGCGATGGCGAGCGCCTGCTGCGTGCCGCCCTCGTAGGAGGTGCCGAGGGTGCCGATACCGCCATCGGACCAGCTCTGCCGGCCGATCCAGGCCGCGGTGTCGTAACCGTCGCGGCCGTCGTCGTACCACGGCCGCCAGCGACCCTGCGATTTGTAGCGCGCCCGGACGTCCTGCACGACGACCGCGTAGCCACGCGCGGCGAAATGGCGGGCGAAGGGCGTGGCGCGCACCTCCTTGTTGTAGGGCGTGCGCATGAGCAGCGTCGGGAAGCGTCCGCTGCGGATCTTGCCGCCCTGCGCCGGGAGATAGATGTCGGCCGCGAGCTGGATGCCATCGCGCATCGCCACCATGACATCGCTCTGAAGCACCACATTGCCAGCGGCCGCATCTGGCTGAGCCTCCGCGGCCGCCAGTGCCGGCAGCACACAGAGCGAGACGCCAGCGACGAGTGCCATCGCTACGTCGAGCGCTGGCGCCCTGAGGCGCCTCACACCGCCCGGCGATGACCGCGCGTTGAAGGGTCCCTTCCGGCTCATTCCCAGCGCGGCGCGCGCTTCTCGATGAAGGCCTGCACGCCCTCGAGAGCTGCCGGATCCATCATGTTGCACGCGATAGTGTGGTTCGCCGCTTCATAGGCGGCCGGCAAACCGAGCTCGGACTGGCGGTAGAAAAGCTCCTTGCCGAGAGCGATCGTTGCGCGTGGCTTGCCGAGAATTTCCGCCGCGAGCGCCTCGATCCCGGCGTCGAGGGCGTCCGGCTCCACGACGCGATTCACGAGGCCGCGCTCGCGAGCTTCCGCGGCGTCGATGAAATCTCCCGTCACCAGCATCTCGAAGGCTTGCTTTTGCGGCACGTTGCGCGAGAGCGGCACGGCCGGCGTCGAGCAGAAAAGTCCGAGATTCACCCCGCTCACGGCGAAGCGGGCATCGCGAGCGGCCACCGCGAGATCGCATTGAGCGACCAGCTGGCAGCCGGCGGCGGTCGCGATGCCGTGCACGCGGGCGATTACCGGGATCGGCAGCCGGCGCAGACTCAGCATCAGCGATGAGCACCGCGTGAAGAGGCGTCGGTAGTACTCGAGCGAGGGTTGCGCGCGCATCTCGCGCAGGTCGTGCCCGGCGCAGAAGGCCCTGCCGGCGCCGGCGATGACGAGCACCCGCGCGCTGCGGTCCGTCTCGAGTGCATCGAGCTCGCGCTGCAGCGCCGCGAGCAGTGCCTCAGAGAGCGCATTGAAGGCCTGAGGACGATTGAGCGTCAGTCTCACGACACCGCGCGCATCGCGCTCGACGCTGACGAGCGGCTCGGCCTCGCGGGCGGCGCCCGCGTTTCGCACGGTGTGCTCGATGGGGCTACTCATGGGGGGCACCTCATTCGATCGCGCTCGCCGAGCGGGCGCGCTTACGCAGCAGGTATTTCTGTATCTTGCCGGTGACGGTCTTCGGAATCTCCTCGAACCGCACTTCGCGCGGAATCTTGTAGCCGGCGAGGAGAGTCCGGCAATGCGCAATCAGCTCTTCGGCGCTCGCGCGCGCGCCGGGCTTCAGCTCGACGTAGGCGAGTGGCGTCTCGCCCCACTTCGGGTCCGGATGCGCGACCACGGCACAGACCCCCACGCAGGGGTGGCGATAGAGCGCATCCTCCACTTCGAGCGAGCTCACGTTCTCGCCGCCCGAGATGATCACGTCCTTGCTGCGGTCCTTGATCTTGGCGTAGCGATCGCTCTGAAGGACGGCGAGGTCGCCGCTGCGGAACCAGCCGCCGGCGAAGGCCACGCGGGTGGCAGCCGGGTTCTTGAGGTAGCCCTTCATCACGATGTTGCCGCGGAACATGATCTCCCCGAGCACCTCGCCGTTTGCCGGCACCTCCTGGAGGGTGTCGGGGTCGAGCACGGTCATGCCCTCCAGCAGTGTGTAGCGCACACCCTGGCGGGCATTGAGCCGGGTCTGCTCGGGGAGGCTTTGCTGCGCCCAATGCGGTCGCTTGGCCGCGATGGCGGCGGGCCCGTAAGTCTCGGTGAGGCCGTAGACATGGGTGAGGTCGAAGCCGATCTTCGCCATGCCATCGATCATCGCCGCAGGCGGCGCCGCCGCGGCCACCAGGCCGCGCACGCGCTGTTTGATACCTTCTCGAGCCGCGGGGTCGGCGTTGATCAGCATGTTGTGCACGATCGGCGCGCCGCAGTAGTGATCGACGCCGTACCGGCGCATGGCCTCGAGAATAGCGCCACTCTCCACCCGGCGCAGGCACACGTGCGTCCCGGCAAGCATTGCCACCGTCCACGGAAAGCACCAGCCGTTGCAGTGAAACATCGGCAGCGTCCACAGGTACGTCGGGAAGTGCGGCATCGACCAGTCGAGCGCGTTGCTCACGGCGTTGAGATAGGCGCCGCGGTGATGTGTCACGACACCCTTGGGGTCACCCGTGGTGCCGGAGGTGTAGGAGACCGCGATCGCGTCCCATTCGTCCTGCGGTCCATCGAGATGCGCAAGCGGCGCGTGGCGCGCAAGGAGCGCTTCGTAGTCCTCGCCGCCGAGTGGCGCGCCACCGCCTGAGTACTCGCTGTCGCACACCTCGATCAGGCGCGGGGTACGGCCGTGCTCCTCGCGCAGGATCCGCAGCGCCTGCTGCATCACGGGCACAAACTCGCGATCGCTGATCAGGACCGAGGTCTCGCAGTGCTGCATCTGCCAGGCCAGGAGCGCCGCATCGAGCCGCGTGTTGAGCGTGTTGAGCACGGCGTTCAAAGCGGGGACGGCGTAGTGCGCCTCCACCATCTCCGGGGTGTTGGTCAGCATGACGCTCACCGTCGTGCCGCGCGCGACTCCGAGTGCGCGCAGCGCCGCCGCCAGCCGCGCGCTCCGCTCACGCGTCTCGCGCCAGAGGTAACGGCGCGCGCCGTGCACGATGGCGGGCAGATCCCCGTACACCTCCGCGGTGCGCTCGATGAAGCTCACCGGCGATAGCGACGCGTAGTTGGCGAGGTTCTTATCCAGGTCCTGCTCGTAGATGCTCATTGCGGCCGCCCAACCTCCCCAGGGGCTCGGGACCACTAAGCCTGAACCCGGCGGGGAGGATCGACAAGCGGCGAGCGTACGGGGGAATCACCCGGGCCGGGCCGCTGGCGCGCTACACTGTGACATGCACTGGCTCACGAGCATTTTCATCCTCGCCGTGCTGGCCGGCGTCGCCCTCGACCTCTGGCTCACGCAGCGCCAGGCGACGGCGGTCGCGGAGCATCGTGGCGAGGTGCCCGCTCCCTTTGCCGCCAGTATCTCGCCGGAGGAGCACCGCAAGGCGGCCGACTACACGATCGCCAAGTTGCGCTTCGGGCGTATCGGCACGGTGGTGGATGCGGCGGTCCTTCTCGTGCTCACGATCGGCGGCGGTATCGCGCTCGTGGATGGCCTGTGGCGCCGTACCGGGCTCGCCGAGCCCTGGCTCGGTATAGCGGTGATTGCCACCATCGCGCTGATCGCGCAGCTCCTCGGCCTCCCTTTCTCGCTGTGGCGCACGTTCCGGCTCGAGGCGCGCTTTGGCTTCAACCGCACCACCCCCGCCCTCTTCCTCTCGGATCTCGGTAAGGGTCTCGCGCTCGCTGTGGCACTCGGTGGGCCGCTGCTGATCGCGACGCTGCTGCTCATGGAGCGCGCCGGCCGCTGGTGGTGGCTGTGGGCGTTCGGGCTCTGGCTCGGGGTCATGTTTCTCATGGCGTGGGCCTGGCCCGCTTTCATCGCGCCGCTTTTCAACCGCTTCACACCGCTCGAAGACGCCACCCTCAAGGCGCGCATCGAGGCACTTCTCGAGCGCTGTGGCTTTGCCTCCAAGGGTGTATTCGTGGTCGACAACTCGCGGCGCTCGAGCCACGGCAACGCCTACTTCACCGGGATCGGTCGTCACAAGCGCATCGTCTTCTTCGATACCCTGCTCGGGCAGCTGGCGCACCCCGAGGTCGAGGCCGTCCTGGCGCACGAGCTCGGGCACTTCCGACTCAGGCACGTGCGCAAGCGGATGCTGCTGTCGGTGGCCGCGATGTTCGTCGGGCTCGCGGCGCTCGGCTGGCTCGCGGAACAGCCCGGGTTCTACACGGCGCTCGGGGTACCCGTGCCTTCGACGCACGCGGCGCTGCTACTCTTTGTACTCGTGGTGCCGGTGTTCACCTTCTTCGTGACGCCGCTCGGCGCGCTGTGGTCGCGCCGCCACGAGTTCGAGGCGGATGCCTTCGCCACGCGCCATGCGAGTGCCGGTGAGCTCGCCACCGCGCTCGTGAAACTCCACCGCGACAACGCCAGTACGCTCACCCCGGATCCGGTCTACGCGGCGTTCTACTACTCGCATCCCCCGCCGCTCACGCGCATCAGCCGCCTGCGCGAGTGCTACGGCAGTCTTCCGAAACGCAGCGCAAGTGGCATGACGACGTGACGGCGCTCGGTTGGGGCGCCCCAAGCGGCTTCAAGTGCGCCTCTCGCTGCGGTGACGAAGGCGTTACCCTCCTTGGCCATTTTCGTCTGGGTTGCGGACCAGGTGAGGTAGTAAGCGAAAAGCTCGTCGAGACTCCACGACAGGTGAATCGCCAACGGCGGCGCGGTGAGCTCCTCAAAGGGAAAGTCCATGGTGAGGTAACTGTCCCAGAGGAGGCGAATCTTGGGCGACCAGTAGTCCCTGATCGGCTCGATGAGCCAGCGATTCGTCAGGTCATCCAACTCGGGCGTCAGGTAGAACCAGTTGTATCCGTACACGGCGATCAACCCGTGGGGTCGCACGACGCGGCGCACTTCTGCGTAGAAGCGCCTGAGATCGAACCAGTGCAGTGCCGTGGCGACGGACACCATGTCCACAGATCCGACGCTCAGGCCTGAATTCTCGGCCGGGGCAACCCGGTACTCGACGTGCGGGTGGGTCGCGGCTTGCGCGATCTGCTCCTGGCTCGCGTCAGTCGCGTAGACCGTCCGGAAATAGGCGGCGAGGCCCACCGCGGCCTGGCCATTGCCCGTGCCGCAGTCCCAAGCGCCCTGCACCGCCGGTGCCAGGGCTGCAAGCACTCGGAAGAGAGATTCCGGATATCGTGGGCGCGATACCGCGTACTGCCCCGCGACGTCGGAGAACGCGTCAAAGAAGGAAGCCGAGCGGTTCATGTGACGGGAAAAAATGACTGGCACCCAGTGTAGCTCACGTCTCGGCGGGCCGAACTGGCAATTGCTTGTCGACCTCCTCGACGTCAACTACGTCGATATCGAAGCCGGGGCCGCGCCCGTCCGCCTGCCACGTGACCACACCGTCGAGTCCCATGTCTCCGGCCACGCCCTCGGCGTCAGCATCGTCCGCCGCCTGCACGGTGACGGTGGCGAAGTGCACGATCGTCCGCCGCAGATTTACTCGGAATGTCTTCATGGCCTCTTACCCCCGAATCGATGAAGGGCCGCCACGGCGCTTCGTCGCTGTCTCAACGTGCCAGGCTTGTACTTGTGTTTGGCCTCGCGAGTGACTCTATCCGGCGATGGTCGCGACTGCAAGACTATCTATCACAGGGCAAGAATTGCCGAGGATCATGGTAGTCGTCATGTTCGTGTCGTCACCCATGATCTGAGCGGCAACCGCAGTATCCAGCGTCCATGATAATCAACCAGCCCCTGTAGTAATCTTGAAGTTGTTGCCGGTCGGGCACCATTATTTACTGCTGCTGCGAGGATATCTTATCGCTTCCTCGTAGCGACATGCAGCATGCGAGGTGCCACCGAGAGACCTGCGGCCCACTTTAGGAGCGGCGTGTGACTGTATCCAGCTGCCCAACCGACATAGTCGACGCACCGCTTGAGACCGTGTGGGAGCTTCTCACTGATCCTGCTGCCTGGTCATCGTTCTACGACCTGCGGGTGATGCGCGTCGAGCCGCCGGGGCGGGCTTCGGTGGGTCAGCGCGTAGTTGGCGAAACGGGACCTCGCTGGCTGCATCTCGCCGTGGCGATTACCTACACAGCCATTGATGTGTCACGGCGAAGTCTCGCGCTCGAAGTCCAGCTGCCGCTGGGAATTGCAGTGAGAGAGGAGCTCGACTGCGCACCGATCAGCGACACGCAATGCCGCGTCAATTATCACTGCCACTTCTCATTGCCAGCGGGGTGGCGCGGCGCGCTATTGGGCCTGCTCATGCGACGCGAACTCCGGGCCGGACCTGCTGATTCCCTGCAACGGCTCAAGCAGGCGGCGCAGCAGCGGTTCCATCGCCACTGACGCCGTACGGGCCCGCCGGGCTACGTGTTCGTGTCATCGTCCGCCGGCCCGAGCGCAGGCAGATGCCTGCCGAAAAACCTAAACTCCAGGGCCTAACAGTCTCGAAGTCGAGGGCTGGGTAGCGCCACATGCCCGCTCATCGGAGCGCCGCGCGGCACTGCTAAGGCATCGCTGACCAGACAGGTAGAGACACTCCTGCCCTATCCCGTCAAAGTCAACGCCGGAGATTGCATTTGGTGTTCTACGGCCGGAAAGGCGACGGGGCGACTGACAACGAAACTCAAATCCATGGGGTGCTGGCGCCGTGACGCGCTCCGGTAGCTTACGACGGGGCCTCCAGCACATCCCGGCAAGCCCGGAGCGCCTCCGCGATCGCAACTGAGGTTTCAGCATAGGCGCCGGAATCGGCGTTCGCGATCGCCACGCGCCCGAAACGCTGACGCCCGACGATGTGAGGCGCCTTCCCTTCAGGCCACTCCGGGTCAAACAGTGTCGAGTAGCTGTACGCGTACCCGTGTGGCCAGCGATTGACCGTGATGGCAAGAATATCCTTTTCAGGGTCGAGACCGCCCGCCCCGAACATGCGTCCGAGCTGATCCCGAACGTGATGCTCGAACGTGGCAAAAGAAGTCGTGAACAGCTCGGCGCGTCCGATTCGGTGCTGTTCCTTGGCCGGTAGTCCCGGCTTGCACGGTGCGCGCTCGAGGCGCAAAACGCACGGCTCCTCAGGCGTCCGTAGGTAGTGGTAGTCGCCGATGCTCACCGGATAGTCCATGTCCACTTCACTGAAATAGCTTGCCGGGCAATACACCGCGCCCACGCCGAGATTCTTGAGCGCAGACCAATTGCGCAGCAGAACGTTTGTATAGACCTCGGGCGCTTTCACGCCGTAGGCGAGTCCTTCACGCTGTGCCATGGGCATCTCCGGGCACATGTACGGGATGACCATATTCCAGCAAGCCAGAATCACCTTGTCGGCGCGTACGCGGTACGCCTTGCCGTTATTGACGTAGCTGACGGCAACGTTCTTTGCTGTCGACGGGTCCCCCATGTGCCGCACGCGCACGACCGTGCCATTAAGGCGGATGCGTACCTTCGACTCTGCCCGGTCCAGGGCTGCGTACCTCATGCGCGCCGTAACGATATCTTCCATCGTGCTTCCCTGAGCGGCGCCCGGAACGAGCGAACGCACGAGCAGGCGCGCGATCGATGCGTTGCCGTCAGGGAAGTGGTAGATGTAAGGCTGACCGCTCAGCTCACCCGCCGCCTCGGCCTGCAGCCCGAGACCCTCGGTGACCGCCGGTGGTATGAACCAGAGGTTGTCGAGCGCTGCAGCCGCGTCGATGCCCACACCCAGCCAGCCATGAGTGATCTGCTGGTAGTACTTCACGACATCCGGGTGGACCTTGGCGTACTGCTCCAGAAACGCCTTCAGGCTGACGCGCTTGAGGAGCTCGATCTTCTCCGCTTGGGTCTTTCCGGCCAGGTAGTCGATCTTGCTGAAGTAAAGTTGTCTGAGATCGCGCTGCGCCTGTGGGGCAAGCGGCGCCTGACTGATGAAGGCTTCGATTTCCTTCGGGTCGAAGTGCGTATCGAGCCAGTAAACCGAGTCAGTCTGCTGCGGACACAGCTTGTCCTCTCCGAACGCGCTCTTGTCAAAGAAGCACGCGACCTTCAAGCCGTGCGTTTTTCTGAAGTCTTGATCGTAGTACTTCTCGAAGCGCTGGATCTCGATACCCAGTTCACGCAGCAGACCCATTACCTCAGGTGTATAGAGTTGCAGCTCCTCAATCGCGAGAGTGCCCCCACACCCGATCACAGTCCTGCCTTCAGCGCTGAATTC
>Ga0306926_10006513_pt1 | contig 12543 bp, 15 predicted proteins | sample flu12Cox44000178_FD_203759 | JGI IMG/M metagenome (GOLD analysis project Ga0306926, IMG submission 203759) | Lab enrichment of tropical soil microbial communities from Luquillo Experimental Forest, Puerto Rico - flux8day.12C.oxic.44.000.178 (v2)... | ecosystem: Environmental > Terrestrial >... | reverse complement strand
TCGCTATGTCGGGCCTGCCGCTACTGCCAGTGATGCTCGCCGCGGCCGCGCAGACGTATGCCTCGCGAGTGCATCTGCCGTGGGTGAGTCTTGCATGGCGTGCACGCGGCGTACCGGCGTATTGGAGCTTTGCATTTTGGGAGTGGCTGGCGTGTGCGATCTATACGGCGTTCCTGCTGTGGCTCGTGCTCGGCAAACGCGTATGAACCGTCCCCCTTCCTTTATCGATGCTTTCTCCGACCTCGCCAAGCAGTACGCCGCGGCTCGCCCGCGGTATCCGGACTCTCTCTTCCAGACGCTTGCCGCCCTGGCACCCGCGACAACGGCCGCGTGGGACTGCGCTACGGGCAACGGCCAAGCCGCGCTCGGACTCGCTGCGCACTTCCAGAGTGTCTACGCGACTGACGCGAGCGAACAGCAGGTTGCGCAAGCGGCGCGCCACCCGCGCATCGAGTACCGGGTCGCCCCTGCTGAAAATTCCACCTTGCGCGGCGGATCGGTGGACATGGTGTCCGTCGCCACGGCGCTGCACTGGTTCGATCTCGGGCGCTTCTACGAGGAGGTGCGACGCGTCGTGCGACCGCGCGGGTTGATCGCTGTGTATGGGTACAACTGGTTCTACCTGACGCCAGAATTGGATGAGCTGAGCAATCGCTGGCTTATCGAGCCGATCGAGAACTACTGGTCGCCGAAAATCCGCCTCCTCGGGGCGGGTTACCGCACCATCGACTTTCCCTTCGAGGAGCTGACCGCGCCGCCGCTGGCGGTCCACCAGTCGTGGAATCTCGATGAGCTCTTCTCTTACTACCTGACGTGGTCCGCGACGCACAGAAAGGTGGTGCAGGAGGGGGATGGTTTCATCACCGCGGCGCGAGCTGCCTTCGATGCCGCCTGGGGCACCCCGACCGAGCGCCGCCACGTCGTCATGCCACTGGCACTGCGTTTTGGCAGATTACCGTAGCTCTACTTCACCAACAGCGCCGGCACGGACCCCGAGTTTTCGATGAAGGTGCACTTGCCATCGCCGCACACCTTCAGCTCCATTTCGACGCGCTTCAGCTGCACATACTGCTCCGGCGACAGCCCGATCGCCTGACGGTAGGCGTTGTCGGCAGCGGCGCGCGCTTCCTCCGCCGCCTTGCGCTGCGTTTCCGCGTTCTTGATCTGGATCTCGGTCTGAATGCGCTGCTCCTGCGCAGCGGTCTCGATGCGCTGGTTTTTGATGGCATCCGGCGGATTCGCGCGGCCGACCGTCATCGTGACCAGCCGCACCGGCAGGCCCTTTTCCTTGATGAAATCGATCAGCGTGTCGTGAATTTCTGCGTCGATCGCATCGAGCGCCGTGGTGCTGATCGCGGTCTCATTCATGCCGCGCTTGCGTACCGCTTGACGCACCATCGTCTTGAACGGCTCCTCGAGATTGTTGACATACCAGTTCGGGCCGAAGTTCCTGATGAGCGCGACCGAATCTGTGACCTGGAGCACGACGATCGCGTGGAAGCTGATCGGCACACCGTCGGAGGTCATGGTGTCGTGCATTTCGGTGTCGAATTTCTTCGGCTGCATGTAGACATAGATGCCGTCAGTCGAAAGCGCCGCGTATGTGCGACCGGTCTTCACCGATGTATCGACCACGCCGCCGTGGCCGAAGAACCAGGGCTTTTTGACGAGCACAACCTCATAGCCGGCATCTGGCGTGTAGCTCGAGCAGGCCGACAGGACAAGTGCGACGAATGCGACCAGGGTGTGCTTCATACCAACCTCAGTTGAATCTCTTCGGCCGAGCTCGCTCCACGGGCAGATCCGGTCCACCGCGTTCACCGTGAGCCTATTGGTGGCTATCGCGTGGAGACGTGCGATGCGTCACAAAAACGCGCGAGATTTCCGGCGGTCCGGCGCGTGCTCGTGCGCCAGATCCCGGAAGCGGGTTGCAGTGCCGCATGAGTGTTTGTCCCGCTCCCTGCTGATTTCATGACGCGCTCTAGCTCGCGTCGGGCCGAAGCTATCAAGCAGCTAACCGTCGCGGGGATCGCCTCCGTCTTGTCCAACAGCGCATGTGAGCGCATCCTAGGGGCAGGCAGCGCAGCTGCTAATAAGATGAGAAATCGACGGGAGATGCCCATGAAGTACCGGATCGCTGTCTTGTCGGCCGTTCTGTTCCTTGGCGTCTTTGCGGCTGTGACAGAGGCCGCGGAGAGCAAGGCGGTGCAAACCATGGCTGGAATCCTGCTGCGACTTCAGCATTTCCCCAACGATGCCGACAAGCAGTCGTTAAAGCAGATCACAGAGGACAAGACGGCGACCAAGGACGAGCGCACCGTGGCTCAGGCCCTGATGGACGTGCAACACACCGCCGCGGCGGCCGACAAACCGAAGCTGGAAGCCATCCTGAATGATGGCAAGGCAGCCAGCTCGGTGAAGACACTTGCATCGATCATACTCAATCTGAAACACATGCCTTCTGAGAGCGACAAGGAAAAACTGAAGGCATTGGCCACCTGACACCGAGGCGTTGGTCACTACAGCGTGGGAGGTCGCGCAGGCCCTGGGCCTGTGCGCGGTCGCCGGTTGCCTCATCCTCTGCGTGCTCGCGGTCCGGCCGCGGGCTGGCGCCGCCGCCGCCTTACCGCTGCGCGGTCACGAGCTTCTCGGCTGGTTGGTACTCGGCGCCGCGATCCTGCACGTCGGGTTATCGCTCGGCGCCGATCACCGGGTCGTCGAGCATGTCAAGCTGACCGCCCCCCGCTACGAATACGCCGGGATCCTGGCGCTCTTCACACTGCTCTTTCTTACCCTGCCGGCCGAGGCCGCAGTCCGCCGGCGGCTTTGGCCGCGACACCGGAACTTTCAGGCGGCGCACGTCGGCGCGGCTTGCCTGCTGGTGGTCACCCTGGCGATACACGTGCTGACCACGGGTCGTTACATCCATGGTCGTGCGCATGTAGTCGCATACACCTTGCTGTCCGGCATCGTGCTGCTCGCGTTGCTACGCGCGCGCGTCCAGCGAAAGCCGGCTCCGGAGTCCGCGCTCTTTTTCAGCGGACTCGTGTTCGGACGACATTCGCGACTGGTGCTGGCAATCGTCCTGGGCTCGCTCGTCGCGCTGGTGGCACTGATGCGTGCCGGCACCGCCCTGGCGCTGCGTGAACCGTTCCTGCGCCGTAGTGAGCCATTGGTGCTGGGCTTTCCCCACGACAAACATCGCCAGGTGAACTGCATTCAATGTCATCACAACTTTGCCGATCGGAGCGGTGCCGACTCGTGCATCAGTTGTCATCGCAGCAACCGCGCCGCGATCCGCGTCGGCGCGGAAGCGCGCTTTCACGACTTCTGTCTCGGCTGTCACCGCGATCCGCCTGCACGCCTGACCGGTCACGGGCCGGTTACGGGATGCAGCACCTGCCATACGCCGCCGTGAGGTGCGGCGCTTCGGGGCTGTGTGCCCGGTCGCAGGCGGAGCTCGCGTTGAAGGGCACCTGCGACCGGGACGCTCGAGGCTGCAGTTAGAGGTTTGCCATCCCTCCATCGACATTGAGCTCGATTCCCGTGATGTAGGAGGAATCGTTGGAGGCGAGGAACGCCACCGCACTGGCGATCTCCTCCGGGCGGCCGATCCGCCCGAGCGGGACCCGAGAGGCTATGCCCGCCTTGAACCCCTCGATCTGCTCTTCCGTGAGGCCACTGCGCCCGAAAATGGGCGTGGCAATCGGCCCGGGGGCGACGGCATTGACCCGGATGTTCCGGCCCTGAAGCTCGGTGGCGGCGGTACGCGCGAAGGACCGCACCGCGGCCTTGGTGGCCGCATAAATCCCCATATTCCCGGTGCCCTTGCTGGCGACGACGCTGGTGTTGAGGATCACGGACGCCCCGTCGTTGAGGTGAGGAAGTGCCTTCTGCAGCGTGAAGTACACGCCCTTTACGTTGGTCGCGAAAAGCTCGTCAAAGAGTGCCGCTTGCGAGTCGGAGTAGGGCGCGAATCGCGCAATACCTGCGTTCGCGAACAGCACATCGATCTTGCCGAGTTTTGACTCGACCACGGAAAACAGCCGATCGATGTCCTCGAGCTTCGAAACGTCGGACTGTAACGCTATAGCTCCGGCGCCGATCGCGCTTACTGCCGCGTCCAGCGTTCTGGCGTCCCGTCCGGTGATCAATACCCGTGCGCCTTCCTCGTGCAAGCGCTTGGCGCTCGCCAGGCCTATGCCGCTGTTGCCACCGGTCACTACTGCCGTTTTGCCTTCGAGTCTCTTCACGGATAGTCTCCTGGTGTAAATTTCAATAGTGCAGTATTATTGAACTATTGAACTAAAGGCAAAGACCTAATGAGAATGAGCACATGACCCGTTTTGTGCATCCCGCGGCCGAGGACATCACGCTTGCGGGCGTGCTCGGCGCACTGAGCGATCCGATGCGCCTCGAGATCCTGAAAAAGCTGCTCGCTAGCACCGACCGTTCACTGTCGTGCTCGGCGGCGGCGCCCTGCCCGGACATGGCGAAGTCTACGCTGTCACATCATTTCCGGGTCTTGCGGGAGGCGGGGCTGATCCGCACGGCGAAACAGGGCGTGGAGAATCTCAACAGCGTGCGCTGGGAGGATGTGAACCGTCGCTTTCCAGGGTTGCTGAAATCCATCATGAAGTTTCAGCCGTGAAGCGTGAGCTCTCCCCGATGAGATGAGGCGGCTGCCGAGCTTCTTGAGTCAGGCGGCCCGGAGCGCACGCACGTTCCGCCCGAAGACGGGTATTACCAGCGCCGCGGAAAACGATTGGCAACGCCGGGCACGATCAGCGCCCCGGCTATGATGGACACGGGCGAGATGAGCAGCGTCCACGGCCCCCAAGTCGCGTACACGCCCTTGAGGCCGGCAAAAACCAGCGAGAACCCGACGACGCAACGCACGTACCAGATCGCTCGGCGCAGCGCCCGGCGCACTTCGTCCTGAGAGAGCCTGCTTATCTGTCTGTCCACCTTGGGGCCGGCCGCAGCGAACTTGGCGAAGTCTGCCGCCGCTCGCGATCGCCATCGAGCGCCGGCTTACTGGAAGCACGACTGCGTCACGGAATGGACGCGACGGGCCGAATGTTTTGAGCGGCCAGTCGGGGAGGGTCATCGGAACATTGTGAAGCACTCGGCGTATTGTGTGCGCGGACCCGCCCAGGAACGACTCATGAGCTTCACGAGTGACCGTGCCAGATTTGCAGGTCTCCTTTACATACTCGCGTCCATCCCTGGTTTCTTTGCCCTCGCTTATGTGCCCGGCAAGCTGTTTGTCCATGGAAACGCGACGGCCACGGCCATCAACATCGCCACCCACGAGATGCTCTTTCGTCTCGGCATGGCAGCGGATCTCATCGGCCAATGCATGTTCATATTTGTCGCTCTAGCCCTCTACGAGCTGCTGAGAGGAGTCGACCGGCGGTACGCTCTGGCCATGTTGACGTTGATTCTGGTCGCAGTCCCGATCGCGCTCTTGAACGAAGTGAACTCCATGGGGGCGCTCGTGATGGCGCGAGGGGACGAATACCTGTCGGTGTTCGACACCGGGCAGCGTTACGCTTTGTCGAGACTATTTCTCATTTTGCGTAGTTGCGGATTCGATGTTGCCGGAATTTTCTGGGGTCTGTGGCTCTTCCCGCTCGGGGTGCTGGTTTACCGATCTCGCTTCCTTCCCAGGTTCCTGGGGGTCCTGCTGATCATCGGCACGTTTGCTTATCTGGCTAACAGCTTCACCTCGCTGCTGCTACCACAGTACGAGGCACAGGTATCGCGCTGGATGGATCCTCTACAGGCCGTAGAGCTCGTGTTCATGCTGTGGCTCTTGATCAAGGGTGGAAAGCCGCAACCCGTGCCTGGCATGGCGTCGACTCAAGCCTAGGACCCGAGGCGGCCGCTCGCGACAGGCCGCTTCCGAAAAGCGATACTCAGCGGCCTCCGGGCGCGCGTGATTGTCTAGGAGCAGATCAATGCAACCGAACCAGATCGTATCGCGGGATGAGTGGCTGACGGCACGCAAGGACTTCCTCGCAAAGGAGAAGGCGCACATGCGTGCAGGAGATCGCCTCGCCGCAGAGCGCCGCTCCTTGCCGTGGCTGTTGATCGAAAAGAACTACGTGTTCGATACCTCCCGGGGACGCCGCTCGCTCGCCGAGCTATTCGAAGGCTGCGGACAGCTGATCGTGCATCATCTGATGTTCGCGCCGGAATGGGAGGCCGCCTGCCCCAGTTGTTCGTTCCAAGCCGAGCACATCGACGGGCCCGCGCAGCACCTCGAGCACCATAACGTAACGATCGTTGCGGTCTCGCGGGCGCCGCTCGCCAAGATTCGCGCCTATCGGCAGCGCATGGGTTGGCGCTTCGACTGGGTGTCTTCCTTCGAGAGCGATTTCAACTACGACTTCCAGGTGTCGTTCACGAAGGAGCAGATCCGCCAGGGCCGGATCGAGTACAACTTCGGCACGATCACAGCTGACCCGCGGTATCTCAGCGAGGAGCTGCCGGGTGTCAGTGTGTTTGCCGCGAGCCAGGGCGCGGTGTTTCTCACCTACTCCACCTTCGCGCGGGGTCTCGACATGCTCCTCACTGCCGATCATTACCTTGACCTGACACCGGAAGGCCGGAATGAGAAAGCCTATCCCACCTGGCCGCGCCGCCACGATGAATATCCGCCAACGGCGGAGCCGCCCCAGGCTCTTGCGCGCTCTGCCGACGGCCGTTGAAAGGATGACAGCGTGCGACTAGCGACAACAGCGACGTGGGCGTGTGCGGCCTTGCTGACCGTTTCGGGCGGTCATGCAAAGTCCGTGGATCACGATCGCGCCGATGCGCAAGCGCTCGAATTGGCAAAGCAGGCGATCGCGCTGCGCTCGGTGCGGGGCCCCGGCAATCAAGTGCCGCAGGTGGCTGCGCTGTTCAAATCCGCATTGGTGGCCAGCGGGCTCTGTCCCAATCGAGCCGTACCTTGATGTCGTACCCGGGCGGCGGCGTTTCATTTGTAACTCAGAGTCGATCTCCAGGTGAAGTTCGGCGTCCCGGCGGCGGCGTGGCATGATTCACGTATGACCAGCGCAACCCAACAACGCCGCATCGAAGCGACCCTGATACCGGGCGATGGGATAGGTCCGGAGATCGTGGCGGCCGTCCAGGTGGTGTTCGATGGGCTCGGCTCGCCTATCACCTGGGACGTACGGCAGGGTGGGATTAGCGCGCTTCACACGCATGGGGATCCGCTGCCTGCCGAGACTCTGGAAAGCATCCGTCGGACGAGGCTCGCCCTCAAGGGGCCGCTTACGACGCCGGTCAGCGGTGGATTCCGGTCGGTCACAGTGCGGCTGCGGGAGGAATTTGGCCTGTACGCCAACGTGCGTCCCGTGCGCACGATCCTTCGTGGACTGCGCTACGACAATATCGATCTCGTGCTGATCCGCGAAAACCTCGAGGGCTTATACGTCGGTTTCGAGCATTACATTGCCGTCGGTGATGATCCACGTGCCGTAGCCATCGGTTCGGGCGTAAACACCAGGGCGGGCGCCCGCCGAATCATCAAGTTCGCGTTCGAGTACGCGCTCCGAAACGGGCGCAAGCAGGTCACGGTGGTCCACAAGGCCAACGTGCTGAAGGCATTGACCGGGTTGTTCCTCGAGGCCGGTCGCGAGGTCGCCAAGGAGTTCGAGGGCCGCATCCAGATGAACGACCGCATCGTCGACGCCTGCGCAATGCAACTCGTGACCGATCCATGGCAGTTCGACGTCGTCGTTGCGACGAACCTGTTCGGCGACATCCTGTCCGATGAAATGGCGGGCCTGGTGGGCGGACTCGGCCTCGCACCGGGCGCGAACATCGGCGAGCATGCCGCGATCTTCGAAGCCGTGCACGGCTCCGCGCCGGACATCGCGGGCAAGGGCATTGCCAATCCCATCTCGCTCCTGCTCGCGGCCGCACTGATGCTCGATCACGTGCAGAAACCCGACCTGGCCCAACGCCTGCGCGCGGCCATCGACCTCACGGTCAACGAGGATGGGATACGAACGCGCGATCTTCAGGGTGTGGCATCGACGAGCGAGTTTGCCGCGGCGGTGGTGCGTCGTCTCTGAGTCTGCGTGCGCCGTCGCACGTGCTTGTTTCAAATCGCGGCTGCAAAAATGAAACCCGGGCCGACGGTCTGGCTGCCCGACTCAGTGCTTACTGCTGAAGGCCTGCTGAACCTGATGCAGGAGCGTCTTCGCCTGGTCCCGCTGGCCCGACAGCTGCTGCGCAGTCGCCTTGCCCTCCGGTTCCAGTGCGTCCAGGAAGGTTCGATTTGCGAGAGCGTATTCGCCAGCCGCCTCGTAGCATTCCCCTGCGCGCTGATACACGCCGTCTTTCCGAAGCTGGTCGCCGAGCGCCAGTGCCTGCTCCCGGGTCGAGGCCGGACAGCCCTGTCTTTCAGCGAGTGCAGCAGGGTCGGCCACGGCAAAAGGCGCACCGCCTAGAAGAAACACGAGAGCAATGACCCGCCAGTTCCGCGAGCCAACCTGCGGAAATGCTGTCTCTCGTCGCCGTCGTGATTGTGTCAGAGCCCTATCACCCGCATCTCGCACGCAGCGGCGCGTACGACCTAATAAGGGCCCTCTCCGATGAGGGAGTCTCACGACCATCAAGCGGTAGAGGTGACGTCGGGGACGGCGCTGCAAGCGAGACTCTGCTCAATGGACTTGTGGACCGACGAGCAAGGCTGATGAACAGCAGCTATGCAGCGGGCAGATTCCAGGAGGGGAATGTGCCGGACCGGTCGATAGTGGACATAATCGACTCCTTCTTAATGGCTAGAAGACCAGCGGTCGGCCAAATTTAGCGCTGTGCGCCTGCGCGGAGGCAGAGGGGCAGGGAGCCGGAACGATCGTCCCGGCCCCCTTCAGGGTCTGCATCCACATCCTGGCTACCTGGCGGAACGCCGGTCGAGGCTGAGCGGACCGGCGCCGTTGGCGATGAGCAGCAACAACCCACCTGTGATCGAGACGTTCTTGAGGAACATGATCATCTGTGTCTGATCAGCGAAGTTGTTGTGGAAGGTGAATGCAGTAAGGAGTGAGAAGCCGGCTAGCAGCGTAGCCGCAACCCGGGTCTTCCAGCCGAGAATGATCGCAAGCGCGCCGAGCAGCTCGGTAGCGATGACCACGGGCAGTAACGCGCCCGGAACTCCGGCCGAAGCCATGTAGGCGGCGGTTGCGCTATAGGCGCCGAGCTTACTGAGCCCGGCGAGCAAGAACAGCGATGCCAGCAGCGCGCGGCCTGCGAGTTCAGCGGCATTGGCCATTGCATTGCGGCTGTTGACCGAACCCGAGGCACTCGAGTCATGGGCCGGGAGGGTGGAGGAGGTATTCATTGCAGACTCCAAAAGTAGCGGTTTGCCGATAAGGGATCGATAATCAATAACCGACGGAGAAGCGCTGGCGGCGGTGGCCTGGCTTGTCGAGCTCATCCACGAGCGCAACGGCGTAGTCTTCCATCGAGATGCGGCTCTCCTGCTGGGCGTTGGCAATGAGCTCGTCTTTGCCCAGACGGAACTTACCCGTGCGCTCGCCGGGCTCAAAGTAGGCCGCCGGCGCCAGGTAGGTCCAGTCGATCTTGGAGGCCCTGAGCACGTTGAATGCCTCGACATGTGCTCTGGCGATCGGCTGATACGGTTCGGGGAAGTACGGCGAATCTACGAGCATGATGCCGGGCGCCACGTTCAGGCCACCCGCTCCGCCCACCACGATCAGACGGGCCTTCGGTTTCTGGCCCAGTGCTTCGACCTGACGTTGCGTGACACCGACGAGCGCACGCACATCATTCTGCGGTGGCGCGTAGGCACTGATGACCGCCTCCGCACCATCAACCGCGGCTGCGATCTTCTTTGGGTCGGAGAGATCGTCCTGCTTCACCTGCACGCCAGGACCCGTCTGGGTCAGCTTGGACGGGTCACGAACGATGGCGATCACCTGATGCCCGCGTGATGCGAGTTCTTTGAGAATCCGGCTTCCGGATTTCCCGGTAGCGCCATATAGAGCGACTTTCACGGCTGTCTCCTCTTGGGTTTGTCGAGTTCGGTGGAAACGGTGCGAGGAGATTAGGGCGTTCAGATGTATAGTGGGAGCCTATATTTCTAGATGATAATCATCGCCTGGAGACATATATGCTGGACGCAGTGACCCTCGATCAATTGCGCACATTCATAGCCGCGGCAGACGAGGGGAGCTTTTCAGCAGCGGGCCGCAAGCTGCGGCGCGCTCAGTCGGTGGTCAGCCAGACGCTCGCGAATCTGGAGGGCCAGTTTGGCGTGAAGCTGTTCGACCGTGCGCGGCGCCGCCCGGTACTGACGCCCCAGGGACAGGTGCTGCTCGCCCACGCGCGCACGGTCGCGGGCGATGTCGATCGGCTCAAGGCACATGCCAAGCACCTGGCGGGTGGACTCGAGCCCGAACTTTCGATCGCCGTCGACGTCATGTTTCCGATGACCACCCTCACCGCTGCCGTGACGGCGTTTCATGCCGCGTTTCCACTTACGCCCCTGCGACTCTATGCGGAGACGCTGGGGGCCGTAATGCAAGCGGTTCTGGACGAACGCTCCACACTCGGGCTTGCCGGCGAGCTGGCGATGATGCCGCCGCGCTTCACCGAGGAACCCATGCTCAAGGTGCCGTTGATTCACGTGACTTCACCGCGACACCCTCTTGCCGCCTACGGTCGTCCCATTCCCTCGAGTGAGCTGTCAAAACACATCCAACTCGTCCTCACAGACCGCTCGACGCTTTCCAAAGGGCAGGAATTTGGTGTCCTCTCGCCCCGGACATGGCGACTCGCGGATCTTGGCGCAAAGCATGCCTTTCTGCGCGCGGGGCTCGGTTGGGGTGGGATGCCGGCTGAGCTCGTGCAGTCCGATCTGTCACGAGGCTCGCTCGTGCAGATCGTCACCGAAGATGCGCCCAAGGGCTTCGTTGTCTCGATGCATGCGATATATCGCACCGATGCACCGCCCGGTATTGCCGGACGGTGGTTCATCGATCGGCTCAAGGAAGGAGCGGAAGCCGCAGCACACTCGAAGAGCCGCCGCCGGAAGGGCACCTAAGCGGCGATCGCTATGTGCGCTAACTTCGAAGCCGAGGTCTTCGACGAGATGGCTCGCGGATCAGCAGCGGAATCGCGGCTAAATATTTGTCTTACGGTGTCTCGGGTGTTTGCCGCTCGAGACTCAACTGTACAGCCGCGACGAAAGAGCTCACGGTGCAGTCGCCAGCCTCCGCATGCGGAGTGAGATCCTCCTGGATCGACACTCCCGGTAGAAGCACTGCCACGATCCGGGCGCTCGGGAGTTGCTGGCGAATTCGGTTGGCTGACTGCTCGAAGTGCCCACGCTCTGCGCTCGGGAAGGCGCTGACGAAGTAAGCAATGGCTACGGCGGCAGGGTCCGCGTTGGGCGGACGCGATCCTGGATCGACATCCTGCAACGAAACATGACGCGCATCCAGTCCCTGATCCCGCAGCGCGCGGACCAGGAGTTCGGCGGCGACCGTGTCGGCGCGCGAACCGAGTGCCAGACACAGCAGGATCGACCCGGGCGGAACCGCCACCGGGCCCTGCCATCGTCCGGTCAATTGCTCACGGTGCTGACGCAGGATGAGCCCGGCGTTCTGATTATCCAGGACCGAAGGGCGGGGTCGTCGCATGTACCTCGGCTCGCCGCTGAGTGCCGACACGACCGCCACCAGCAGGTCGCGCATCTTGATCTGCTGATCATGGCTGATCGCACCGGCCTCGCGATCGAGAAACGCAAGATGCAGCGCCGGCATCAGGACGACATCGCAATACACGGCGAACGAATTGCGTTTAAGGAATGTTCGCGCGGCTACCAGGATCTCGTCGTCGTCCCCGGTAAGTGCCCGCTCGTAGAACTTTTGCGGCAGGGTCAGTCCCTGGGTGTCTCCGAGCAGAAGGTCCAGGAAGTTCAGCGCCCGAATGTGCCGGCCCAGGACCAGCAGGCACAATGTCAACGGCGTCGACAGAACCAGGCCGATCGGACCCCAAAGTGCGCTCCAGAAGATCGCCGCCATCACGACCGAAAGCGGTGACAGGCCCGTGGTATGACCATAGAGATTGGGCTCCACGGCTTGTCCGGCGATGAACTCGATCACGACGAACAGCCCCAGCGTGCTGATGGCGAGCGACCATCCCGGAACTACTGCGATTGCCAGCACGGTTGCCAACAGCGCTGCAAGCCATATCCCGACATAGGGGACGAAGCGCAAAAGCGCGGTGAGTGCACCCCAGAGCGCTGCCTGGGGCAGCCCGACGATGCCGAGGCCCAGGCCGACGGCCGCGCCGACCCCGAGGTTGACGGCGAACTGAGATACGAAAAACTTCGAGAGCCGCTCGCCTGCATCGTTCAGCGCAAGCGTCGTCAGCCGTATGTTGGTTCCACCGGCAACCCGGATAAATCGGTCACGGAGCGCTTCGTGCTCGAGCAGCACGAACACTAGCACGACCAGCACTATCCCGGCGGACTCGATGGGCGCCCAAACTGCCGTC
>Ga0306926_10006511_pt1 | contig 12543 bp, 11 predicted proteins | sample flu12Cox44000178_FD_203759 | JGI IMG/M metagenome (GOLD analysis project Ga0306926, IMG submission 203759) | Lab enrichment of tropical soil microbial communities from Luquillo Experimental Forest, Puerto Rico - flux8day.12C.oxic.44.000.178 (v2)... | ecosystem: Environmental > Terrestrial >... | reverse complement strand
ATCTGCGGTTTTAGCCGACGGGAGGGTGATCCCGGCCAGCCTGGCTAGATCGGTACCCGATACGGGTCACTGACGCGGAGGTCTCCCGACTTCACCATGGACGAAACCTAGCAAGTTCCTTACAGCCGGACCCACGGCGTGTGCTTTGACCCGGGCTGTTGGGCCACAAAGTTTTCCCATTCGGGGGCAAAGGTTGGCCAGAACACGGGACACTGGCTCATTCATCCAAAGTCCGGCGGATCTGGGTCGTGGACGTCAGGACGAATCGCCATCTGCGACGGTGTTTTGAGACGCTCATAACTCGTCTATTTCGAGACGGTGTTCAGTTCTGTTCGGGCCTGGTCGATTTGGGCGTATGCATACGTCGCCATCGCGGCGGTGGTCATCGTTACGCCCTCGCGGGCGAGCGATTCGTAGGTCTGGTCGCCGAGCACGCTGCGTAAGTGCGTGATCGCGGTGCCGAACTCTGGCATTGCATCGCCGTGGCCGACGTCGACCCTCAACGGCTACGCCCGCTTAGCCGGATTCGATGGGGGACACCGCTTGGGATCGAGCACGACTTCTTCCGGTTCTATCTGTTGCAGGGAATCAAGCAGGTCCCGAACGACTGTGACCGCGGCGCGACCCGACACGGCCAAGTCAAGCGTGCTGCCGACAGCGCGTTGCTGCTCGAAGTCGGCAGCACCTAACCGGGTTCGCAGCACAGACTCGGCCGCCGAGAGCCGTTCGAGTTCTTGGCCGTAACTCGGGGTATGGTCCGGCCGGGTAACTGCCCCGAGTACCTGTGCTGCCGCGGAGTCGGCCCCAACTTCGGTCAGAGTAGGCACCAAATTGCGCATGGTGGTCAACAGATGCGACCACGATCCGGCGTCAAGCCATCGTTCGATGACGTCGGCATACATCGGGAGCGCAGCGCGAGCCGGTGCGGTACGCGACTGCAGCGTGATCGCCGACACCCGCGCGACGCCGCCCACATAGTTGCTGCCCGCCGCGTCCGCCAACCCGATCGCCCGCTTGAACTCCGCCAACGCGGTTGCCGGGTCGGCGTCGAGCAGCACTTCGCCGTGCAGATAGACCAGCCAACTCTGCTGGGTAGGGCTCAACGTGGCGTTGGCGAACCACCCGTCAACCTCGGCGAGATACCGGCGTGCCGAATCCGCCTGGGCCCCGTAGGCCAAGGACATGACCCCTCCGACGTGACCGATCAATTCGTAGTAGGTCTCCCCGGCGCGGCGGCCCACCTTCACCAGCTCAGACCACCAGCGGTGGGCTTGATCGAGGTCGCCCTGAAAAATGCAGGAGTCCCCAAGTGCTTCCAGTGCGCGACAACGGGTTTGGTCGTCGGCAGCATCGGCGAGCGCCCTGCGGGCCCGCTGCTGGGCGAAGCCGAGTTGCTCAGCTATGACGTACCGGTATGCAATCGACGAATCAACCGCCGCGCGCAAGTCGGGCCGATCCTGTACCAAGGGAGCCAGCTTCGCAGCCCAGCCGAGCAGTTCGGTGTGCAGTCGCGATACCCCAAACCAGTGCAACGACATCGACATCCGCACCGCAGCCTCTATGTCGATGCGGCAGGCCCGGCTATGCGCGAGGCGCAGCTCATCGATGATCTCGACGAGCCGCTGATGGGCAGCGGCCTCGTCAGGTGTTTGCAGCGCCGCCGCGGTTTGCGCGACGGCGGCCGAGAAGTACTCCAGATGTCTGCGCTCGGTGACGGTCGATGCCGGACCGACAACCGAACGCACCGTCTGCAGCATCCGGTAATAGGTTCTGCCCGAACGTATCTCAACGCTGAGCAACGAGTGTGCGGCGAGTTCGTCGATCACCTCGGGTGCGACTTGCAGCACCGCCTGCGCGTCGCCCAAGCGGACGGCACCGGCGAAGACGGTCCACTGTGCCAACGCTCCCTTGGGGCTTTCGGGTAACAGACGTTTGGACCATTCGATCGCTGCTCGCAGAGTCCGATGCCGCGGCTCGCCGCCCCGGCGGGATAGTCGCCCCAACGGCGTTGGGGTGGCTACCGACGCCTCGATCTGCTCGCCCAGATCGGCGATACCCAGTGTCGCGACTTGTGCGGCGGCCAGCTCAATGGCCAACGGGAGTCCGTCGAGTTGGCGCACGATCGCGGTTATGGCATCCAGGTCGGCCACGGTGACCGCGCCGGGCCGAGCAGCGTCTGCTCGCCGCAGGAAGAACTGCTGGGCCGGTGAATCGGGCCGAGAACAGTCCAGCGGCTGCAACGGCCAAGCGCATTCATCCGGCATTCCGAGTCGCTCGCGGCTGGTGGCAACCACCCGCATCGTCGTCGGTTCGGTTCCCAGGACGGCATCAAGCACCTCGCACACGGCATTCAGTACATGTTCGCAATTATCCAGCAGCACAACAAGATCCATGAAACGCACACGCTGCAGCGTAATAAGGGGCGCGCCACCGTCACTCGTCAGACCGAGTGCAGTCACCACCGCGTCCGGTACCGCGGCGGCATCAGTGACAGCGGCCAGTTCGACGATGCGAACGCCGCCGCAATGGACCGATGCGCGCCGCCGAGTGACCTCGCGGGCCAGGGCAGTCTTGCCCACACCGCCGGGCCCGACGACCGTGACCAACCGTCGGCGGCTGACGAGCTCGGCCAGCGCGGCGAGATCCCGGTCACGTCCCAGCAGGTGATCGTCGGGCACAGTGACATCCAGCGCCCGCAATGGCGGGAAGTCTGTGCGTAGTCCGGGTGCCCGAACCTGAAACAGCCCAACCGGGGTGGGTAGGTCCCGCAGCCGTCGCGGCCCCAAATCGATCAGGTCTACTCCACTAATTAGGCTTGCGGTCGGCTCGACCAGCAGGATTTGACCGCCGTGCCCGGCGGCCATCACCCGCGCAGCTCGGTTCAGCACAGCACCGAAATAATCACCCTCGCGCAGCTCGGCTTCCCCAGTCGCCAACCCCATCCGCACCGGCAACTCCAAAGAACGCAGCGCGGCCACCGCTGCATCGACCGCAGCCGTGGGGGAGGCGAACGCGGCACACACACCGTCACCGGTGTGCTTAAACATGAAGCCGCCGTGCGCCTCAATCGCCGTGCGCAACACCTCGTCATGGGCGGCCAGCGCCGCCCGCATCGCTTGCGCGTCGTTCTCCCACCGACGGGTCGAACCCTCCACATCGGTGAACAGAAACGTCACCACTCCCGACGGGGCAGCCGCCGTCATGGCATTGCCTCGACCCAGGCGATATGCCCCTCGAAACCAAGGGATTTCGCCATGGCGCGGTAGCGGTCCCGGAAGTGCGTGTAAGCGGCGGCATCACCGCGAGCCTGCGCCAGAAGAGCGCGGAGTCGCAGCAGCCAGATGTCGCGCATAGCTAAACCGTTGTCGGTCGGCGCGTCCGCCAACCTGGTGATTGCGGCCTCGGCTTCGGCCACGTCACCCTCGGCCCCGCGATCGAGCAGTGTCTCCACCAGAACACCCGTCGCGGATAGTCCATGTAGCAGTAGTCTTCCCTCGCGGAACAGATGGTCGGCGGCGGCGCGCATGACCGTTATGGCGTCATCGCGATCTCCCTGCATCGCTCTGCCACGTGCCGAGTAGACCTCGATATTGGGCAAATCGCACAGGTTGTGTCCCTGGCACAGGCACACTTGGCCGACCTCGGCCAAAAGCTGCTGTCCGCGACCACGCTCCGCAGTGGTGTCGCGATGCACCAGCGCAAAGCCCAGCGTCACCCGGGCGAAGGCCAATGCCAGATCATCAGCGGATCGTTCGGCAATCCGTAGCGCATCCTCGATCTCGCGCATCGCCGAATCATCGGACCCGAGCACGCCAAGCGGTATTCCCGGCCAGTAGACGTAGCAGACGACCGTGGCGTAGGACATGGGGTCGGTGCTGCGGGCCATGGCCAGGCCGTGCCGCAGGTCGTCGCGCCATCCGCGACGACCCAGAAAATGCCGGGCAAAAGCCCGCGTCGCAAAGGCGATCGCCAATGGAGACCCGACAATGAAGTTGCCTTTCGACGGGTCACCGTCGGCCAGGTCGATAGTCCTCTGCGACCAGCGCAGCACGTCATCCCATTCGCCGCTTTCAGCCATAGCGTAAAGCAGTGGCATGGACAGACCCACCGTCAAAGTCGCCTCGCCGACCGCCTCGGCGAGGGCAAAAGCTTCGGATGCCAGCCGCGACGCCTCACGCACCCGGTCTTGATACGCGTGATCGATGACCAGCCCGGCCATGGCGATGGCCAGTGACGCCTTATCTCCGACGGCGGTGCACAACTGGCGCAATTCCTCAAAGCGGTCACCGGCAACATTCACATGGACTCGCCAGGCGATCCCGCACAACATGGTGCGCGGAGCGATGCGCATGGCTGCGCGGTCTGGGTCCTCGGCGGGTAGTGCGTCGGCAATCTTTTGGGCACGCTCCCAGGACAGGCGGGCGGCGGTGATGTCTCGATTGGTGGCCCAAGTTGCCGCACGCATGTGCCAGCCGTAGGCGGCATGCCCATCACCGGCGGCCTCCAGGTGCTCTGCTATCAGTGCGGCGTTCTCCTCCAACGATTCCGGGTCATGCTCTTGGATCGCATCGGCAAACCGCCGATGCAGCTCGGCGCGATCCGACTTGAGCTGGGATTCGTAGGCCACCGTCCGAATCAGCGGATGGTGGAACACAAACTCCGGTGCTCGGGTGAACCTCACCTGATCGACGAGCTGGGCGGCCACCAGGTCTTCCAGGACAGGACCAATGCCCAGCGTTTCCAGCAACTCGAGGCTGAACCGCGAGCCGATGACCGCCGCTGCGCTCAGTGTGCGCTTGGCTTTCGGGTCGAGGCGGTCGATGCGAGCGCCGATGGTCGCCTGCAAGGTGGCAGGCACCTTGGCCTGACTGACATCTGCGGTCGACACGTATGCGCCGGTCTGTCCCTGCAGCACGCCACGCTCGGCCAGATCGCGCACGATTTCCTCGGCGAAGAACGGATTACCGGCAGCCCTGTCGGCGATCGTGTCGGCCAGCCCGCTGACTGAGGAGTCAGAGCCGAGCAGCCCGGTGATCAGTGCAACAGTCTCCGAATCACTCAGCGGCGCAAGGGCGATGGTTTGCGCACCGTGCACCCGCGCCAGCGCTCCCTCGTACTCGGGGCGGTAGCTGACTAACATCAGCGAGGGCGTCTGCGGGATCACCGTAAGGAAATCGGCCAGCATCGATTCGCTGACCTCATCGATCCAATGGGCGTCCTCGACGACAAAGACCGCCGGGCTTTCGCGGGCCAACGAGGCGGCATTGACCAGCGCGGTCAGCCGCCGTCGACGGGCATCGGGATCGATCTTCGGCAGTTCCACATCGGGGTCACCGATGCCCAGCAGGTCGTCGAAGAGCGCCAAATCCTCGGGGTCCGCGTCGGGAACCCGGTCGCGCACTCGGTCGCGGGCGGTCTGCCCGTCAAGACCCTCGACACCAAAGGCCGCGCGCAGCAGCCGTGCGACGGCATGGAAGGGGACCTGACTGGTATGCGACTCGCAAAACGCGGTGAACACCTGCACGCCACGGGAACCCGCCATCGCAGAAACTTCACGCACCAGACGGCTCTTGCCGATGCCCGGATGCCCCACCACGCCGACCACAGCGCCGTGCCCGTCGACTGCGCGGTCCAACAAGCCCTCGACGGCGGACATCTCCCAGCGCCGACCGACCAGATTCGACTCAGCACGCGCAGTAGCGCGATGCCGGTCTCCTATGCCCAACAGCCGGTAGGCGGTGATTGGTTCGTTGGCACCCTTGATGCGGACCGTCTCCGGTTCACCGAGAGCCGCAGCGCCGTCAACCAGTCGCGCCGTCGATGCGCTGAGCATCACCCCACCCGGCGGGGCCACCGACTCCATCCGCTGCGCCATTCCCACCTGCTCACCGACGGCGGTGTAACTGGCTGTCGTGGAACCGATTTCGCCCGCGATCACCTGGCCCGAGTTCAAGCCGACCCGCAGGTGCAGCTCGATACCATCCCGGTTGCGCACCTCGGCAGCGAGCATGGCGGTCTCGGCTTGGATCTCCAACGCCACCATGCAGGCCCGAACGGCGTGGTCCTCCAGCGCCACCGGCGCGCCGAACACCGCCATGATGCCGTCGCCAGTGAATTTATCCAGCGTGCCCCCATAGCGCTTTACCACGGCAGCAGACCGATCGAGCACCTCGGCCATGATCTCCCGCAACCGCTCCGCACCCACAGCTGCTGCAATATCCATCGAGTGCACCACATCGGCGAACAGAACCGTCACCTGCTTGTACTCCGCCGATGTAGGGGCTGGCGTGATCGGCGCGCCGCACTCGCTGCAGAACTTGGCCTTCTTACTCAGCTCCGTGCCGCACGATCCGCACAACAGTCCCGCCGCTGTCATCTCACACGGCCAGCCCACTGTCGTTCACATCAACATCGTGTCACCGCTGGCCAGCCAGCATGCACCATATCGGCACTGCGATGTCTACGGCCACACGTCCGATGACGCGGCCCGCGCCGCTATCGATGGTCTGACCGGGCACTCGGCCTATGACAAGCTTGCTCCTTGCTCCCCCTCCGAGCCGCACGGCGAAGAGCCGCCGTTTGTTTGGTTCGGCCGGCTGACTATATGTCGGTGCCGCTTGCCGTGCGCCGGCCAGCTTCACGGTGACGCCCGCCCGGATATGAATCTCTTAGGGCTTCGCCTCGTACTGCTCTGCGAAGGCCAAGACCTGGCAGGATCCCAGAGACCCGCACCGGAGTATGAGGTGTTTGCCATGAACGACACCGGCGACGTCGCCCTCGTCGACACCACGCGAGACGAGTTACGTGAGCACATCGCACAGGCAAGGGAGCGGTTTGATCGGCTGGTTCGCACCGCCGATCCGCTCGCTCGCCCACCCGGCTCGGACTGGACCGTTCAACAGGTCGTCGCCCACGTGCTCACCGGCGCGCATCGCTGCCGGGACCTCGCCCGAACGGGCGACTACCACCGCGCCGCCTATCCCTCGGAGATGGGCGCGATCAACCAGACGGAGCTTGAAGCGGCGATGGCGCCGATACCTGACCTCGCCGACCAACTGCAAGCCCTCGAGCCAGAGATCGATAGCTACTTTGACGCGGTCGCGAACGAAGGGCCGGTGCTTCCGTTTCATTGCGGCGCGTGTGTCGACGGCATTACGGTGCAGACCACCTGGCTGGGCGAGCTGCTGTTGCATGGACATGACGTCGCCCAAGCGGTCGAGGCATCGTGGGAACTTCCTGAACGCGACATGCTGCTGGTCGCGCGCGGACTGATGCAATTTGGTGCTGGTTATCTGCGCGCCGCTGTCTCCCCACGAACCGACCTTTGCGTGGCCTTCAATGTCCGCGGAGCGCGGCCCTATCTCATTCACATCCACCACGGCACCGCCGAATTTCGCGAGCGCCGGCCCGACGATCGCCCCGACGCGGTGCTGCGGGTGCCCGCATCGACCCTGACGCAACTGCTCTACCAACGCATCGGATCGTTCACCGCCGCCCGCCGGGGACTACTTATCATCGGCGGGCGGCGACCGTGGCTGGCGCTCAAGCTGCAGTCCTACTTCGAGCCCGCCTGAGACATGCGATTGGAACGGATGGCGTCTCTTTCGAGAGCCACGACTAAGCGCGAGAAGTCGCATACGGTTTCAGAACCCCGGCCTGCTGGTTGCTCTTCCAGAACGCCTCGCGCAGTTCGCGCTTTAGCACCTTTCCGGCACCGGAGAGCGGCAGCGGTGTATCGCGGAACTCGACCGAGCGTGGACACTTATAGCCGGCGATCCGTGTGCGGCAATGCTCGATCACCGCTTCGGCTGTGAGGTTGGCCGTGGCACACAGCACGATGACGGCGTGGACGCTCTCGCCCCACTTGGCGTCGGGGATGCCGATCACGGCCACCTCGGCGACGCCGGGCATCAGCGAGATCGCGTTCTCGACCTCGGCCGAGTAGACGTTCTCGCCGCCGGAAATGATCATGTCCTTCAGTCGATCGACGATGAAGACGAAGCCCTCGTCGTCCATGTAGGCGGCATCGCCGCTGTAGTACCAACCGTCCTGCAGCACTGCCGCCGTCTCCTGGGGCTTGTCCCAGTAGCCCCGCATGATCATCGGCCCCTTGGCCGCGACTTCGCCGATCGTGCCGCGCGGCACTTCGCGGCGGCTCTCGTCGACGATCTTCAACTCGGCGGTATGCGCCGCCAGGCCGCAGGACTTGATGCGGCCGGCATATGGTCCTTCGAGGGTGGTGTAGCGCGGCGGCAGCACGGTCAAGACCGGCGCCGCCTCAGTCATGCCGTAGGTATGGATGAACTGGCAGTTCGGGAAGACCTGAAGCGCCTTGCGCAGCACACCCTCGGGCATCGGCGAGGCGGCGTAGACGATGTATTTGAGGCTCGAGAGATCGACGTCCCCCGCCGCGGGGTGACTGACCAGCATGTTGAGCATGGTTGGCACATATACGGCGTGCGTGACCTTCTCCTGCTCCATGGTTTGCAGGCAGTCGGCGGCATCGAAGCGCGGCACGAAGACGTGGCGCCCGCCGCAGGCCGTCACGCCGAAGGTTTGGCCGCCGTCGGCGAGATGGAACATTGCGCCGGCATGGATGTACGTCGTGTCCTGGTCGTGGTAAAAGCCGTTGACCGCGTTCATCGCGTTCCACACCAGGTTGTTGTGGCTGAGCATCACGCCCTTGGACTTGCCCGTGGTGCCGCCGGTGTAGAACAGGCCGGCCAGCGTCTCGCCACCAGCCCCGGCGTCCGCGATTGCCGGTGCGGCTGCGAGTTCCTCGTAGGGCCGCGTGCCCCCGGGCGGGGCATCGTCGTCGAGGTAAAACACCGCCTCGACCGTCGGCATCTGACCGGCCAGCGCAGAGGCATGCGCCTTCATGGCGTCGTCGATGAACAGCACGCGCGCCCCGGAATCTTCGAGGATGTACCGGACCTCCGGTGTTGCGAGCCGCGTGTTGGCCGGCACCATGGCAGCGCCCAGCCAGGGAATCGCATACATCAGCTCGAAGTAGCGGTCGCTATTGAGCGCCAGAATCGCGACCCGATCGCCGGGCTGCACACCGGCCTCCTTGAGTCCACCAGCGACCCGCGCGACACGGTCGGCCGTCTCCGACCAGATGCGCCGCCGGTCCCCGAACAAAGTGGATTGTTCCTGCGGACGGATCTGCGCTGCGCGCCGCAACCCCTGAGTTAGATACATGACACACCGCCTAAGTTCTGCTTCACCATAAGAGCGGTTGTCACCCAACGGAGGCAATTAGCGCACCAGAAGCTGGCCATCATCAGGCGAGCCACACCCATGACAAAACCGGGCGTTCTCTAGAGGTTCGGTGCCACACGTCCGGCACGCTGCTATGGCCGCCACCCGACCCTCCACCAATCCGGCCCCCGCGTTAAGCGTCCTCTAAAGATAGCCGGTTGAACGCTTCCACGAGGGGCAGTCGGCGTTCACGGTGATGCCCCCGTACCGCCGCTTGCACCTCGGCGACTAGCGAGCCATTTCGCGCAGTGATGGTGACCCCTACCCGGTAGAAGCGCGCTGGCGTGCCCCGGATGGCGCGCCAGACACCCAACATTTCAAAGCGCCGTTTTCACACCTCGGACGGGTCATGGACCCCTAGCCTTACGCTGATGACCACGTTTGCCTTGGTGCATGGTTCGTGGCACGGCGCGTGGTGCTGGGAGTTGCTGATTCCGCACTTGCAGCACTGTGCCCATGCGGTCGTGACAATGGATCTGCCTTGCGACGACGGTTCGGCGAGCTTCGAGGCCTACGCTGATGTAGTTTGTGCTGCGCTCGACCGGTGCGACGACGATGTGGTGCTTGTCGGTCACTCATTGGCGGGCAACACGATTCCGTTAGTCGCGGCTCGCCGACCAGTACGGCATTTGGTGTACTTGTGCGCCCTGATTCCTGACATCGGCAGGAGAATGATCGATCAATGGCGTGACGAGCCTATGCTGAACCCGGATTACGTGAAAGGGCTGAGTAAGCCTGATACGCAGAATCGAACAACATGGGTCGACCTCAAACTTGCTCGGGCGATCTTGTACGCCGATTGTCACGAGCCGACCGCCATGGCTGCTCTCAATCGCCTTGGGCCGCAGACACGGTACCCGTCCACTGTGCCGTTTCCGTTGGCCGAGTTCCCTTCGGTTCGTTGTACTTCGGTTGTTTGCAGCGATGATCAGTTCGTGTACCCCGATTGGTCGAGGCGAGTTGCTCGCGACAGACTTGGTGCCGATATCATCGAGCTTCCAGGCAGTCATTCACCGTTCCTTTCACGACCGTCAGCTCTTGCTGACGTGTTGCTCCACCTGGCCGAGACGTAGTGCAAAACCAGCTTCTCCCGCCGCGCCCTTCGCCGTGACACCCGAGGAAGGCGGCGAAGACTGGCATCAGCGGATGATGCGGCGTTGTCGTACCCGGTCGAGTTTCTCGTTAAGCGCCGTCTGCTGGTCTTCGATGAAGCGACCGGCGCTGTCGACGGCGTTGTAAACGGCATCGTCGAGTGTGCATAAATCCTCTACGGACACTTCGGGCGAGACGAAAACACAGAAGCGAATACAGTCGTCAACCACCGAAATATCAACTTTCGGTGCCGGATCGAGTTGACGGTGGAAGTGCTTCGCCAATGCCTGTATCCAATATTTCGGCCAAGGCGGCAGCGGCCTGAGCTCGTAGACGATGATCGCTTGCTCACCGTTGTAGACGCCGATAGGCGCCTCGGTGCGGCTGAAGAACGGTCGTCCCGACGCCGACTCATCGTGCTGTTCGTCCGCCACCTCACCCACCGTGTCTTCAAGGGTCGTCTAAAGATAGCCCCGGTCGAACACTTCCAGAGGGGCCGTCGGAGTTGACGGTGATTCCGGCCAGAACTGCACCTCTATTTCGAGACGCTATATGAGCGTGCTATTTGCGCAATTTGAGTGCGAGCCGGTCAGATAAATTACTGCGATGACAACCGACATCCTGCTCATCACCGCCGTGGTCGCCTCGGTTGCGTTAACCCTCTGGCTCGTCCAGCGGGGCGGTCGCAATCGCATAGGATTGCTGTACCCGCCCAAATCGCCCCCGTGAGACGAAAAGCCGTCTGCGGGCCACGCGGATAGCATGGTCGGCGTGCCCGAGACAACCAACCGAGACTTGCAGTACCACGTGCTGCCTGACGACCCACTGGCCGCGCTGAACGTCCTGCGCCAAGCCGCCCGGTCTGGAGCCATTACCCTCCGACGACGGCGATTGAGGAATCCGGGGCGTCCTGGGACTCAGTCTGCCCAAAAGCCGATTGGGGCGGGTCGCAGATGTGCTGTTTCGTGACGGCGTTCAGTTCTGTTCGGGCCTGGTCGATTTGGTCGTAGGCGTAGGTCGCCATGGCGGCGGTGGTCCTGGTGTCGCATCCAGCACTGGGAAGCCATCACCAGCAGGGCGGCTCGCGAGTCGGATCTGCACGTGACGGCAACAACGTCGTTCTCAAGGACGGGCGCGCCGCATTCCAATCGGTGTTCCACATCCACCTGCATGTGGTGCCGCGGCAAAACGTCGACAAGCTGTCGTTCGCGAAGGGCATGCTGCTGCGGCGTGACCCGGACCGTGAGAAAACCGGACGCACTTTGCGGGAGGCACTGGAGAAAATCGACGCTACTGAGTGAGACTGGCAGCTATGAGTTTCGTGGAGGAAAGGGTGCTCCCGCACGTGCTGCGGGTGCACGACGCGGTGTATCGGAAGACGAACGGCTGGATCGGTCACCGCACACTGTGGATACCGAGCCTGCTACTACATACCGTCGGCGCGAAGACCGGTAAACAACGCACGACGTCGCTGACCTACGCCCGTGACGGTGACAACTATCTGGTCGTCGCCTCCAAGGGCGGCGCGCCCGAGGCCCCTGGCTGGTACCACAACCTGAAGGCCAAGCCCGACGTCGAGATCAACGTCGGCCCAAGGCGTTTCGCTGTCACCGCACGACCGGTGCTGCCCGACGATCCCGACTACCCGCGGCTATGGCAGATCGTCAACAAGAACAACCAAAACCGCTACATCGAATACCAGAAGCGGACGTCGCGACCCATCCCCGTCGTCGTCCTGACGCCGAAAGGCTAGAACAGCTCTTTCGCGAGCAGTTCAAGTGTCACCTCGCGCCGGTGCGGCCGCGGGGTTGGTTCCGCGATCGAGCAGTCGAAGCGCTGACCGAAGGATGACTAAAGTGTGGGCACGCCGAATCACGGCATCGCCTCGGCCCACGTCATGTGCCCCTCGAAGCCAAGCGTTTTCGCCATGTCGCGATAGCGATCCCGGTAGTCGCGGTAGTTGGTCTTTGGTCGGCTTTGGGACTCCCGCGCTGGCTGCGATTCGGGTCGTCGACGCCTTCAGTGGCGAGGTGATGCCGAGCCTTAGGCTTGGTTGGTGGCCTCGCGTTCCGACTCGCTATGGCAACAGAACCGAGTCCTGGCTGAGGCCGCGCTGGAGCACCCGTTCGTTCGGGGCATCGCGTCGGGAGAGTTGGCCCGAGCTAGGTTCGCCTACTACGTGGGACAGGA
>Ga0306926_10006509_pt1 | contig 12546 bp, 13 predicted proteins | sample flu12Cox44000178_FD_203759 | JGI IMG/M metagenome (GOLD analysis project Ga0306926, IMG submission 203759) | Lab enrichment of tropical soil microbial communities from Luquillo Experimental Forest, Puerto Rico - flux8day.12C.oxic.44.000.178 (v2)... | ecosystem: Environmental > Terrestrial >... | reverse complement strand
CAGATCAGCGAGCGCGGTGAACATCTGCGGGATCGTTGCGAGGCTGCGGGATTCGAGGGCGTGCTGAGCCCAGATATTCTGGTCCCGGTGTGGGAGAAATTCGTCATGTTGGTGCCCGTCGACGGGCTCTATGCGCTGACACGGTTGCCGATCGGCAATGGTGCGACGACCCCGACCTCTTCGCCATTTACGAGGGGGCGTTGCGTGAAACGGTCGCTGTGGGCCGTGCCGAAGGAGTTCGGTTGCCTGCCGAGGCAGTTGAAAAAACGGGATCGCGACGATGCGCTCGATGCCGCCCTATTCAATGGCTTCGATGGGCATGGCGTCATCTGTGGCAACCGGCTTGAACTGCCATGGTTCTCTGGCAAGCTGGTCGAACTCGGCCGCCGCCACCTAATCCCGACCCCGGCCAACGCTTTCATCTATGCAGCGCTGAAGCCCTATATAGACGGGCCGCCCAGTTAGTTAGTCAGAAATAACGGGTCAGATTGCCACGAATGCGGTTGAGGATCGGCGTGGCAGGATCGGGGAGGTCCAAGCGCTGCCCAGTGATGCTCTCGAATACCTGTAAATAGAGGCGGGCGGCTTCGGCGACCACTTCGCTCGGGATCTCGGGGATTGGGTCGCGATAGGGGTCGCAGCGGGCGGTCACCCAGCGCCGTACGAAATCTTTGTCGAGGCTTTCCGGCGGCTCCCCGGCAGCAAAACGGCGCTGATAGCTTTCTGCGAGCCAGTATCGGGTGCTGTCCGGGGTGTGAATCTCGTCGGCCAAGACGATATGGCCGGCGGGATCAGAGCCAAACTCGTATTTGGTGTCAACCAGGATCAGGCCATGGCCGCAGGCTGTCTCGCGCCCGCGGGCGAATAACGCCAGCGCCAGTTCCGACACTGTTCGCCACTGCTCCGGCGTCAGCAGGTTGCGTGCGATGATCTGGTCGGCCGTCAAGGGCTCATCATGGCCGCCGTCGAGCGCTTTCGTCGTCGGCGTGATGATCGTCGACGGCAGCTTTTGGTTCTCACATAGCCCTTCGGGGAGGCGGATACCGTATATCTCCCGACGACCAGCATTGTACATCGGCCAGATCGAGGTCGCCGTCGTGCCCGTCAAATAGTCGCGGACCACGATCTCGACCGGCATGATCGCGAGCCGCCGGCAGACGAGGACATTGGGATCGGGATATTCGATGACATGGTTCGGGCAGATGCCGCGCGTCGCATCGAACCAGAAGCGAGCGATCTGTGTCAGAACCTGACCCTTGAGCGGGATCGCGGTGATGATCCGGTCGAAGGCGCTCAGCCGGTCGGTGGCGATGATGATCCGCCGGCCGTCTGGCAGGTCGTAATTATCGCGAACCTTGCCTCGGTAATGGTTCGGCAGTTCGGGGATCGTCGCGTCGGACAGAACCTGGCGAAAATCCGCCTCGAATGATGCCCTTTCTATCATTCGCGGATCGGATCGCGCTAAAGTCTAACGGTGGCCACCGCCGCCATGCCCACCGCCACCCCAGCCGCCGCCATGAAATCCGCCGCCCCAACTGCCGCCATGAAAACCGGCATGCGCGAAGCCGCCATGAAACCCGCCACGGAAGCCGCAATTCCAGCAGCCGCGTCCGCCCCACCAGCCGCCGCCCCAACCCCAACCCCAACCCCAACCGGGCCACCAAGCGGTGCTCCATCCGGGCCATCCCCACCAGCCGCCCCACCACGGCCATCCCCAGGAGGCTGCATAATACGGCGACCATGCGGAATAAGAAGGTGACCAAGAGGAGCCAGACCAGTAAGGATCATAGGAATAGCCGCCCTGATATGCTGGAGCCTGATTGTAATAATTTGAGTAGTTCGAATTGCCATAAGGTTGCTGATAGGAATAATTCGGTGTCTGTGCGACCGGCTGCTGGTAGGAATAATTGGGCGTTGTCTGCGGTGCATAGGAATAGGCTTGCGCCCAAGCGGAATTAGTCAGTGTCACAGCAGTCAAGACCGCTGCGACCACCGCTATCCCGCCAAAGGCGAAGCAGCGGAAGCGACCGAACATTGCGCGAGCGGCCATGTTTCCTCCACGCGTCTCGAACCGGGGCACCCGACAACGTGCTATATAGATAGGCCATTCCGGTTGTCATCCTCCCCACAAGGAGGCAACGATAAAAGGTCATACGAGCGTCGCAGCTTGGGCGGCGTCGGATCGGATGGGACATGGACGCAGTCGTTGCAAGGTGCCGCTAATACCGCGACTGGAATTGCCCGCGGCCGCGCCGTTGATCCGGGTGATGGCCATGCCGGAGGACGCCAACCCCAACGGCGACGTTTTCGGTGGCTGGCTGTTAGCACAGATGGACCTCGTCGGCGGAACTCTGGCGGTGCAGTGGGCGCTGCGCCACGGTAGCCGTCGACAGCATGGTGTTCCAAGAGCCGGTCTTTGTCGGCGATGAAGTCAGCTGCTACGGCGAACTGGTCAAGACCGGGCTTAGCTCGATGACGATTCGCATCGAGGCGTGGCGCCGCAACCTCGCCACCGGCGAGGTGAGGCAGGTTACCCAGGCGCTGTTCACCTATGTGGCGCTCGGCGAAGACCGACGCCCGCGCACCCTGCCGCCGCCTTAGCCCTCGGCGCGTGCGATCGGCTCGATCAGCAAAGCGTCGTTGGTCTTGACGTTGCCGACCCCGCGGCCGACCGGCCAGATGACCATGTCTTTGGCCAGATAGGGAACCAGTAGCGCTTTCAGCTGCTCGGGATCGGCTGCCGTCTCGCCCAGCGAGGGAGGCCAATTCTCGGCTCCGAGAATGACCGGCATGCGGTCGTACACGGGCACCAGAAATGCGTTGGCCGCCGTGTTTACGATCGCAAAACTGCCCAATCTCTCGTCCGCCGACGATCGTCAACTTTCCCATACGCCAGCCATCGCCATCAGCCGGTGGCTAGCAAGCGCCGCCGCGAAGGGCTGGCGTTCCTTGCCGATCTTTTCCACTCGTACAAGCCGTCGAGCAGAACCTGGCAGTGCCACCGCTGAAAAGCCAACCTTGATGTCCTTCAACTAGAACGACACCAGCCCCCACCGCATCAAATCGAGGCTGACTCCCCGGCCCTGTCATCGTAGCGCCGATCGGCAGGTTAGCGGTCGGCGCAACGTCCCAGCTGGCGGCGAAACTGGGCGCGGGCCTCTTGGGCGGAATCGAAAAGACCAGTTTGATCTCGCTGACATTCGAGGAAAGACGGCCGCGACCGCACATGCCAGTAGAGTGACGTGGAGCTTTCGAGGGGCCAATGCCTTCCCGTCTTCACCCTGCGAAAGGGTTTCGCTATCGTTCGGTCAAGTCGAGAGCGGGGAAACGACAATGACGACAGCCGAGGACACCTATGACTTCATCGTTACCGGCGCCGGATCGGCGGGCTGCGCCGTGGCCGGGCGGCTTAGCGAATCGGGGCGCTACCGAGTGTTGCTGCTGGAGGCGGGCGGTCGCGACAGCAACCCTTGGATCCATATTCCGTTGGGCTACACCAAGACCTTTACCAACCCCCAAGTGAATTGGATGTTCGAAAGCGAGCCCGAGAGGCAGCTCAACAACCGCACCCTATACCAGCCACGCGGCAAGGTGCTGGGCGGCACCAGCTCAATCAACGGCATGGTCTACATGCGGGGCACATCGACCGATTACGACGGCTGGCGCCAGCACGGCTGCGAGGGCTGGGACTGGGACTCGGTGCTCCCGTTCTTCAGGAAGGCCGAGGATCAGGAACGCGGCGCCAACGAATACCATGGCGTCGGCGGCCCGCTGCATGTCTCGAACCCGGTGCGCTCGCCTCTCGGCGATGCGATGGTCGCGGCCTCGATCGAAGCTGGTATCCCCGCAAACGACGATTTCAACGGCGCCCGGCAAGAAGGTGTGGGCTACTATCAGACGACGACCACCAATCGACGGCGCTGGAGTTCGGCACGGGCCTATCTCGGGCCCGCGCGCGGCCGTCAGAACCTGACAATCGCGACCAACGCGCACGCGACCCGAATACTGTTTGATGGTCCCCGCGCGGTGGGGATCGAATACCACACCCCGGCCGGCCGTAAGACCGCGAGAGTTCGTGGCGAGATCGTCGTCTCCGGCGGGGTCTACGGTTCGCCGCAGCTGCTGCAGCTTTCCGGGCTCGGCCCGGCCGATCTACTCGGCGAGTTCGGGGTTCCGGTGGTGCGCGAGATGCGCGGTGTTGGCGGGCATCTACACGATCATTTCAATACCTATCTAGTGTGGCGCTGTTCTCAGCCGATCACGGTTAACGACATGGCGATGAGCGGCGTGCGCAAGCTCAAGGCGGCGGTGCAATACGCGACGAGTCGCTCCGGCCATCTCTCGAACGCCGGGATCTATGCAGGTGCCTTGGTTCGCACCGACCCGCGCCTCGAACAGCCGGATCTGCAGATCAACATGTCCGGCTGGAGCGCCATCGAGCGGTTACGCACCGGAATCAAGCCGCACCCGTTTTCGGCCTTCACCTTCAGTCCGGTGCATCTGCGCCCCGACGGCCGCGGCACCGTCCGGATCAAGAGCCCGGACCCGTTGGCGCCGCCGGCGATCCAGTTCAACTTCCTGGCCAGCGACTACGATTTCCAGGCGCTGATCTACGGGATGCGGCTCAGCCGCAAGATAGCGGCACAGCCGGCGCTCAAGCCCTTCGTGCTCGAGGAGGTATTACCTGGTCCCGCAGTGGAAAGCGAAGCCGACATGATCGAGGAGATCCGTGTTCGCGGCGTCTCCAACCTACATCCGGTCGGAACTTGCCGGATGGGCCGAGAAGTCGAAGCGGTTGTCGATCCGCGGCTGCGAGTCTACGGGGTAGAGCGGCTGCGGGTCGCCGACGCCTCGATCATGCCGCAGGTGCCCGGCGGCAACACTAACGCGCCGTCGATCATGATCGGCGAAAAATGCGCCGCAATGGTGCTCGAAGATGCGTAGGCAGCGTAGCCTCAGGTAAGTCCGCGAAGGGCTCCGGTTGAAGGCGGCGGCGAGGAGCGTCGGTCGGCGTGGTACATCACACATTGAAGCGAAAATGCATGATGTCGCCGTCGCGGACCACGTAATCGGCGCCTTCGAGTCGCATGCGGCCGGCGTCTTTGGCGCCCTGCTCACCGTTATGCGCGACAAAATCCTCGTAGGCGATGGTTTCGGCGCGGATGAAGCCCTTCTCGAAATCACTGTGAATGACGCCCGCGGCCTGCGGCGCCCTGATGCCGCGAGGGATGGTCCAGGCGCGCGCTTCCTTGGGGCCTGCGGTCAGGAAGGTGATCAGATCGAGCAGCGCGTAACCGGCGCGTATCACCCGGTCGAGGCCGTTCTCGGCGAGGCCGAGCGCCCCGAGAAGCTCGTGTCGCTCGTCGGGATCTGCCAGCACCGCTAGCTCAGCTTCGATCGCCGCTGAAATCACCACCGCCTCCGCTCCCTGCGCGGCAGCGTATTCGGCAACGCGGCGGCTCGTTGCGTTACCGGTCGCGGCGACCGTCTCGTCGACATTGGCGATGTAAAGCACCGGTTTGGCGCTCAACAATTGCAAGGTCTTCAACTCGCGTTGCTGCTCTTGGGTCAGCGCAGCGCGGCGCGCCGGCACCCCCTCCTGCAAGCCCGCAAGTACCGGCTCGATAATTGCGAGCTGGGCTCGCGCCTCCCGCTCGCCGCCGCGCGCGCGTTTCTGCGCCGCGACCGCGCGCCGCTCGAGGCTCTCAAGGTCGGCCAGCATCAACTCGGTCTCGACGGTCTCGGCATCCCGGATCGGATCAACTGTACCCTCGACGTGGACGACGTTGTCGTCCTCGAAGCAGCGGAGAATGTGGGCAATCGCATCGACATCGCGCAGATGACCCAGAAACTGGTTGCCGAGCCCCTGCCCCTTCGAGGCGCCGCGCACCAACCCGGCGATATCGACGAATTCCAGCTGGGTCGGGATGATCTTGGCGGATTTAGCGAGGCGTGCACAGACCGCGAGCCGCTCGTCCGGCACCGCGACCCGGCCGATATTCGCCTCGCGCGTTGAGAACGGATACTTCGCCGCCTCGGCCGCCTGGGTCGCGGTCAACGCGTTGAACAGCGCGGATTTGCCGACGTTCGGCAGACCGACAATCCCACAGTTGAAGCCCATCGATTTTACGGGGGCGGTGCTGTGGCCGCGGTCGCTTCGGACGGCGCGAGGCTACGCGCCACTTCGCTCATAAACGCGTCGGGGGCCCCCGAAAGCAGCAACGGCACAGTTTCGGCCACGGCATCGATCAGCGGCTCGACCCATTCAGCCATCTCGTCGCCGGGAAAGTTCTGCAGCACGTAAGGTTGCACCAGCTCCTTGGTGCCTGGATGGCCGACCCCGATCCGCACTCGCCAATAATCAGGCCCGATCAGCGCGTCGATCGAGCGCAACCCGTTGTGCCCCGCGTTGCCGCCGCCGCGCTTTACCCGCAGCTTGCCTGGGCGCAGGTCGATCTCGTCATGGATCACGACGATGTCGTCGGGCAGGATCTTGAAAAAACTGATTATTGCAAGCACCGCCTCGCCTGACGCGTTCATAAAGGTCTGCGGCTTGAGCAGGAGCCGGCGCTCGCCGGCGATCGCTCCCTCGGCAAGTTCGCCCTTGAAGCGGCTGCGATAGGCCGCAAACCCATGCCGGCGGGCGATCGCATCAACCACCATAAAGCCGATATTGTGCCGATTGCGGGCGTAGCGAGCGCCCGGATTGCCGAGGCCGACGACCAAACGCATGATCGCGTCACTCGGCCTGCCGCAAGCTTGCGCCGCTGACTCAGGGCGTTGCCGCCGGCTCGGCAGCAGCGGGCGGTAAGGCGGCGGCGGTGGCTGCCTCCTCGCGCACGCCTTGAGACGGCGCAACGCTGGCGATCGTAAAATCTCGCGTGGTGATCGTAGGGCGGCAGCCTTCCGGTATCGTCACGGAGCTGATATGCACGCTGTCGCCAATGTCGAGGCCTTCGAGACTGACAGTCAAACGGTCGGGGATATTGTCGACGGGGCAAATCAGCTCGATCCCATGCCGCACGATATTGAGGATGCCGCCGCGGCGAATACCGATGGACAGCTCCTGATTGACGAAGACGACGGGAACGCTGACAGTGATCCGGCTGGTGGCGCCAACCCGCATGAAATCGACATGCAGGGGCGCATCGGTCACCGGATGGTACTGCACTTCGCGCGGCAAAGTGCGCTGCGTGACGCCGTCCACCGAAAGGTCGACAAGGGTTGCGAGAAAGCCGCGCTTGGCGAGCGCGCGCGACAGCTCGCGCGGCTCCAGGCTGATCGCCATCGGATCCTGGGCACCGCCGTAGACGACGCCGGGAACGCGCCCCGCTCGCCGTGTGGCCCGGGTGGCGCCCTTGCCGGCGCGGACGCGCAACTCGGCGGTGAGGGTGGTGATCTTGGGCATTGACTATCGCTCCTCTTCAACGCTGGCGCCATCAGGTTGGTTAGAGATTTCAGGTTTCGTCGCCCACGCGCAGGCCCGCCGATGGCATGGCGGTTTGTGGCGAGCCGCGAGTCTCAATCGAACAGGCTGGAGACCGAACGCTCCTCACTGATCCGCCGAATTGCCTCTGCCATCAGCGGGGCGATCGACACCTGGCGGATGTTGTTTGCCTGCTGTACCGCCTCTGTAGCCATGATGCTGTCGGTTAGGACGAGGGTCTCGATCGGCGAGGCCACGACCCGCGCCACCGCACCGCCTGACAGGACGCCATGCGTGACGTACGCGAACACCGCCGATGCGCCGGATTCGATCAAGGCCGAAGCCGCGTTGCACAAGGTACCGGAACTGTCGACGATGTCATCGACTAGAATGCAGCGGCGTCCTGAAACGTCGCCGATGATGTTCATAACCTCGGAGACGCCAGCATGCTCGCGCCGCTTATCGATAATCGCCAGGTCGGTATCGAGCCGTCGGGCGATGTCGCGAGCGCGCACGACCCCCCCGACATCGGGTGAGACGATGATCAAATCACGCCGCGAATGATGATCGAGGATGTCTTTCACCAGGACCGGCGCGGCATACAGATTGTCGGTCGGGATGTCGAAGAAGCCTTGGATTTGCCCGGCGTGAAGATCGAGCGTCAATACCCGATCGGCGCCCGCCGCAGTGATCATGTTGGCAACGAGCTTCGCCGAAATCGGGGTTCTCGACCCGGTCTTTCGATCCTGCCGCGAATAGCCATAATACGGGACAACTGCGGTCACTCGTCTTGCTGAACTGCGTCTCAGCGCATCGAGGCTGACCAAGAGCTCCATCAGGTGGTCGTTCGCCGGATACGAAGTCGACTGGATCACGAAGACATCCTCGCCGCGGACGTTCTCGTGGATCTCGACGAACACTTCCATATCGGAAAAACGGCGTACGCTCGCCTTGGTCAGCGGCAAGTCAAGATACGCTGCGATCGCTTCGGCCAACGGCCGATTGCTGTTGCAGGCAAGGATCTTCATAACGTAGCGGCCAGCAACTGCGCCAGCGGGCCATGCCCCGCGGCTTCAAGTAAGCGCGAATGTAACAATTCGCGTTTGGCTTGGCAACCTCGCGCCCTGGATTCGGCCATGGTTAGCTCGAGGCGGCTTAGGATTTTCCCGCAGGTGGCGGGGCGCCACGGGTGATGAGCTCGACAATCCCGTCCTGCGCCGAAATGGCGACGGTGTAGGCGACGTCGCCCCAGGAACCGTTGAGCAAACCGGCTGGAACATCATTCTCCTGCACGACATTCCCGATCTCAGCACCGTCCGGGCGGCGCACATGCCAGACGATCTTGACATGCTGTTTGCCCGATTCGGACCTGGTTATACCGACATCCGCGTTGAGCGAAAGGTCGGCCTTTGCCTGCGGACCGGAAACGACCGCAATGTCTTGCCGCTTTAAGAGCATAGTAATCGCGTTAGCCAGCGCTTCACCACCGTCACCCGGCGCGCCGTTGACGCCGCGCATCAGCAGCCGGGGCCGACCGTCCCCGGCAGCCTCGACCGGGGCCTTGTCCTGTAGCATCGCGGCGATCTGCTCTGCACTGGCAGCAGCGAGACGGGTAACGGCGTCGTCTTTTCCATGTTGCCAATCACCTGCCTCGGCTTCAACCCGCTCAGCCCGCTCGCCCAGAAATTTGCCCGAAGGATCGCGCAAATCCCACAGGACAACCAATGCAGCCTTTCCATCGGCCGGGGGCATCCGCTGAATTCTGCCGTCGAGCTGGTAGCTCGCGACGCTAGCCGTCCGATCGCTGGCGGCGATATCGCGATCCTGCAGCGCCTTCGCCATCGCTGGCGCCAGCTTTTCGGCGGTTGCCCGCGGCCCACCCTGGAGCGGGGCGATCGCAACGCTGGCGCTATCGCGTAAGGTGAGCATTGGCGAACCGGGTTTTGGCACGTCGTCGGCGAAGGGATGCGGCAGCGGCTGACATGCCGCCTGCAACAGCATCGTTGTAAGGACTGTGGGCCGCCATGCCGTCATTCTTCGAGCGCGATGGCGGACAGTCCAAGGCCATAGGCGGTCTCTCCCCGCAAGCAGGCGCGGCGATAACTGAAGAAACCTTCTTCCTCAGCGGCGGTGTCGTGGTGCGCTCGCTGCACCGTTAGAACTCCGGCGCGGCCCAAACGGTATTCGACATATGCCGCGAGGTCGAACATCCAGTGGCCGCCGCGGGGCGCTGGGGTGAAATAGGCCTTCGTGGAAGCGTCTTCGGCCATGATCGGCCGAGGAAATTCCGGGCCTACCTCGTAGGAAGCGGCACCAATGCAAGGGCCGATGCCGGCATGAATTCGGCAAGGCTCGGCCCCGATCGCCGCCATCCGCGCGACCGTCGCCTCGATGACCCCGCCGAGCGCTCCGCGCCATCCGGCATGCGCCGCGCCGATCACGCGAGCCAGTGGATCGTGGAGCAGGACCGGCGCACAATCAGCCGCCAAGACCCCAAGCGCCACACCCGGAACGCGGGCGACCATGGCGTCGGCGGATGGCGCGTCTTCCCGGTGCCACGGTTGTTCGACGATTACGACCACGGCGCTGTGGATCTGTCGAGAGGTAACCAACCGATCGGCCGCCAGACCGAGACGGCTCACCGCGATGGCGCGATTGCGCGTCACATTTTCAGCCAGATCGGCCGAGCCGAAGCCGCAGTTCAGCGACTCGAACGGTCCTTTGCTGACTCCGCCTCGACGGGTGAAGAAGGCATGCCGCACGCCGCGGCCTGCGGTGAGCGCATCGAGAGTGATCACTGCCGGGTTTCCGCGAAATCGAAACCGAAGGGCGCTGACACAGACGGTGAGACAAGTGCCAGCGCCTTGAACAGGTCGCCCATTTGCCTGGGATCGAGCAGGCGTTCGACACCGCTTTCGAGCTGCAGCCGCTGCGCTGAGGTCGCTTGCTGCGACAGAGCCGCAAGCCGCTCCCCGACGCCGAGCATGCCAAGGAACCGCCCTTGAGGCACCGGTCCGTAAACGGTTGACCCGGCGGCGCGAGCGGCCTCGACAAAGGCGGCAAAATCTACGTGGGCGCTGAGGTCGGCCGTACCCGGGGACGTTAGCGGGTCCACTGCCTGGTGGCGGGAAAGGGCACGCAAGGTTGGCCCGGCGCGGCTTGGGAAATAACCATAATCAATGAACAATGCGGCGCCATGATCACACTTCAAACGGGTGCCGAGGACCATCCCGAGTGCGAGTGCAGATGGACGGAACTCGAATACGACGCCTAGATCGGCCGCATCGCGCAGCGCCTCGGGCACCAGCAGGGAGAGAGCCGGATTTTCAGGGCCGTCCACAAGGACCAGCTGACCCTCGCAATCCAGCGCCACCATCCGCTCCGACCAATGTCGAGGACCCCGTACGAGCTGGCGGATCGGCAGGGCATCCAGGAACTCGTTGGCGATGATAAGAATCGGACCTGCCGGCAACTCCTCGACCCGGTCCATCCATACCGGCTCTGCGAAAGCGAGCCGGCGTAGCTGCTCGGTACGTAACACTGGGCTCGTCTCGACGAGATGCAGGCGGAGCGAGCGGCGAAAAGCGGGGAGCGCACTCGCCGCGCGCAGCAGATCGCTGGCCAGCACTCCGCTCCCGGGCCCCAGTTCCGCCAGGATCACCGGGTCGGGCCGTCCGATCTGCTCCCAGACCAGGCCGCACCACAGACCGATCAACTCGCCGAAGACCTGGCTGATCTCAGGCGCTGTCACGAAATCATTGGCCGCGCCGATCGGGCGGTGTGTTGCGTAATAACCTAGGTCAGGATCGTGCAGCGCCATCGCCATGTAGGCGGCGAGCGACAGCGGGCCCTCGCGCCGTATGCGGCGGGCGATCTTGCTGGTGAGCACGTTTTCGGTCACGGCCAATCGGCGTGGGGTGTCCGCCAGGCCCAGAAGATGATCGCGATGCCGGCGATCATTACCGGGACCGACAGGAGCTGGCCCATTGTCGTTCCGAAGATCAGATAGCCAAGTTGCTGATCCGGCTGGCGGAATAGCTCGCCCGACATGCGGGCGAGAGCGTAGCCGGCAAGAAACAACCCAGTGACTATCCCCGGCCTTTGCCGGCCGCCTCGCCACTCGGCGACTAGCAGCAGCAGAAATAACAGGATCCCCTCGCAAAAAGCCTCGTAGAGCTGGCTTGGGTGGCGCGGGACCGGACCGCCGTTAGGAAAGATCATCGCCCACGGCACGTCAGTCGGGCGCCCGTATAGCTCGCCATTGATGAAATTGGCGATTCGGCCGAAGAACAGTCCGATCGGGATCGCCTCGGTGATGATGTCGGAAAAGGCGAACAACCGGATTTTGCGGGCGCGGGTAAACAGCAGGATGGCGGTGGTCACGCCGATAGCGCCGCCGTGAAACGACATTCCGCCGTGCCATACGTAAAAAGATTGGAGCGGATGTGCAAAGTAATAGCCAAAATTGTAGAATAGGACGTAGCCGATCCGACCGCCGAGAACGACCCCGAGGGTCGCCCATACGAGAAAATCGTCGACATCCTGCCGGCGAACCAGATGGGGCGGACGACTGGCCAGCGAGAGGCAATAACGCCACCCGATCAACAGCCCGGCGATATAAGCGAGCGCGTACCATCGGATCGCAAACGGACCAAGCGAAATCGCGACCGGGTCAATCGCAGGAAACGGGATTGCAAATAGCGGCATTGGCCATCATCGCAGGCGGGACGGCAGACGCCGAGTGCCATCCGGCATTGAAGGTTATAGGGCAATCGGATCGCAGATCGCCAAGAAAGCGGAAGGCGTCATTGCGCCGGCGTGACGCGCCGCGGCCTGATCAGCGCTCGCCGAACAGCAGAACCGCGCCGGTCGCCTCACCCGCCGGCACGGCGAGGCTGCCGTCGGGCATTACGTCGAACGAGACCTGCTGCCGGGTCAAACAGTCGGATGTGTGCTGAAGCCGCTCGACGCCGACTTCGAGAACCACGATCCCCGGCGGCGTGAATGCAGAACCGAGGTCGATCCCGGGATGCATCGTCTGGAAATCGTCAGGCGTGCTGAACACGAGCCGCTGTTGCCCGATATGGACGGTGGTGACAGCATCCGTCGTCGTCACCTGC
>Ga0306926_10006508_pt1 | contig 12546 bp, 9 predicted proteins | sample flu12Cox44000178_FD_203759 | JGI IMG/M metagenome (GOLD analysis project Ga0306926, IMG submission 203759) | Lab enrichment of tropical soil microbial communities from Luquillo Experimental Forest, Puerto Rico - flux8day.12C.oxic.44.000.178 (v2)... | ecosystem: Environmental > Terrestrial > Soil... | reverse complement strand
TCAATCCGACCTTGAACGGATCCATGAAGTCATTGTCGCGGGCGCCGCCGATGTCGCCGTGGACGTTGTCGTGCGGGCTTTGCTCGAGCAGCCCTTCGTCGCCGCGGCCGCTGTGCTTGAACGGTGTGCGCCCGCCGCCGAAGCCGGGCGAGCCGCCGGTTTGCGTGCCGACGAAGCTGCTCTCCAGGAACGCGTCGTTGAGCGAAACCGACCGCGGGTCTAGCTTGATCGGCCCACCCGACTGTCCGGTCGATCCGTATCGCGCCACCACGAAGAGCGGGTTGGTGCCGCCGTCGGGCCACGTCTGTGATCCGAAGACCGGCGGAAGATCGAGCCGATTGCGGTTGCTCTCGTCATTGTAGTTCCAGTAGGGCAGCGCCCAGTCGGCTGGCCCGCCAAGCTGCACAATCGCGGCAGCGACGATCCTCTCGAATGCGCGCAGATAGCCGCGGTGCCAGGGGAGGAAATACCAGGTGTGATGCTGGCACTGGTCGCGGTCCTCGCGCTGAAACGCGATTGCATCCGGCAGGCTCTCGCCCGGCTGCATGTAGCCGTTGCTGCGCCAGAGCTGCTCGGCGACGCCGTGCATCGCGGCGAGATACCGCCAGCTTGTCATGTCGCTGAACGGCCGCGCGCTCATCACTTTGACCGCGCGCGCGTACCACAGGATGATGTCGTTCCAGTCGCTTCCGAGCTTCCAGACGTCGCGCCGTGTCCGTGGCATGTGTTGCTCTCCCTACTCCGTCGCGCACCTACCAGTTAAAGAATCGCTATGGTCGCAATGTGAATACGGGAGTGACTTTCTTTGCGCCTTTCCTTCCGATCTTTTTCATGGGTGCCCTACTCATCTTGCGTGCACCCATAGCAGTGCGCTCATCAACTCAGCGCCGCCAGCAAATCAGTGCGACCGGCCTGAGTGAGTTCTCGCTGAAGCGTTTCGCTGGGCGGTGTATCCACTGCGACCCGCTCGAGCGCAACGCCGCTCGTCATTTTCTTCCGCTTGAGCAAGGCGAGATGTGACAGCTCCGCCGCATAACGGCGCGAGTTCGGTGGCCCCGCGGATGCGTCCGCAACCGCTTCCATGGAGCTTGGTGCAAGTTCGGCTAGCATCGTCCGAACCGAGCGAAGCGGGTCCGCGAATACCATCTCAGGCTCGGCTACCATCTCAGGCTCGGCGGCTTGCGGCTGCAACCCGTGTTTCAACAGTTTGACTGCGTCGATGATCCCCGCGCCGAATTCGCTGGTGTCAAAGCCGGGCGGCTGCCAAGACGTCTCCTGCAGCAGGGCAACAAACCGATCCTGCACTGTCTCGCCGGATCGCAGCGACTTCCTGATCGCAGTGATGCCGAAATGTCCGATCCAGAGCGCGGCAACCCCGGCGGTGAGGGCGACCGCGAACGAGGTTCCCTGGCCGCCGTGCACGTCGATAGGACTGCCGCCGCTCTGCGGCGCACGGTTCGCGCGTGGCACGAACTCGCCGGGCGCGGTGATATCCACCTCGTTGCCGTGGCAGCTTCCGATCCATGGCCGATCATTGATGTTGTAGCCGGCAACGGCAATGACTTCGTCATAGCGCGCCGGCCAGACGACGAAGCCTACGCAATTTCCCGCCGCGGCCATGACGATGATCCCATCGGCAATGGCGCCCCTGATCGCGGTATGCAGCGCGCTGCTAAAGGCCCCGCCCAGGCTCATGGTGATCACGCGGGCACCATTGCGGCGCGCATATTCGACCGCCACGGCGACCCGACCGTGATCGAACACGATGACGCTGGTGACCGCGCGCAGGGGAACAAGCGTCGCTAAAGGCGCAGCGCCGGCGATCTTGCCGCTTTCACGACTCGCTACCACGCTCGACGTCCCGGTGCCGTGACCCGGATTGCCGCTGTAGTCCATCGGGTCGGCAGCGCCCTTTTTGTTGTTGATGAAATCGTAGGCGAGGTTGAGATCGAACATGCCCGGTTCGAGCTCAACGTGATCGGCAACGCCAGTGTCCGGCTGAAAGACCAAGACGCCCTCACCCTTCGCCTTGCCGCCGGGCTTTGGAGCGAGGCTCCACGCATCCTCAGCCTTGATTTTCTTCACCGCCCAATGCGGCTGTTCTGCAGTAGGGTCGTCTTTGGGATCCACCCAGCAGCCGGGGGGAAATCTGTCGACCCCCTCGAGTTGCCGCTCGCCGGTACGCGGCACCATATAGAAGTCGGTCCCGAGTTCGGGCTCCGCGGTGACCGCGTCGGTCGCGTCCGCCAATGCATAGCCCAGCTCGAACGGGGAATCCGCGACGTCCGCGGCTTCGACGCCGATGATGGTCACGGCCATGAATTGCGCCAGGCCGTCATGGGCGCCTTCAAGGCCGTGCGCTTCTGATAGGCGAGCCGCTTCAACCCTGATTTGAAGGCGCTCGTTAATAGCTGCAGCAATCGCGTCGGCCGCGCGAGGTTTTTCGAATTCGAGGATGATGCGCAGCGGCTTGGCGGGCGTTGATCCCACCTGCTGTTTAGCGCGCACGCGTGCCAATAACTCGGGCCTTGATGCCAAATCGTCCTCCCGCCCAATCAGCGTGCCACGGCGCCATCGTACCCACAACACGCAGCAGCCGGTGACCTGTTACTGCGAAGTTCAGTCGATCGCATGGCGTTCAATTCTGCTGTTTCCGCACGCAGCAGTACATCTTCGGCCGCGCAATCCAATGTGAGGTAGTTCACTCCCGATCAGTTCCGAATCCGGCAACCTCAAGGTTGAGAAGGCGTCTGCTTTCGACGCGACGGAGGATTACCGTCATACCGCATGGAGAAGGCGATGACCGGCAAGACGCGCAGGCAAGAGCTGATCGCTTCATCGAACGCGTGCTCGCGCGTAATCCCGAATTAAGAGAACACTACGCGAAACTGCTGGCCGGCGAGGGCGGAGCAACGCGCTCGAGCCGCGCCGTGCGGCGGATCTGCGGCTCGTGTGCGATTGACCCACGTGCGGCCCTGGCCGACAATCGGAAGTGGTAAATTTGGGCGTGGCTCCTGTATTGGAGTGCTGGGCATGGCGATCGATATCAAAGCCGCGTTGTCGAAGCCCGCAAATGCCGCGAAGTTCACTGGCGCATTTATCGCAGCGTATATGTCGCCGGCCTTCGGGACGCGTTCGAAAACCGAGATCGATCTGTTGGTGTTTGCCAGCCTGATCGAAGCTGGCGCGATCGACCCCGAGGCGCCGGAATACGACATCGCCCGCGCGCTCAATATAACGCCGACACGCGTGCGCAATCTGATCTTGAATTGGCAGTTGCGCTCCACGTCGGCGCAAGGCGACCTGCGCGGCGCCATCGTGGAAGCGCTGAAAAAAACGCGCTTCAGCAACGACGGCAGACTATTGACCTTCGGCGTCGAAAGCCCATTGCTCAAGGAGGAAATCACCGCACGCCTGAAGCGCAAAGGTGTCTTCTCCGATGCCTCCTTCTCAAAAGAGTTGGTGAAACTGCCAGCCGACGCGTTCGTCGAATTCCTCGACGAGATCGTAGACGACGAGACTAAGAAACAAGTGAGGTTGACGCTCGTGAAAGACAAGCAGATTCCAGACACGAGCTTCAAGGCGCTGGCGATCGGAGTACTGGTGGCTCTCGGCAAGAAAGCGGCAGGCGAAGCCGGGGGCGCGTTGGCCGACGAGCTACTCGCCAAGCCTGCTGCTGAAAAGGCCGCGAGCTTTCTCAGAGGGCTCCTGTCGGGCGACGCGAAAGGTGCCGCCAAGGGCCTCGCCAAGGAGGACATTGTTGGTGTCTAGCGGTGATGACAAATGAGCCCGATCCATACAGACACCTTTGCAGCTTGGAGCGATCTGCAAAAACGGGGTGCCGCCACGAAACCCCATCCTCAAGCTGCCCGCGTCGCGACAGCTTGATCGATCCGGCCCTGCCGGAGATCACGACGGCCTCGCCGCTGTTACACCACTCGCCGGGGCCCCCTTCGGTGGCAGCTGCTGTCCAGACTTACTGCTTCCGGTACCGCCCAACTGCGACAATAAATCCCGCTGCGCCCGCCCCCCGTGTGAAGCAGCTCACAGACTGCGAGCGCCCTTGCGAGCGATCATAAGATGGCAGGCGTGGGCAGCGCGGGTCATCTGCCCGTCGATTGCTTGAAATCAGTGAGCCGTTGATGCAATCTTACCGTGCGGGATGTAATTGCAACTCGGCCTGCACGAGGTGGATCGACCTGGCTATTGCAGCAGGTAGGTGCCTCAAATGATTCCCGGCATCGACTTTAACGAGATACTAACTGCGTTCGTGGATGCGTTCGACTCCGACGACCTCGAAGAGATGGTGCGCGTTCGGCTCGATCTGAAGCTGCGCACAATCGTGGCTCCCGGCCCCGACAAACGCCGGATTTTCAAACTACTCGAGTGGGCGGAACAGCGCGGTCTGATGGTTGAGCTGATACGCGCGGCTTACCTCGAGCGTCCAAACAATTCGCAAATACGCGAAATCTATCAAAAGTTCGGGCTCGCCGTAGCCGTTGCCGTACAACACGCGGGTGGCGGGGTGCCGAATGCACCAACGTCGGCAACCGCACCGGCGTTGGAGGCAATAGTCAAACCGCGCCTGAAGATGGTGGACCTGGGCATCTGGGGCGAAAAGCTTGCAAAGGTCGAGGGACAGGTCTGCCGCATTGATTTCGACGGAAATCCCAGTGGCAGCGGATTCCTGGTTGGTCCTGACCTGGTGCTGACGAACTATCACGTATTGGAGAACCTGATCCTAGGTAAGCTCGATACCGCAAGCGTCACTTGTCGTTTCGATTACAAAGTGCTCGCCGACGGATCGCGGAAAGAAGGCGAGGTCGCCAAAATCCAGCATGTCTTGGACTTCAGTAGGTACAGTCAAGCAGAAGCCGATAACGATCCGGACCGTGAAATGCCGAACCTCGAAGAACTCGATCACGCGCTAATCCGCTTGTCGCACGCGATCGGGTCAGAACCCGTCGGAAAGAACGCCAGCGCTGGCGCGCAGCCAAGAGGATGGGTATCGCTGCCGAAAGCTCAGCCCCCGCTGTCAATCGGCATGCCCCTTCTCATCGCACAGCACCCCGACGGCAGCCCGATCAAGCTGGCGCTGGACACCGAAAGCCTTCTCAAGGTCAACGACAACGGAACGCGTGTGCGTTACGCAACCAACACCGAACACGGTTCGTCTGGATCGCCGTGCTTCGACATCGATTGGACCCTGGTCGCCCTTCATCACATGGGAGACCCAGGCTGGCAAAATCCGAAATTCAATGAAGGTATCCCAATCGGGCTAATTCAAGCTCGATTGAATCAAAAGGGTCTCGTCGCCCCGTAGGGGAGACCAATGCCGCAACTGCCCCACCATTGCAACGTCGATGGCGAAGACTTAGGCCGATTGGCATCGGCGATCAAAGACGCATTTGATGCGGACGAACTCGATCAACTCGTCCGAATAACTTTCAGCGAGGGTCTCTATCAAAGTTACGTCGGCCGTGACCTGTCAGATCAAGTTCTCGTTTTTAAACTCTTAGAAGCGCTCGAGCGTCGGGGCACGATTGTCATTTTCCTGCGCGCGGTTCGGCTTGCTCGACCCCACAAGCAACACCTCATCGACCTTATCGCGAAACTTTGCCCGCAGTCCATGAATGACCCGCCCCCGGCGGCGGCGCCAATCGGGACAATTATTACCGCGCTACAAACGCTCAAGGACCGCGTCGCCGACCCGGATGTAGCGGGCCCGCTACGGTCCTGGCGCGACAAACTTGATGAGCTCGCCGATGGCTTTGAACGTCTCAAAGCCTACAAAACACTTCACGACGGCCTGCAGACGATTCAAATACCACTTTACACAATCGATTTGAACAAGGCGCGCGAGGATCCGTCCGCACTCCTCATGTTGCAAAATCAAGCTCTGCAGTTTGACATGGTTACTGGAAGTATCTCCAGGGGTGCGCAGTCGTTGCCGGACACAGCTCTGGCACGCCGCATGGAGATGAAAATGGTCGTCGATCCCCTCACGCAGGCGGTCCACCAGCTGCGAGATGCCATCTCGGATCTCGATTTTCCTTCCGCGGCCTTGGCCCTCAACGCGATTCGAGGATTGCTGCGGCGGGAGCCATCCCGCATCAGTGGCCAGCTAACGGCGATTGCTGAGAGTCTACCAATCAGTCTGCTCATCGAGGCTATCGAACAGATTATCAAAAAGTTGAACGAGAAAGATCCGGCAATGGACGTGCTCAGTAGCGCACTTCACAGCCTTCATGAGTTGCTCCCGCGCTTACAAGGGCAGGTTTCCGAACATGACATGTGGCAAAGCATAGAAAACGAACTAGCGGCTGCAGACCAGTATATTGATCGAGGTTCGTTAGATGCGATGCAGGATTTTCAGCTCCACTGGAAGGCGGTGAAATTAAGGATTACTCCGTTGTGGCATGCGAATCCCCAAGCACCTTGGGTGACCAAGTCGCAAAAATTCTCGGACGCGTTCGAAACGGTTTTTCAAGACGTTGCTGAGGCACCGTCCCACGCCGATCAGCTGCGCCAGAGATACAGCATGTTTCGACTCGAAGCTCTTGCCCGGTTTTACCAAGTGGATAATGCTCTCGACACCCTTTCCGGTGAAATCGTCGAGATCGGAAAACCGCTAAATGCGTTGTTGAGGGAGATACCAAATGCCGGCTGAGGCGCAATCGAATGCCGACGCTACAGCTCCCTTCGGCTCCCTTTTTGAATTGCGCCGCGCAAATTCCGATCTCATGCGGTCGGTGCGAGATCCGGAATTCATACAGCGCATTCGCGACTTCCTAGCGCGTGCCGCAGCTACAGGCGCCGTGCTCCGCGCCTCAGACGAGCGCGAGGCTGCTCAGAACATTCTCGATTACTGGAATGCTTCGCTGCTCACGATGCGCGGGGTCGATCGCAGCTCGTTCACGACAATCCAGCTCGAGCCCGTTGATGCGTCGCTGACGCCCGACCTTAGCAACAAGCCAAATCCCTACATCGGATTAGGCGTATTCGACGAGAAAAGCGCCGATCAGTTTTATGGCCGGGAGGAGGCGTTACGGATCTTACTAGAAAAAATCAAACGGCATCCAATCGTTTTCATTATCGGCCCAATCGGAAGCGGTAAGTCTTCACTCGTCACGGCGGGTCTGCTGCCCCTGTTGGCAGCAGGTACCGGGCGCGAATGGACCATTCTACCGACAGTGATACCGGGGACCGAACCAGTTGAGGCCCTGTTGCGGGCCCTTTATACCTCAGCACAAAAAGGCGACCGGCCCGACTTCCAACGCTGGATTTCCGAACAAAAATCGCGCCTGAAACGAAAGCCTGATGCGATCTGCGATCTTATCGATCTTCCGCCTGGTAATCGTTCGGCCATCCTTGTCGTCGACCAATTTGAAGAAGTCTTCACCTTGTGCGGCGATCCAGCGGAGCGTGATACCTTCGCTGCCGCCTTGGTCGCATTGACTCACGCCACCAACGTCCAATTCAAGATTGTGCTGATCATACGTGAGGACATGGTTGAACAATCGCTGCACCTCGCGCCGATACAGCCGTTCGCCCAGGAACTAGACACACGCTTTTCGCCACCGCCGCCGACGCGTGGCGAATTGTTGCAAATGATCACATTGCCAGCCAAAGCTGTTGGCCTGGAGTTTGACGACGGCATTGTGGACGACCTGTGTAAAGCAGTCGTCGGAGAGGTGACGGCGCTTCCGTTGTTGCAGTTCACCCTAAGTCAGTTGTGGGCTGCACGCGAAGGAAATCGTGTGACATGGGCTGTCTATCGCCAAGTAGGCCGTCCACGTGAGGCTCTCAGGCACACGACGGAGCGAGTCTATAACTCACTATCACCTGAAGATCAGGCTGTCGCGAAAGAAGTCTTCCTCAAACTCATCACGCCGTCGGCCAGCGGCGCCGGCACCGCCATTCGTCGCCGTGTGCCGCGCGACATGTTAATGCAGCTGCCTAAACCGGAGAGGGTCAAGTACGTACTTGAACAATTCGTCGAAGCGGGGCTGATCCGGCTGACGCCGGGCGCCAGCGCCGACAACGATCGCTTTGAAATTGCGCATGAAGCGCTCTTTACGAATTGGCCGCTGCTGGAAGAATGGCTGCGAGAAGAACGGCAGAAATCAGAGCGAAAGTTGCAGGTCATCACGACGGCGCGCCTGTGGCAACAGTCGGGTCACAAACCTGGTTACCTCCCCTTCGGCGCCGCTTTGAAGGAAGCTGAAAGGTATATCGACGCTGCACCCGAGGTGAGGGATCTGGTTGCCGCCAGTCGCTCTCGCGCGCGGTGGCTCCGTGTTTTCGTAGGCGCTGCAATTGTGGTGCTACTTAGCGTCATTCCATTGGGCTATTGGATTTTTGAACAGTACCAGAAGCGAGTCGTCATTCCTGAAAAACAAGAGGCGTGGAACGCTACCTTAAACTCCCCTACCGCGTCCGCATCAGAAAAGGCCCAAGCCATTCAAGGGCTGGCAAGGAACAATCTGCCGCTCGACCTGACCAAACTCACGCTCGACGACGTCGCCTTGGACGGGATTGACGCAAGGAGGAGCGAGTTCATCAAGTTCATTGGGGCGCAAATGAACAACGTGACGGTTGCAAGTTCATTGCTTCCAAATGCCCAATTCAGTCAAAGCCGAATCGTCGGCGGCAAGTTTGATAATACGTCGCTGCAGTTCTCTCGTTTCGACGAAGCAATGATTGCGAATACAACGTTCGCGAACGCCAGGCTTTATCGATCTCTTTTTGATCGGGCGCTATTCTGCGGAGAAGTGAAATTCTTGTTGTCTGATGTTCGTTCCGCTTCGTTTCGATCTGTCAGCTTTGACGGCGGTCGTGTCCCTCAATTCGACGGGACCGCGTGGTGGCTTGCGGTCGGCTGGAGCATGCAGCAGATTCAAACTCTTGCTGCTCGACCCTCTGGGGTCGATTACAAAGACTCGCCGGTATTCAAGGATGAAATGGGGTATTACGAGAATTTGCTCAGTACCGCGCCCGAACCGACGCTTCCTCGCGCGGTGGCATTAAACGGAAAGGCTTGGGCCCTCACAACCCACGGGATCGACCTTGCCGATGCGGAGAGGTTGTCTCAGGAAGCACTGATGATCGTCAGAGGATTAGCAGGGAAGCGCGACGAGTTAAGCGCCGTTGTCCGCGAGGAGGCTAACGAGATGGATACTCTGGCGTACATACAGATGCAGGCAGGTAACATGCGCGATGCCTTGGAAAACATGAAGGCCGCTGTACAAAAACCTAAAGAGTACGGGGTGACGCCCCAAAACGATGCAATCTTCCGATATGCGCTGGCTCTATTTGTGGCGGGGCAGAGGGACGAGGCCATCAGAAATTTGAATCAGGCCATGGGTGACTTGAAATATGTTCCCAGCCACGAGATGTACTTGCTCAGGCAGCATATCAAGGGTGAATTTCTGAGAACTCTTGAAACCTTGGCGACCAAGAATTTGCCGATATCGGCTCCGCCGCCAGCAGTAACCTGCCCCGCAAACTTGCCCGGCTAAACGGTCGCACGCGCCGCTCGTGAGCGCCTGGGCCTAGCCAGGTGGCGCGTGTCCGCATTGGATATGGCGCCGTTACCTGTTTTGAATACGGGAACCGACTGCGGTTGTCAGGCGCGCGCATTAGGCCAACGCGTCACGAATTCGATGGGGTGTGTGAGAAAGATCACACTCTAAGAGGCCTGGCCTGAGATAGTTGTAATTTGGCGCTTCGGTAGTATGATTGAGGCACGATGGAGCGAGATTATGATGCGTGTTAGGATTTTGGTCCTCTCCATAGCGCTTGTCGCGGGATTCGCCGGTGGGACCGCATGCTTGTTAGCGCCAAGCGCGGCAATCGCCGGCTGTGGAGGGCGGTGCTGAGAATTCGCGGCATCGCGCCGTTAAGGGACGCTATCTGGCGCGCCAGGCCCTACGGTGCGTTTAAGCTCCCGGTACGGTTTGTATTTTCTCGCTAGACCAGCTTGGCTCATGTAGCCCTGCTTGTGTGTTTCCTTGGCGCTGATGCGTCCGCTGATGATGAGGCGCAGCGCTGCACCGGCCGTTACCGCGTGAGGGCGCGCTCGGTCTTTGCAACAGGTTGCGGCGCCGAGCCGCTATTTGTAGCCGCGTGCGCATTTGAGGGCCCATCAATAAGCGCCGCGCATAGGCCCATTCGATCACCGCCGACGTAGAGGCCTCGCCAAGCGCCCACAGGGCACGCGTACAGGCGTTTTGAACGCGACCGGCGCCTAGGGCTGGCCGGGCCGGTCTTCGCATCAGGTTACGGAGAGCTTGCGTTTTTTGTCGGGACATTTGCGCGTTGGGTCATGTAATTGGGTTCGGTGCACCCCCCACCCCCCGCCGGGGGAGGCGCGGGCATGCAGCTGGAGTTGCTCTCCCCGAAAAGAGAAAACGCACAATTTGTGACAACGGTCACATCGCACAAGGGGTGAATGTGCCATTGTTTGGGCATCTGAAAGGAGGCAGTCATGAAAACGCTTGCAGTTCTTGCGGCCGCTGTGACGATCTCCCTCACGTGTGCTGGAACCGCTTCGGCTGGGGGGTACGCGCCGTACGATTGGCCGGTTACCGAGACCCGGACCGGCACTCCGCGTCCCGCACTGTGCGCCGTTGTGCAGCTGTTTACTGAAGCAACTAGGCTGGATCTCCCTCATTGGTGCCGGGGTCCCTCATTGGTGCCGGGGTCTCAGTAACACTGCCGTTGAGGCACAATAAGGAGCTGGATTATGACGCGTGTTAGGATTTTGGTCCTCTCCATAGCGCTTGTCGCGGGATTCGCCGGTGGGACCGCATGCTTGTTAGCGTCAAGCGCGGCAATCGCCGGCTGTGGAGGGCGGTGCTGAGAATTCGCGGCATCGCGCCGTTAAGGGACGCGGCAAAAACGTCGGCCCGGGAACCTAGCGGGCAGCCGTATCGTTGAGCCTACCGCCTCTCAGCACGTTCGTCGTGTTGCGGATCTTTCCGCAGCAGGAGTTTGCCGCCTGAAGCGGCATTGCGAGCGCGCCGCGCCATGGCAGTTTGACCCTCACGCAGCGGCGCAACGATCAGCGCTTTAAGTTCGTACCGGCTCGCGAGCATCTTGGCGGCCGACCGACACGCCGAGATTGTGCGGGGACGCGCGCGCGCAGCGCCGCCGGGAATGTCGCCCTCCAGATCACTGCTTGGTTTCACCGCGGCTGCTGCCGGCCCGCGATTCGGCCACTAGACGGCTAGTCCAAGCTGCGCTCTGGCAAACTGAACCTCTACCAGAACGCTGCTGATGTCCGTTAGGCTCGACAGGATTTTCGCGGAATCGTCTTGTGCCTGGGCCAGTCGTAATTGACCGTCGATTTCCGCCAGCCGGCGAACCTGAGTGGTCATGAGATCGCGAAGGCGGCGCGTCGAGCCCTCGCCGCCGGAAAAGTCCTCCACATAGTTTGTGACCAGACCGAACAGGGAAGCCAGCAGCGTGATCGCCGCCGTGATGATCTGCGTATGCGGTCTGGTGTCGCCGAGGACCGCCGCGACCATTCCGGCGCTCGAAATGGACGAAACGACGCTGGCGGCCAGGCACAGACGGGCGATCAGCTTCACCCGCCGAGTCAGGACCTGCAGAACTTCGTTGAGGTCGGCTTTCGACTCGACGAGGGCGGTCTTGGCCAGGTCCGAAGCCGTCCCAGTGTCGGGCTCGCCGCTTTTCGGCCTGACAATCCTTCGCCCCTCGAGCCCGCCAGGCCGCGCGCCGGGCTCGTCGCTTCCGGGCCTGAGGATACTTCGCCCCTCGAGCGCATCCTTCAATTCCGGATAACGCCGCGCCAAATCCGCCGTAAGGTCGGGACGGCGGCGGCGCAAAACGTCGAAAACAGGACTCAGGCGTGCGTCTTCTTCCATGGCGTTCTGTTGTTGCTCCGCAAGAACTTTCTCACTCGATCACATCGTCGGCGATGGCGAGGATCCCCGGCGGCAGCGTAAGACCAAGGACTCTCGCTGTCTTGAGATTGATAACGAGCTCGAACTTGGTAGACCGCAGCACTGGCAAGTCGGCGGCCGTCCCTCCCTTGAGAAGACGCCCGACGTAGACGCCGGCCTGACGATAAGCGTCCTTGATATTGGTTCCGTAAGCCATGAGCCCACCCGCATCGGCGTACTCGCGCGTCTCGTAAACCGCGGGGATGGCATGACGTGCTGCCAGGCCGACGATATGCTCGCGCCGGCTGTTAAAAAATGGATCGGCGCCCACGACGAGCCCATCAACTCGCAGTCCGACAAGAGTTGCGAAAGCCGGATTGAGCTCGCCATCACTGCTGGCGTTCACCGGTCGAATCTGAAACCCGAGCGCGCGTCCGGCCGCCTGCAGGTCTCTCGACTGATAATGAGGTTCTGCGTTTTCTGCGGTGGGATTCAGCAACACGCCGATTGCTTTCGCCTGCGGCAACAGATCGCGCAACAATCCCAGCTTGTTCGTGTTCAGCTCAGATAGGAAAAGATGCACGCCGGTGATGTTGCCGCCCGGTCGGTTGAAACTGGAAACGAGGCCAAGTTCGAC
>Ga0306926_10006504_pt1 | contig 12547 bp, 14 predicted proteins | sample flu12Cox44000178_FD_203759 | JGI IMG/M metagenome (GOLD analysis project Ga0306926, IMG submission 203759) | Lab enrichment of tropical soil microbial communities from Luquillo Experimental Forest, Puerto Rico - flux8day.12C.oxic.44.000.178 (v2)... | ecosystem: Environmental > Terrestrial >... | reverse complement strand
GGACCCCACTCCAGAGGAGCTTTCCTCGCGCGGCAAGAAGGACGAACGAAAATCACTCTGGAAGCTGACGCCGCAGGAATACGAAGCCTCCTTGATGGCTTCGCCGGCGGGCAAAGCCGCATGGGATTCGAACCGGAAACAATCCGAGGATGCCTACCGCAAGGCGGTCGAGATCGATCCTTCGCTGGCCGCCGCACATCGTGGCCTGGGGTTCCTTTTTGAGAAGGAACAACTGCCTGCACAGTGCGCCGTGGAGTTCCAGAAGTATCTCGAACTGGCTCCGAATGCCACGGACCAGGCGCAGATCCGCCGTCGCCTGGAGACCGCCCAGAAGCAGAGTGCGGCGAACGCACCGGCTCCCACACCTTGATCTTGCTGTGGGCGTGAAGTGGGTCGAAGTGACACCAGGGCGCGGTGCGTAATTGGGAGGAGGGTTAATGAAGGCCAGCGTCTCATGCTTGGGATCCATTCTGTTCTCACTGGCGTTGGTTTCTCCGCGCGCCCAGGGCCAGTTCGAACATCCCGATTTGAAGAGCGGCAAGGTTGTCGTCCACAAGCTCTTGATTCTCCCGCCGCAAGTCGGCATCACGAAATCCGGTATGAAGGGCAACGAAGGAATGCCCGAAGAAGAAGGAGTCGTGGAGAACGCGTTGCCTTCACTGATTTCGAAAGCGTTGCAAGCTAAGGGCTGCGCCGTGTTCGATGACGTCGTGACTCCGGCCGCCCTGTCCAAAAATGAGGAACTCAAATCCTCGGTGGCGGATATTTGGGGCAAGTTCAAGACGATCGAGCCACATGTGGCGCAAAAACCCAAGGACATCCGCACGGGGCGCTACACCATGGGCGACGACGTCGCTAATTTCGCTCCGGGCGCTGCGGTGGATGCGCTGGTATTCGCGGTTGCAGAGGGACGCCTCACGACGGGCGGCAAGAAGACCTTCGACGCGCTCGTCGCAGGCCCCGGCGGTAGGGAAGATTTCATCGTGATGAACATCTATCTGGTCGATTCGCAGTCCGGCAACGTCTTGCTTCTCACGGATGCGGCGGCTGGCGGCAATTTCGTCGCCGACCCTAGCCACATGGCCAAGCCCATCGGCAAATCCTTCAAGGACTTCGCCTGCTCGCAGTCTTCCACCAAACCGAAGTAGGCGGACGGCTCGCTGCGCCCCGCCTGACGAATCAGCCCACCCGCACCGTACGCTGGGCGCAGTTTTGCTGGAAACATCGGTTCCTCGGAGAAGGATGCCTGATTATATAGCCTTGCCCAATTTGTTCGCTCAAAGCCTCTTAAACAGTTGGCTGAATAGCATGTGCCAATATTGCTGGGTCAAAATGAATCGCCATTCTGTTTCCATTTCATCGGTCCATTCGTCCCGAAAATAGCCCCGATGCGACAACAGGAATTCGTCATCGCTTAGGGATTCGCCCGCAAGATACTTTCTAGCCGCTTTTCGCAGCAGCCCGGGGTTGTGCTGCTTGACTCGTTTTATTCGGAGTTCGGCTTGCTCATGCAGCGAATGCTGCCTCTCTTGATGCATTTCTTGAAAGAACCGTTCTAACTCCTTTTCATCGAGATGTTTTTCCGGAGTGTCGCGGGAATCGTTCGCTTCTCGCTCTATTTCATCCAATTTGGCAGCCTTGATGAGCAGCTGTTCGATCTGAAGTCGAATAGCTTTCCGCTCGATCTGAAGTCGAATAGCTTCCCGCTCATCGTTCAAATCGGTCATGTTCCGCCTCCATTGGATAGCACCTTGCAGAACTTCCAGCCCTTATCACGGACCGCTCATTCTTGTTCGATGGTCTCTGACGCTATTGGGGCAGCCAAAACCGCTCTAGATTCTGAGGCGGGGAGCACCTCTCCCCGAGGGTGGGGGGAAACCGAGGAGAGGTGATAAGCACTAAGCCTTTGTGCTCGAATTACTTAAAGACACTGGATCGATTCGACTGTCAGAACTGACAGGTTTGTCACAATTGACAGCTGTGAGCAACGCATCAGCCTGTGGCAAAAAGGTCGAATGCAGTCCGTCCCATTGCCGCCAAGCAAGCAACCAACCGTGGAATGCGGGCTGCATACCGGTGCGCTGCTGGTAATCACGATGCTGGGTGCGCTTGTTGGGGCCAATCGTGTTCCGGCGCTGGAGCGGTATGCGCTAGAGCGTAATGCGGTTTCCTACGGCGTTTTTGTGCTGTTCATGTTGCTGCAAAGTTTCAAGCCCAAGCCGACGAATCGAAAGTGTTAATGGATGGGCTTCGCAACGAAATCAACGAGACGAAAACCGAGTTCCCCAACGATGCCGCAATGCAAGCGGAGTTAGGGTCGGCCGAAACTAGCTGGATCAACATGCGAGACATCTACTGCGGTCACTGCCATGGCGCTCCGTACACGGATCTCAGGGGAAACACTCAGACGTGTCAGTAGCCCCGCAGATCACTTTCAGTTTTCCGTTGGCCAGCGCCGATCTATTTCTGGTTTACAGAAGCGACTTCGGACCCCTCCGGGGAGGGGGAAGCCCGGGTGGGTGGTAGCAGCTGAGTAAGCTACTACTTTGAGTTAAGTGTTGAGTGAAGATCATTGCGGAATCGTTATGACGCTCTATCCCTGAAGTTAGGAAGCCTTACGAGAAACGAGTAGATCGACCATTCGTGCCTTTGTCAGTCGTTTCGGTAGCTCTCTGTCAAACCTCTTAAGATCCTTGATCTCGTACACGCTCTCGTGTTCGCACATCTGGCACCTGGCGACAAATGTGTGGGGCAGCAGGCTGAAAACCTTTGCGGAAACAGAAATTGGCCGACCGCACCGAACACAAGACACTCCTCGGTAATTGATCACCGAAACCTCCCCGGGGGGTGGCGTGGGGCGACCCTGTACCGGACGCCGCTAATTGTAACAAACCTGTAACGTGGGAGTAGCACAAGATCTCGTATCTGTCAGCTCCGACAATCTACGCGTGTCGCATTCCGGGGATGCCTGGTCCTGAGATGTCTCCGCGATTCTGTGCGTGTTTTAGGGACGTTACAAGGGCGGGTGGTGAGGGGTGCCGTGCCAGCGCCCCAAAAGGGTATTGGAGGGTGGGGCCGGTTGCCAAGGGATTTTGAGTGTAATCGCCTGATTTCGTCAGTGGGGTGGCCTATTCTCCGGTTTGCCGTCGGCCGTCCACAAAGCCTGCTTTGCGCTTAGGCTCACGCCAGAGTTAGCGGCCGCTTGTTTATTGCCCCTTCGGTGTGGGCTGTCGGCCAAGGACGCAATACGCGAGGGTCAGCGGTACGAAGAGGAAGATGAAAGCCTCACCCACAAAGCCCGCCCACGAGAAAAGCCCTGGGGGCGTGCTTCCAAACCAACTAGTCCAGTTTCGCACGAGGAAATTGTGGACGACGACGGCGGCGAAAACCGCAAGTGCCAGAAGCAATGCGCCTATGCGAAGCCGAAGCTGGGGGTCATCAAGGCGGCGATAGCTGGCCACTAGCATAAAAAAGCCTGAAGTGAAATAAACGACGGTAAGTGCCAACCATACCTCCAAGAACCTGGCCTGCGCGGTCGGCTGATAGAGCGGCAATTCGTTGAGAAACAGCAAGGGGGTGACGCCGGCAGTATCTTGTACCCAGCGGACTGGCGCCTCGGAAAGTACCAAAGGCCAAGGCCTAGCCAAGACGGATGGCGCGTAGATCATTGCCCTCACGGAGACCACCATCGGGATTCCAAAGAGCACCACGGGCACGACCACCAATGCCCATCGCAATCGTTGCGAAAGTCGAGGTCGGGGGAAGTTTGCAAAAAACACCAGCCAAACTACGGGCGCCAACAGGCAGGAGGCCGTGGCCACACCTATAGGTATCGCAAGCACGCCGGGCAAATGATGAAGACCAGCCGCCCATCCAGAGCTTGGATAACCTTCCGCAACGGCTCCGATTGCAAACATGAGGGCAGCAAGACGAGCGCTGAGCTGTTGCGGCCGACTAAAAGCGACAAGAATCGCCAGCAAGAGCAGGACGAAGCGAGCAACTTGAAGCGCGATGGCGGGAAGATATTGCGGACGATTCCAACTCCGCCATACAGGTGCAGCCATCACCAAGTTGAACACGAGGTGTTGCTCACCGCGTCGCAGCTGAAGATGGATTGGGCGGTCCCGTTCAAAATGGGCTCGCGCCAAAAACCAATTGGCCTTCCCGTTGAGACGGTATCCATCTGCTGTTTCCAGGAAATCACCCGACTGTACACCCGCCCCGTCCATCGGGCTGCCCGGCAGCACGTTGGCAACTTTAAAGAAAGCGGCCTCAGGTACCCATCCTGCGTTCGCAGGTCCCCAAAACTCCTGCCGCATGTTGAACAAGAAGGTGAGTATGTACACGGTTGCTACCAGGTATATCCACCACGGCGCGCGCCACGTCAGCATGGATTTGCTCGCACCTCAGTCAGATGGACAATCTCCCGACAGTTATGGCCCAAAGTCCTGACCCGAACGCGATGAAATGAAGTAGGGACGTTACAGATGGGACCCGCCAGTCTGCCGGGTGTAGGAGCCCCAGAGGGGGTGTTGGGACGGTCGGGCCGGCCGCCTGAAGGGAATGCGATCGAGGTGTGCGAGCTTGCAAATGTTCAACGCAACCCGGAGCGTTTCTTGTCCCTTTCGGCCCGTTGCAAGGCCCAGTACTCCATCGTCGTGTAATACCTCTCGTCAATGAAGGCCTCGGCCCCCACGTCGTACGCCTTGCGGGGTTCGATGTCATACTCGATGCCCCAGTACCTGAAGTAGTCGAGAGAAGATATCCGCGCAACGTCGATTGGCTCGTCAACCCAAGTTAGATCGCGGAATCTACCGATGCGCTCGGGCGTATCGTCTTCGACTATTGGAATCCGAATCTCGAACACGCGATCCTTCGATGACCCAGCGATCATTGGCAAATTTTGCGCGACAGATATCAAAATACCTTCTAGATCGCTCAATAGTTCGGTATTCGGCAGTTCCCTTATCAAGATGCTGGTGTCCTGAAATGTGAATCGGACTTCATCTATACCGAGCCGAGTGTTAGTGGGACGCTCTTTCAATCGACTGTACGCATCGAGGAACGGCCTGATGACGAATTCTTTTCCGGCAGTCTTAATTAAATCGTAAGCCAATCCCTCCAGCAGGAACGTGGCGATTTCCTTGAAAGTGAGACGTGAAAGAAATTCAACGGAGAGTTGATAGAGCCCACCGCCGAGACCCGCCCGTCGCCCGCGAACATTAGCTACATAGTGCTTAGTCAATTCTTCGCTGAATTCGTCGATGCCTTCTATCGTTCCCTCGCCGAACCGGTAACTAACCTTGACGGAGGCAGTCACGGACATCAGGATACCCCCCGGCTTACAAGCATCGGAATCATTGTGGCGGTAGCGATTATCGTACCGATCCCAACCGTCGTCATGCTCCGTCAGGCTAACAACGCGTTCGGAAACCGAGATCGCTGCCCCACACTTCATGCTCCTACGTCTTCTTGAGCAGCGCTGCTTGGCACTTACGGATAGAGAGTCGATCGACAACTTCGAAGCCGGCCGCAGATGCCGCTTGCAGTTCGGACTCGAATTCAAGCGCTTTCACATGCCCATTAGGTTCGGCTAGCAAAAGCGAAGCGCCCGCTCTGGACGCCTCGCCAACCTCTGAGAAAAATCGGGCACTGCTCGGGAATTCATGCACCGCAGCAAAGGCAAGGGTGAAATCAACTGACCTTGACAGATCGCTGATACCCATCGAGTCTGTCGATGCGAGCCGGGCGTCCACGCGGTCGAGGACACCGGCCTTGGCAGCACGGCGTTTCAGTCGGTCAAGCATCTTCGGCTGGATGTCTAGTGCAACGACACGGCCGGAGTCGCCAACCATGCGGGCCAGATCAATGGTAAAGAATCCCATGCCCGAACCCGGCTCCAACACCTTCATCCCTTCCTGAACGTGTGCTGCTAGAATCTCGACAGGCTTGCTGCGAACAAGCGGGCACAGCAGGAAGTAACCCAACCACCAAGGGCAAATACTATGTTGTTTCTGGCTGGTCGTAAAGTTCTCCAGCCTGATAATTCCAGCACGAGTTGAATTCGCTGGCTACCTGTCAATCCACCCAGTGTCAGTCTGGCCCGGTCCGGTGCTAGTATTCTCTTCTTTCCGAAGGCCCACCCTCGGAGGTCTGCCGTGACTGCGCAACGTACCTACCGTGGAGTGACCTGTATTCGGTGCGGTCAGCCGATTAGCGTTTCCGCTCAGGTTGTCAGTCTCCATAATGAGATCGCACACAGACTGGAGAACCTGCCCCACTCCTTTTCTGTCAGGTGCCAGATGTGCGAACAAGAGAGCGTTTACGAGATCAAAGATATTAGGAGGTTTGATGGACAGCCCCCGATACGACTGACTAAGGCACGATACGGTCCACCTATTGTGTTTTCGTAGGGTGTCCTAACTTCTCTCGCTGCAGGATGATCTCGTATGCTAATACAACTGCCAGGTGCTCAGAACCATCTACCCTGGCAACAGCCCTCCAGCGCGTTGAGGAGGTGGCTTGAAAATGGCAGGAACACCACAATACGCACCAGAAAACTTGCAGATAGTTTCTTCACAGGGTCCGCGTGGCCAGACGATTCTTTCGCTCAAGGGTCCTCTCAGTCTGCACACGTTGTTCAAATTCCAAGAGGCCGTGCGTTCCGAATCCTCGCCTGTTTTGATTGTCGATTTCAAAAACGTGCCATATCTCGATTCGGCTGGACTTGGCGCGGTCGTCGGCGCTCACGTCAACGCACTAAAATCAAACCGGAAAATCCTGTTCGCCGCGTTCGACGATCAGGCTCGGGCGCTGATCGAGATGACCCACGTAGATGACTTTCTCGGAACCTATAATACCGTCGAGGATGCCGAGGCCGCCGTCTTCGTTTAGGCCAGACTGTTGTGAGCGCGTCAGGCGTTCGCGGCTCTTAGCCGCGCGATTCGAGAACGTCTCCTAATCGGCTCGCCGGAGTATACGCGGATGTCCGTTGCGAAATACCTGCTTTGCGCTACGCACTGGATGCAGCGAACCAAGAACGACCGAGGACCATCGTCCTGTTCAGTCAGGTTCGCAACGCGTTTAGAAACCGGGATCGCTGCCCCACACTTCAGGCATAGCAGCCTTGTACGTTTTCACCGATTCGGCAACCATTTGGAACCTCAACGACTCGGAAAAAGTTGGCGAATACTAAATGACAATTATGAATGCAGTGTTACGAGGGCGGCTAGCTGGCAAATCTTTCAGGGTAGAAAAAAGACGTGTCATGCTTGCTACGCTTCACATCTTTCTGGACTTAACCGCGTCACGCCAATTTAAATCGCCAGCGGTGAGCATTCCTCCGGGGACCGTGAAAGCAGTGAAGGATTGAGGTTACGGTATTAACATCAGCACGACTCTTTCTGGTTCCCCGGATACCTAACCGTTAGACACATGAACCTTTTGTGGGTTCCGGAAATTCTGAGCCACTGGTTCCGGAAATTCTGAGCCGTTCTGGCTTTGGGAGCAAGGTCTCTTCCAGTTTGAGATGACGGGTTCTCCCCGAGGGTCCATCGAGGTGGATGAACCGCCCACGCTCCAGTACCCGATCCAGGATGGCTGCGGCCATATCTTCGTCGTGTAAGACCTTCCCCCATTCATTCAGTGGCTTGTTCGTGGTGAAGATCATAGGCCGCTTTCGAAGGTGCCGATCATTCACCACATGGAAGAGAACGTTGGCGGCGTCTGGCCCATAGGTGAGATAACCGACCTCGTCGATCACCAAAACGTGAGGATGGGTATAGGCTGCGAGCGACTCCTGCAGGTGCCCCTTCTTGCTGGCGTTCGAGAGATCCTCGATGAGTTCTGCCGCGGTCGTGAACCGCGTCTCAAAACCGTTTTGAATGGCGCGATACCCGATGGCTACCGCCAGATGAGTCTTGCCGCGGCCGGTCTTGCCATGCAGAATCAACGAACGCCCCTCGGTTACGAAGTCCAGCCCGAGATAGGAACCAATCACGGATTGCCGCAGAGTTGATTGCAAGGTGAAGTCGAACTCGTCGACGGTCTTCAAGAATGGGAAGTGTGCGTTTCGGGTGCAGCGCTGCAGTCGCGTTTGCTTCCGTCGCGCTACTTCTTCGGCCAGCAAGAGAGCCAGGAAATCCCGATAGGACCACTCTTCCTTCTCCGCCCGTTCCGCTACATCTTTATAGATCCGGCGCATGTGCGCCAGATTCAAACGCCGGAAGTGAACTTCGAGTTGGCCCTCGGAGAGCTCCAGACTTCTCGGTGTGTTGTCGGTCTTTGCGGTCATGCCTCGCGGATCTTTCTCCCGTGTTTCTTTCCTCATTGGACCATCTCCGGAAAAACCGGTGTGTGTTGTAGGAAGCGTTCTACATAGCTGGCACTGAAAACTTGCTCCTTAAGACCCTCTTGCAAGGCTCGACGAAGAACATCGGGACCGTGGCTCTGTAGGAGGTCGTGCAAACGGTCGACGTCATAAAACCATTGTCGAGGTCGGCGATGCACGATCTCGGTGAGGTAGAGAAAGGCCGGCTCTCCCAGCTCGAGCAGTTGCTGGCGCTTCAGATAGCGTTTTCCGCGCTTGCCCGATACCGCGGCCACCATGGCGGCGCGATGCTCGGCGAGCGTGGAGCCTTCCTGGGCCAGGAATTTCCGTGGATGCAACGCTTCAAAGCGACCCGCGACGATGCGTACGCGATCCGCGTATAAGTACAACGTTCCCGGCATGCTGATGGCTTCCGGAGGCATGGAGTAAGCATGCCCCTCGTGCAGGACAGTTCCCGTGGGGCCAACATACACAGGGAGGCGAAGAGCTAGATTTTCCGGCTGCACCTTCAACGGACGAAGTCTGCCGGCCTCTTCCGCAAGACGTGCAGCAGGAATGATTCCCGTCGCACGGCAGGGACGCTCCTGATTCACTTCCCGATGCCATTCGCTCAGCTGTTGCTGGAGATCTTCTTGGTCCTGGAAGCGCCGTACCTTGAAAAAAGCGGATTTCACGAAGCCCACAAGATTCTCAACCGCCCCTTTTTGTTGCGGCTGGTGAGGCCAACACAACTCCACTCCGACGCCCATTTCCAGCATGGCGTAGGCGAAGACGGGATTCCATTCTGTCACCTCGCCGTTCCTCCGCCATTTCAGAGCCACCGTCTTCGGTCGGTCGAACACGCACATCAACGGAACACCGCCCCAACTATGAAGGTGCTCGGCCAGGTTTCGCACCAAGCTCTCCACCGTCTCGTCCTTCACTAGGCCGACCCGAATGTATCGAGAGTATTTCAGGCGCGAAGCGAAGAAGTGAACTCGACGAACCATGCCGTTGAGGAATTCCACGTCCACTTGTCCAAAGTCGTGTTGGCTAAATTCCCCTGGCAGACCCTCAAAACGGACTAGCGGCTTTATTCCTTTTGGTCGCAGCGAAGCTACCAGAGCATACAGGGCGGTTTTGCCGCCCGGATAACCGGCCTCGCGAACTCGCCGGAGAATTTCCAGCGAAGGCACGTCCGGCTTTTCTTCCAGGATCGCGACGATAAGTTTCCGGAAATTCTCAACCAGGCTAGGTCTGCCGATCTGCCTCTTCTCGCGCTCGGCGGCATCATCGACATGCACAACCGGAGTTTCTTCCGCAATGCGCTTCACCGAACACAGGGAAACTCCCGCCAAACGAGCCACTTCGGTCTTGGGGTGACCAGCCTTCAACAGAATCTCGACTTCGTGACGCTTTAACATTCCTAACATCCTCCTCCCTCCGCCCCGGACCACCGACCGGGGGCATAGGGAGAGTTCTATCCTTTCCGGCCTTCGCCGGATGGCTCAGAATTTCCGGAATGAAAAGGGTCAGAATTTTCGGAACCGACAAAAACGATTGCACGGTCCGACACGACCTATTTCCACTATTTCCGTAATCTATTGATAATAAGTTTGTTACAAGCTCGGCTTTGCGGCTCGAACCGAAACGTCAGGTTCGCGGAAGCGCGTAAGCATATTACAGTTAAGGACTTAAGGTACGCAGAAAAGGGGTCCAAAACGCTCGATTCGACGACTGGCCTTGATGTAGAAACCCGGCATAAACATTGACGATTTTCACTTTCGAGTGTCGTTTCACGATTCCGGTGCGAAAAAGTGGGGCCGGGGTCGAGCTACTTCCGCCGAAATCCGGTAAGTCCTTACGTGTCTATGAGTTTACCGCGCTTCTCTGAGGAATTTCGGGATCGCCTTGAGACCGCCAACGAAAAATCCATCCAGAACGCAATGAGACTCTACGATCCGAATCGGAAGGAGGCCTCGTTCACCAGCTATCTAAGGCGTGCCATCACAAACAACATCAAGGACATTCAACAACGCATCCACAATCCAACCCATCAACGCGCACTCATAGGAGCGTGCGACGGCAGCGTGGAGTCGGCGCACTATTGGATTGAGGATGAGGACAGGCCGGTTGGGAAGATTGCTCCCAAAGACAGGCCTCTTGCACATTGGCTTCTGGAACGAGACTTAGATACCAAGATCACATGGCGGCATGTTTTGGCTCAGTTCCCCGAATTGAAGAACGAAGATGGAGCAGGAAGGGCGCTCAGGCGTGTAAAAAAAACCATCGAGAAAGCCGGTTTCATGCGTCCTTGGCGGAAATACAAGCTCAGTTCTGAGGCAATTCTGGACGCCCTTCTGACAACTCAAACGAAACACATAAGTCCCTTATTTCTTATCTCAAAATAGCCCCTACTGCGGAAACCGCCGTAAGTTCAGCCCATAGGGGGGAAAACGAAAGAGAAGTTCTTTCCGGCCACATTTTGCTGGCCCGAGCCGGTAAAAGATCCTTTCCATCCGTATAACTCTTCAGAGGGTGAGCGGGAATCTGACGAACGAAGGACGGTTTGAGCCAAATGGCTAAGCGGGCAAGAACTTTCGGAAAGAAGTCTATGAAAATCGCCTAACCCTATAAGGGCCTCGACCGACATGGTGCCAGCAAAATCGCTAGCCACGTGAAATAATTCTGCATAAGAATCCGATTTCGTGCGAATAGACTGACCACTACGCAGACGGATTGCGAAACGATACTGTGTGGCGGCGGGAATGGCGACCGAACGGTGTTGGGCTTCTCACTAAATGGGCTACTTGGGCTACAAGACGTAGTGGCGATTGATTCGGTGAGAGTAGCGTAAGTGCAATGGGGGACGAATCTTAGATTGGTGGGCCTGGGTTGACTTGAACAACCGACCTCACCCTTATCAGTTGTCACCTGCCGATCTGCGATGGAATAATGCGATTTGCGATCACGTTGATTTTCCACAGCAATACGGGCGATTCGGGGCTTCCCCAGCTGCTACCTCGTAAGACCGTTTTGTACAGAAGTGTGCACCAAAACGTGCACCAAATTAGCGCGTGGAAGTAACGGGAGAATTGTCCGGGGCCAGGGGCGGCGTGGGCACGCAGCGATTGGACCTCGCGGCGATTTTTTTTTTGGTCACAGGACAGGAAAGTTCGGCTCGGATGCGCGTTGTGTGCAGCGCTGGGTGGAGTCTAAAGGCAGCGAGGAATGGACTCAACGTAATGGAGGGTAGGTGGATAGGCAGGTGAAAAAGGGACCACCCCCTGGCGTACGGGGCTAGCCAATGCGCATTTGCATCGCGTTGGAGAGTGTGTTTTGAAAAATAGCGCAAATTCCGCACTGTTGCAAAAAACGAAATTTCCACAGATCCGCTAACTACGGGAAAAAATTCGACATCAACTTGCAAAATTAAGCGGGGAAAAAGGCGCTTCCCGAGAAAATTCTTGCAAATAGGAAGCCGATTGCGAATTAGCGCGTCTGGGTGGGGGGACCTGAGTTTCCATGGTGGAGTTAGCCGTCGCCGCCGCCAAGCCGGTTACCCATGCCCGGGCCGCCTCACCCCGTTGATGAGCTCGCGCTCGGAGTTCAGGAGCCCGATGAGGCGCTCTGGAGGAAGAGATCAGGCGTACTAAAGGTTTTGCTTCAGGCAAATACAAAGATCGCTGGATGGAGTTCTTATAAGGGTTGTGTCAAGGGAATGTAGTTGCCAGCAAAGCCCTTTCAAAACGCGTAACCAACTCTCCTAACATCCTTCCGTCCCAGCCCTCGTAACAGTGTCCCTGTGTCCATCCACACCGATCCAAGTGCGCCTCGATACAGCAAAGGGAGGACCAAGAGATGGCGGTTCGAATCTGGTTTGTCATTTTCATTCTCGCGGTAGTTGTTTTGGCCGGAAATCAACGAGCCAATTCCCAACGCACGCAAAGCTTTGACGGGTTTCAACTCGTCGACAAGGATGGGAACATTCGCAAACCGGCCGGCTATCGAGACCGTTACGAGTTGCTCGGAACGTATACCGTGATCGATCCGAAGGGCGACCAAATGCACGTTACCTACGCATCGCCCGGCACAGCAGCGTATTACCGCAAAACAGGCAAGTTTCCGGATGGAGCCGTGCTCGTGAAAGAAATCTACGGAACCGATCACGCGCAATTGACGACGGGTGACGCACATTGGGCCTCAGGAATCAACGTGTGGTTCGTCAAGATCAAAGAT
>Ga0306926_10006498_pt1 | contig 12552 bp, 10 predicted proteins | sample flu12Cox44000178_FD_203759 | JGI IMG/M metagenome (GOLD analysis project Ga0306926, IMG submission 203759) | Lab enrichment of tropical soil microbial communities from Luquillo Experimental Forest, Puerto Rico - flux8day.12C.oxic.44.000.178 (v2)... | ecosystem: Environmental > Terrestrial >... | reverse complement strand
CCGGGAGCGAAACCCGCAGCGCTCGAAGGTGCGCCGATAAGAGCAATCTTGTTCGGCTGACGGACGATTTTGACCGCCAAGGTACACTCCTTGTGAAGCGATAGAATGCGCCGGACCGCAGCTGACCACTACGCCGGGAATACCCTGCCCGGCACGACCAACCCAAAACATCGCCCGCGGAGCAGTTGCGGCTCCAATAAACGCGGTCGAAAACTGCCGATCTCTCCGCGCACTACCGGCGCGGTGCGGGAGCGATCGTGGCCAGTTCCGGAGGAAGCGTGAACCGCACGTCCTCGCGGATCAAATCTAAATCACGCTGGTCCGTAAAGCCAAATTCCGCCAGGCGCTCGCTGACCTGCTCCACCAGCACTTCGGGCGCGGAGGCTCCGGCGGTCAGTCCGATGCGCGTCACGCCGTTGAGCCACGAGGGATTGATATCCGCAGCCGAGTCGATGAGTCGCGCTTTCACGCTCAACCGCTCGGCCAATTCCACCAGTCGATTGCTATTCGAACTGTTCTGCGAGCCCACCACGAGAATCAAGTCCACATCTTTGGCCACCTGCTCGACTGCTTCCTGGCGGTTTTGCGTTGCGTAGCAGATGTCGTCACTAGCCGGACCAACGATTTTCGGGAAACGCAGCCGCAAACGGGCAACAATTTCCTGCGTGTCATAGAGGCTTAACGTGGTTTGCGTCAGAAACGCGAGTTTTTCGGGATCTTCCACTTGCAGGGCATCCACCGCGGCGACCGAATCAACGACCAGGGTTCGGTCGGGGGCTTCCCCCGAAGTGCCGATGATCTCCTGGTGGTCGCGGTGGCCAATCAGAACGATGGTGCGTTTTTCGCGAGCGAACTTCAGCGCCTCCATGTGGACTTTGGTCACCAGGGGGCAGGTGGCGTCAATGACGCGAAGGGAGCGATCCTTGGCCTCGCCTCGTACCGTGGGAGGTACCCCATGCGCGCTGAACACCAGTACGGCTCCCGACGGCACTTCGCTGATCGCCTCGACGAAGATGGCGCCACGGCGGCGCAGTTGTTCAACCACGTAGGTGTTGTGCACGATCTCGTGGTGCACGTAAACCGGCGCGCCATAGGCTTCTAACGCCAGTTCCACGATATCCACGGCGCGAACTACCCCCGCGCAGAACCCGCGAGGCCGCACGCGGAGAAGGGTCTTAGCTTTTGTTTGAATTGCCATCTGTATCCTAAGCTGTTGAATTTTCAAAATTCTATCATATCAAAGGAGGCTGCCCGGCGCATGGATTCGGCCGAGAGAACGGGCCAGCAGGGGGCCCAACCTGTCTCACTGGCCAGTTGGCCGCTACCGTCATCCGCGTACAATAGGTGAAGGAAAACAGGTATGCCGGAGCAGGCAAATCGACGGAGAAGCGAACGTGTGGTGCTGCGCATGGCTGTAGTGGTCTTGGCCGAAAACGAAGAGCGCAAACAGCTCCAAGAAAAAGCCGAAACCCAGGTGGTCAATGCCCACGGTGGTCTGCTGCGGATGAAGGAGCACTTGCACGTCGGGCAATCCTTCCTACTTCACAACCCCGGAAACCGAATGGATATGAGCTGCCGGGTCGTTCGGACGGACGAGGATGGCCTCGAATATTACAAAGTGGCCTTCGAATTCGACCGCCCCGCTCCAAGGTTCTGGCCCATTACGTTTCCACCCGCCGATTGGACCGTTTCCAAAGTCAGTTAGAATCCGTAAGGCAGCCAACTTTTTGCCAGGAATCGTGTTTCCAACGATGTGGAGGTAGTTTACGTGGAACTCGGGAAACGAGCGGTACCTGCTGGATTGATGTCAGCGGTTTTGCTAGGGGGACTTTTTTTTAGCGGCTGTAACGACAACGTGGAGATTCTGCGCGATCCAGACATACGCGTTGCGAAAGGCATGAAGTGGGCCTGGAGACCGACGAATCCGCCGCCCGGCGCGACGAAGGCTGGTCCGAACGGCGACAACCGGCCGGTGGTCTCGCGAGACGTGCTCACCGAGGCGCCGCCCCCGCAGCAACACCTCGAGAGTAACCAGGACTGGAATACCGAAGCGAACCGCAAGCAACTGCAACAGGCCATCGAACGCGCGCTGAAATCGAAGGGGCTGGTACAAGTGAATGATCCCGCCGGGGCCGATTTCTGGGTCGATTATCACGTGGCCGTCAAATCCCAAAAAGCGGTGCAACCGACCGTGTACCCCGGTTATGCCTGGGGCTGGGGATGGTATGGCTGGGGCGGCTGGGGCTGGGGACCTCCAGAAGTGGAATACCGCACGGTGAAGTGGCACGCCGGGACCTTTGTCCTAGACATCGCGCTGCAGAATCCCAGAAAGCTAGCTTATCGTGCGATCAGCCAGAAAGAGCTAAACAACAAATCTACGATTACTCCGTACCAAGCCGAAGAAGCTGTCAATCACCTGTTGAAAGGATTCAAGGCAAGCTGAAGCCTTTCGCGACGGGCCCAAATTGAGCGCAAGAATCAAAAAAGCCGGCAGGCCGCAAACGCCTTTCCCGGCTTTATCTTTCGCGCGTAAGTTACGCGGTAACGCACCTTACTACGGTTTCGATGGAGGTTGCGCCTGCGGCTGGGCCTGAGGTTGCGTTTGCGGCTGGCCGTTCGGGGGAACCTGTTCTAGCTTTGGCTGCGGCTTCGGCTGGATCGAGAGCAACTCGACCTCGAAAATCAGCGTTTCATTCGGGCCAATCGGACCACCCTGTGTTCCGCGCTCACCATAAGCAAGGCTCGACGGAATGTACAGTTCCCACTTGGAGCCCACCGGCATCAACTGCAGCGCTTCCGTCCAGCCCTTGATCACCTGCCCCACCGGGAACGTGGCGGGTTGGCCGCGTTTGTAGGAGCTATCAAATTCGGTGCCGTCGATCAGCGTGCCTTTGTAGTTGCACACCACGGTGTCGGAAGCCGTGGGCTTCGGTCCGTCGCCGTTTTGAAGGACTTTGTATTGCAAGCCGCTCGGCAGAGCGACCACTCCCGGCTTGCTCTTATTGGTCGTGAGGAACGCGTCGCCTTCCTGTTTATTCTTCGTCAGGGCCTGGTTGTAGGTCTCCTGCTGATGCTTGCGAACATCGTTCTGCAGAGCGGTCAAAACCGACTGCGTCTCTTCATCGCTGAGAAGAGGCTTGGCACCGCTGAGCGCGTCCTTAATACCTTTTGCAACCGCTTCCGGATCGACCTCCACTTCATCCTTCTTCATGCTTCGCCCAATATTCAGTCCGATGGCATAGCTGGCCTTTTCTTTCGGGGTATCCAGGCTCAGCGGCTTAGGCGCTGGCGCAGAAGGCTTTTGCGCCGGTTTGGGCGCGGTACTGGCAGTGGCCGGCTTGCTAGCCGAAGGTTGTTGGGCGGGTGGCGCGGAAGATTGCTGGGCGAGGGTCACGCCGCAGAAAAGAAGTCCGGCCGCGGGGGTAATCCAGTATCGATAAACAGCTTTGTCCATTTGAATATTGTCACACCTATGAAAAGCCAGCGCAAACCGACTTTGCGGGGCTTCGTACAAAGTGGAACTGGAGCTCCAACACTGATATGGTCGGAACTCTATGCTCCTTGAAAACAAAGTGGCGTTGATTACCGGCTCGGGTCGCGGCATCGGGCGCGCGACCGCAAGGCTCTTTGCCAAGGAAGGCGCAAGTGTCTTTCTGACGGCGCGGACCGAGGCGCAACTGGCGAATGCGGCGAAGGAAATCGCGACGGACGGCGGAAAAGCCGCCTATGCGGACGCGGATCTCACGCGAGAGAAAGAGTGCGAGCACGTGGTGGCGGCCGCGAGGACCGCATTCGGACGCGTCGATATTCTGGTCAATAACGCCGGGCATTATGGCCCCGTGGTTCCGGTCGAGGAATATCCGCTGGAGGAGTTCGATAAAGTTATCGCCATACACCTGCGTGCGGCGTTCCTGCTCAGCAAACTGGTGCTGCCGGAGATGTACGCGCGGAAATCCGGCGTGATTTTGAACATTTCCAGCTTGTCGGCGAAAGCGGCATTTTCCTGGGGCTCGGCTTATGCCGCTGCGAAAGGCGGAATGCTCGGACTGACGCGGGTGACGGCTGCCGAGGCGGCGCGCCAGGGGGTACGGGTGAATGCGATTTGCCCGGGGCCGGTTACGGAAACCGAAATGAGTGTTGAACTGGGGAAAACACTGGCCACCCGTCTGAACGTTAGCCCGGAGCAACAACTGAAAGGATTCCTCAATTCCCTTCTCCAAGGCCGTGGACAGACAGCCATCGAAATCGCGCAAGCCGCCCTATTTCTGTGCTCGGACATGTCCAGCGCCATGGTGGGCCAGTCGATCAACGTCGATGGGGGCGCCGCGTTTTTCTGACCGCGGATCAGCCATTAGTGTAGATCGTTCTTGAAGACGACGCCGGACTTCATGACGAACTTGACGCGCTCCAGCTCGCTGATGTCCTTCAGAGGATCGCCGGAAACAGCAACCAAGTCGGCCCACTTCCCGGGTTCGACCGTACCCATGTTGTCGGACCAGCCAAGCAACTCGGCAGCAGAAGTGGTGGCGGTGCGGATCGCCTGTCTTGGCGTCATGCCGTAGTTCACGTAATATTCGAATTCCTTCGCCTGGTTCAAATCGCGCCAGTCAAAACCGCCGGCGTCCGTGCCCAACACGATTTTCACATTTTTCTTCAGCGCCAACTGGAACGCGGCTTTTTCCGTGTCGACCATTTTCGGCCAATTGCCCTGACGGCCATTGGCGACATACGCTCCAACCGCAATGGTGGGGACCCAATAGATCCCGCGCCGCACCATCTCTTCCATCTGCGGTTCGCTCAGGCCGTCGCCGTGTTCGATGCTGTCCGCTCCGGCGCGCAGCGCCGCTGCGATGCCGTCATTGCCGATGGCATGGGCGGCGACCTTTTTGCCGAGGCGGTGCGTTTCTTCCACCAAAGCGCGCGCTTCTTCATCGGTGAAATTCACGTGGCTGTGCAGAACGCCGTCGGGGCCGTAAAAATAGCCGTGGTCGGAGTAATACTTGATCCAATCCGCGCCGTTCATGGTTTGCTCGCGCACGGCTTTGCGGATTTCTTCAACACCGTCGACGATTTGCACGCCTTTGGGTACCGACAGCTCCCAGGAATAACCGAGCAGAGGATACGCACCCGTCGGAGCCATCGCACGAGTCGCCACCTGCATGTGAGGTCCGGGAATTTCGCCATCGTTGATGGCTTTCTTTACATCGACGTCGGCGTACATGGCGCCTTCCGTCTCCAGATCCCGAAGAACGGTGAAACCATGGGACAGAGCAATCTGCGCATTGCGCGCCGCGAGGATCGCGCGATAGGGAATCGATTGCTTCAAAAGCTGCTTATCGTAATCCTCGGCGGTGATGTCGCCTTGCAGCAAAACATGGGTGTGTGCGTCGACAAAACCCGGAAGCACCGTCGCATTCGCAAGATCGATCAGCTCCACGCCAGGGGGCGCGCTGCTCCCCGAGGTAACGCTTACGATTTTGTTCCCCTCGATCAGGATCAGCGCATTCGAAACCGGCGCGTCGCTCTTCTCATCGATAAGCCGCCCGGCGCGAATCGCAATTTTCTTCGCGGCAGGTGCTACGGATTGCTGGGCGCGCAGAGAAACGGCCCACAGAGCCACAACCGCGGCCAACACACAAAACGACTGGCGAGCCGACTTATCCATAAATGCCTCCGGGAAACGCGACAGCGTAGCAGAGGCCAGAGAAAAGAAAAAGGCCAGCCGCTCTCTCAGGACGGCTGGCCCAGACTTCTATCTCGCGGCCTCAGGATCTGCGGTTCGCAAATCGCAAGGCTGCGTGCTCTGGATGGCAACGATAGAAGCAGAAGCTTAGCTGGCCGCCTCCGAACCCGGACGGCGGAACGGACGGCGAGTCCAGTCTTCAACAAACGAGATGCTGCGGCGAGCACCCAGGAAAAACGGATGGCGGCTGGCGACCATCCATGCCACTCCCGCTTCCCAAGTCTTGTGAAGCGAGTAAAGAGCAAGCACGAGGACCGTAAGGGCTCCAAATCCCAAAATGAACAGCGCGAAGACCGCCAGAAGTTCGCGAACGGCGTAGAGTTGGATAGCCGCGAGAGCGCCGAGAAACAACCACATCCATTTACGACGGTTGTCTTTCTTGCTCATTCTTGAATCAACTCCCTCTTCCCAAGGACCGGCCGACCTTTGCGAAGTCGCTGAGAGGACTGCAACTTGGACTGCGTTGCCCTTTGACCAAAGGGCCGAATGTCCTCGACCTGCCCTATTAGACAGGAGGAAGGGCGCAAAACCTATGGTACAGGGGCATCAAAACTGCCGTTAAACGAATTTCCTAGTACCTGCGATCTCGGCCCACCTTGCGGCTGTAAATAGCTGAAACAAAAACTATTATTTGTGACGTATAGACAAGTACAGGTTTCGCTGTATTTTCGATGGACAGGAACGGTGGAAAAACCCTGTCCTTACGTACAGGTGTCAGTCGAATTTTTCGCCTATAGCACCTGCGCCGAACTCATCTTTTGGCCGCTACAGACACCGTTTCGAGGCTCGCCGGGAGGAGCTAAAGCTTCTGCTTCCCCCAGACGACCCGAAGCCCCGTGGAGAGTATCAAGTCGTTCCCCTTCAGACCCGGTGGCGGGTAGCTGATATAGCTGTCGGTGAACGAGAACTGCCAGCTCAGCCAATTCTTCAGCTGCGTCGCCAGGGCGGAATTGAACTGGAAACGATACTCGCCGGTGTGCGAGAGGTTCGGGAAGACCGTGAACCGTTCGCTAAAGGTGCTGCGCTTTGAAAACTTCGAGTCAAACTCCTCGCCAACCAGCGCCTCGGCGCTGTTCTGGTTTATCGCTGCTACCCCTAGGATCGGGGGAGGAGGGGCGGGGTTCACGACCGTGTAGGCGCCAAATTCGTCGCGGTCATAATCGAAGCCGCCGAACACATCGAAGACGTTACGGTCCGTTTTGATGACGTGATAGCCCACGCCACCGCCGTAAATCTGCCGCAGGTCCAGGTGCTGGAGTTGGTTGGTTTGGAAACCGGCAACCGCAAAGACGAATAAACGAGGAGTAAGGTTCAAATCGCCGCGGATCCCGGTAGTTAGCGCGTTCGCTGTGGTGCGCGAAGGGGGCGTGGAGTCGTCGCTCCCGTAAACGTACCCGCCCGTGATCGTGAGCTTATCGCGTGGCGTCTCGCGAACCGCAAGTCCGTTGAGTGTATAGCTGGCGGTCTGCGAGTTACCGCGCGTCAGCGCCAGGCCGGTATCCACAAAGCCGCTCCAAAAGTAAGTGAACTTCGGGTGGGCCATTTTCTCGGCCTCTGCGTCGAAGGACTGCTGCTCGGCATCGTTGCGCAGGGCGACGATCGCGTCCTTGGGAGTCGCACCGCCAGCGCCCGCGGCGGTCCCGGGAGCCACTACAAGTGTGCCGTCGCTCGTGGAGACTTTGCCCGAGAGCCGCTTTCCATCTTTCAAGGTGAGGTGCAGATTCTCCGAGGAATCGATCGCCGTCACCGCATCCCACTGGATCGTGACCTCACCCACAAACTCCGTCTTCAACAACAAGGTTTTGGCATCGCCCGAAACAATGGTGCCGCTAAGACGATCCCCGTTTTTCAAGGTCACCTGGTCGGCGGCCACCACGGAAACCGATAGCATCCAGAAAAACACAACCAGCGCACAGCGACGCATGAGCGTCCTCCTTGCATTAGGTAGATACCGATTGGGCAGGGCTGGTCTTCGCGCGGGCGGGCGAGAAGGTCCTACGCGACTTCGAGAGAGCGCAATCATTCTAAGAAATCCAGCGGGGAGCCGCAATGCCCGGAGCGTGCCGACGGTTGGCGATTCTCGCTAGGCCTCGCCTATAATTGAAGTCTTGCATTCTGTTAACGCGCTGCGCAGCGGGTGCGACAAAGAATTAGGAAATGCGAGGGTTTCAGTGAACAGGCGATTGCGCATTTGTGTTTTTGCGGTTGTGGCTGTGGCGGGCATGGGTCTGACGGGTTGCGCCAAATCACCGGCAGATGCACATAACGCCGCGACTTCTGCTGCGGCGCGTCCAACCATTGTGTTCATGACCGATTTCGGCACCGCGAATGACGCTGTAGCGATCTGCAAAGCCGTGATGCTCGGAATTTTGCCGGATGCCCGCATTATGGACATCACGCACCAGGTGACCCCGTACTCGATCCAAGAAGCGGCGCGTTTTCTGGCGGGCGTAACCCCGTACTACACGGCGGGAACCGTATTCATTGCGGTGATCGATCCGGGGGTCGGAACGTCTCGCAAGGCTGTCATCGTGAAAAGTAAAAAGGGGCAATATTTCGTGCTGCCGGACAACGGACTCGTCACACTGGTGATTGAACGCGATGGCCTGGAGGGCGCGAGGGAAATCACCAATACCGGATGGATGATCGGCGACAACGTTTCTTCGACGTTCCATGGCCGCGACATTTTTTCTCCGGCGGGCGCGCATCTTGCCGCAGGCTGGGACTACACGCTGGCCGGTCCAGAAGTCAGCGAACTGGTGCGATTGACACCCAAGGTCGCCACCGTCACCGAGAAAGGAATCGATGGCGAGGTGATTGGACTGGACGATCCCTTCGGTTCGCTGATTACCGACATTCCCGCCGATGAGTTCAAAAAGCTCGGCTATGTCTATGGCGACAAAGTGACCGTGCTGCTGAACAAAAAGCCATTCACGCTGCCGTACGAAAAAACCTTTATGGAAGTCGCGGTCGGTGAGCCGCTGCTGTACATCGACTCGCGCGAGCGCGTGAGCCTGGCGCTGAACGAGAAAAACTTCTCCCAGGTCCATAAAGTCACGCCGCCCGTGCCGATCACCATTCCCAAGAAAGGTCTGGCACCGCGAGGAAAGTGATACTGGAGCACCAGGAAACCTCCGGGCGCAACGCGCGTCGAGGTACGGGCGTCTCGCGATGTTGCGGTCACGCGTATGGGAATCCGAATGCCACGTGGTATGGAGTCGTTGGCCTCGCTGCACCGGGGTGCCTGTGCACGGACCCATAAAAGGGGTCCCCGATGAAAAGGAGGTGTCATGAAGCCTCGAAGCCTATTTTCAGGTACGGTCCGAAGTGTAGGGTTGTGGCTTTTCGCCGTGCCACTGGCAGGCGGCGTCGCAGGGGTGAGCGCGCAGTCGTTTCGGGGCTCAATTCGCGGCGAAGTGCTAGATGCGCACGGACTGCAGGTCGCCGGGGCATCTGTGGTGGCGCGCAATCTGGCCACGAGTGAAACCCGCGGAGTCACCGCGGACGCGGAAGGAGTCTACCGCTTCGTCGAGATGCCCGTAGGCGATTACGAGGTTTCCGCAGTCGCGAGCGGATTCCAGGAAGTGCGCGTTAAGAAAGTGCGCGTGGAAGTGGGCGTAGAAACGACGGTGAATCTGGCGCTTTCGAAGGTCAAAGCCCAGGAAGAAGTCGTCACCGTGACGGAAACGCTTCCGCTGCTGGAAACCGCCGACACGACTTTGTCGCAGGTTGTCGATCGACAAATGGTTCAGGAACTGCCGCTGAACGGCCGCGACTTCGGGAAGTTGGTGGCGCTCTCGCCGGGCGTGACCGTCGATCCCTCCGGCGTGGCGGGAAGCGAAAAAGGCTTCGGGCAATTCAATAGCAACGGCAATCGTGACCGTTCGAACAACTACACGCTCGACGGCACTGACAACAATGACCCGTTCTTCAACAATTCCGCCCTGAATCAAGTTGGGATTACCGGAGCCCCCGCCACCCTGCTACCCCTCGATGCGATTCAAGAATTCAACCTGGAGTCGCAATTCGGTGTGGAATATGGAAGAAATTCGGGATCGGTGGTCAATATCATCACGCGCTCCGGTTCGAACCAGTTGCACGGCTCGCTGTACGAATACAGCCGCAACTCCGAATTCGACGCGCGCAATTACTTCAACGTGAAAACCAATCCCGACGGAAGTTTCAATCCACAGTCCCCTTTCAACAACAATAATTTTGGAGGATCGTTGGGCGGGCCGATCAAGAAAGGCCACGCCTTCTTCTTTCTCGCTTATGAAGGCCAGCGGGAAACCGTAGGTTCGAACTTTGACCTTTTTGTTCCTACGCAACCAGACATCACCACCGCTCGGGCCGAAGCCCTGGCCACCGCTCCAACCCTGAATATCGCGCCCCTCGACAAAATCCTCGCGTACATGCCTACAACTACCGATGCCGTCAATCGCACGCTGCCCTACACGGTGAACGATACGAACAACAACAACAATTTCATCGTCAAGGGCGACGTCAACGTGACCAAGAACAATACCTTTACGGCACGCTACGCTTTCGGTCAAAGCGAACAGGCCTTTCCTCTCGGCTCGCCCAGCGATGGCGGCGGTTCGCGCATCGCTACCTTCGAACAACTGTCGCCGACGCGGGTGCAAGTGGTGTCGGCAAGCTGGCTGACGATTTTCTCACCCACCCGGATCAACGAAGTGCGCTTCGGGTATTCGCGTTTTCGCACCCGTTTTAATTCCGCCGACGCCACCCAGGGAGACCCCAATTACATCGCGCCGGGCAGTCTGGGCTTGGATTTCGGCACCGGACTCGCCGGCCTGCCCGAGATCGACTTTAACGGTCTTTTCGACAATCTCGGCGCTACGGCCTTCAGCTTGCCGCGAGGACGCGTCAGCCAGACCTACCAGATTCTCGATGACTTCACCTGGATTCACGGCAAACACGAAGTCAAATTTGGCGGCGAATACCACCGCTACATGGTGCAGAGCTACAACGAAAACCTGGGTCGTGGCCTGATGGTGGTCAGCCCGCCCGGGATCGACAGTGATCCGTACATCGACTCACTGATCGGATTTTACCTCGGTGACTTCTCCTCCTACGCGAATACATTCGCGAACATGGGCAATACCAACCGCAATACCTTCAACAACAATTTCGGCTTCTTCGTGCAAGACAACTGGCGCGTGCGCAGCAATTTCACGGTCATCGCCGGCTTGCGATGGGAGTATTTCGGGCCGCTCGGCGAAACGCATAATCTGCTGTCCAACTTCGACGCCCGCGGCAATCTGGTTCAAGTCGGCTCGCCCACGCTCCCGCAGGTCTACCATCGCGACTTGGACAATTTTGGCCCGCGCCTCGGCATCACCTGGAATCCGGTGAAGGACACGGTGGTGCGTGCGGCCTACGGCATCTACTACGATTTCACGCCGCAGAACAATTTGATCGCGAACTTCACCAATTCGGCGGGTCTGGCGACGAATCCGGTTCCTTCGTTGTCCGGCAGTCCCTATTTTGTCGGTGGCATGGATTTCAACCCGGACGCGTGGACCGGCGGTGCCGCGGCAGGGCCGGTGTTCACTCCGACCGTCAACCTGCAATCCATCTTCATTACCGACCTGCACCTGCGCACTCCTTATGTCCAAAACTGGAACGTGAACCTGCAGCGTCAACTTGGCAACTCCGTCTCCGTCGAGGTTGCCTATATCGGCAGCAAAGGAACCAAGCTCACGCGGCTGTACGACGAAAACCAGGATTTCACCAATCCCGACTGGGCCTCCATCGATGTGTTTTCAGGTGGCGCCAATTCCACGTACAGCGCCCTGCAAACCACCGTTCAATTTCACAATTTCCACGGTTTCAACGGCTTTTCCACCTACGCGTTCGCGAAGTCGCTCGACGGAGCGTCCGACGGCATCGACTTTAATTTCGCCACGGCCGCATTCCCGCAAAATTCGGACAATGTCGCAGCCGAAAAGGGGCCTTCGACATTTGACACCCGGCACCGCTGGACCACCGCCATCAACTACACCGTGCCGGTACTGCACCGCCTGCCGAACCTTCTGGCCGCTGGTTGGCAGATGAACACCGTCATTACCATTCAGTCGGGGCGGCCGATTCCCATCGTCAATTCGGACGACACCAGCGGTACCTTCAATTTCCACCAACGCCCAAATGTCGTACAGGGCGTCAGCCCCATGCTCACAAACTGGTCGCCGTCGACCGGGTATTTGAATCCGCTGGCTTTCGCGCAGCCCGCCGATGGCACGTTTGGCGATCTGGGCCGCGATCAGATCTACGGACCGGGATTCGTGAACTTCGATTTTTCGGTAACCAAAAATATTCCGATCCACGAGCGGTACACCCTGCAGTTCCGTGCCGAATTCTTCAACATATTCAATCACCCGAATTTTGCCCTGCCCTCCAACGTGATCACCCCCGGCTTGAACGCCGACGGCACGATCAACACCACCGCCGGCCCTGCGGGTGTCATCACGCAAACGCCGGATGTGGCCCAAGGCAATCCCAGCCTGGGTGGCGGCGGTCCTCGGGTGATGCAATTCGGGCTGCGCTTCCAGTTTTAGCGCGCCATTTGCTTTTTGCCGGGCAGCGGCCGAAAATCGGGAAAGAGTGCTTGAAAGAGGTCTGCCATGGCTGAAGCGATGATTGTTTCTTCCGTTCGGACTCCTGTAGGCCGGGGATTCAAGGGCTCCTTGCGCACCACGCGACCCGATGATCTGGCCGCCTTGGTCATCAAGGAAGCGCTGGCGCGGGTCCCGGGACTTGACGCGAAACAGATTGATGACGTGATCCTC
>Ga0306926_10006496_pt1 | contig 12555 bp, 12 predicted proteins | sample flu12Cox44000178_FD_203759 | JGI IMG/M metagenome (GOLD analysis project Ga0306926, IMG submission 203759) | Lab enrichment of tropical soil microbial communities from Luquillo Experimental Forest, Puerto Rico - flux8day.12C.oxic.44.000.178 (v2)... | ecosystem: Environmental > Terrestrial >... | reverse complement strand
GCCCGCGCCCGGGCGGCCTGCCACCCCCTCAGCAACGCCCTAACAGAGAAAACGCCAGCACAAACACACCAGCTATCGCGAAGGGAGCACGACCATGTCCTCAACCCAGCAAACACCGCAGTCCCGCCGGCTACCCGGCCCGGCCCGGCCGCCGGCCGATCACCCGCCCAACGATGGAAGAAGGACAGCGACCTGGATGTTCATGAATTGGACCCGGTGGCGGGTGCGCACCCGGCTGGCGGTAGCCGGGCTCACCCTGGGTGCCCTGGTCGCGGCGGCGCCCGCGGTGAGCGCGAGCACCCTCGGCGGGCAGGCGGCCGCCAGCGGTAGCGGGCCGGTAGTCGGCACCACCAATGGGCCGGTTCGCGGCCTGGCCAACGGGGCGGTCGATGAGTTTCTCGGCATCCCGTACGCTGCACCGCCGGTCGGCGCGCTGCGGTGGCAACCGCCGCAACCCGGCGCCAGCTGGTCTGGCGTGCGCGACGCGACGCGGTTCGCGCCGCACTGCCCGCAGCCGGCGACACTGTTCGGCCAAGCGAGCATGTCGGAGGACTGCCTGTACCTGAACGTCTTCACGCCCAGCCACCAGCAGGCAGGTTCACACTTCCCCGTCATGGTGTGGATCCACGGTGGCGGGATGGTGACCGGCGAGAGCAATGACTTCGATCCCGCACCGCTGGTGGCCGACGGCGCAACCGTAGTCACCATCAACTACCGGCTCGGTGCGCTCGGCTTCCTGGCGCACCCGGCCTTGGCCGACGCAAACGGCCAGTCGGGCGACTACGGCCTCATGGACCAGCAGGCCGCCTTGCGCTGGGTGCAGCGCAACATCGCTGGTTTCGGGGGCGACCCGCGCAACGTCACTATCTTCGGGGAGTCCGCGGGCGGCCTGGCCGTGCTGTCACAGGTCGCATCTCCGCAGGCCAGCGGATTGTTCGGAAGAGCGATCGTCGAGAGCGGGTCCTACAACCTCACACAGCCATCGCTGTCCAGCGCGGAGACTGCCGGTGAGGCGTTCGCAGCCAGCGCGGGATGCGCCAGCCAGACCGCGGCCTGCCTGCGAAGCCTGCCCGTCTCAACCATCCTGGCCGATCAGAACGGCTACACGCCGAACATCAACAGCGAGGTGCTGCCGGAGACACTGGGAACCGCGTTCGCCACCGGCAACTTCAACCGGGTCCCGATCATCAACGGCACCAACCGCGACGAATGGCGGACGTTCGTCGCGTTCGACGAACTGTTTGGCAACCCGGTCACGGCCGCGAACTACCAGAGCATGATCTCCTCCACGCTCAGCGGGTACTTGGCCGCCCCGGTTCCCGCGGCAGTGGCGGCGATCATCGCGGGCAAGTACCCGCTGACCGCGTTCCCCAGCCCGTCCATCGCCCTTGGCGCGGTCGGCACCGACGCGATCCTCGCTTGTCCCGCGCTGACCATCGACCAGTCCGTCTCCCGCTTCGTGCCGACCTTCGCCTACGAATTCAACGACGAGAATGCGCCGGAGGTCTACCTTCCCCCGGTCAGCTTCCCGTACGGTGCGGCCCACGGGTCTGAGGTCCAGTACCTGATGGACCTGCCGACGGTCGCCTTCCCGCAGGCGCTCTCGGCACCGCAGCAGCAACTGGCGGCGACCATGCAGGGGTACTGGACAAACTTTGCCAACAGCGGATCCCCCGCCTCGTCCGGCACCCCGCTCTGGCCGCTCTTCAATGCCCTCACCCAGAAGATGCAGTCACTGGCACCACCGGCACCGCAGACGGAGACCGACTTCGCGAGCACGCACAACTGCGCGTTCTGGGCCGCCCTGCCAGCGGCCTGATCGCAAGCACGCTCACGCCGCCTGTCCCCTGCTCCGGTACGCAGGCGGCGCGAGCGCCCCGCTTCCATCAATGCCATCAACGGCCGCATCAACCACACCGGGCTTCTTCGCCAAGCTCACGGTGCCAAGTGCGGCTGCCTTACTGGACCCACGCCGCGCTGAATTGATCCGTGGCCGGAATCGGCCCGGGCTGGTCATACGCTCTGGGGCTGCCTGGCAGCGCGGCGTGCGAGGACGAACGGCGGGCGGATGCCTCTCAGGCGGGTCACCCGCGGGCGGCAACCCGCCGATCCCGCGCTACTGGAGCGGGTGGTACACGGTGCCCGCGCGCAAATCAGTCCTACGCTTAGGGCAAGGACCTGAGGGTTCCTGATCGAACTGGGCCAGGCAGCTGACGAACCGGTCCCTGTGGCTGGGCGGCATGCTGGCCTACCTCACCGTCCAATACTTCTCCTGGGCCAGTTGGAACAGGCCGGCGCGGCTCGGTTCACCACCTACCTCGCCACGTTCATCCTCGCCCTCGCCTTCTACTGGTGGACCCCCCACGTCCTGCTGATGGGCAGGATCACCTGGCGCGCGCTCTTCCCCGTAGGCATCGTCACGGCGGTATGCGTGACCGGCCTCGGCGTGTTCTCGGCCCTGCTGTTCTCCGGGCAGATCGTGTCCGGTGCCGCGGACTACGGTCCGATCGGCGTCGTGACGGTGCTGCTGTCCTACCTGATCGGGCTTGCTGTCTGCCTCCACCTGGGCGCCGTAGCGGGCTGGATGTGGAACGAGCGCAGTTCGCAGCCGGCCGCTGATCCCGAGGAACTTCCCGCTGCCGTAGACAAGTAGACCGCAGGAGGTCCTCCACAACATAAGGCCAACCCATGCTCATGGCAGCGCCGAACATCCAGGTATGTGGGAGCCATGTCCTGACCGACATCGAGGCGATATCGGCGCCCAACGGCGGGTCGGCGCGCGTTCTCCTAAAACTTCTCGATCACTCAGTGCGATGCGGTCTGTGAGTTGGCCGACATCCGGCCGGGCGCGGACGGTCCCGGCCCGCCCTGAACGGTAACGCGCCCGCCTCGGCGGCGTGCTGCTCTGTGTTCAGGGCCGTCCGTCTCGCCCGTGACCTGGCAAAACAGTTGCGGCGAATCCCGGTGTAAGTGATGCTGGGCGCTCAAAACTGAGACCGGCAAATGAGACCGGCGGGCCTCGAAGCGCCAGCCTGCTGGCGGCGTCGATCGGTGTTTTCCCTGGTCAGGGTGGCGGAGGATAGGAGATTCGAACTCCTGAGGGGTTGCCCCCAACGCGCTTTCCAATCATGCTGCCCGGCGTTCACCACCGTTCACCACCGTCCGTGGCCTGCGCGAACACGAATACACGGACGCCGGTGAACGCCGGCGGACCGGGGTGAATGAGACCAAACTGAGACCAGGCACTGCTCCCACGGCTGCCGGTCTGCCGGACAGGCTTGATCGCTGCGGGAGCAGTCGTCACAGGCCGTGGCGGCGACTCGTGCTGCATACGATCCTAAATCGGCCCGAACGACTCTGAGCGGTGGATGGCTGTTCCGGCAACGTGGGTGCCCGCACGCAGATCATCCAGTCTTGCACGCTCTTGGCCTGTGGCGGTTGACCGGGGTTCGGCGTCGCCATGTGCTGGCTGCTCCTGGCGAGGGCTATGTTCGGGCGCTGAGCGCGGCCCAGGTGTTGCGGGCGCGTTGCGCGGCGGCGATGTTTCCTTTCTTGGTGTGGAGGGCGAGTGCGTGCTCGGCCGCCCGGGTGGCCTTGGTAGTGTCCCCGCGCGCCGCGAGCGCCGAAGCGAGATCGGTGAGGACGTCGGCCCGAAGTGGCAGCAGGTCGGTAGGGCGCAGCAGCAGGTCGGCGTGGGCGGCGAACGCAACCGCGTCGTCTGCCTGCCCGCGCGCGGTATGAACTGCCGCCAGCAGCGAGCGCCAGCGCGCTTGAGCCGAGCGGCTATCGGGTGGCGCACCGGCGCGGGCCACGTCGACGAGTTCTTCCGCTTCGGTGTCACGTCCCTGCCAGAGCAGGGCGCGGGCCAGCAACGCGGCGATGATCGCGCCTGTCTCAACCATTCCGGAGACCGCAGCATGACGGCGTGCCTCGTTGAGCATGGCCTCGGCGGCTGCCGGGTCCCCGGCCACGAGCTCCAGTTCACCGCGCCAGCACATGGTTGCCACGAGCGGGTTGGTGTGGCCGAGGCTTTCCATGAGTTCGCGGCCTTGGGCGATCAGCTGCCGTCCGCGCTCGAACCGGCCCTGCATGGCCCGGAACAGTGCCAGTGTCCCCAGCACGCCGACATCGCCGACGCGCAGTTCTTCTCGCCCCTGGAGAAGCTGTTCACACCGGGCGATTCCCGGGACGATGGGCGTCGGACCGGTAAGGATCGCATCCGCCAGGGACCATAGTCCCCATGCCTCCTCACGGTAGATGCCTGACCGCCGTGCGTATCTCAGGGCCTGTTCTGCCGCTTGCGCTGTTTTGGCTGCATGGCCGCGGCGGTCCTCCGCCCAGGCGGCGACTAGCCAGGCGCGGGCTAGGCCGCGATCGTCGCCGAGCGGTTGCAGTGCCCGCCGCGCCTGACGCGCCAGGCGTGCTTGGTCAGAAGCGCTGAGTGCGGCCGGGTCGGCCTCGGTCTGGGTGAAGACGCGGTCGATGCGGGCGCGCCACTCGGTCGGCGTGTCGCCGATCGCATGTGCGGCCTCGAGCGCCTGGGCGAGCACGGCGTCGGCGTCGGCCATTCGCCCGAGCGTGACCAGCGAGGTGCCGCGGTCGTAGAGCAGAGCGGGGCGGCGTGGGTCGTCGCTGGCCATCAGCGCTGTCGCGCGTGCGAGCAGCTGATCGGCGGCGCGGAAGTCGGTCCGCGCAAACGCCTCCGCCCCCGCCGCGATGAGATGCGCGGCCGCGCGTTGGGCGAGACGGGGTATGCGGGGGTCGCCGGGCCCGAGCTGGAGCCGGTAGGCGTGCGCGCGTTCGAGATGGTAGCCGAGCAGCTCTGCCTGCCCGCCACTGGCGTTCAGGTCTGGCAGTGACTCGAGCCAGTCGGCGTAGCGCTCGTGTAGATCCGCGCGGTCGTTTTTCGGCAGCCGCCGGTAGGCGGCCTCGCGAACCAGGATGTGGCGGAAGCGGTAGCCGTCGCCGCTACCGGCCAGGCGTGCTGGGCGCAGCAGCTCTTTGCGGACGAGCGCCTCCAGGTGCCTGGGCAGCAGGGCGCGCAGGTCCGCCGGGGCGAGCTGGGCCAGCGCGGCTACCGGGAAGCGGTCGCCGAGAGCCGACGCGCATTCAAGCGTGACCCGTTCAGCCGGGCCGAGCAGGTCGAGGCGCGCAGCCAGCAGCGCCTCGACGCTGCCTGGAAGCGGCAGCTCGTCCCCCTCCCACGGGCCGTCAGCGAGCATCGCGACCAGTTGCTCGACGAACAGCGGGTTCCCCTGCGCGGCTTGCACTACCCGCGCCCGGGTCGCGCCGGCTGCGCCGAGGTCGCGGATCAGCCAGTCCGCAAGCATCCCGGACTCCGCCGCGGTCAGCGGCTCGAGCGTGACCGTCGTCGCATTCAGCTTTCCGCCGCCCCACTGGGGCCGCTGATCGAACAGTTCCTGGCGGGCGAGGCAGAGAAGAAGGATCTGTGCCTCGCCCGCATTCTCGGCGACGTACTCGATCAGGTCGAGCATCGTCGTCTCCGCCCAGTGCACATCTTCGAAAACGAGCACCAGCGGCCGCGGCCGGGCCAGCGCCTCACATAGGCGGCGCACCCCCCAAAAGCCCTCCTCCAGCGTCGCGCCGGCCGGCGCGAGCCCCAGCAGCCCGGCCACGGCCCCGGCGGCCCGTGCCCCGTCGGGCTCTACGGCAAGCAGCAGGCCCAACGCGCGCGCCGGCTCGCCGCCCAGCGCCTGGCGCACGATCTCGCGCAGCGCCGCGAAGGTGATGCCTTGGCCGTAGGGCAGGCAGCGGCCGACCAGCACCCGGGCCTCGGCGAGCAGCTCGAGCCGGGCCTCGGCCGCCAGCCGCGACTTACCGATCCCGGCCTCGCCGAACACGGTGAACAGGCACGGCGCCTTCTCGCCACAGGCGCGCTCGTACGCGCTGCGCAGCTGGGCCAGCTCGCGGGCGCGGCCGACAAATGGCGTGTCAAACCGGCGGGAGATCGCCCTGGCGCCTGCGTGGACCTCCAGCAGGCGCCACGCGGCGGCCTGGCGGCTCCTTCCCGTTCCTGTCAGCAGGTTCGCGGCCTGCGCCCGGACAGCTCCACGGGCGAGCCTGCGCGTCGCCTCACTGAGCAGAATCTCGCCCGGCCCGGCAGCGCGTTGCAGGCCTGAGGCGACGTGGACGGCCTCGCCGCTGATCAGCGCCCGGCCGGGGGCGGCATCCCCGGTCACGACCTCACCGGTGTCAAGCCCGAACCGCGGCGACAGCCTGACCTTCCACCGGGCATCGAGATCGTCGGCCAGCACCACCAGCGCGTCTCTCACCTCAACGGCGGCCCGCAACGCACGAAGAGCGTCGTCTTCATGCGCCGCCGGGATGCCGAACACGGCCATGACCGCGTCGCCGGCGAACGTTTCGACGGCGCCCCCGTGGCGGGTAACGATCTCCGCGCTTGTTTGATGGCAGCGCCCCACCACGCCCCGCACCACCTCTGCGTCCAGGCGCCCGCATAGGTTGGCCGACCCGATGTCGCAGACCAGGATGGTGACGGTCTTGCGCCACTCACGGTGAACGGCGGGCGACGCCGCATTTGAGGTCAGCCTCGCCGGCTTCTGCAATGGCGGTGTTTCCAGAGACGGGGCATGGGTCAGGACCGCGCGGTGAAGCTCCCGCAGAGCCGGGGCGGGCTCTACTCCCAGCTCCTCGACTAGCAGGCTCCGGGTCTGCTGATAAACCTCCAGCGCCTCCGCCTGCCTACCCGCCCGGTAAAGCGCGAGCATCATCTGCGCGCGAAAGCCTTCACGCAGCGGGTGCTCAGCAACGAGCGTGCGCAACTCGCCGACCATCTCCCGCTCCCGCCCGGCCGCCAGCTCCGCGCCGATCCAGTTCTCCAGCGTGGCAAGCCGCAGTTCCTCCAGCCGCCCGATCGTGGTCTGCGCGAACGGCTCGTAGGCGAAGTCGGCCAGCGGCGGCCCGCGCCACAGCGCCAGCGCCTCGCGAAACCGGGCCGCGGCGCGAGCCGGGTCACGCCCGAGCACCAAACCAGCCTCCGCGGCCAGGCGCTCATGCCGCCCAAGATCAAGCTGGTCACGGTCACACTTCAGGACGTAACCCGGCGGGCTGGTCTGAAGCAACTCATCGCAGCCAGCTACGCGCAGCGCCTTGCGGAGCTGGGAGATCCGCACCCGCAGCACCGCCGTGTCCGTTCCCGGCCCGGCACCCCACAGCTCATCGAGCAACCGGTCGGACGCCACGACCTCGTTGGTGTGCACCAGCAGCATGGCCAGCAACGCCCGCTGCCGGAACCCGTGGACCGGGACCAGGCGGCCATCCGTCCGGACCTCAAGGGGCCCCAGGATCAAAAACTCCATCATCGCCGCACCGCAATGACGGTAACGCACCGGGCGAACCCGATGCACAGCCAACCGTCCCGGCCCGCGTTACGGCGTCGTTACAGCGGAGTCACACACGTCTTGGACGCTCTTGCCGAAGGGCCAAAACCTGACCCATGCACAGCAGGCTCACCCATGAGAACGCGTACTAGAAGGCAGGCCCCCATGCTCGCGGCAGCCCTGGCGGTGACCGCCCTCGGCCTGACCGCAGGCGTGCTGACCGCCAGCCCAGCACACGCCACGCCGCCCGGCGTCACCACCGAAATCCTGGGCAGCGGCACCACCCTCGCCGGGTTCACGATCCACGCCGATGGGATCAAGGTCGAGTCAACGGACGCGGCCGGCGTCACCGTCGCCCACCTGACCTTCGCCCCCGGCGGCACCACCGGCTGGCATGCCCACCCAGGCCCCGTGCTAGTCATCGTCACAACTGGCTCAGTGACCAAGTATTCGGCCCAGGACTGCACCGCCCACACCTACACCGCCGGGCAAGCCTTCGTCGAACACGGGCCCACCGACGAGAACCTGGTCCGCAACGACGGCTCCGTCCCGGCCGAGACCCTCGTCACATTCATCACCCCGCCCGGCGCGCCCATCCACCACGACTCGCCGCCCGGCCGCAACCCATAGCCACACGGCGCCGACGGAGCTAAGCCCGCTATCAGGAAGGTGACCCCGATGAACAAAACCAGCCACCCGGCACCGTGGCGCCGCCTCGCAACAGCCGGATTGGCACTGGTCGGCCTGCTTGGGGCCGTGACTGCTTATGGCGCGACCGCGCAGGCCAGCCAAACCGCGCATCCAGCCGCCACTACGGGGGCCATGACCGCCCACACGATCCACCTGGTGGCCCACGAAAAGCAGCGTAAGTTCTTCGATAACGGGGGTTTCGGGGACGAGGAGATCTTCCGCGGGATCCTGGACAACGCTGCTGGCACCACCCAGGTGGGGATCTTCGCCGGCACGCTCACCTCCGTCAGCTCAAACGACTCGCTCAACCTGGCCACCGTGGACCTGCAACTCCCCGGCGGCCAGATCACCGTCCAAGGCTTCTTCTTCGGAACCCGGTCCCGCATCGTCCACGCGATCACCGGCGGAACCGGCAGCTTCACCGGCGCCGAAGGCGAGTTTTCCTTCACCTTCCCATCCCCCGGCGTCCTCGACATGACCCTCACTCTGCTGGGGGCGGACCAGCAATAGCCCAATCACCATTCGCGGGACACAACGCAGCCGTCGACAGGAAAACGGCCGCAGAAAGGGGTTACACGCACGTGAAACGCATCGTCATCATCATCGCCGGTTTCCTGCTCCTGAGCCCGTTGACGGTGGCCGGCGTGGCGTGGGCGACGCCGCCCTCGGGCGCGACCAGCACGACGCTCGGACGGATCAGTCTCGGCCCATACCATGAGAGCTCGCCTGACTACAAGATCTTCTCAAAGGCTCCGACTTATACGGTCGTCCTGACGACCACGATCAACCCCGGCGGTTCGACCGGCTGGCACTCGCACCCCGGCCCGGCCTTCATCGTCGTAACCCAGGGAACCCTCACCGTGTACGACGGCAACGACCCGACATGCACGCCACACCGATACGGGCCCGGCACCGGCTTCCTCGATCCGGGCTTTGGGCACGTGCACATCGCCCGCAACGAGGGCACGACGCCGGTCACCGTCGTCCAGACCTACCTCAACGTGCCGCCCGGGGGCTCCCCCCGGATCGACGCGCCCGCACCCGGCAACTGCCCGTTCTAGAACAAGAGGGGCGGAGGCCGGCGGGGGCCGGCCTCCGCCACACCCCTGGCGCTCACGGCCGGGCAGTTCGGGGCGGCATGCTCAGCCAGGTTCCCCAGGTTCGCCATAGCCGACAGGCGCGCGCGACTACATGGTTCCAGGTGTCTGCCGTCCGCTGACCGAGGTGGGCCGAATCCGGATCCAGAACAGGCGCTGCGGCGGTGACCCAGGGGTGCAGGCCACGGCGGGCCAACCGCTGGACGTCGGCGAATCTGCGGCAACCGGCAAGCTGCCTGGGGTCACGCCAACACGCCTGGGCGGCGTGCACCCTTCCGTTCAAGCCCATCCGGGACCGTTCATGATGCCGGTGACCAGGCACGACAGTCCCGGTCGATCCCGGTGATGGCACCATCTACGGCTCATAACCGAGACCATTATTTGAGACCACCGGAGCCGAGGCGTCCGGACATAGGCCGCCTCGGTCGGTATCTTCGCAGGTCAGCGTGGGGTGAATTGAGACCAAAACTGAGACCAGGCACTGTCCGCTGCCCCCAGGGCGGACGGGCTGCCGGGCAGGCTTGATCGCTGCGGGAGCAGTCGTCACAGGCCGTGGCGGCGACTCGTGCTGCATACGATCCCAAATCGCGCAGAACGCCGACTCGGCGCGCCTGACAACCGAGTCGGCTGCTCAGGACTCCGCATGCCGATCATCCAAATATGAGCGCAGGGAGGTCCGCGATCACGCCCGTGGCCGTTAGAAGGTTGCATGTTTCCTTAATATGCAACTATGGTGCTGGCTATGGGCCACTTCGACGAGGAGGCCGCACTGCGGGCCCTGGCTGACCCCCGGCGGCGGCAGATGCTGGAACTGGCGTGGGATCGTGAGCGTAGTCCGAGCGATCTAGCCAGACGCTGCCAGTTGTCCAGGCCAGCGACGTCACAGCATCTCAAACTGCTGCGGGAAGCCGGCCTGGTCAGTGTTCGGCTGGAAGGGAATCGCCGCTTCTACCGGGTGCGGGCGGGCCGGCTCGCGGAGCTGCGGGCGATGCTGGATGAGTTCTGGGACAGGCGGCTCGCCCGGCTGCACGCAGAACTCGAAACCCCCGAAGAAGAGGCCGGGCATTGATCGACGGTGATCAGGTCGTCCATGAACTCGTCTTGCCTGCCCCGGCGGAGCAGGTGTTCGATATGTTCACCGATCCCCGGCAACTGGTCCGCTGGATCGGCATCTCGGCCGATCTGCAGCCGCGACCTGGCGGCCGCTTCCGTTTCGAGGTCCTACCGGGGCAGTTCTGCGAGGGGCAATACGTCATCGTCGAGCGGCCCGCCCGCCTGGTCTTCACATGGGGCTGGACCGACCCCAGCTTCGGGCTGCCACCGGGCACCTCGCGGGTGGAGGTGACCCTGACTCGCAGCGATCAGGACACCGGCCGGACCCGGCTCCGGCTGGTTCATTCCGGCCTGGCAGGAGATCTTGACCTGCTCCACGACGACGGCTGGTCACGTTTCCTCGCTCGCCTGGCCGCCGCAGCCGCGGGCGGCGCCCTGCCCGCCTACCCCGCAGAGCAGCCGGATGAGCGGCTCACCACACTGCGCCAGCAGCGTGGGAACGGATAGGGCTGATGGAGGAGGACTTTGTGACCGTTGACGTAGTGACCGAGATCGTGATCGCCCGGCCCGCCGAGGTCGTCGCAGGCTACGCCGCCGACCCGGCGAACGCGCCGGCCTGGTACGGCAACATCACATCCGCAACGTGGCAAACCGGCCCGCCCCTACGAACCGGATCCCGGATCGCGTTCACCGCCCGCTTCCTCGGCAGACACCTGGCCTACACCTACGAGATAACCGACTTCACCCCCACCAAGCGCCTCGTCATGCGGACAGCGCGAGGACCGTTCCCCATGGAAACGACCTACACCTGGCAGGCTATAGATGACCTGTCAACCAGGATGACGCTGCGCAACCGCGGGGAGCCGGCCGGATTCTCCAAACTCGCTGCCCCCCTCATGACCATCGCTGTCAGGCACGCCAACCGCAAGGACCTCGCCAATCTGCGGGCCAGGCTCGAGTCCGCCTGACAACTCCCCTGCGGACGCCAGGCCTGGGCCGCTGGAGGGTATAGTATCCGGGCCTGATGGCGGTCTGCGGTCAGGTGTTGGGGTCTGGCCCGGGATCACCGCCCTGCACGCGAAGACCTAGCCGGCCGAGGTAGAGCAGCCACCCCTTGCGGTGGTGCTCGCATTGGTCATCATCGGGCAGGCCGTAGTGGCGCAGCACGACGCGGGTCCCGCCGGCCTCGGCCCGCAACGAGACGACCACGCGTGTGGTGCCGGGTGGGACGGCCGCGTCGTGGGTCCAGCCCCAGGTGAACACCAGCCGGTGCGGCGGGTCGACCTCGACGAACTCCCCAGCCGCCTCGACGCCATCACGCATCACGACGCGGTAGCAGCCTCCCGGCACTGGCTCCAGCGCAGCGCCGATGCCCATCCACTGGACGTAGCGGCCGGGGTCGGTGAAATAGGGGAACACCGTCTCGGGCTTAGCCGCGATATGAACGCTCACCTCGACCACCCGGGCAGCGGTCATGGCCGGTCTTTATTTCGCTGCTCGGCCTCGGCCAGGTCCTTGACCCGGTCCAGGCCCCGCCGCCAGTGATCCTCGACCACGGCCCGGAGCGAGCCGAGAGCGGCCTTGTCGGCGTGGTAGAGGCGGCTGGTGCCCTGTCGGCGCTGCACCACAAACCCGGCCTCCTTGAGCACCCGCAGGTGCTGGCTGACCGCCGACCACGACACCTCGAATTGCGCTGCGATCTGTCCTGCAGACAACTCCCGGTCCCACACCAGTTCCAGGATGCGCAGCCGCCGGGGCCCGGCGATCACCTGCAGCGGTTCCACGACGGTCCCCTCCACCGGTCGGCGAGGACCGGTTTGACGCCAGCCAACTATTTTAGATAGAACTAAAATAGCGGTCGGCAGACCCAGGATCAACTGGAGGGCTTCATGGACCGATCGATCATCCTGGCTACCGATGTCGAGGCCGACCGCGCCCGCGTCTTTGAGATCTTGTCGACTACTCAGGGCCAGCGTGGTTTTTGGACCGCCGATTGTGAGGTGTCTGGCGGCCGCGCGCGGTTCGGCTTTCCGCAGGCCCCGGTGGACCTGGAGACGGATGTGGCTTCCGAGCCAGCCAAGCTTGTCCGGATGCGGGTCACGGCCGGCTTCCCGTTCTGGGAGGGCTCGACCTGGGAGTGGGAGCTCGGCGCGGCGGCCCGCGCATCAGCCGGAACCGGCGTGCTGTTCCGGCACTACGGCTTCGGCGAGGGATACGCCGAGATCGACTTCGCCCACACCGCCCAGACCTGGGCGCTGATCCTGGCCCGACTCGCTGGCTACGCCGCCAGCGGGCAGCCGCAGCCATTCTTCCCCGCGCCCTGATACCGGCCCACCTGGGCTCCGCGCCGTTCA
>Ga0306926_10006494_pt1 | contig 12556 bp, 10 predicted proteins | sample flu12Cox44000178_FD_203759 | JGI IMG/M metagenome (GOLD analysis project Ga0306926, IMG submission 203759) | Lab enrichment of tropical soil microbial communities from Luquillo Experimental Forest, Puerto Rico - flux8day.12C.oxic.44.000.178 (v2)... | ecosystem: Environmental > Terrestrial >... | reverse complement strand
GAGATCGAGCGCTTCCTGCGGCGCTCGGCGCCTGCGCAGCTCTACGCGCTCGCCGACCTCGACGAGCCGTTCTGGTCCGCGACCCGCTGGCGCGCGACACGCAGAAGTGACGGCGAGCTCGAGGCGATCTGCCTGGTGCTCGAGAAGCTCGAGCTGCCGATCGTGCACGCGATCGCGCCGCCCCAGGATTGCGCCGTGCTGGCGCTGCTGCGCGCGATCGCCCACGAGCTGCCCGCGCGCTTCTTCGCCAACCTGCCGCTCGGTTTCGCCGCGGCGCTGGCGCACACCCATCGCATCGAGCCGCACGGCGAGCACCTGAAGATGTGGCTCCCCGACGCGCGCGCGCTCCCCGGCGTGCCCGAGCCGCCGGGGCTCGAGCCGCTCGGCCCCGCGCACGCGGCCGAGCTCGCCGCGTTCTACGCCGGGCGCGCCTATCTCGACCACGAGCGCGAAGGCCGCTTCTTCGCGCCGTACATGCTCGACTTCTTCCCCTGGGTCGGGCTGCGCGAGCGCGGGCAGCTCGTCTGCGTGGCCGGCCTGCACGTGTTCTCCGAGCGCGTCGGCGTGGCGGCCATCGGGAACGTCGCGACCGTGCCCGAGCGGCGCGGGCGCGGCCTCGCCGGGGCGCTGTGCGCGCGGCTTGCGCGCGAGCTGCTCAGCCGCGTGCCGCTGGTCGGCCTGAACGTCGCGGCCGACAACGAGCCGGGGCTCCGCTGCTACCGGCGGCTCGGCTTTCGCGAGGCGCTGCGCTACGAGGAGGCGGTCGTGATCCGGAAGGCTGCCCCGGGGTCGCTCTGATAGACTCCCTCGATGCGCACCCTCGCGAGGTCTCTCTCGGTGGTCAGCTTCGCCCTCGGCCTCTGCAGTGGAGCCCATGCGCGCACGATCGAGGTGGGCTCGGGCGAATCCATCCAGGCCGCGCTCGACCGTGCCGAGCCCGGTGACACGGTCTCGGTCGCCGCAGGCACCTACGGCGGCGCGGGCGGCGACGCGCTCCTGCACGTGCGCACCAGCGGCGTGCGGCTCTCCGCCGCGCGTTCGGCGCTGATCGACGCGCACGGCTACCGCTACGGCATCCTCGTCGGCGACGACGGCACTCCCAGCGCAGACGGCTGCGTGCCGATCGCCGTGCGCGACTTCAGCCTGTCGGGCTTCACCGTGAAGAGCGCCTCGCACGCGGGCATCGCGCTCGCGGGCGTCGACGGCTTCTCGGTGCGCGGCACAGCGCTGCTCGAAAACGGAGAGGAAGGCGTGCGCTCGCTCTGCTCGGCGCACGGGCTGGTGAGCGGCGTGTTCGCCGCGGGTGAGCGCGGCGCCGCGCTGCGAGTCAGTGACTCCGACCACGTGGTGGTCGAGGACAGCGCCGTGACCGAGAGCGGCGTGGGGACGCTGGTCGAGAACTCGAGCTTCACCGTGGTGCGCCACAATCAGCTGTTCAACAACGCCGCCGGCGCGGTGGTGCTGGTGCGCCCGAACCTGCCGCTGCCCGCGACCGACCACGTGCGCATCGCCGAGAACGCGATCATCCAGAACGACCTCGAGAACCCGGTGCCGAGCGGCGGCGACACGCTCGGGGCGGTGCCGAGCGGCGCGGGCATCCTCAACGCGGGCGGCGACCACGTGACGATCGAGCGCAACGTGGTGCTGGGCAACGACTCGTTCGGCGTGGCCACGGTGGCGAGCCCGTTCGGCCCCGCCGACCGCCGCGTCGATCCGTTCGTCGACGACGAGCGCGTCGCGCACAACGTGATCCTGTTGAACGGCCAGCGGCCCGACCCCGACCGCCCGGGCCCGCCCGGCGCCGACGTCGTGTTCGTGCCGCACGTGGTCGACTTCACCACCGGCGAGCTGGTGCAAGAGGATCCCGACCCGAGCTCCAACTGCTTCGGCGACAACCGCTTCTTCACCGAGTACCCCAGCGGAGTCACGGCGGGGCTCGCCTGTCCTTGAGCACCGCGTGAGCACCGTCGGCATCCTGGCGAACCCGCTTTCGGGCCGCGACGTGCGCCGCATCGCCGCGCGCGCCGACACGTCCACGCCGCAGAGCAAGCGCAACCAGGTGGCGCGCATCGCCATCGGCGCCGTCGCCGCAGGTGCGAAGCGCGTGCTGGTGATGCGCGAGCCGTTCCGCGTCTCGACCTCCGCGACCGAGAACCTGGTGCTCGACGCCGCGCTCGAGGTGCTCGACGTCGGCGCGCAGCTCGACGCCGGCGATACCGCGCGCGCGGCCGAGGCCATGCGCAAGGCGGGCTGCGCGGCGATCGTGGTGCTGGGCGGCGACGGCACCAACCGCGCGGTGGCGCGCATCTGGCCCGACGCGCCGCTCGTCCCGCTCTCGACGGGCACGAACAACGTGTTCCCGCGCCTGGTCGAGCCCACCGTCGCGGGCGCCGCGGCCGGGCTCGTCGCCTCGGGCGCGGTGCGGCTCGACGAGGTGGCGACGCGCGCCAAGTGCGTCCGCATCGAGATCGACGGCGAGCGCCCCGACTTCGCGCTGGTCGACGCGGCGCTGCTGGTGAACGACCACGTCGGCAACCTCATGCCGTTCGAGCCCGCGAAGCTGCGCGCGCTCCTGCTCTCGCGCGCCGAGCCCGCGGCGCTGGGCATGTCGCCGATCGGCGGGCTGCTCGAGCCCGTCGGCGCCGCCGAGGACGCGGGCCTGCTGGTGCGCATCGCCGCGCCCGGCGAGCCCGGGCGCGTCCTGCTCGCGCCCGTCTCCGCCGGCCTCTACCGCCCCGTCAACGTGGTCTCGCACGCGCGCGTCGCGCTGGGAGAGCCCGTCGTGCTGCACGGCCCCGGCGTGCTGGCGTTCGACGGCGACCGCGAGCGCAAGCTCGCCACCGGCCAGCGCGCCACGCTGCGCGTCCTGCGCGACGGCCCGCACGTGATCGAGGTCGACCGCGCGCTCCGGCTCGCCGCCGAGCGCGGCGCATTCGTCGACCGCGGCCGCTGGCGCGACGCCTACGACGAGCGCGAGTAAGGGCTAGTTACAGCTTCCCGCCGTTCCCGCAGCGCACGTCAGCGGGCAGGTCGGGCACCTCGGGCCCGGAACCTTCCCGTTCAGCGCGCGAAAGACGCCCAGGTCTCCCGAGTTGATCACCGCGCCGGTCTCGTCGAGGTCGAAGATCGCGCAAGGCCGCGCGCCCGTGGTCCCGCACGTGTCCGCGCTGCGGAGCTTTCCGAGGGATGCGCGGAGCTGGCCCAGGTCCTGGGCGCCGACCACTGCGCCCACCGTGCCCGGGAACTTGGCATCGCACTTGTTCCCGTAGCCGTCGTGGTCGTCGTCGCGCTGGCCTCCGGTGAGCGTCGCCCACGGGTTGCTGCCGAAGTAGGTGAGCGCGTCCGGAGTCACTCGCGGGTTCGCCACGTTCACGCAGTTGTCGCAGGCGTCGCCGACTCCGTCACCGTCGGTGTCGGCTTGATCGGCGTTCGCAACCGAAGGACAGTTGTCGAACGCATCCACGATGCCATCGCCGTCGCCATCGACGCCCGAAGGATCGTAGAGCTCCGAAAGGGCGATCGCGGCGTTGATCGAGGTGCTGAATCCCCCAGCGAGCAGCACGATCCCGTTGTTCAGCAGCGTGGCGGTGTGACCGTACCGAGCCGTCGACAGCGCCCCCCCGCCCGACCAGCCATCCACTGCTGTGCTGAAGAGCTCGGCGCTCGCGAGAGAGGAGCCGGACGCGGTGTTGAGTCCGCCTGCAGCGAGCAGCCTGCCATCCTGCAGCACGGTCGTGGTGTGGTAGTAACGGGAGGCCGAGAGCGCTCCCGACGGCGACCACGCGTTCGCCGCAGGGTCGTACAGCTCGGAGCTCGCGATCGACGACGAGCCGATTCCGCCGGTCACCAGCACGTCTCCAGAGACGAGCGTGGCGGTGTGGAGGTACCGCGCGGCCGCCAACGTCCCCGCGGCCGACCAGGTATTGGACGCAGGATCGTAGAGCTCGGCGCTCGCGAGAGCGGAGTTCGACGCGTTGACCCCCCCTGTCACCAGTACCTTGCCGCTCGAGAGCAGCGTAGCGGTGTGATAGGCCCGGTCGGACGCGAGCGAAGCCGCGGGGGACCAGCTGTTCGTCGTCGGGTCGTACAGCTCGGCGCTGGAAAGGGTGGTGCCCGGAGGAATCAAGTATCCGCCCGTCACCAGCACCTTGCCACTGGGCAAGAGCGTGGCCGTGTGCGCGTATCGCGCGTTCGCCATGGTCCCGGCAGCCGACCAGGTGTTCAGAGCCATGTCGTAGATTTCGGCGCTCGCGAGAGAGGAGGCCGACGAGGTGCCGTATCCGCCCGTCACCAGAATCATGCCACTCTGCAGCGATGTCGCCGTGTGGTAGTAGCGGGCGAACGACAGTGTGGCCGCCGCAGACCATCCGTTCGCATTCGGGTCGTAGAGCTCCGTGCTCGCGAGACCGGAGGCAGACGAGGTGCTGCGACCCCCGGCGACCAGCACCTTCCCATTGAACGTCAACGTGGCCGTGTGGAGATACCGCGCAGTCGACATCGAGACGCCGTTCGGGTCGTAGATCTCGATGCTCGCGAGCGAGCCGGCGTACGCACCGCCTCCGATTCCGCCGGTGAAGACCACCTTGCCCGTGGGCAAGAGCGTCGCCGTGTGATGGTATCGAGCGACCAGGAGCGAGCCCGCGGACGACCAGGAGTTCGCCGTCGGGTCGTACAGCTCTGCACTTCCGACCACGACGCCGCCGGCGCCCGAGCCGCCGGTGACCAGCACCTCCCCGCTCGGCATGATCGTGGCCGTGTGACTCCCGCGCGCGGTCGCGAGCGACGCTGCCGGCGACCACGAGTCGAGCGTCGGGGAGTAGACCTCCGCGCTCGCGAGCGCACCGCCGTTGGCCCCGCCAGCGACGAGCACGTTACCGTTCTGGAGAAGCGTCGCGGTGTGGCTGATGCGTCCGGTCGAAAGCGATGCCGCCGGCGACCAGGTGTTCGACGCCGGGTCGTACAGCTCGGCGCTCGCGACCGGCGAGGCGGACGTCGTGCTGAAGCCGCCCGTCACCAGCACCTTGCCGTTCGGCAGCCGCGTGGCCGTGTGAAGATACCGCGCGACCGACAACGTCCCCGCGCTCGACCAGGTGTTCGCCACCGGGTCGTAGAGCTCGGCACTGGCGAGAGATGAGTTCGACGCGCTGAGTCCGCCTGCGACCAGGACCTTCCCGTTCGTCAGCACCGTCGCGGTGTGGTACTCCCGGCCGTCCGAGAGCGGTGCCACCGCCGACCACGTGTTCGACCCCGGGTCGTAGAGCTCGACGGTGATGAGAGTGCCGAGCGGGGAGTTGCTCAATCCGCCCGTCACCAGCACCTGCCCGGAGTTCAGCACCGCGTCCGCGTGGGCGTACCGGGCGTTCGCCATCGTTCCGCCAGACGACGTCGTGTTCGTCGCCGGGTCGTAGAGCTCCGCACTCGCGAGAGCGGCGCTGGCCGAGGTGCTGTATCCGCCCGCGACCAGCAACTTTCCGCTCGGCAGGAGCGACGCCGTGTGGGAATAGCGGGCCCCCGAGAGAGGTGCACCGACGAGATATGCCTGCGCGCGCGCCATCCCCGCGCACGCGACTCCCGCTACGACGACGCACACCCATGCCAGTCGACGACCCACGCGCCACCTCCAGGCGCGCGAGCCTACGCTGGTGCAACGAGGAAGAGAATTGTTTTAACGTCGCTCGAGGATCTTCTCGAGCTCCTTCCCCTGCCGCTCGAGCGTGGTGAGCCAGTGCTCGTGCTTCGCGGGGTCGATCGCGGTCACGTTCAGCGCGCGCACCAGCGTGCGAAAGAGGTGGCCGTTCGCATCGTGGTCGAAGTCGAGCACGTTCACGCAGCCCGAGTCCTGCTCCATGTGCGGCGCGCTGCCCAGGCTCGCGCCGAGCGCCCAGCCCAGGATGATCCGGTTCACGCCGCCGTGCGCGACCAGCAGCATCTGCGACCACTCCTGCTGCGCGACGAGCAGCTCCACCGCGCCCATCACTCTCCGGTGTAGCTCGAGGAAGCTCTCGCCGCCGAGGAAGCGCCCGCCCGGGTGCGCAGCCTCGCCGATCGAGTAGGCCACGTCGCGCGCCACGATCGGCTGGCCCTCGCCGCGCCGCCCGCCGCGCACCTCTTCGAGCTCGGGAATGCGCTCGAGCGTCATGCGCTTGTCGCGCAGCACGAGCTCGGCCGTCTCGACGGTGCGCGGCAGCCCCGAGCACACCGCGCGGTCGAACTTCGCCGGCGCGAGCAGCTCGCCCATGGCAGCTGCCTCACGCCGGCCGCGCGCGGAGAGCGGGGCCATGCGCGGATCGCCGGTCATGCGCCCTTCGGAGTCGATGTAGGCCGCGTCGCCGTGGCGCATCAGGTAGATGCGCCGGCGCCGGCCCGGCTCGAAGGGAAGCTCCACGCTAGAGAGCATACCAAGAAGCCGATCGCGCCCGCGTGCGCGCCGTGTTACGACTTCGCGAAGTGAGCTCCCTGCGCCAGCGCCTGCGCGCCGTCGTGATCGCGCTCGTCCTCGCGCTCGCCGCGTTCGGCGCGGTGACGTGGTGGGCGCTCGAATCGAGCGGCGTCGCGGTGCTGCGCACCGAGCGGCTCGACCAGGACGCGCGCGAGACCCACGTGTGGTGGGTCGAATCCGACGGCGCGCTCTGGCTCGAAGCCGCCACCCCCGAGCGCGGCTTCCTGTCCGAGATCCGCCGCTTCCCCGTGGCCATCCTCGTGCGCGCCGGCCAGGAACAGCCCTTCCACACCGACATCGTCGACACGCCGGACGCCCATGCCCGGGTGCGCGCCGCCATGCGCGCCAAGTACGGCTGGCGCGACGCCTGGGTCGGGCTGTTGCAGGACACCTCGCGCTCCGTCGCCGTGCGGCTCACGCCTCCTATACCAGCGGTCAAAATCCCGCCGCCCGCCGCCGAAACACCCGAGAGCGGACCCTCGAAGAAGCCCTGACGAACGAAGGCGGAGGCGGGCATGGCGGGAACGTTCCTCTTCAACATTCCGAAGACCGGCGACGTGGTGCACTACCCGGAGTCGCGCGCGCTGGTGTCGCACTGGGACTCGCTGTGCACGCCGCAGTGCTGCGAGCTGATCGAGCGCGGCATCAAGGAATGCGGGCGGCTCGGCGCGAAGACGTGGATCGTCGACCTGACCCGCAACCCCGGCGTGCCCTCGCAGGCCGACTACGAGTGGATGGGCTCGACGGGCGTGAAGCTCTGCAAGAAGAACGGCGTCGTCGCCGTGATCAACGTGCACGGCCAGAGCCGTATCTCCAACATGGGCTCGAAGCGCTGGAGCAAGAACGCCACCGCCGGCGGCATGTCGAGCTTCGACACCAACTCGCTCGCCGACGCGCTGCAGCTCGCCGCCGACATCGCGGCCGGCCGCGTCGCGGCGTAGGGCCGCGCGTGGCGCAAAGCGTTCCGCTCTTCTCGATCCCCAAGGTGGTCGAGGTGGTGTACCACCCCGGGTCGCGCGCCGTGGTCGCGCACTGGGAGTCGCTGTGCACGCCCGAAGCGCGCAAGGCGATCGAGCGCGCCTCCGACGAGTGCAAGCGCGTCGGCGCCAAGACCTGGATCGCCGACCTGACGCAGAACCCCGGCGTGCCCTCGCAGGAAGACCTGGTCTGGATGGGCACCACCGCCGTCGCGCTCGCGCGCAAGTGCGGCCTCGTCGCCGTGATCAACGTGCACGGCGAGAGCGCGCTCGCCACGCTCGGCTCGAAGCGCTGGACCCGAGGCGCGAGCGCAGGCGGCATGTCGACCTACGACTGCAAGTCACTCGCCGACGCGCTGCAGCTCGCCGCCGACGTCGCGGCCGGTCGCGCCGCCTAGCCGAAGGAGCCGCGCATGAAGAGCACCGTCCTCTTCACCGTTGCGAAGGTCATCACCGTGCGGCACTACCCCGACGCGCACGCCGTGGTGGCCAGCTGGGAGGCGCTCAGCTCCCCGCAGTTCCGCGAGATCTGCACGCGCGGTCTCGGCGAGTGCGGGCGGCTCGGCGCGCGCTCGTGGGTCGTCGACCTGACCGGCAAGGACCCCGGCGTGCCCACCCAGTCCGACCTGGCCTGGATCGCGAGCGACTGCATCGAGATCGCCAAAGACAACGGCGTGGTCGCCGTGATCAACGTCCACGGCAAGAGCCGCGTCGCCAGCATGGGCGCCAAGCGCTGGGCCAAGCTCGTCGACGAGGGCGGGCTCGGGTCGTACGACTGCAGCTCGGTCGCGGACGCGCTCACGCTCGCGGCGGAGATTGCGGCCGAGAAGGCCGAGTAGGCGCATTCCCAGAAGTCCTCCCGCCGCCTGCTCTGGGCGGTCATTAGGCTTGACTGATAATCAGTCTCAGCTAATATGACGCTGCCCCGATCCAGAGAGAAGGCCGTGACGCAGGTCGAATATACGGACGCGTTCGGGGTCTGGTGGCAGGGGCTCACCGAAGCGGAGCAAGAGAGCGTCGGTCACTACGTTGGATTGCTGGAAGCGATCGGACCAACACTTGGGCATCCCCACACCTCTGGGGTTCGAGGCTCGCGCCACTCTCATATGCGAGAGCTCCGCACGCAGCACCGAGGTAGACCATACCGGGTTTTCTATGCGTTTGATCCGCGTCGGGTGGCGATTCTGCTGATCGCGGGAACAAGGCTGGAGACGATCGCTTCTACGAGAAGATGATTCCAATTGCGGACTGGCTCTATGACGAGCATCTCGAACAGCTGGAGAGCGAGAGCCAAAGCTAAGCACCGCAAGGAGGATGTCGTGGCAAAACCCTTCAAAGAGCTCCGCGATCGCATGAGCCCCGAAGCTCGCGCGCGCGTGGATCGCCGCGTCCGCGAGACGCTGCTCGAGATGAACCTCCAAGAGCTCCGGCAGCACGTCTCTGGGGCCACGCAGAGCGAGCTCGCGGAGCTGTTGAAGGTCACCCAGGGAGCCATCTCTCAGCTCGAGAATCGTCACGATGCCCTGCTGAGCAACCTCGCGGACTACATTCATGCGCTCGGCGGAAGACTGGAGCTGATCGCGCGCTTCCCGGAAGCCGACGTTCGGATTACGCAGTTCGGATTAGGCGAGAAAAGTACTGCCTCGAAGCGTTGACTCCTCCAGAACGTTCGCGCCGCTTGAGCGGCGAGGGGCCCGTCAATCCTGGGTGGTCTCAAACGAGCGGGGACTGCGGTGGCCAAAATTGGCCAAGGCCAGCAGCCCTCATTTGAGATGACTCATCGAAAATTCTTGACACCGGCAAGCCCGGTCCGTTGTGATACAGCCCAAGTGTTGGTCCCGGGAGTGGATGGGGTCGTGTCGCGTCGAGAAGCTCTGCTCGTCGAAGTCAGTACCGAGTACGCTGCAGCACTGTCTGGTTGGTGTGCTCGCAGCGATTTGCAAGTCGTCGAATCGAGATTGGACTCAGTCGCGGCGCTTGACCGCCGCGCGTTGGCCGTGGTCGTCGCCGAGGTTTCGGGAAGCCGAGAGGCGTCGCTCGAATGGTTGCGAGCGCTCGCCAAGGGTCTTCGCGGAGTCCCGATCGTGGTGCTAGGCCGTGGGCTGACGGCTGAGATAGGGTTCAGCCTCGCTCGGCTGGGTGTGGCCGAAGTCATCGCTCTTCCCGCAACTCCGACCGCAATCGTTGCCCGAGTCGCACCGCACGTTCTCGACCCTGGCTCGTCACCCGAGCTAGCCGAGCTCGTCGGCCAGAGCGACGCGACTCGTGCTCTGCGCGACGCGACCCGGGGTGCGGGAAGGGTCGACTCAAAGGTGCTCCTGCAGGGTGAGACAGGCACGGGCAAGGGTCTAGTAGCCCGGCTGATCCACGAGCAGTCTCGGCGTCGACGCGACCCATTCGTCCATGTCGATTGCGCGGCGCTCTCGCCAACCCTGATCGAGAGTGAGCTCTTCGGGCACGAGAAGAACGCCTTCACCGGTGCCGCGACGATGCGCCGGGGCCGCTTCGAGATCGCCGGAACCGGGACGATCTTTCTCGATGAGATCGGAGACTTGGACGCACCGCTGCAATCGAAGCTTCTGCGTGTGCTCGAGGACCGGTTGTTCGAGCGGGTGGGTGGCAGCCAATCCATTCCGATGACCGCGCGGGTGATTGCCGCGACCTGCCACGACCTCGCTGACCTGGTTCGTGAAGGTCGGTTCCGCCCCGACCTCTACTTCCGGCTGAACGTCATCACGATCGAGGTGCCGCCGCTGCGCGCACGGCTCGACGACCTCCCTGTGCTGGTTGCTGCGGGTATCCGACGCTTCGCGGAGAGCTTCGGCATCGCGCCGCCCGAGGTCCACGACTCGTTCTACGGACGCCTCGTCGAGCACGGTTGGCCGGGCAATATCCGCGAGCTGCTCAATCTGATCGAGCGCTTGCTCGCGCGCGGCCCTACGCGCCAGCTCACGGCCGAAGATCTCAAAGACCTCCTGTTCAACGACCAACCGCCACCCTCACGCGGTCCGAGAGAGCCGCTTCGCACGGCTGCAACGCCCTTGGACCTCACCGCAGCAGAGCAAGCAGATGCCGCTCGCATCGCCGAGGCGCTCGAGCTTACCGGAGGGAACGTATCGCGCGTCTCACGTCGCCTCGAGATGGCCCGCGGTACCCTGCGCCACCGGATCCGGAAGTACCGGCTAGAGCATTTGATCCTGAGGGACTAGGGGACTCATTTTGCGGACGTTAACAACATGTGGATTGGTCCGGACAGCCCTTCGTTGGTCCGCAGACATTGCGCGGTCTCACCGGCCATGGCTGCAGGCTGCCCTCGGAGCCGTTCTCGTTTTCCATAGCTGTTGGGACTAGCGACTCTATTGGACAGTCCAAGGAGCCAGGCGTAGAGCGCGATGGCTGCATCCGCGGATCAGAGCGAACGATGCAGTTTCACGAGAACGCCTGGCTCGGCTACCATCGAAGAATGGATTCGGGCTCAAAGTTCTCGACCTTGGGCCACCGCCTCGGTCTCGCGCTGTTTTGCCTAGCGGCGTTTGAGGCGTGCATATGGTTCGGCTGACTACTCCGGAGCGAAGGCGTCAGCTGGTATAGCTCGGTAGGCCATGCGTGCCGGAAGAGTTGCTCCGAGTAGACCTAGAACCATGGTGCCTGTTGCCAGAAGAGGGAGTTCCCTTGAGGACCAGCGCTGCTCCAGTACCCAGCCATATGCTTCCCTGAGTACGTCCGTAGCGGGGGATGCACAAAGGAGTCCCAAGCTCAGCCCAAGGACGCTCGCTATGAGGCAAACCAGTGCTGCGTCAGCGACTACCAAACATAGGAGCGTACGGGGCTCCGCTCCAGCTGCGCGGAGGAGAGCAAGATCTCTCCTCCTCTCTGCGACTGCACCGAGCATTAGGATGGATACGGCAACGCCTCCGAGCGCTTCCATGAACGACGCGATCGTCACGAGGACGTCGTTGAACAGCGCTGCGGTCTGGCGATTCGCCTTCGCAATCTGCGTCGCATCGGCGAAGTAGAGGTCTTGAGAATCGCCCACGCGCCGTCGGATCTCATCTACGACTTGTTCCCGCGAGCCTTCAGTCCAGACTAGGGCTGACCAAGCACCAGCTCGTTTCCAGTGTGCGTCGAAGGTACCTAGGTCGAGCATGATCGATCCGACTGGCCCTGAGTAGTCTTCAACAAGTCCAACAATGTTGAAGGTCTTCGTCCCCGTGGGCGTGTCGAGTTCAAAACTATCGCCTACGCCTAAACCAAAGCTTCGAGAAAAGGTGGTCGAGACGGCAACGCCACCTGCTGAGATCGACCGAGCCACCTCGGACGAATCGCGCCCGATGCTCACGATGTGACCATACTGAGCGACGACATCCATATTGTGGGCATCGAGTTGCACCTCCTTTCCCCTGAAGAGAACAGTTGCTTCGTTTCGATACACTTCATCTACGGCCCGGACTCCCTTGGCGCTTCGGATCGCCTCGATAGTTGCTGGTGAGAGTAGGTCAACTCCCGATAGATCCAGCAAAGTACCGGCCATCACCACGGTCGCATTTGGGTAGCGAGCTAGAGTCCACCTTTCTGCACTAGTCATCATGGTGCTGGTGACCAAGAAGACTGACACGAGCACGGCTACCAACGACGCAATGGCCGTAACTGCGACAGAGAAATTCAGAGGTCGAGCCAGAAGAGCACGCGCTGCGAGGTGACCAAGTGCAGGCGAACAGCCCCTAACAGGTGCTAGGAGACGATGGGAAGCGCTCAGAATCGTCGGCGCAAAGGAAAAGATTGCACCAAGTCCGGCGATGAAGACGACCGCCACCCGCACTATCGCTCCGCCTGGAGTCCAGGTGGGTCGCGCAAGTAGAGCGAGAATGAACAAGGTGGCGAGAGCGGTGCCCGACATCCTCCAGCGCCGATCCGAAGCCGCTCGGGTTCCCCCCTCTGTCGAGTCATACGTGAAGCGGCGCCCCGAGCGGAGGATTGGCAGAGCACTTCCGAGAAGCGGGGCCACTACTCCAACTAGCAGCGCTACACCGAGCGTAGAGGCTTCGATTGACAGAGTGGTGAAGCGTTCTTCCTTCGCGGACGCCGCTAGTCTCGAGAGCGCCGATAGCATTCTCGGCGATAGAACAATTCCACCAGCGAG
>Ga0306926_10006493_pt1 | contig 12556 bp, 7 predicted proteins | sample flu12Cox44000178_FD_203759 | JGI IMG/M metagenome (GOLD analysis project Ga0306926, IMG submission 203759) | Lab enrichment of tropical soil microbial communities from Luquillo Experimental Forest, Puerto Rico - flux8day.12C.oxic.44.000.178 (v2)... | ecosystem: Environmental > Terrestrial > Soil... | reverse complement strand
GATGTCGAGCAGGGCCGGTGGAATCGCAGTCAGCAGTTCTGCCTGCTCGATCATCCGATCCTCGACCTGCACGGCGCGCAGCTCGGCATCATCGGTGAGGGGGTGCTGGGCAGGGCGATGGCAGCCATCGGCGCTGCCTTCGGCATGCGCGCAATGTTCCGCGATCATCCGCAGCGCGTCGGCGAGGATCTCGAGTACCAGCCGCTGCCGCGCCTGCTGGCCGAGTCCGACGTGGTAAGCCTGCATTGCCCGCTGCTGCCGAGCACGCACAACCTGATCGGTGAAGCGGAGCTGCGCACCATGAAGCGCAGCGCGATTTTGATCAACACGGCGCGCGGTGGGCTGGTTGATGAGCGCGCGCTGGTGCGGGCGTTGCAAGAAGGCACGATCGCCGGTGCCGGCTTCGATGTGCTGACGGTCGAGCCGCCGCGCGAAGGCAATCCACTGCTCGATCTGCGGCTGCCGAACCTGATCGTGACGCCGCACATCGCCTGGGCGTCGCGCGGCGCCATGCAGTTCCTCGCCGACCAGCTCATCGACAACATCGACGCCTGGGCAGCGGGGACCCCGCAGAATCTGGTCACCTGAAGCGAGCGACACATGGAGGCAGTGCCGGCCGGCCCGCAGCTCATCCAGCGCAGCGGCGCCGCTTACGCCCCGCGGGTCATCGCGGCGGACTCCGAGCGCACGCGCATTCAACTCACTGCCGGCTGGATCCTGGAGACTTTCGATGAGGTCTACGCGCAGTTCCTGCGGCTCACCTGGGCGGCGAAGGCGGCGTTCGAGTGCCGTGATCACCCGGCGGCGATTGCCAATGCACGGCGCCGCCTCGGGTTGTACAACGACACGGTCTACCCCCTCGCCGAGGAGTTGCAGCGCGCCTTTCCACAGCTGAAGGAGCACGGGCCTCCGCTCTGGCGCGAGATCGAAGTGGCCTATCGCGACGCGCTCGACGGCCGCTACGAGGCGGACCTGGCGCTCGCCTACCTGCACTCGGCGCAGCGGCGCGTGCACCACGGCGAGTGGCAGCCGGTGGAGTATGGCTTCCGCGGATCACAGCGCGTGGTGCCGCCCGCGAATGCGATCTCCGAGTACTTCACCTGCGGCTGGCCTGTGGACCCGCTCACGATCCAGCGGGTGCTGCAGGTCGCCGACCTCGCCATCCCGTTCGCCGATCCCGCACGCGACGCTGCATTGATCGCGCGGCGGGTGAACGAGGTGCTCGCGGAACGCGCCGGTGCGGGACTGCGCGGCATCGAGATGCTGCGCGCCGGTTTTTTCCGCAATCGCGGCGCCTACCTGGTCGGCCGCCTGGTGCTGAAGGGCGCGGAGCACAAGCCGTGCGTCATCGCACTCGTGAACGACAGCGAGGGCCTGCGCGCCGAGGCACTGCTGCACGCGGTGCCGCACGTGCATAACCTCTGCAGCTCCACCGAGGCGCCCTTCCAGGTCACCAACCGCCACTACCACGAGCTCGCCGCCTTTCTCCACAGCATCATGCCGCGCCGGCCGCTCGGGCTGCACTATTCGACCATCGGCTATTACCACTTCAGCAAGGTGGCGGTGATGAACGAAGTCCGCCGCCGCCTGGTACACGATCGCGAGCGGCTGTCGGTGGCGCCCGGGAGTCCGGGCACGGTAACCGTCGCCTTCACCTCGCCGCAGCTCGATTACGTCCTCAAGGTGATCCGCGACCAGCCGACCAGCGGCTACAAGTGGGAGCGTTTCGAAGGAGTGGATGCCGTGCTTGCCAAGTACCAGCGCGTGCACGAGATCAATCGCACCGGCAGCATGCTCGACAACATCGTCTACTACAATCTGCGGCTCGAGCACGCCTGGTTCGCGGGCGAGCTGGCGAAGGAGCTGCTGCAGGCGGCCGGCAACAGCGTGCAGCGCCAGGGGCGGGCGCTGGTCTTCAGGTACCTGATCGCGCAGCGCAAGCTCACGCCGCTGAACGTGTTTCTCGAAACCGCGACCGAGCAGCGCGCCGCGCGCGCGATGGTCAACCTCGGATTCTGCATCCGCAACAACGCGGCCGCGAATGTCTTCAACAAGGACTTCGACGCCCGCAATTACGGTGTCAGCCGCTACCTCAAGATCTATCTCTACGACTACGACGCCGTGGAGGCGCTGACCGAGGTGAAGGTACGCACCAACCGCGACCGCTGCGAAGGTGAGGAGGAGATCCCTGGCTGGTTCTTCGAGCCCGGTGTGGTGTTCCTGCCCGAAGAGATCGAGGCCGGCCTGCGGGTGCGCAACCGGACGCTGCGCCGGGCATTCCGCTCCGCGCACGCCGATCTCATGACGGTCGAATACTGGGAGGGATTGCAGCAGGCGCTGCGCGCGGGGGAAGTGCCCGGCATCCACGCCTTCCCCGAGTCGTGCCACCTGGAAGACTGGGGAGCGCAGACCATCGCGACTGAGTGACTGGCAGAGCGCAGCGTCCCGGGCGCCCGGATCCGGAAGATGAGGGGCCGGCGTCCCTCGACGCCAGCCCCCGGGAAGGCATCTCAGTCCTCGTCGTGCTCGAAGTCGAACATATCGAACAGATCGCCCACGGCCGGTGTGTTTTTCGGTATGTACGGCTGCGACTCGCTCATCTTCGGGTTAGGCAGGTTGTCACGGCTGCGGTCGGTGAGTGGCTTCAGCTTCCAGTTGCGCTCGATGAACTTCACCACCGAAGCATGATCGTTGTAGCTGTGCACGACCCTGCCGCCCTTGGACCAGTGCGAGACGACCAGCATCGGAATGCGCGGCCCATCGCCAAAGAAGTCGAGCGGTAGGAAAGCGCCCGAATCCCAGAGGCCCCCGCCCTCGTCGAAGGTGACCAACAGCACCGTGTCCTTGTTCTTGTCCACTTTCAGCCGGTCAACGATGTTCTCGATCATCGCCTCGAAAAGGTCCAGCTTCGAGCTTGCCGGGTGCCCGTCCACCAGGCTATCGGGCTTGACGTACGCCACCGCAGGCAGCTTGCCCTTGTCGAGCGCATCGAAGAAGTCGATCGCGTCCTTGATGTGCGCCTGGCGTTGCTGTGCAACTCCCATGATTGAGCTGGCGTAGCTGAACGCGTTGCAGATATCGCAGTAGTTCGCGGCGATCAGCTGATCGACCGGATTGGTAGAGCCGTTCGCCACTCGCACCGCGGCGTCATAGCCACCGCCGTAGTACGCCCAGGAGATGCCTTTCTCGTTGAGCGCATCGCCGATGGTGCGCATGCCCGACGGCGGCACCTTGCTGCCCGTCAGGATGTTAGCGGCGTCCACGTCGCCGTTCGGCAGGAAGCCAGGGCTGAGGTTGTTGATCATGTAGAAATGACCAGGATCGCAATTCGGCGACGGATGCCACGGCAGGCTGGCGAGATATGACACGATCGGTGCGATGCCCGGCTGGGTGAGGTCCGAGCAGTTGGTCCACTGCTTGTCGCGCGTGAAGGCTGCGTTCGTAGGCGACTTGGGATCCGGATCCGCCACACTCGCAGTGGGCGGCTGGCTCACACCCTGGAATGTCTGCCAGAAGATATCGTCCGCCGTCTGGATCATCTGATGTTGTACCGCCGTACCGCCCATGATCGGCTGGTGATAGTTGTCGTTGAGGGTGTACTTGTCCGCGAGGCGCTTGAAGACTGGCGCGTCGCCCTTCTGCATATTCAGGAACGACATCGAGTTGCTGCCCGAGCCATCGTTGCGTGCGACCCCCACGAACGGATACAGATCATTGAGGCAGCCAGAGGGATTGTTCGGGGTCGCGTTCATCACGTCGCAGTCCGACTGCTGCCACATGTGGAACAGGCGGTGCACCATGTCGCCGACATAGCTGTCGTACGGCCGCGTAGCACTGCTGCTCGGGAAAACGCCGTTCAGCAGCGTGGTCGCATTGGGGACACGCGTATCGGTGGTGAACATCGGCAGTCCACTCGCGCCGGTGCGCAGCAGCCCCAGATCGCTCTGCTCGAGCGACGGCTCGAGGGTGGGCAGGAGCGAGTCCGGGACGAGTGTGGGATCGAAGGGCGCCTGTCCCTGGTCGAGGCCGCCCGGAGCCGGGGGAATGTACGCGGTGTTCGGTGCCGGGAAGCTGGGCGTGCCGGGCGCCTGCTGATACGCCGTCTTGCCCGCGGTCGACAACGCGTCAATAAAGTAAGTCTGTGGGTACGGTTGGTCGATCTGGTACTGCAGCGACTTGGCGAAGTTCGGCCCGGGAGCCCCGGAAGCCGTCACGATGCCGCGCGACAGCAGATTATCGACCGACTGTTTGTGTCCCGGCCGGTAGGTGGCGTAGATACTGTCGAAGGTCCAGTTCTCGCCGATCAGCACGATCACGTGCTTGATCGGTGTGGCGGTTTTGTCCCTGTCACCGTTTTCACCGCCCGCCGACGCCAACCCGCACGCCAGCAACATACCAACTCCGGTGCCGACGGCCATCGAGCTGCGCAATACTCGCTGCAACATGGTCACTCCTTTCGTTTCAGGACAATGGAGACTCGACTTCGCGGCACTGGAACCGCGTTCGCGAAGATCTCTCACCGCAACAGGCTCCCTTGCGACGCCCTCTCCGGGCCGCTTCGAATCCGTCGCTGATTTGCCGCTGCGTGCCAGGACTTCGCCGAAGCCTGTAACGCCCGCAAGGCTTGTAACGCCTGCACATGGCAGCCGCGTGGCGGCGAGGTGACACAAGAAGCGAAGTCTTGTGCGCGGCCTGTGGCGCGTTCCCAGGAGTTATGTCGGTACGGCTGAGGTCAGGTCTCGCGCGGCGACTGCTATCGCTGCGGCTGAGGTCAGGGCTCGCTGGGGCAGCTGCGAGCTCGCTCGGGGTCAGACGGGATGTGCTGCCTCGAAACGCGCGCGGATCGCGCGCAACTGTGCCTCGAGCTGCTGATCGAGAGCTTGCGGGTGGTGAGCCTGCAGCAGCTCGCGCAGGTCACGGTCGATGCGCGCGTACAGGTCGCTATCCGCCGCGCCGGCGCTGCCGAGCGGCATGTTGGGTCCAAAATAGCGGCTCTGCCACAGATGCTCGCGGCAGTGATCGACCGTATGTTGCTGCGCCAGATAGTTGCCACGCGGACCGACGGCGCGCGCCAGGTCCAGTGCCAGGCTGTCGTCATCGATCTGCACACCCTGCCACATGGTGCGCAGCAGTCCCGCGAGATCGTTGCACAGCAGGAGCGCGTGCAGCGAGTAGGTCAGGCCCTGATCGAGCGAACCGAGATAGTCGAGCGTGGCGGGACGACTGAAGAAGGTCTGCAGCATGCCCGCGGTGAGCTCGGCAACCGCGTCCTGGTTGAAACGGCTCGCGCCCGAGTAGCCGGCGGCGCCGGTGAAGGACGGTAGCCCGAGCCGCCGTCGCAGCTGGCACATCACCAGGTCGGCGAGTGAGGTCTGCGCGAAGTTACCGATACTGCCGGTCGCCGGCTCCATGAAGCAGACGTCCGAGCTGCCGATGCAGAAGGAGCCGCGGCGCACGAGCTGCGCGAGCACCATGGCGCCGAAGTCCGTTGCCAGGCTGTTGACGATGCTGCCGGCGGTGGTGATCGGCGTCGAAGCCCCGCCGATCGGCAGCGTGCCGATGCTCACCGGGATTCCGGCGCGCACCGCCTGGATGAGCTGATCGGTGTGCATCGCGTGATAGTTGAGCGGCAGCGGTGTGATGATCTGCAGGAAGTAAGGCTTGTCGAACAGCTCCTGCCGACCGCCGCGGATCGCGGCCGCCATCTCGATGACGACCCCGAGCGATGCCGCCTGCTCGCACAGGTACTCGAGCGGCTTCACCGTGTTGGCGGCCATGATCGAGAACTCCTCGATCTCGCCATGGATGTCCGAGCGCGTGACGTTCTTGCAGGAGATGCACACGGCATCGATGTTGGCGAGAGCATCCGCCACGCGGCTGACCGTGGCGAGATCCTCCGCGGTACTGTCACGCGGCTCGCCCCGCTCCAGGTCGTAGACCTTGATGCAGGTCATGCCGGGAATGAACCAGGTGTGGCGGCAATCGAGCTCGATCGAGCGGCTGCCGTTTCGGTCCCAGAGCCTGGCGCTCTTCGCTACCGTGGCGAGCGTTTCCCGCACCCGCTCGGGGTCGAAACGCACCACCCCATCTTCGCTCACGGCGCAGCCCGATGCGGCGCGCAGGATCGACAGCGCCTCGGAGCCTGGCTCGAAAGCCACCCCGGAATCGCGCATGAGGACCAACGCACCATCGATGAGCCGTTCTGCCTGCTCGGGGCTGATCGGCTCGTAGGGGGCGGTCGCACCCTGGTGCAGACCCACGTCTACCACCGCCTGCGTGCCGGGGGCTGCGGGTCGCGGCCGTCGGCCGCTGCGTAGTGGGCGTTGCATGCTGCGTCTCTTTCACACACGGTGCTGGCTGCAGGTTGCACAGCCGGTACCGTGACCGCAGCATACTCGCTTCAGTCGCCGCCACAGACCGATGCGGGATGGAAGTGAAAATGGCTGCCGAATCGCGCTACCAGGCACTGTTCGATCCGCTGAAGATCGGTCCGGTCACCGCGCCGAATCGCTTCTACCAGGTGCCGCACTGCAGCGGCATGGGTCACGCGCTGCCGCGCACCCTCGCGGCGATGCGCGGCATGAAAGCCGAGGGCGGCTGGGGTGTGGTCTGCACGGAGTACTGCTCCATTCACCCTACCTCGGACGATCAGCCCTATCCCTTCGCGGCGCTCTGGGATGACGGTGACGTCGCCAACCTCGCGGGCATGACACAGCAGGTGCACGCGCACGGCGCACTCGCCGGGGTCGAGCTCTGGCACGGCGGCAGCTATGTCCCCAATCTCGCGAGCCGCCTGCCGAGCATCGGTGTGCGCTCGATGCCGAGCCGCGAGGAGCCCGTGCAATCGCAACGCATGGATCGCAGCGATATCCGCGCCTTCCGTCAGTGGCACCTGGCGGCGGCGCGGCGTGCGCGCGCGGCCGGTTTCGACATCGTCTATGTCTACCCGACCCATGGCTACCTGATGTGGGAGTTCCTGTCACGCAGCCGCAACGATCGCAGCGACGAGTACGGCGGATCGCTGGAGAACCGCGCGCGCCTGTTGCGCGAGGTGCTCGAGGACACTCGGGCCGCAGTGGGCGACCGCTGTGCGATCGCAGTGCGCTTTTCCGCCGATGGCCACGGCGATGAGCACCTGAGCGCGGCCGAGGCGCACGATCTCATCGGCCTGCTCGATGACCTGCCCGACCTGTGGGACCTGGTAGTCGGTGATTACTACGGCGAGGAGATGGCGACCTCGCGCTTCGTGCATGAGGCCGCGCTCGAGGAGCGCATCGCGCGCGTGAAGCGCCTCACGCGCAAGCCCGTCGTCAGCGTCGGGCGCTTCACCTCCCCGGACACCATGGTGCGCCAGCTTCGCACCGGGGTGCTGGATCTGATCGGCGCCGCGCGGCCCTCGATTGCCGATCCTTTCCTGCCGAGCAAGATCCGTGAGGGGCGCCTGGAGGAAATTCGCGAGTGCATCGGCTGCAACGTGTGTTACGCCTCCAACTACCGCGGCGCGGCACTGCGCTGCACTCAGAATCCCACCATGGGTGAGGAGTGGCGGCGCGGCTGGCACCCGGAGCGCGTTCCCCCCGGCCAGGGCGGCTCGGTGCTCATCGTCGGTGCGGGCCCCGCGGGGCTCGAGGCCGCGCACATCCTCGGCAAGCGGGGTTACAGCGTGACACTGGCGGATGCCGCGGGCGAGCCCGGCGGTCGCGTGACGCTCGAGAGCCGGCTGCCGGGGCTCGCGGAATGGGCGCGCGTGCGCGACTACCGCCTTACGCAGTTACGCTCGATGCCGCAGGTGTCGATGTATCTCGGCAACCGTCTCTCGGCCGACGAGGTGCGTGAGTTCGGCGCCGACCACGTTCTGATCGCGACCGGGGCGCGCTGGCGGCGCGATGGGCTCGGCCGCTGGCATTCACTGGCGATCGAGGGGCTGCCTACGCGTGGCGTCCTCACGCCGGACGACATCATGCGTGGCGCGCGGCCCGAGGGCGAGGTCACGATCTTCGACGACGATCACTATTACATGGCGCCCGTGATCGCCGTGCAGCTCGCCAGAGCCGGCGCCAAAGTGAGTTACGTGACCACCACGGGTTCGGTGTCCGAATGGAGCCACTACACCGGGGAGCAGGAGCGCACGCAACAGCAGCTGCTGGAGCTCGGGGTCCAGATCCGGGTCAGTGCTGCGGTGGTGGGTTTCGATGGCGAATCGGTCGGCCTCGCGTGCGTCTACACGGGGCGCGAGTGGCGACAGCGCGCCTCAACGCTCGTGCTGGTGACTTCGCGCGAGCCGTCCGATGAGTTGTATCGCGAGCTCGTGGGCGAGGAGGGCGCCGTGCCCGACCTGAAAATCCAGCGGATCGGCGACTGCCTCGCCCCGGCACTCATTGCGCACGCGGTGTTCTCGGGACACAAGGCCGCACGCGAATTGGATGAGGCGGGTGAACCGGCACCTGCCGGACGCGACCGCAGCGTCGTCCCTGGCAACTGAGCGGCCCACCGCCTCCCGATAATTCATACATCGGATGTGTATATAATGCGGCTGGCAACCTATGGTCAGCCGCGGCACGACGCAGCAGTCGAGCGCCCCTTATAACCGGCGCATCGTTCTCGATGTGATCCGGCGACAGGGCAAGATCTCCAGGCGGGAGATCGTCGACCTTGTGTCCCTGAGCCCGCAGACGGTCGCCAACATCACCAACGATCTGCAGACGATCGGTCTCATCGTCGCGCGGCGCGTCAAGGGAGCGAAGTCGCGTGGCCAGCCGCCCATTGCCTTCGAGCTCAACCCGAACGCGGGCAACTCCATCGGCATCAGCCTCGAGCCGGGGCGCGTGTCGGCGGGACTGGTCAACCTCGTCGGGGAGATCATCGAGCGCCGCGAAGTCCACATCGACACCCACGACCAGCGGCGCGCGCTTGCGACCGTGCTGGCGCTGACCCGGGAGCTGCGACGGCCTCCTGCCGCCGGCGGACGCTTATGGGGTATCGGCGTCGCGCTGCCAGGCCCCCTCGTCAAGACCGACATCAGCTTCGTAGGTCCGACGACCCTCGAGGGGTGGAACGATCTGTCGGCGCTCGATGAGCTGCGCGATGCGACCCAGCTGCAGGTTTTCTACAGCGTCGACAGCGTCGCGGCGGCACTCGGCGAGACTCTATTCGGAGTGGCGCGCTCGCTCGATAATTTCTTCTACATGCATTTCGGGGTCGGCCTGGGGGGCACTCTGGTCGTGAACCGCTCCGCCTACCGGGGCGCAAACGGCAATGCCACCGAGATCGGTCACATCCCAGCGGTTCCGGGCGGCAAGGCCTGCTATTGCGGCAACGCCGGTTGTCTCGAGCGCTACCTGTCCCTGCAATCGCTCGCCGAAGCCCTGGGCGTCAGCGAAGCGCCGGACCGGGATGCGCTTATCGTCGCGCAGCTCGAGCGCAACGACGAGCCGGCGCTCCAGGCATGGTGTGCAGAGGCCGCCGAGAGGCTGCGCGATGCCGTGTGCGTCATCGAGAACGTGCTCGATCCGATGACCATCGTCATCGGAGGCTCAGCGCCGAAGCTGCTGGTGGAACGCCTCGTGGCACTCGCTCAGCCGCTGCATCACTCGGTGCGGGGCGGCGTCGCTGCACCGACGCTCCGCATCCTGCTTTCCGAGCGGCAGGAGGACAGCTCGATTCTCGGTGCGGCGGTGCTCCCGATCTATGACCTGCTCTCCCCACGGTTCGAGGTTCTCCAACAGGACCGACGTGCCGAGGCCAACGTCGCAGGTCTCCTGGGACAGCGCGGCACCGGACGGGCAGGCCGCCTCTAGCAATATCTACATCCACTAGATGTATTTATTGACACCTCGTTAATCACCCGCCTATAGTCTGGCGATGGGGGAGGAACGGCACGCGCTGACCATCATCGGCGATGTGGGGGTCGATCTCGTGCTGGGCCCGATTTCCGGCTGGCCGCGCATCGGCACCGAAACGCTGGTCGAGCGCAGTGAGCTGCGTGCCGGGGGCTCGGCTGCGAATGCGGCGCTCGCCGTGAGCTATCTGGGCGGCCGGTCGCAACTGCTCTCGGTCGTGGGAAACGACGAGCCCGGCGCGTGGCTCGCTGGCGAGCTGCGTCCACTGAACGCCTCGCTCGAGACCTGCAGCGCTGCGACCACCCTCACCGTCGGGCTCATCGACAGTTGCGGCGAGCGCACCTTCTTCACCACGCGCGGGCACCTCGAGGCGCTCACCTACGAGTCGCTGCGACCGCGCATCCCACCCGCACCGTCGCCGAACTCGATTGCGCTGCTTTCCGGGGTGTTTCTGACACCTGCGCTACGCCAGTCCTATCCCCGCCTCCTTCGTGACCTGCAGGCGCTCGGCTACCGCATCGCGCTCGACACCAACTGGCCTCCGCAGGACTGGAGCACCGCGCTGCGCGCGGAGGTCGCCGCCTGGATCTCCTGCTGCGATCACGTGTTGCTCAATGACCTCGAGGTCCGAAGCCTCGCCGACAGCGACGAGCTCTCGGCCGCCATCGACCGGCTCGTCCCGATGCTCAGGGGCGGCGCAACGCTCGTGGTGAAAACCGGCGCCCGCGGCGCACTCGGCATCCAGGACGGGGAGCGATGTGAGCACGGCGCGGCGCCGGCTGAGATTTTCGACACCATCGGTGCGGGCGACTCGTTCAACGCCGGCTATCTGCTGGCGCGGCTCGATGGCGCGACGCTCGCCGAGTCGCTCGCGGCCGGGTGCGCGGCGGCGACCTCCATCATTGCGCGCTTCCCGCGCCGCTCCATCGCCCCGGGCGATATGGCGGGCCTGCGGGCGCGCTCGGCGCTGGCGGTGGAGGAGCCGACATGAGCACCTCCGGCCTGCTGATGCTGTTCATCATGGTGATCTGGTTCGTCATCTCCTTCGTGACGAACCTCATCGGTCCGCTGATGCCGACCATCATCAGCGACTTTCACCTGAGTCTGTTCCTGGCGGGGGTGCTGCCTTTCTCATTCTTCATCGCCTACGGCCTCATCTCGATTCCCGCCGGCGCGCTGGTCGAGAAGCGTGGACCGCGCACGACGCTCCTGAGCGCCTTTGGGCTGAACCTCGCCGGTTGCCTCGCCATCAGCCTGTGGCCGGTCTACGGCGTGGTGATTGCCGGCTTGTTCCTGATCGGCCTCGGCATGGCGATGCTGCAGGTGGTGATCAATCCCCTGATGCGCACGACCGGCGGCGAGGCGCACTTCGCGTTTTTTGCCGTGCTGGCGCAACTGGTGTTCGGGCTCGCCTCGTATGTGAGCCCGCTGGTCTACGCCGCGTTGATGGAGCAGCCGGGCGCGGCCGGGCGGCCGCTCGTATGGGTCCAGTTCTACTGGGCGTTCGTGGTCGTGTACCTGATCATGATCGCGATCACCGCTTCCCTGCGTATCCCGAGCCTCACGCTCGTCGAGAGCGAGCGCTCGGGGAGCGTCGCCACCTACCGGGAGCTCCTCGGGCAGCGCACGGTGCAGCTGTTCTTCCTCGGCATCATCGCCTATGTCGGCACCGAGCAGAGCCTCGCCGACTGGATGTCGCAGTTTCTCAGCACCTACCACCATTTCTCACCGGCACGGGAAGGGGCGCATGCCGTCGGGCTGTTCTGGGGCCTGATGTCGATCGGCTGCGTCCTCGGCATGGTGCTGTTGCGGCTGTTCGACGCGCAGCGCGTGCTGGCGGTGTTCACGATACTCGCGATGGCCTGCGTGGCGCTGGCGGTGTTCGGCTCAGCCGCGCTCTCGCTGGCCGCGTTTCCGGCGTGCGGGTTTTTCCTCTCGGTGATGTGGTCGATTATTTTCTCGCTCGCGCTGAATTCTGTGAGCCGTCACCACGGCGCCTTCTCCGGCATCCTGTGCACCGGCATTCTCGGCGGCGCCGTGCTGCCGCTGGTCGTCGGCCTGCTGGGTGATCGCCTGGGCCTGCGCCTCGCGATGCTCACGGTATTCGTGACGCTCGGGTTCATCCTGAGCATCGCCTTCTGGGCGCGTCCGCTCATCCGCAATGAGACGGTTGGGCTACTCGATCTGTTCAGTCTAGGCAGGCGCGGCAACGCACACGGTGAGCCTGGCTCTCGGAGTTGAATGGGGGATCAAATCATGAAGACACGACAACCAGGTGTTGCAACGGCGGCAGCCATCGCGCTGCAGCTAAAGCCGGCTGCAAAGGTACATCGCAGGCACCCGGTGTCTCTCGCCGTATCCATGGCGCTGCTCGCCGCCGCAGCGGCCTCGGCCACGGCAGCCGAGAGCACGGCTGCACCGGCGGAGAACGCGGGGGCGCAGGGCCCTGCGCAGCCCGCGACTGGCAGCGCCGGGACGGACGAGGGACCTAAGAAGGCTCAGACGGAAACCGTCACCGTCACCGGTGTACGTGTGTCGCAGGAACGCGCGATCGAAGTGAAGCGCCTGGCTCCGAGTATCCAGGACAGCATCTCGGCGGAGAGCATCGGCCAATTGCCCGACACCACCATCACGGACGCGCTGCAGCGCATTACCGGCGTGCAGATCAACCGCGACGGGGGCGTCGGCACCTCGGTGGACGTGCGTGGTCTGCCTCA
>Ga0306926_10006492_pt1 | contig 12556 bp, 10 predicted proteins | sample flu12Cox44000178_FD_203759 | JGI IMG/M metagenome (GOLD analysis project Ga0306926, IMG submission 203759) | Lab enrichment of tropical soil microbial communities from Luquillo Experimental Forest, Puerto Rico - flux8day.12C.oxic.44.000.178 (v2)... | ecosystem: Environmental > Terrestrial >... | reverse complement strand
GACAAAAAGCGCGTCGTGAACCGAGATTTTTCAACATCTCTAACGACGTCGGCCGTGTCAAGGGACTTGAGGTTTTTGTTTTTGTAGTTTTAGACACACGTATCGCGTTAGCGCCGAAGCGCTGATTCCTCCATGAGAATGATGGTCTCTCTTACTTCGATAACTTGTATCCAACCGCATGGCTCGGGCCCGTTGTCTTCATCCTTATGGTGGAGTAGCCCCACCAGACATCTCTTCGGTCACGCTCGATCAGGATGTGTTCTGCGAACTCCCCTCCATATGGGGAGGTGGGTAGCCTATTCAGTCACCCGGTCACTGCGATGCAGGACCACTGTTGAAATCAGGCATTCCCACATGGGCTTCCCCTTCCTGCCGCCGCAACTTTCCGCGGCGGCAGAACTGTTGGTAATCAATTTGGTCGCGCAGCATAATCCACAGCCGGATCCCCAGTTTGCGGGCGGCCGCGACCCTGGCCTTGCCCATTCCTTTTTGAATGAGCTTGCGGCGATAGAATCGTTTCAACTCCGGGTCCTTCACTACTGCATGCAGCGTTGCTTCGCACCATAGATAGCGCAGTAGCGAGTTGCCTTCCTTGCTTAGTTTTCCTAATCTTTGGCGCTGCCCGCTGCTGTGTTCACCAGGAATCATCCCGATATAGCTGGCCACCTGCTTGCCCGTGCGAAAGCGCCTGGGATCGCCTAGAAATACCTCCGTGGCCAAGGCCGTCACCGGACCTACGCCCGGATGTGTCAGTAGCCGGCAGGCTTGCGGTCTGGATTGCGCCTCGCCTTCTACGACCTTATCCAGCTCTTGGATCCGCTTCTGCAGCTGCCCGTACAAACTTAGTAGCGCATTGCGTCTTTGACTCGTGTAGCGAGCTAGAGGCAAGGCCTTCAGGGTGCTCTGTCCCGCTGTACTCCACAGGCCAGCACCTCGTCGCAAACCGTGATTGAGGGCCATCGACTGCATGGTGTGCTGCAATCGCGCTCGCATCTTGACCCACTGGTGACGATCTCGCAGCAAAGTCCGCAAATCCCGCTGCTCCATCGACGGCATCCAAATCTCCGGAAACCGATCTTCCATCACCAGCAGGTCGAGAATTAAGCGGGCATCGCGGCGATCATGTTTCTGTTTCCGTGTCTCTGCCGCCCGGATCTTCGCCGGATGTCCCACTCGATACTGGATTCCCAACTCCTCCAGCAGTTCTAAAAACCATTGCATCGAGCCCGTGGCTTCGATGCCTACCACTGTCGGACCTTCTAACGCCGCGTAAAACTCTCGCACCGCATTGCCTTCGTGGCGAATTACCTTCTCCGTGAACTCACCGGTTTCCGTGTCCAACATGGCTATGCTTTGTTGCTTTGCGTGTAGATCGCAGCCTACAATTTTCATCTCGGCCTCCTTCGTCCCGAGCCTTTTTGGTTGGATACCGCAAAGTCTACTCGGTCCGTTGTGAGGCCGACGTCGTTATGACATCAGTGATATCACTGCATCTCCGCGATAAGCCTCACTCTTGGGCGCGATGCGCCGGGCACGGTAGATTCTGACCAAGGCCTAACGAAATTCCAGCTCTATTCATCGCTCGCCGACTTTACTCTTCGGCAAGCTTGCGCTTTAATAGCGAGACCTTCCGCTTCTGGGGGCGGGACGTTCGCATGCAAGGCAAGAGTATTCCGCAAGACCTCCCCGTCTCCTCGATCCCATCTGACCGCGCCGCACTGCTCTCCAGCGAATTTCTCGAAGCGATTCCGGATGCCATCGTGGCGGTCGACAACGACGGCATGATTCTTCAAGTCAATTCGCAGACTGAGCACCTATTCGGCTATCGCCATGGCCAGCTGATCGGTCAAACGATAGAGATCCTTGTACCCGCACGACTTCGCGCTAGCCACCGGGAGCATCGCGCTTCGTTTGCCGGTTCCCCCAGGACGCGCCGTATGGGTGCGGGCCTGGAGTTGAAAGGCCGGCGACGAGACGGCTCCGAGTTCGACGTGGAAATCAGCTTGAGCCCGGTCTCGATCGGAGGCAGCACGCTGGTGCTCAGCGCAATCCGAGACGTTAGTGACCGCAAGCGGATTGAAGAAGAACTGCGGCGCGCGAACGCGGAACTGGAGCGCCGGACGACCGAGGAGATCGGCGCTTACCGCGCGCGGCTGGCCGCGATTATCGATTCCTCGGAAGACGCCATCATCGGCAAGGACCTCGACGGAACCATCACAGCCTGGAACCGGGGTGCGGAGCGGATGTACGGCTACACGCCCGAAGAGGTGATTGGCAAGAACATTTCGCTTCTCGCCGAGCGAGAAGACGAAATCGCAAAAATTCTGGAGAGGATCCGTCGCGGGGAGCGCATCACGCATTATGAGTCAGTGCGGGTGAGCCGAGACGGGCGCCGGCTGCAGGTCTCCATTTCGATTTCACCGATTCGAAACCCCTCGGGGGAGATTGTGGGCGCGTCGGCGATTGCCCGCGATGTCACCGAACAGAAGCGCGCGGAGGATCGTCTGCGGCAGGCCCAGAAGATGGAAGCGCTAGGCCGACTGGCGGGTGGGCTCGCGCACGACTTCAACAACATTCTCGGGATTGTGAACGCCTGCACGGAACTGCTTAAACCACGGATCGAAGAACTTTCCGACACCGCGCAGTACGTTGGCAACATTCGCAAAGCAGTAGATCGTGGAACCTCTCTGACACGGCAACTCCTCGCTTTCACGCGTAGGTCGACGCTGCAGCCGCAGTTACTGGATCTGCACCAGCATCTCCACGACGTGAGCAAGCTGATTCGCCCGCTGATGGGGGATGACGTGGACATCGTTATCCGAACGCGTTGTGAATCGGCGGTGATCGAGATCGACCCCGGGCAGTTAGACCAGATCGTTCTCAACCTGGCTGTGAATGCGCGCGACGCCATGCCGCGGGGAGGAAAATTCCTCCTGGAAACCTCGCTGGCGGAGGCCGATGAACAATTCATTGAACAGCACCGGCCGATGCGGCCGGGAAAATATGTGACGCTGGCGGTAAGCGATACGGGCAGTGGAATGGACGCGGGGACGCTCTCGAGGATTTTCGAACCATTTTTCACCACGAAAGAGATGGGCAAAGGAACCGGGCTGGGGCTGGCGACGGTGTATGCCATCGTGCAGCAGATCGGCGGCTACATCTGGGTCGATAGCGAATTGGGAAGCGGCACAACATTCAAACTGTACCTCCCCAACGCCGAGGAGAAGATCGGAGAACAGGTGACACCTGCCGCGGAAGGGGTCCGCAGAAGGGATGGCACGACCGTTTTGGTGGTCGAGGACGACGAGATCATGCTCAGCCTGACGCGTCAGCTGCTGGAAAGCAATGGATACTCGGTTCTGGAGGCGAAGGATGCGAAGTCAGCGATCGAGGTTACCCAGAGCCATCCAGAAAAGATCGACTTGCTCCTCACCGACGTGGTCATGCGGGCAATGAACGGTCCCGAGCTTGTAAAGGAAGTGCGGGCATTGCACCCCGGCGTGAAAGTAGTCTTTATGTCAGGCTACACCGGCGAATTAATCTCACAGCATCAGGAACTGGAACATGAGATTCCTTTGCTGGAAAAGCCCTTCAGTCGGGCGGCGTTGTGGAAAATCCTGGACACGGCCCTCGGACAAAGGGGCTGACGAGTGCTCCAAATCACTTAAAGCAGGTGATTGAGATCACACAGGGCTGTGCGAAAACCCCCACTTTCCCCGGCCGGTTGGCTAGGCAGAGCTCCCCGCCGAATCTGAAAAATCTTATCTAAGCTTTTTGTTTTCAATTACATGATTGACAATTAACCGAGGCAGCTCCGCGGTTTGGGAAGTGGCCGGAGGCTTGCCCTTCTCCCTGGCGTGGCAGGAGGAGGAAAGTCATGGCAACCCCCACGATGAGATTGCAGCAGCGACCCACGACAACGAGTTCGACGGCGTTCGGCGATCTGCCTCCCGCGATTGTTCGGGAACTGGAAAGCATCAGCATCACCAACCACTATCCGACGGGAGCAGTCCTGTTCCATGAGGGACAGCCGGCCCGCGGCATCTACATCCTGGACCGGGGGCTGGTGAAATTCTCGGTCGGCGCCAGCGATGGGCGGACCCTGATCCTGCGCATCGCGCATGCAGGAGAAGCGCTGGGAATCGCTTCGACAGTGGGCGGCCGGGACTATGAGGCGACCGCGGAAGCGCAGCAACCCTGCGACGTGACATTCATCCGTTACAGCGATGTCGTGCGCATGATGCGGTCGCATGGGGAATTCGCATTGTGGATCACGCAAGCCCTGAGCCGGGACTACAACGTGACCTGCCGGGAAATCCGTACGCTGATGCTCTCCGGATCGGCCAGCGAAAAATTGGCGCGGTTGCTTGTGGGCTGGATGGATGAGCGCTCGGGAAGCGCCGTGTCGAACCGCATGAAAGTCCCACTCACCCATGAAGAAATCGGACAGATGATCGGCACGTCGCGGGAAACGGTTACGCGGCTTATGGCCGGGTTCAAGAAGCAACGTCTGATCGAGCAGGAAGGGGCAACGCTGGTGGTTTCGGACCGAACGGCCCTTGAATCACTGATCACTGCCTGAGAATTGAAAAATCAAAAGGCCCCACGTCGAAGGAATTCCCGTTCAGCATTTCCTTCGGCGCGAGGCCTGCGCCACTTCGTCTGGAAATTACCTTAATTGCAGCCGCCAATGCCGACAATACAGGGAAAGCCCTAGAAGCCGGCACAAAAGGGGCGACGACGGCGGCAGCCAGCGTTTCGGGCTAACCTGCCGGCGTCAACTCGAAGCGCATCAGTTGGTTCTGTGGGAAATCCAGTTCCAGCCGCTATTGCACTACCAGCGTGATCGGGATGGTCTGCGAGAACGAACCCGAAGTCGCGACGACGTTCACCGTGTAGGTACCGGCGGGCGTTCCTGTAGTGGTCGACGACGAACTGTGTCCGCTGCACCCGGGCTGCAGGAAAATCAGAGTCCCGACGACGAGAACCGCCAAACCGCCTAGCCAACGGCGTCCGCGACGCCGAACGCCTGCTCCCAGCAGCGCAAAGCCGGCAAGCGGCAGCCCCATAGCGAGGAACAACGTGCGGATCGGCCTCGTACTCGCGGTGGTACTCACCCTGGCGATCGTGCTGATCACAACAGTGACGGTGGATGGACTGGAATTCTGCAACGTGACCGGCGTGGTGGAGGGCTTACAGGTGGTGCCGCCACCAGGAAGGCCGGCGTTGCAATTGATCGAAATCGAAGCCGTATAGACGGGCACGGGATTGATCTGAACGGCGTAGGTGGCAGGATTTCCAGCAACGACGGTAAAGCTCGAGTTGCCGGTAATGCTCAGCTTGTACGAATTCACCGTGACGGGCGTGGCTACGGCCGTCGTGGAGAAGGCCCCCACAGAAACCTTTCCGCTGTTGGCGATGTTTCCAGCGCCCGTGGGTGTCAGATTGATGGTCACCGTTGAGCTCTGACCGCCGTTGATCGTACCCAGATTGCAGAGAATCTTGTTATCCGTGGGAGTCGACGAGCAACTGCCCCCGGCCGCCGAGGCGGAACCAAAGGTCACGGGCGCGCTTCCACTTCCGCCAGCAAGATTATCGATGAATAGCACATTCGAAGTGGTATCGCCGTTATTCTTGATCGTGTAGCTGAAGCTGATCTGATTTCCCGCATTCACAGCATTGCCGCTGGGAGAGACGACGGTTAGAGCGAAATTCAGGCTGGGACCGAGGCGCGCTGCGAAGATGTCCTGCGTTCCCCTGAGCTTGGCCTGGAGTGGACTTGCCGTGGGAAAGTTTCCGGACTTCGTTTCGCCGGTGACGTAGGTATTGCTATCACTGTCGATGGCGATTCCCGTACCCGTGTCAATGTCGGACCCGCCGAGATAAGTGACGAATTGGCTGGCGCTGCCGGTGCCACCCGCCGTGGTATCGAGTCGAGCCACGAAGGCGTCCTGGATACCCCCGAAGGTGCCTTGAACCGCATTGGAGGCGATGACCGGAAAATTCGCCGCTGCGGTGGTGCCGACTACCCGGGCCCCCTGCACGTTGTCGACAGCGATCGCGTTACCTGAGTCGTTGCCTAATCCTCCCAGGTAGGTGAAGTAGGTCAGCTGAACGTTGGTCGATCCAGTGCCCGTTGCGGGATTGTTGATTTTCGCGACAAAGGCATCCGTTGCGGTACCGACGGGGTCAGCCAGATTTGCCTGATACGGTGCAATCGTGCCGCTGACTGCGGGATGATCGCCCGAATTCGTAGAGCCGGTTACGTAAGCATTTCCCGAAGCATCGAGGCCGATGCCGAGGCCGATGTCGGTGTGGGACCCGCCCAAGTAAGTGCAGTAAAGCAACTCGGCGCCGGTGTTCGTGCCGGGATTCAGCTTGGCGACAAAGGCGTCGGGCTCGGTCACGGTAGTGGAGCACGCCGTCGTCGAAGTGCTGGTGGGATTGCCGAGGCAAAACTGAAACGCGTTCTTGATGGGGAAATCGGTTTGCGAATTTTGGCCGGTGTAAAGATAAGTCGTGCCGCCAGTGAAGTAGATATTTGAGCCGTTAGCGTTGTTGTCGACGGCGATGGCCCCACCGCTCACCGTGCCAGTCAGGGGATTCCCGCCTCCGAAGTATGTGGAGAAGACCAGGCTGTTCACGCCGGAACTGGCGGGCGCGACCTTGCTGATGAAGAAGGCGTTCGCACCCTGCAATGTTGACTGAAAGGTTCCGGCCGCCGGCGCCAGCGGGAAATTGGTCGAATTCGTAATCCCGATTACATAGACAAGGCCCTTGTTGTCGAGGGTCATGCCTTTGACGGTGTCGGTCTGATTGCCGGAGAGATAGGTGGAATACAGCAGGGTGCCGGTCGTGCTGAGTTCCGTTACAAAAGCGTGCGGATTTCCCGGAGAAACCGGAGCCGTCTGGAAGGCATTCTTGTTGGGAAAGTTGGTTGAGGTGGTCGTGCCAGCGAGGTAGGCGTTGCCAGCAGCATCGGCCGCGATGCCCGCGCTGGTGTCGGCGCCGCTGCCGCCCAGGTATGTCGCGAACACCCGCGTGGTACCGGTGGGATCGAGCTTGGCGACAAACACGTTGCTGGTCGCGCCGGAAACATAGGTGCTGCCGTCGGTCACAGGGAAGTCGGTGGAAGTGGTAGCACCTGTCAAATACATATCCGGAGCGGAATCGACCGCAATCGAAGGCTGGAACTCAACGCCGGTGCCTCCGAGATATGTGGAGTAAGACAGCATTGGGTCGATGACGAGTGGCCGGGAGCGATCGTAGTCACCGAGTTCAAAGCCGACACGATTTTCCGCCAGCAACGCAAATTTACCGGGGACCGGCCGCCGGGTTCCGTCGATCTCCTGATAAACGCGGGGCGCTTCCAGGCGAACCTCTCCTGCGTCGGTTGTGATCTTCAGATCGTCCGAATCCAGTCGCAGGTCGCGCGACCCTTCAAAGCAGAGCTGCACCTGGCGGGGATCGGCTCCGGCAGCAATCTCAAAGTCGTATTCCAACTCTCCCTGGGTGCCGTAGTACACCAGATCAACTCCCGGGTAAACCTGCGAGTACCGCACGCGGCCATATTGCGGAATGCCGACACGCCACTTGGAAGGATCGTTACCGATGTAGTAGTTGCTTTTTCCAGGCAGTGGTTCCCTGCCCTCAATTTCGGGTTTGGAGTTTGCGCCAGCCAGCTTCATGCGAACCACAGAGTTGGCGGCATGTCTATTGCCCAACGAAAGCACGGCCTCTTCCGCCGTTAAGAAGAGTCCATAGCCGCTGCCGCGGGCGATGAACTGGACACTCGGATCGGTTTGGCCGCGGTTGGGTTCGAACATCAACGAAAGATGTCCCAAGCTGACCGAAGCAGCCGCGGGAACCGAAGCTGCGGGTTGTTTTGCCAGGGGAGCCAGTGAGGCGGAGGTTTCCGTCACGGTGTTGCCGGGTCGATACGAAAGGGACAGAAGGGCTACTCCAGCGGCAACCAGTACGAGGGATGCGGGCAAAAGGCGGCTCCACAACAGACCCGTACCCAACTCACGGCGATTCAATCTCACGTGCTCCTCCGAACTATTCAAATCAGGTGGAGAGGAATGAAGATCGGCACAAGGTTCGTCTGCGGCCTCGGGCGTACGAAGCGGCAGGTACAGTCTCCATCTCGGGTGAAAAAATAAGTAACTACTTAAACATCCAGCGGATAGCAGTGTCAAGCCAACCGTTGCGCAAGCTGTCCGCTCAAGCGTGGTGAGATGCGGGATGGAGATTCGAAAGATGCCGCGGCGTCAGGAATTCTGGCGTGAGGATCGCGCACTGAGCGGGATGCGCGACAATCTTGGTTCTGCGTGCTGGCCCGTGAGTCCGACAATGCTGCAAAAGCCAGCGGCAGAAAGTCTGCGCGCACATGGATGGAGGATTGCTCGAAACACCGCTGGATTTGCACGACAGCTTTCTCCTCCCCTGTCGCCTCCCCTAGCACACAAGCTTGTTGGATACGCCGGCGCGGGTTTACCGATTCAGTTCCCGCAAGTTTTTGCTGTTGCAAACTGCTGATTCCTAAGTAAATTAGCATGACGACGCATAAGACCTGGCGACCCACCGGAAGCGCTCGGGTTCCGGAGCAGTGGCAGTCCCAGCTACCGGGATCGCGCGAATTCCAAGATCCCGGATGGAGAAACTGCGCTTGATGCTGCAAGAAAATTCAGACCGGCGTTCCATGCGACGTTTCGATATGCGCCTTCCGGCATCCATCCGGATCAACGGAGACCGGAGTTCAGAGTTCTTGACCGAGACGCAAAATGTCAGCGCTCGAGGAGTGTTCTTCTACCTTGACCGGTTGGTGGATCCTGGCTCCCGCATCGACGTGACGCTGACATTTCCACCGCACGTCACGCTCACCGACCCGGTTCGGGTCCGCTTCGCGGCACGGGTGATTCGAGTGGAGAGCCCTCTGCCTTCGGCCCGAGTCGGAGTTGCCGCGATGATCGAGGAATACGAATTCCTGAAGTCAAGCCCAAACGAGGATCTTGTGGCTTCTGTTGTCTGGCAGCAGTGGAAGACACCGCAACCTTAGTCAATCCGTATTAATCCTTCCGAGGCGATCAGTTCGGATGTGTGGATGGTGAATCAACCGTCGCACTACGCATCTTTGCGGCTCATGTCGTCGATCTCGCGCTTCAGCCGGGCATAGCGCAGGCCTAGAGTGACCAGATATCCGACGTGGATTACCCAGGTAGCAGTGTAGGCAGCGTACAGGAAGTTCATGGTACGGCGCTCCTTGGCTCGAGCAAGGCTTCCAGAGCCTGAGTTTCTTCTACCTGCCGCTTCAGCAGTTCCAGCCGATACCGCACCCAGCAGACCAGGAAGGCCAAGCAAAGAAACGCCAGCCAGTTGATGAGGAGCACGTGCAACATTCGCGGATCAATCGAGCCTCCGCCACCGATCACAGGCTGCGGATGCTGGGTGCGGAAGATCCAGATAGAGAAGTAGACCAAGGGCACGTCGAGCGCGCCGAAGACTGCGAGCGCAGCCGCCAGGGCCGGAGTCTGGCCGCTCGAGGAGAACCGGCGCAGCACCAGGTAGCTGACATAGATCAGCCAGAGAACGAGTGTCGAGGTCAGGCGGACATCCCACGTCCACCAGATTCCCCACACCGGCCGAGCCCAAAGCGGGCCGGTCACCAGCACAACCGTGCAGAAGACCACGCCCACTTCGGCCGTGGTAACAGCAAGTGCATCGGCTGCCTCGACCGAGAACAGCTTGCGCACCAGGAAGTAGAGACCGGCGATGAGTGGGCCCGTGGTGGCGATCGAGGATAGCTGCACGCCTTCGGGCAAGGCGCTCTTCAGAGCGGGAACGAATCCAATCACGGCAGCGGCAACGCAGGTCAGGACAGCGATGGTGAGTACGACCCAGTTCGCGACTTTATCGGTGTTAGCGTTCCGGCGCACCAGATATTGGAGCGAGGCTAGGAAGTTGATGAAAAACAGCAGAAAGGCAGTCCACGCCGAAGGCACGTGGTAATAGAAGATGCGCTGTACGTCGCCCATGGTCTGCTCGCGGGGAGCGACGATCAGGGCCTGGTACAGGGCATAGCCAAGCAACGCCGCGGTCAGCAGGGCGAGTATGGGGAAGGCCTTTTTCATTCTGCGTGCAAAACCGTCTCAAATAGGGCCAAGCAACCAGTAGTAAACACCACATCGTAGGTGGCAAGCAATACGAGCCAGAACTTGGCCGAGGTAGCAGGGTCGCCCATCAGGATGATGGTCGTAGCTTCAACCATCGATACTAACGCCGGGATGGTGATGGGGAATAGTAGAAGGGGCAGCATGATTTCGCGGCTGCGGGTGCGCAAGGACATGGCCGCGAAAAACGTGCCGTTCACGACGATGGCCCAGGTGCCAAGAATTGCGACCGGCAACAACTGCCAGGCGGGGCCGAGAACACGCAGTTTATAGAAAACGACAAACAGCGGAGTCATCACCGCCTCGAGCACCAGCACAAAAATGAAATTGCCCAGGGCCTTGGCGAGGAAGAGTGAATTTGCCGGTGCCGGGGAAACGCGGTAAGCGTCAAGCACCTGGTTGCGCAGCTCGCGCGCCCACGTCTGATTCAGCGCCACGACGGAGGCGAACAGGAAGGCCACCCAGATCAGTCCGCCCGCAATTTGCCGGGATTCCTCCGCCAGCGGATCGAACGAGAAGCTGAAGACGACCACCACCAGCAACGCGAAAAACAGCATGGAATTGATGGCATCTTTGGAACGCCACTCCAGGCGAATGTCCTTTGCCAGCGTGGCCAGCGTGATGCCGGAAGCGGGCGCGCTCATGCCGTCTCCATGAACTTCAGGTCGGGTGTGCGGTTGATGATCTGACCGTTCTGCATCCAGATGAATTCGTCGGCTGCGCCGTCGAGGAGGGAGGCTTGGTGCGTCACTACGAAAATGGTTTTGCCCGAGTCGCGCATGTGGGCGAGCAATTTGACCATCTCGCGCGCGGAGCCGATGTCGACGTTGGAGAAGGGCTCGTCGAGCAGAAGCAGTCTGGGATCGTTTAATAAGGCGCGAGCGAGTGAGATTCTCTGGCGCATGCCTTGCGAGTACTGGCCAACCGGCCGCTGCAGCTCGGGATCGAGTCCGACCGCGGTGATGATCTGGGCGCAACGGGAATCGTCTCGTAACCCGTAAAGCTGGGCGAAATAGAGGAGGTTTTCCATTCCGCTCATCTCGTCGTAAAGCAGCGAGGGATGCGCCATGTATCCGAACTCCCGGCACACAGTTCGTGGGCTGTTGCTGCCGAGGATCCGGATTTCCCCTCGGGTGGGGACAGTGAGACCGGCGAGGATGCGCAGCAGCGTGGTCTTGCCTGCTCCGTTGTCGCCGAGGATGCCGTAAAGACGGGCAGGCTGAAAAGAAGCAGTGACGCCACGCAGAGCGGCGAACCGTCCGAACTGCTTGATGAGATTGCTGAGGGCGATGATGGAATCAGGCTGGACGGCGGCCGCTTTGGGATCGCTCACAGTCGAAATGGGTTTGGCCGAAAACACCAACCGCTTGTTACAGAGTCACACCCGTCTTGCCTTGCGTGCTGGTCATGCTCTTGGGAGGCTCGGTGTTGGGTGTGCCGCTTGCCGGATCACCCGGCTTCGCCGGCGCGTACTTGGACGCGCACTTGGCCTGCAATGCCTTGGCGTGAAATACGCCGTCCTTCCCGAAGCTGCCTTCCGCCAGCGCCTGGGAATTGTCCTTGAACGTATCCGGCGGGGGCTCGGTGCCTGCATAGCTCACCGGCAAGCTCAGGTTCTGCTCGACGAGAATGAATTCCACATGCGTGCCGCTCCGCTTGATCGAGCCGGGCTGTACGTTTCCGGCGACACGAAGCCGCTTGGTGTAGGCGCTATCGCCCATGCCATGAAGCTCTTTGATGGTGACGTAGTAGCTCTTGCTCTCCTGCACGCCGGTATAGGCTAGGTACCCGAGCATCATGAGGATGACTACGGTCGCGCCACCGAATTTCAGATACTTGCTGGTCTCACTGGACATGTGGAAATCCCCGAAGCTGATAGTTCAAACTGTACCCGTCAGGTGCAGCGGGGTCAAGACACATTCGCACTTCAGGCTCGGCACGTTTAACCCGCAAGTTATTGATAAAATTAGAGAACTCCTACCTGACAAGGGTAGACATGAGCGGCTGCTAGAATGGCCGCGATTTTTTTTAAAAGAGAGCGAACCCAGCCATGATTCATCCCTGGCACGACGTGACCCCAGGCCACAAGCTGCCTGGCGAGTTCAGCACAGTGATCGAGATTCCTTTCGGCTCGAGCGTGAAGTACGAACTGGACAAGACCAGTGGACTCATCAAACTGGATCGCGTGCTGTACTCGGCCGTCTACTATCCCGCGAACTACGGGTTCATTCCACAGACGCTCGCCGAAGATGACGATCCACTGGATGTGCTGGTGCTTTGCCAGGAGACGGTCGTTCCCCTAACGATCATTCACGCGCGGGCGATCGGGCTCATGACGATGATCGATTCGGGCAAGAAGGACCACAAGATCATCGCGGTGGCAACCG
>Ga0306926_10006490_pt1 | contig 12558 bp, 9 predicted proteins | sample flu12Cox44000178_FD_203759 | JGI IMG/M metagenome (GOLD analysis project Ga0306926, IMG submission 203759) | Lab enrichment of tropical soil microbial communities from Luquillo Experimental Forest, Puerto Rico - flux8day.12C.oxic.44.000.178 (v2)... | ecosystem: Environmental > Terrestrial > Soil... | reverse complement strand
GAACGACCAGCAGCTTCTTGCCGAGGAACGCCAGCGCAGCAAGGAACTCGAGGAGAAGCTGGCCACACGCCAGAACGACCAGCAGCTTCTTGCCGAGGAACGCCAGCGCAGCAAGGAACTCGAGGAGAAGCTGGCCGCGCGCCAGAAGGATCAGCCGTCTCTGGCGCAAGCCCGCGCTCGCATCAAAGAGCTCGAACAGCAGCTGACCGCGCGCGAGCAACCGCCGCCGGCACGACAACCGACGACTAGCCCAGCTGCCACCCAGGACTCGCGCAATGCGACGCCGGTCTACCGACCGCCGGACGAAATGACAAAGCCACAGCCTACCGTGCGGCGTACTGGCCCGAAACCGCTGCCCTGGGTCGCCCAGTCGACGTCGCGGCTGACCTTGCAGGCGAGCGACCTCACCTACAATCCGGCGGGCTATTGGCAAGTGACCGCCACCCTCAACTCGAACACATCGCGCCCGCTCGACGCCCGAATCCAGTGCTCGTTCGTGAGCGCCGGACGGCAGGTCGGCAATGCCGAGTTCGGGCCGACGTCGGTCGCGCCGGGCGAGCAGATCAGCGCTGACCTGATCGGCCCACCCACGACGGCCCACGTCGATTCGACAACCTGCCATCTGCTAGAACGGTAAAATCCGCGTGCGCAGCCAGTCGCACCGGATAGCCCAGGCTTGGGTCGCTCTGAATAGATTTCGCGGAAGTTTGGAGGCAGCCATAAGCGCGGCCATCGCGTCATCGCTACGGCGTCTGCGGGATGGGCTTGGCTTTCTGATCGGCGACGAAACGGAACGCCACCGAGACCTGCAGCTTCGTTCGACACCATGCTGGTGTCACCCTCGAATTAAGCAGCAAGTCACCCGTGATACTCACGGAGGCGACGCGGCGCTGCGCTACAATCAAGGAATCGGCGCACGGTCGACGGGTGCGGGAGCGACGGGTGCGGGCTTGGTTGGTGATACAGGTGCCTCGACCTTGTCGCCGCTCCATTGCGTGCGGACTCTGCAGGGCGCGGCACTCGTTTGGAGGATGTCATAATAGCGGCGCTGGTCGCACAGCAGTTCTTTTGCCGCCTCGCGATTGCCACGGTCAAACAACACCGCGGCCAGCGACTCGCTCACCGCTGCTTCAGTGCCTGGTTCCGCCTCCGCATGCGCCGTTGCCTGAGCGAGTACCTCGCGCAACAGGACGTCATCCGACACCGGTGCGGTAGAGCCGGGCTGGCCCGTGCCGGCCTTCCCTTCGGTTTTATCAGCATTCGTGGCTTCAGCGTTGGCACCACTGCCTGGACTTGATGGGCCGGCGCTGCCTGCGGTCGAACCGCCGCTTCCTTGAGCGCTGGCCGACGCCGTTGGGGCCGCCGTGGCAGGCGCGCTGCCGACGCTTTTTTGAGCTGCCGTGTCCGAAAGAAGAGCTGTCGATGTATTGCCCATCGGCTGATTGGCCTTCGCAACGGCATTTGCACCACTTTGGTTTGCTGCCCCCGCGGGCCCGCGCAGAGACCCATCGACTGGCGGCGACTGCCCGCTGACGACGCGTCCATCGGCACCTGACGAAGGGCCCACGGCAACCGATGCGCCAACCGAAGACTGGCCGCTGGATCGGCGCGTGGTTGCGACGAGTTTCGCAATTGCGGCGTTGACGTTGTTGACCGCGGCTTCACTGCTGGCAACGTCAGGCGTTCCGCCTGAGGTGTCTACTCCCGAGCCGTCGCTTGCTGAACCATCGCCTGTGGCGCCCGCTGCTGCGCCACCAGCGGCACCGCCCCCGACACCCGCACCACCGGCTGCACCAGCCGCACCACCGGCGGCACCAGCGGCTGCACCGGCGGCACCAGCGGCCGCACCGGCGGCACCAGCGGCTGCACCTGCGGCACCAGCGGCCGCAGCACCGGCAGCACCAGCGGCTGCACCGGCAGCACCAGCGGCTGCACCGGCGGCACCACCGCCTGCGCCGCCGCCTGCTGCGCCACCACCTCTAGCGCCCGCATCAATTGGCCAAAAAGCCGACGACACCGCGAACAACCACATCAACGCGATGGCGGCCGCCGTTAGAAAAGTGACACGCTTGAACATAAGGCGCCTCCGCAAGGCGCCCCCCACACACACTTCTCTCATATGACCGCATGGAGATTCGGATCACAAGGAGGGCGCCATCGCGACACGCAAATGTCACCGTTGCAGTTCGCCGACCGTGAACTGTGGGAAAGCCGCGCGTGACGCGCTGCGAGTTCTGAAAGAACGAGAGGTGGTTGTCGCCCGCAGGCTTTGGCACCGCAAGCCAGCACGCCACGTCCCTGTTCGCAGTTCAAGACAAGCCCTCGGTCGCCGTCCTCCGATCAATACCGGCTGTGCCTCGGTAAACTTGGATCTCGCCTTTTCATTTTACGAACCGGTCCATAGTCAGCTTTCACACGGCCCATCAAACTATCGGAGTGTGATCACCCTCAGTGCGCCAACTGCCGCTTAATCCGGGGCCACAAAACGATCACGCGCTCCGTACCGGTGAGTGGTGGAACGACCGCGCGAGCGCACGGTATGTGAAATCGCAGGGCTGCTCCCTCCCCCAAACAGAGACAGCTCAAGAAACGGTCGTGCCTTGAGCATGTTGTCAATCTCGCCCCACCCTTCCACTGCATCTTGCGCCGCTTGGCCGCGATTAGGACTTGGCTGTAGTCGAATCGGTTCGTTCAACAGTCCGTATTCGGTCGCCGAAAGCATCGCGTTGATTCGGCGCGCGTTCGAGCTTGGCGTTACACTTTTCGACACCGCCAACATCTATGGCCAGGGGGACAGCGAAAGCGCGATCGGTCGAGCGCTCCGCGGTCATCGCGATGAGGCGGTGGTCGTCACCAAGGCAGGTAACGCCTTCTCGGCGAAAATGGCATTGATGCGCCCACTAAAGCCGCTCTTACGGCCGCTGATGCGGGCCAGGCGAGGCGGTTTCATCACCGCCGCGCGCCAAGGCGCGCTCCGCCAAGACTGGCGGCCCCGGGCCTTGATCGCTGCACTAGATGCCTCACTTGCGCGTCTCAAGACCGATCGTGTTGATGCGTTTCTGCTGCATAGCCCGCCCGGCGCCGTGATCGCAGCCGAGGAGACAGCAAGGGTACTGGAGCGAGTCCTGTCCTCGGGCCGCGCACTGCGGGTAGGAATCTCGTGCGATAATATGGCTGCGTTCGACGCGGCGTTGGTTCTGCCCACCACCTCCGTGCTCGAACTGCCCTGGGACATGATCGCAACGCTCGATGGCGATCCGCGAATGGCAGGGATGCAGCCCCGAAAGCTTGCCATTTTGGCACGCGAGGTGATCGTGCGACAACCCGGCTGCCGCCCCGTCGAAGCGATCGCGCGTGCTGCAGCAAGTCCGCTTGTCACCACCACACTCGTCGGCACCGCCAGCCCGGCGCATCTTGCTGAAGCCGTCGCGGCGCTGAAATGATCGTCGATGCGCGCAAAGCGGAACTGCCCGGCCGCACCGCTTTCGATCTCGTGATCGTCGGCGCGGGCGCAGCCGGCATCTCGGTCGCACTTGCTTTGGCCAAAACTCGAATCACCATTGCTCTGGTCGAGGCAGGAGGAGACCGGTTCTCGGCGAAGGAACAAGAATTCTACGCCAGCGATGATGTTGTGCCCGAGACCCACAGTCCGGCGCATTTGTATCGACGGCGCATCTTGGGCGGTTCTACCTCGATCTGGGGCGGGCGCTGCATCCCCTTCGATCCGATCGACTTCGAGGCGCGCGACTGGATGGCGCACGCACGCTGGCCGATCTCGCATGAAGATGTTGTCGGCTACCTGCCGGCGGCAATGCAACTCGCCGAGGGCGGGCTGCCTGAGTTCGATGCCTCCCGCGCCCTTCCCGGCCAGCCGGGGCCGATGGTGGACGGGGTGCCGGCGGACGAGGTCATTCTTGATCGGGTCGAGCGATTCAGCAAGCCGACCCATTTTGGGCGCGCCTATCGTGCCCGGCTCGCTAAGGCCGAGCGCCTTACAGTGTTCACTCATGCGCCAGTCACGCAGATTCTCGTCCAGCACGAGAGCGGGCACGTACGCGGCGTACGGATCAATGCCGGCGGACGCTTCGTCGACCTGGCGGCGCCTCGGGTGGTGGTCGCCGTGGGTGGAATCGAGACCGCGCGGCTGCTTCTGGCGAGCAACGAGGCGCGCCCGCTCGGGCTCGGCAATGAAAGCGGTTTGGTGGGTCGCTTTTACCAGTGCCACATTGAGTGCCAAGTGGGAACGCTACGCTTTCTGGTCCCACCCCAGTCAGTCCGCCTCGACTATGCGCTTAGCCACGACGCAATCTACTGCCGCCGCTATGTGTGGTTGTCGCCTAAGGCGCAGCGAGAACATCGGCTTGCCGGACTAGTGATGCGCCCAGAACATCCTCTCATCGTCGACCCTGCACATCGTCATCCGGTGCTGTCGGCGATGTATTTGGTGAAGAATTTCATTGTCCCCGAGTATGCGCGAAAGATTAGCGCGCTCGAGCACCTCGCGCGGGCGAAGTATCCTTCGAGCTACGGATACTATGGGGCACATCTGCGAAATATCGCCTTTGGCACGACTCAACTTGCGCGATTCGCGTTCGACTGGACACGACGCCGGATTCTGGCCGAGCGCAAGCTGCCGACGGTCGTGCTTCGCGACCCGCGTGGCATCTATCCGGCCGCTGTCACGGCCGAGCAGGAGCCCAACTACGACAGCCGCGTACTGCTCGGTGACAGTCGCGATTCCCTGGGAATGCCGCGGGTAGCGATCGACTGGCGCACGACAGATGCCGATTACGACCGGCTCGCTGCTGGCCTGCGCATGATCTCGCAGGCTTTCGCGGCATCGAACAGCGTTCGCTACGAGGTCGAAGGGGCCGACCCCCAGACGCTGCGCGGCGCAGTCGTTCCGATTGCCGGTCACCACATCGGTACCGCGCGCATGGCTGAGAGCCCCGCAACCGGCGTGTGCAATCGCAATGGCGAGGTTTTCGGCGTACCCGGCCTCTATATCGCCGGTGCGGCCGTCTTTCCAACTTCCAGTTTTGCCAATCCCACCCTCACGCTGATTGCGCTGGCGTTGCGCCTCGCCGATCACTTGCGGAGCGGTGCGCATACGTTGTTGTCCAGATCAGGAACACCACCTCACGTCGCGATAGGACCCCAATATGCGTTCTGACGTTACAGCAATCGTGACCTGCATGACCGATGCGGAGCGGCCGTTCCTACGGGAGGCACTGCAGTCGGTTCAAGATCAGACCGTGGCGTGCGAAACGATTATCGTCGTCCTGGAATCGAACACATGGATAGACGAGGTCACAGCTGATTTTCCAAACATGAAGGTAATGCGGAGACCACCGGGCTGGGAGGGGGCAGCCCGGCATACCGCGATTGACGCCGCCCGGACAGAGTTCGTGGCGTTCCTCGACGGCGATGATGTTTGGTTACCCAACAAGACGAGTAGGCAGATCGAATTTCTCCGCCACGCCTGCTGGGACCTGGTCGGTGCCGACTACATCATGACGACCGAGGAAGGCAAGCCGTTCGCCTATGGTCTTGCCCGCCACATGCCGCCGCCGAGTGCCTGGATGGTTCGCCGCGAGACGATGTTGCGCTACCCCTTTGATCCCAACACGCCGTTAGCCGTCGACTGGCAGTGGTGGGTGAGCACATGGCACACGGTGCGCAGGTTTCGGCTACCCGAGCCGCTCATGAAATACCGAGTCCGCGGACAATCGCTATCGACCGCGTTGCCGGTCAAACGACGCAAGCTCGCCCTTTCGAAGTTGAGTCGCGTGCCAACAGCTCGCCCCCTGTTGTTGGCTGCGACCTATGCACTCTATCGGCTGTACCGACGTCGCGATTACGCTGTGCCTAAGGGGATCCCGCAGGGCCTTCATGCGCGCGAAGCCACCGAGTCCGGGCAGATGGGCTCACGCATCGTGCCGTAGAGGCTGGCCATCAGGGTCGCTCGAGATAAACGGCCCCATGATCGATTCCGGGCGCATGAGTCGCAACATCTACCTCGATCTACTTCGCGGTGTGGACGAAATCGTCGAGCGGTCCCAGAAAATTTCCAAACACGCAGTGAGCGTCCGATCGAATTGTCGCGAAGGACTCCTGGCTCGCCAACCATTGGCGCATGTCCGGGTCGCAGCTCAGTACGGATGCATTCGCTGGCAGGTCCGCCACCGTCGGCAGCAAGCGCATATAGGCGCCATGGCGTTCAGCATCCTCGATAAAGAACTTCGCGATCGGACTGAAGTAACGAGGATCCCCTTCGCGAGGCACGCCCCGGTCGAGGACGATGACGCCATCGAAGGTGCGGGGATCTGGAAACTGCGCCATGAAGGAACCATACCAAACCTGGTCGGGCATGGAATAGAGACTGTGGGCGGTCGGCCGACGCACGTTCAGAAACCAGAAAGACGCCGCCAGCGCGAGAAGCATCGGCAGGCCGACCATCACGCGCCGAAGCACAATCGACTTCGGCGATGAACCTCCTCCCCGCAGCCAGGTCGAAGTCGAGACTCCGATGGCCACTGCGGCCAAGGGCAGGACGGGAGCTGCGTACCAGAAGTACCTGCTGTTGAGGAAACTGATGAGGGTTAGGCACGACAAGGCGGCCAGCCCCGTCAGAAGGCAGAGCCGCCGCCGCTTCGGATCCGGGTCCCGGGGCATCACCAGGAGCGTCGCAGACAGCAGTATGGCGGGTTCAAATCCTCGAAGGAGAACCCATACGTAATAGGCAGGGCCTCGCTGGCGGCCCTCCGGGACGGTCAGGATTGTACCTGCAATGTCGTAGTGCCAGACGGCGGCCAGGTAGCCCGGCGCGAGCGACTCGCGCAGTACCAACCATCCAGCCACGACGGCCGCGGCTGCCGCGAAGGACAGCCATGCCCGCCAATCGGCCAGCAGGGCGACAAGACGCCGACGCATCATCGCGTAGGCCAGCACACCCGGCACCGTCAAACCGCTCGCCACACTCTTGGTCAAGAACGCGAATAGCAACAACGCTGCCGCCGCGGCGATCCACAGGCGGGATCCGCGCGGCTGGCCGCCGATCGCCTCCCGATCGATATAGAGGCCGGCACAGATCACGAAGCCCAGGGTCAGAAGGGAAAGTAAGGCATCGTAGTCGCCGGTACGGCCGACATGGTCGCCCATGAACAGTACCGAGCAGACTAGCAGCAATCCGCCGACAAGGCCGGCCAGCCGGTCCTTGAGCAGCATGCGGCAGGACGCGTAGACCAGCAGCACGCTGCCCATGGTGGCCAGAATCGAGGGCAGGCGGATCGCCAGCATTGGATCCATGCCCGTGCGGAGTAGCGCCGCCATGACCCAGATCAGCAGCGGTGGTTTGAGCTCCCAGTGATCCGGCACGCCGCCGAAGGTCGTGACGAGCCATCCGCCGTGCTTCGCCATTTCGATCGCATTGTTGGCGACGCGGCTTTCGTCCCAAAGTGCCATCGGCAGGCCGAGCGCGCCCGGCAACAACATCAACGCCGTCACGGCCAGCAACAGACCGGCAAGCGCCAGATCGACGGAAAGTCCACCCCGTAATGGGGTCAAGTCGACATGTCCTTCGCTTGGCTTCACGCCAAGCGAAGGAAAGTCGCGGGTTGTGACAGGTGCGTTCGTCATTCCTGCGAGTGGTTTCTCCCGCTTCCTCGCGGTGACGCACGCAGTGCGTCCCACAGCAAGTAAGACAGGAAGATGGAGTTGTATCGTAGGTAGCGCGGACCCAAACGGAACGGCTCCCTGCAGAGCCGGTAAGCCCAGGTCAATCCCATCCGCTGCATCCATGACGGAGCGAACGACCGGCGGCCACTAAGCAGGGCAAATGCATCACCGACCGCAACGAAAACGCCCCTCTGGTACCGTGCCTGATTGTCGATGATCCACTGCTCCATCCGCACGCCGGGCAACGCCACCCACACGAAATCCGGGGCGGCGCTATTGATGGCATCGGCGAACGATTCCTCGTCGGCGTCGGTGAACGTCCGAAATGGCGGGCTGAGCATTCCGACAATTTCGATGTCTGGTTGCAACTGGAGCAGCACGCGCCGCAGATCGGCGAGGCATTCCTCGGAATCGCCGAAAAAGAAATGGCGCCAGGGCCGCGGGGTACTCCGCAGCGCGTGTCGCATGAGATAAGGACCGTATACCCGGTCCTTCAGGTCGGCCCCGAGAAAGTTGAGGGTCCAAACAATCGGCATCCCGTCAGGCAACACCAGGTCAAACCGGGCAAGGCACTTTGCGAACTTCGGGTTGTGCCGCGCTTCGCCAAGGATGTGCGTGTTGGCGGGGCAGACCGCGGCCGCTCGCGGTTCGCGAGCGAGCGTCATGAGTCGCTCAAGCGCTGAAGCGTAAGTACAACAAGCGACGGGGGTTCCCAAAACCTCAATGGATTTCAATGATGCGTCGCCTGGACACGCGGCATCGAGCTGCGAGGGGTCGCAAAGACGGGCGCCTGTCCGGTTTCCATCCAAGTTTCTCATGAGCTGAGATTGAAGATAGGAAAATAAGAAACAAAAAGAAGCGAGAAACTCGGCTGGAGAGCGCTTTCGGGAGTGATAATTCGGTGACGCCAGCCGGCCACTTGAAGTGGCGTGACAGGAGAATGGTTCTCCCTCCGGTGAACGCTCAACCTAGCAGGCGGCTATTCGCCAGCAGTCGGCAGTTGTGACTGGACATTGAGAGTCCTCCGGACAGAGAGAGTCTCCAAGAGCCCATTGATGGAAGCTATGGCGTCGTAGCCGCGTGCGATCTGTCTTACGTTTTCGTCCCACGAGAGGGTCTTAGCTCGGCGTAGTGCGCCCTCGGAGAGTCTGTTCAGCAGTCCCTGAGTCGTCACCAGTCGAGTGATGGCATCAGTAAATTCCAAGACGCTGGTCTGGCGATCGCGCAAGGGAACTTTAATTCCACAATTCTCGTCTATGGCATAGGACATGCCTGAAATGTCGTGACAGAGAACCGGCAGGCCGGACGCCAGCGCCTCCATAAGGACGGTGGAAGTGCTGTCCTGCACACTGGACATCACTAGCGCGTCTTGTCTGTCCATCTCTTCGTGCACTTGCTGGAATGGCACCTGGCCCATCCAGGTCGTCATTTCCTGAACTCCAAGCTTCCGGCAAAGTGCTTGCCAGGCACGGGTCTCGGGTCCACTGCCCATGATCGCAAGGTGCACCTTTTCGCCAAGCCCACGCGCCTTCAATTCCCGCAGCACGCGCAAGAAAATGGGAAGGGCCTTCCGACCGATATGCAAACCTAGCCAGCACAACCGCAGAGGGCGCACACCGTCATAGTATCGCGGCCGCCCCGACCAATCCGGCGCCCCCACCTCAAGCATCAACTGCGGTGTACCTCCCCAACGAACCAACATTTCATGCAGCCGCGCGCTCGTAACGAGCACACGCTCCGCCCGTCGTGCGGCTATTCGGCTGCGCCGTTTGGTCCAAACGTGCAGATTGTTTGCAACGTTTTTGAGAGCGTAATAGATGCTGTCATGGATTCCGAAGTCGGCGAAGTAGGTCCACGGAATATTCTCACCCCCACCGATCGGCCCCCAAATAAATGGCACGCCTAGCTTCCAGAGGTATCCGGGCTCTCGGAAAGTCGCGACCGTCAATTGGTGCGTCACGTCAAAGGGCTGCTCACGATGCAATCGAACGGCCTCGCGGTAAGCCGCTTGCTGCCAGGCAGCGTAGCCTTGGAAGTAGAATGGCGAACGCAAGCTGACGTGCGGACGCGGCTGCAGCAGCCGTGAAAGCGCTGGCGAGTCGACAAATTTTATCGTCAGTCCCGGGATCGGGGCGCGTTCCCGCATAAACCGTTCGGCGTCTTCCCTATGCTTCTCATCTCCGGGCCAGAGCTTCTCGTCCCACGACCGGGTCAGCACAGTCACGTCATGATAGGCTGAAAGACGCGAGCACACGTTCCACCCCACGCCCTGCTCCGAGCCCATCACTGGTGAAAAAAGATAGGCCGACACTAGGATGCGCCGACGCCGGCCGCCTGCGCCCGTTGATAGACCGTATGAGGATAGACCGTGCGAGGATTGTCTCGTGGGCCTGATTTCATCGCGTTCGTTCATTTTTACGCTCCGCCACGGCCGGCGCCGGCCAAGTTGTGAATTGTCGCGGTAGGACGGCGCAAATGGGATGCTCGTGGGACGCCATGTGATTCCGACATGGCCCGCGGACTTTGCAACGTGAACACGCGATGGCGATGGAGAATCAAGGCCGCCATTCCAATGCCATGGATCGTCCAGAACCAGATGCCCAGGACAGGCCCTTCCAGGGCGACATCGAAGGAGCCGGAAATCAATATTATCGTCCAATAAGTGAGCAGAAACGCGAAAACGCCAGCCCACCAATCGTCTTTCATCCGTCTCGCCTCGATCAGCTGGCGCACCACGGAAACAAGCCAAGATCCCAGCGCAAAGATCCACATCACTATTGCGGGCACACCTCCTCGTGCCAGGATTGTCATATGGGCGTTGTGCGGGCTGCGTAGCGGTGCCACGTCAGACTGGTCGTCGAAAGTCTGATAGCCGTCGGCGTCTGCCAGGTTTACGCCGAAACCCTTGCCCTCCCAGAAGTACCGACCGTGCAGCGTGTAGTGGATGATGTCCGACCACCAATTGAGCCGCCATTCTCTGGTCTCATCACCTCGCGAAGAGCCGGAAGAGCCGGAATTGGAAAATACATTTGCCGCATTGATCATGAGCTGGCGAGCGTCAAAGGTGCGGCCGTCGCCCCCGCCAGCGAGTCGCAAATTGAGAGCGGAGCCAATGCCTACAATCACGACCACAACACCTACGACCGCAAAGAAATTCCGCAATGCATGACGATTCGGTGAGAAAAATGACGCCATGAAGCAGCCGATAGTGAACGTGAGCATGGCTTGTCGTTCCTGCGAGGCGAGGAACAGCCCGATCAGTAGAACGAAAATAAGCACCAGGGATCGCAGCCGAACGAAGCCGATCAACGAAAAAGCAATGACCGCAGGCACGTGGCAGGAAAGCTCAATGATTTTAGGTCCACCGACCTGCTGGGATCCGTAAGTCCACACAAATGAATCACCAGCAGAAAGATAAGCCACCATCGGAAGAACCGGAGACAGAAAAATTATGCAAGGGATGAAGCGCTTGTAGCGTTCGATGAGGAGCGCCAACGTTGCTGGCCGTTTCAGGATCAGTGACGCGATGATGTAGGCAAACAAGCCATAGACCACAATCACCGCGTCGCGCAGCGAGTCGAACTTATAGGTGTTCCAATACGGAATAGTGCGAAACACAGTCCAGAGCATGAGGAGTGCTAGCGCTATCCCTGGCAAGTTAAAGATCGCACCAGTCAGGTTTCCGGCCATCAACGCGGCAGCTATGCCAAGCACAAGAGTCATCTCGCCGATGTAGAGGGGCGGAAAACCGAGATAGGCAAAGGCTCTCCCGAGCACTACGTAGCCCGCGAGTACGAAGCATAAGAAGTTGAGATATACGCTGATCAGACGCGGCATCGGCGTCCGATGGACGTGAATGCGGGCAGCGGTCATCGCGGGTCGCGCCTTGCAGCAGTGGTTCTGGTTGCTTGCAGATAGTCGTCGGCGTAGCTGAAGCTCCAAACGCCGCCCCGCCCCCGCTCGAGTGAGCCAAGTGGCGAAACCGACACCGGCGGCATCGATCAGCCCCCCCGACCCAAATTATGGAGGTGCATTAGGAAGCCCTCGGATACAGTCCGAATTGTCGCGACCAATTGGCCATGAAATAATTATCGTTCAATTTTGAAGTCGGCCAAAGTTTCGCGGTCGAGGTCTTTTTGTGATTGGAAGCGGGATCAAGCCGCCGGCCCGGACAGTTCTCCCGCCATCACGCCGCCATCATGACGGAATCAGACATCGCAGCGCCGAGTGCGCGCGGAACACACTCGACGTCGAACACCGCGTCGTGCGTACTCGTCGACCGCACGGAGAATTTCAAAAATAATATTTTTTGCACAGATACTCTGGACGATCGAGCCGGAGCCTCACACCGAACCTGGGAGTTCCACCTATTGGAGGCAACCTTGGCCCCCGAACTCGATCTGTTAGTACGATAGCCGTCCGCGAAGTTATCGGTGCCGCCGTTGCCGATTGGGCTCAGCCCGTGCGCCCGCGAGTCCACAGGCGTCGCACCGCTGCCAGCTGAATGTGCCGATAGCCGCTTCGACGGAGCACGACCATACCCATCGCCGCCGTCACGAACGTTTCCGTCAGAGTCGCAGCGATTGCGGCCCCGACGGCGCCGTGTGTCGGACACAGAAGCACCATGGCGACGAGGTTGATCGCAGCGGACGCTGTGACGATTGCAGTGACCTCGCTCTTCATGCCCAGAGGGAGCATCACGTTCACACCCAGAACGTTGTTGAGACCGACAAGAAACGGAATCGGCGCGAGCCACTGAACCACGGGCACCGCCGCCGAGAATGTCTGACCCAGAGCGAGAGGCACACCCCAGGGCGCGGAAACGTACATGACCACGCTGACCACAAACGTCCCTCCCCCCTGCCCGATCAGCATGCGCCA
>Ga0306926_10006483_pt1 | contig 12562 bp, 7 predicted proteins | sample flu12Cox44000178_FD_203759 | JGI IMG/M metagenome (GOLD analysis project Ga0306926, IMG submission 203759) | Lab enrichment of tropical soil microbial communities from Luquillo Experimental Forest, Puerto Rico - flux8day.12C.oxic.44.000.178 (v2)... | ecosystem: Environmental > Terrestrial > Soil... | reverse complement strand
ATCGGTGTGATCGCCGGATCCCATCCCTGAATCGGATCGGATGCGGGAGAAAGGTTGAACCCAATCCACCGCCGCTGGCTCTGATGTCCATCCACTTCCATGGTCAGGTGAATCATTCGGCCGCCGCTCATGTCGAGAGTCGCAGTCGGCGTCATGTCCATCGAGCCGTAGATCGTGTGTGTGGGAGCGGTCGTGCCCGGTGTTGCTCCATCAAACAGGATGTCCATGTAATGATCGCTCTGGATCATCGGCATCGAGTCCATGTTGTCGGTTCGTCGGAACTCTATCTCCCACGCCTTCGCCGTTCCGGCGTTCATTCGATAGCTCATCGCCCCGAGATTGCCAAACGCGTCCGTCACCGTGTCGTTCCTGGAGATTTGCTGAATCGTCGAGGCCTCCGCGTTCTCGAACGAATCGAAGAACTGCTGGGTCGCGGTTGGCTTTGAAGGAATCGCGCGATAGTTCCGGTTCGCCTGCACGACGAACGGAGCAGATCGAGCAATGACTGTCGGGTTGTTGGTATAGGGTCCCTGTCCGTTCGTCGATGTCTTACCGTCTGGCGTCGGTCCCTTGTCGCTGCCGAGCATATAACCCGCTGGTGGGGGGCTCATGAACGGAACGTTCTGCAGACCGGTGTACAGATTGCCCGGCGGGGCCGGTCCGAGCTGATCGACGGCTTCGACGATCAGCGTGTGCGTGGCGCCATCGCCGACGTTATTCCAGTCGATCTCGAGCGCCGGACCGTCTATGACGTTGGGTCCACCGGCGGCTCCGCTGGCGATTTGGTAGGGCACTACGGGGGTGACTCCGTCGGCTTGGGTGACGAAGTGATTGAGGCAGTACGTACCAGGACAGTTCCCGGAGGGACTCAGATGGACGAGGCCGCCGTACTTCACGTTTGAAGGATTGGCAACGTCGTAGATGCGATAGTCCTTTGCACCAGGAACCGGGTTGAACGTCACCTTGACCGCCGAATTGTTCGCGTAAATGCCCGTGACGGTGACAGACCCCGCCGCCGATGCGTAGGACGCCAGATACGCGGCGAGAGCAGCGGCAAGCACCGCCGACATCGCCAGCCGCGCCAGCTTGAACATAGCCATATTTGATCTCGTAGATTTTAGACCAGCACAAGCAACTCTTGTTCCGATTGCGTCGGTCACTGTACCGCCCGGTAAACTGTATTAACGTCAATTGATAGAACAGTTTGTGAAAACAAAACATGGACGACGGCAGCGGGATGGACTGTCCGCCCTGCCGACACACACGCAAAATCGTAACTGCCTGGCGCTGTTCGGCGATCCTCCCTCTTATCGACCCTGGTTGACCAGTTCCCTCAGTATTGCGACCGAAAATTTCGTGGTTTCGTCAGTGATCCGGGAGCCGCGACCGTACCAACCTCAAACGCCGTGAACATGATTGCAAGCGTGGTGGCCACACGCGGATCGATTTCCCGATGCGGAAATCCCAGCCTGACCGTTGTTGATGTCGTCACTTGTACGGAGTGGTCCGGCTCACGCAGCCCGTTGTTGGCGCAGCTGCGTATTCGCGATCTCTCTCCACGCGATCGTCCGTCGCAGACTATCAATCTGCGAGGCCGGACGGTGGCCATTCACGCGCGGATCAGTGTCGGCACTGTCGTGCCTTCCTGGTTTGGTGTTCATCGTCTTCGGCGGACATGAATGGAGGAGTGGCGGCGTCGGCGTGCGGTGAGCGTACAATGCGAACCATGCCGGGAACGAGCGCGCCGCGGCGCGGGATGGTGCGCAACGTTCTCCATCTCGGTCTCGGTCAAGTCGCCACGACGGTACTGACCATCCTGTCGAGCGCAGCGATCGCGCGCACGCTCGGCGCGTCGGACTTCGGCCTCTTGTATCTCCTTACCTCGATCGCCACGTTTGCGTACGTGGTCATTGACTGGGGACACGGGCCGTACATCATTCGCGAGGTCGCGAGAAACCCGGTTCGGGCCGGCGAACTTCTGGGCAGCGCCATCGTCCTTCGCACGCTGATGGCGTGCGCGGCGAGCGTGATCGCGGCCGCCAGCACCTGGCTGCTTGGGTACGACCGGCAGACCTGCCTGCTGGCCGGTGCCTTCATTCTGACATGGCTGCCGATGTATCTCGGACTGTCCTTCGGATGGGTGTTCCGCGGCCGGGAGCGGATGGATCGCGATGCGCAGCTGAATGTCGTCCAGAAGCTCGCGGCTCTGGGGATCGTGATCGTCTGCGTCGTCCTCGGTGGGCGCGTGGCGGCGCTCGTGCTTTCCCAAGCGATCGCGGGGCTCATCACCTGCGCGCTCGGCGTCGCCATGTACCGGTCGCTCGGCCTGTCGCCGATCCGGACGACGATGGCGACGGCGCGTGAGCTGCTTCGCGACGGCGCAGCGATGCTGGCGATGTCGCTCGCCGTCGCCGTCGAGCCATATTTCAATGCCAACATCTTGTACAAGATGGCGTCGCCGGCGGTGGTTGGATGGTACGGCGCCGCGTGGAACATCGCCGGCACGCTCGTCGCGCCGGCGATGATCGTCGGGGCGACCATGTACCCCCGCCTGTCGTCGACTGCGAGCGATGCCGCCGCATTCAAGCGCGCGGTGCGGTCGTCGTTCCGGCCGCTCTTTCTCGTCGCCGTTGTGGGGGCGGTGGGCACGTACTTGTTTGCCGATGTCGCGGTCGGGCTGATTTACGGAGCTCGGAAGTTCGGTCCTGCCGCCGATAACCTCCGCGCGTTTTCGGTCGTGTTGTTGTTCATGTACATCGACCTCTTCTTCAGCCACGCCATCCTGGCGGTTGGGAAGGCTGGCCGCCTCGCGAGCTGCAAAGTCGGCGTCGTTGTCGTGACGCTGACGCTGGAATTCTTCCTCGTCCCTTTTTTCGAGTCCCGTTACGGCAACGGAGGCCTGGGCGTGATGTCGGCGATGGCCGTCGGTGAGTTGATGATGACCATCTCGGCGATGTGGCTCGTCAGGGAGGCGATTGATCAATACATGATCGCAGACGTCGGACGCGGGCTCTGCAGTGGGGCCGTGACGGTCCTGCTGATTCAGCGGCTGTCATCGTCGACGCCCTTTCTGACAATTCCACTCTGCATCGCTCTGTTCTTCGGAGTGTCGGCCGCGATCGGACTAGTCAACCGATCGGATATCGACCAGCTCCTTGCGGGATTTCGCCAGCGATCCTCGACGGCAGTCGAACCTGCCGGCGACTTCGATCCGTCCTACCGCTAGTGGCCGTCGCGTAACCACGATCGTTGCGTTGGCAGCCCGGCGGCGTTCACCTCGCCAGAAGCCCCCGATGGTGGCGTGTATTTGAAATTCACGAGTGGCGCACGGCACACGAAGCACGCAGGCCATGACTCAAGGCTCGGTCCGCGCCTGCTGCACGCATGTGTGAACGCGCCACGGCTTTCGTAACCCAACGTTTTCCCTTCTTAACGCAGTTTTTCCAACGACGACTCCCGGTAAATTATTGATTTTACTGGTATACGATCCGGCTTTCGAATGCCTGCCATGTTTAGGTACTGTAATTGCTGCGGGAGCGCCTTGAGCCGTCAGGGAGATATTGTGAGAACGTCTCCTCGTACGGCTCAACATCGGTTTCATAACTGGTCAAGCGCTTGAAGTCGTCGCGGCTGCGGCGTTGTCGGTGAACTGTCACTGACAGCCGTCAGTCGGAGGTTTATTTTGAGGTCGAAAATTCTCGTCACGCTGGTCGCCTTCGCCGGAAGCCTGTCAGCATTCCGATGGGTGGCCGTCGCCGCAGGGGCGCCCGCGACGATTATCACTTGGGCCGGAACGCCCCAGAGTACGGCGATCAACTCGCAATTTCCGGTGGCCCTGGTTGCCGCCGTCTACGATTCCGCAGGTCACGGCGCACAGGGTGCCACGGTGACATTTTCTGCGCCCGCCGGCAACGCCGCCGGCGCGACGTTCAATGGCTCTCCCACTGCTACCGCGATCGCCGACGCGACGGGCGCAGCGATTGCGCCGGCTCTGACAGCAAACGGGTTCGGAGGCAACTTCACTGTGACCGCGACCGTGGCGGGTCTGAGTGGTTCGGCGATCTTCAGTATGACGAACACCGGTGGGACGACCAGCGGCGGCGGCGCCCCCCAGTCGCCTGTCGGTTTGAGGTTCCTCGTTGCCGGAGGTAGCAGTAGCGGGCCCGGTCCGGGCACCTGGACGAATGTCACTCCGTCCGGTATGAGCACAACGGGCTCGTGCTACGGCGCGAATGCCGTTGTCGCCGATCCCTCTCACCAGGGGACGCTGTATGCGCACTCCTGCGAGGGCGTCTGGAAATCGACAAACTACGGTCAGACGTGGACTGGTCCGATTGACGGCGGCCGAATGACAGGGGAACTCGCGGCAGGCCCCAATGCTCTATATCAAGGAGGCATCAGCGGATCCGGCATGGGTTTCTGGCGCTCGACAAACGGCGGAGTCACGTGGACGAACTACCGCATTGCAGGCTTGACGAGTGACCGGCAGGATGTTTATCCACCCGCTGTCGATCCGTCCGACGGCAACCATCTCATTATTTGTGGTCACGAACAGGATTTTGTCGGCGAGAGTGTTGATGGGGGACAGAACTGGTCGACTATCCCAATGGCGGCCGGGATGCATCAAGCGGGTGGCACCGGGTTCGTGTTCTTCATCAACACCGGAGATCCGACCACAACTCGAAAGACCTGGATTTGGTCCGCGCAGGGGAGCGGTGGTGCCGTCGGCACGTGGCGCACGACCAACGGTGGTGCGTTGTGGACGAAGGTCGACAACAATGAGCACCCGCATGGCAACATGCAGATTTTTCAGCCGGACACGAGCGGCGTCGTGTTCATGGGCGGAATCTACTCGGCTTTGGGCTGGGGAGTCCTGCGCTCCACGGATTACGGTGCGACGTGGACACACGTGGGGGCGAGTGTCAGCAGTGGAACGGTATTTGGTACTCCCGACACGGTCTTCTCCTTCTACGGCTGCGGCAGCGGGTGCGGCGACAGTTATCAGGTTGCTGCCCTTCCGGGTGTCTCGGGCTGGATATCAGCGACGGCGCCGCCGGGAATCGGTGGGGGCGCAAACATGGCAGCAACGGTCTTCGACGGGACGTCATGGATCATCGTCACGTCGAACTGGCAAGCGGGAATCTGGCGCTGGGTTCCATGACCTCTCGTCGTCGAGCCTTCTCGACCTATTCGGCTGACTGATCGGCGCGATCATCGTCCCAGCGATAGAGAGCACCATTTCATCTCGCGGGCGACAGGCCGGCTTCGGCGCGCACCATTCCCGTGCCCGGGTCGAAAGACCGCAACCGATCCGCCAGAACGGTGTCTGCAACCGTTGCGGCGCTCGACACCCGTAACGACGAATCGCCACGGGACCGCCGAGCCCTTCTCGAGTAGGTCACGCGGCAGGCTCATCAACGCAAGGTCGAGTCGCAGTTGCGGATGCGCCTCGATGAACCGCACAACTCTTTGATATCTCTGGCTGTCCGACAGATAATCGGACGCGTCCAGCAGCCGAAGCGCATTCAGTCGCTGGTGGTCTTACCCCATCCTCAGGAAAAGATGTCGGAGGGGTTGACCAGGAGAACACATCCCGCCCACGCTCGGTCTTTCGATCGGCGTCGGACGTTGTCACTGCTGCTACCAAATGATTATCACCTGGTCCAAGGGCGTCGCCGACTACAACATGGCAGAGGAAATTCTGGTCGAACTGGCCGCGATGATGAACCGCCACCCGTGGTGGCGTGCAAGGGCAAAGCTGGCGCTGGCCATCTTGAGCGAGGCAGGCATTCACCCGCCGGCTCGCATCCTCGACGCGGGTTGCGGGTCGGGTGTGATGCTGGAGTGCCTCGAGCAACGCGGGTACACGGTATGTGGACTGGACATCGCACGAAAGTCGCTGGAACGCATTGACCGACCACATCGCATGTTGGTCGAGGCGGACCTGACCAACTGTGAGCCGCCCGATACGGAATGTTTCGATGCCATCCTGTTGCTGGATGTTTTGGAACATCTCGATGACGAGAAAGTGGTCCTGCGCAACGTCAGCCGGCTCTTGAAGCCGGGCGGTCTGGCAGTGATAAGTGTTCCGGCCCGACCTGATCTGTTCTCTCAGTTTGACGAGATACAGGGACACCGTCGGCGCTACGTTCCCGAGTCGCTGCGATGTGCTTTTCGCGATTCCGGCCTGCAAGTGAAGGAATTGATGTGGTGGGGCTCCTGGCTGGTGCCGACACTCTCGATGCAGCGAAAGCATCGCAAGGGGCTGCCGACAGAGGCGGTGAGCACTACTTATATGCGGTACCTCCGCACCCCGCCATGGCCGGCAACCCTCTTCATCAGGCTCGCCTTCTACTGGGAACATGGTCGGACTCTACGACGGAAGAACCGGACGGGAACGTCTCTGGTCGCTCTGGCGAGTCCTGACCCCATTCGCGGCCTTCACTGGCCGCTGTCCATTCGCAACTAGTCCCGCAGGAGGTGATCTCGTTCACTTTTCCACAGCCTGGTCGAGCGCGTAGAGCCCTTGTTCCCCGGCCTTGGCGATCCTTCGTCCGCGCGACGCCAGCAGACGTGCGATGTACTCATTTTCGCGATCCCTGAACAGCATCGCTGGTGCGCTGTAATCAGGCGGGGGAATCCCGCGGCCTTCGACAACTTCGGTTGGCGCGAGGAAATGCGTGATGCCCAGCTGCTTCACGTTGCTCGAAAAAGCCTCCCAGTTGGAAAAGCCGAGCGCGTCTTGAGGAAACTCGGCGCAGAACGTCGTTCGATCGATATAAAACCCTCGGCACGAATAAGACAGCGCGACGCGCGAATCAAGAGGAAGCTGGCGATTGATGGTTTCGTAGAGGGGATAGAGTTCAAGGTGCCGCGCCAGGAATTCAGGATACGACTCGAACCCGAACGCGCTACGAATGACGCCGCCAAGATCGTACTCGGCATCGGCGAAACTCGAGCGTGCCTGGCGCACGGAGCCGACGGCGACGAGAGCCACGAACAGCCAGCGAAAATGGAGCAGTCGCAGACGCTGATCCATGAACGCGAGGACAGGCAGGATCAGAACCGGCAAAACGGGCGTCCAGTATCTCAAGTACAAACCGGCGGCGCTGAGTTGCAGCAAGACGCCGAGGCCGAGAACAAGCGCGCTCGCACGAGTGATGAATGTTCGCGAGCGAAGTGTCAGAAAAAGCGTGAGCCCGCCGACAACGAGTAGCGCTCCAGCCAATATCATCTGCCGCAGCGCCAGCGACCACTGCAGTCCGAAGCGACTGGCCCAGAGATAGTACCGATTGTAGAGATCGTACATCGCCGCTGTCGGTGGCGAGAAGTCGCGCGTTGGCAGCGCGCGCGCAAAGAGTGGAAACAGCGGATTCCCGGTCACAACCGCGGAGCGCACAAACCACGGCAGGACGCACGCCGCTGTCAGAACCAACACGAGGAATCCCTGGGCCACGCCGATCGAAATCTGCTCATGCTGTCGCGCCTCGTCGACGATCGATGCAATCGTCAGCCCGAACAGCACAACGGCGAACACCAGCGCGGTGAGCTTGAAGCTCACAGTGATACTGAGCAGGAGCGCCGCGGTGCGCAACCAAGCAGGATATCGCGTCCGAAACCACAGCAGCCACGCCAGCGTCGTCGCGGCGATGGCAAGAGCAGTCGCGCCCTCGATGTACGCAAAACCCATCAGAGCACAGACACCGGCAGGCCCCACCAGGTACAGAACGGCGCTGATCGTCCCGACAGTTTCGCTTCGGTATCGCACGCCGGCACGATAGACGGCCCAGGCGCCGCTCAGGCCGAGGGCCCAATGAAGCAGCTTGGCTGCCGCATCTCCGCCGAACGCAAGCGCGATCGTAAACAACATTTCGACGCCCATCGGCGTGTTCGAAAATGTGTACGTCGGCAGGTATCCCAGGCCACCGCTCATCAGCCAACGCTTGGGAACCGTGAGATGGTACGACAACCCGTCAGGATCGAGTGTCGGTGACAACGCGCTGAGCAGCGAGCAAACCAGGGCGGGAACGATCGTCGCGACGAGCACGATCATCCACCGCTGGGAGACACGAAAAGGTGTCAGTCCGCGCAACGCGACACTGGCGAGCGCCCGAAGATCTGCAAGCAGAAGCAGCGTCAGACCACCGATCAGCACGCCCAGCGCTGCGTTCGAAAGAACGCCGAACGCGCCCAATGCAAATGGCACGAACTGCATGGCCCCGGCGCCCAACACTACCGCGATGACGAATTGCTCTCCTCGGGTCACATCGACGCTCGGCGTGCCCAGCAGACACGCGATCCGTCGGCCGGCGGCGAGACACAGAATCATGATTGCGCCGACGCAGACTGGTGCGTAGAGGACTGCAGGTGCTGGTGTGAGCAGAGCCGGCATGTGCCCGTCAACATACTCGGAGTCGTGTACGCGGTCAACGACGCGAGCGCGCTTTGAGTCCCATGACACGAACGACGTACTCGCGATGATGCCGGTCGACGTGAAGAGATGCGCCGATGCGGCGCGCGTTCAGATCCGCTGGCTTCGACGGCTCGCGGAATCGATCGGCGCTGCGATCTGGAGGTAGGCGAGGCGCTTCATCTCGCGCCTTCCGCGGGTCACGGTATCGAGGATGAGCCCACACACCGCGCTCAAGAACGCCAGCAACATGATCGACGCAGACAGAATTGCCGTTGGAATGCGCGGAACCAGGCCCGTTTCCAGGAATGTGATGATGATCGGCACGGCCAGTCCGACTGACGTCATTGCAAACGCGGCTGCGGCGATACCGAAAAAAGCGAACGGCCGCTCATTCTTGAACAACGCCAGAATCACACGCAGTATTCGAAATCCATCCCGGTACGTACTGAGTTTGCTCGTCGATCCTTCTGGTCTCGCGAAGTATTCGGTTTCCACTTCAGCGATCGGGAGGCCGAGCGTCAACGCGTGGACGGTGAGCTCGGTCTCGGTTTCGAACCCGACGGCCAGTGCCGGGAACGATTTGACGAACCGTGCGGAGAACGTCCGATAGCCGGAAAGGATGTCGGAGAAACGCTGACCAAACAGGGCCGCGAGAAAACCGGTCAGCATTTTGTTGCCGAGCACGTGGCCGGCCCGGTACGCGGCAGACTCGTGGTGGACGCGGCGTCCCACCACCATGTCGAGATTGTTTTCGATCAGAAGCCGGATCATTTTCGGTGCAGTCGACGGATCGTAGGTCGCGTCGCCGTCGGTCATGACGTACACGTCAGCATCGATATCAGAAAACATCCGACGGACGACGTTGCCCTTGCCTTGCATCGGCTCGGAGCGAACGATGGCGCCGGCGGCGCGAGCGTTCTCTGCCGTTCGGTCGCGCGAGTTATTGTCGTAGACGTAGACCACGGAGTCAGGCAATGCGGCTCGAAACCCTCGAACCGTGTCGCCGATCGCGACCTCTTCGTTGTAGCAGGGAATGAGAACGGCGACACGCGGTGCGTCGGAATTCACCGATGGTCTGCCACCGAGGCTCAGCGAGGGCATTCGAAAAAAACTCTAACACATTGATGCGACCGCATCACAACTGGTCGCCAATGCAGTGAGCCGTTGGCGCATCTGACTGCCGCTATACACTATTGCGCCAGGACGTTTGCGTCGAGAGGCACAAAATCGACGCTGAGTTTGGCCTGTATACTGAGGCGATGTCCACGACAAACGCAAGAACCGGCGATCCCGTGGAGGCTCCCGACACCGGTTTCGCGTCCATCGCGATTTTTCTGATCGGCTTGTTCGCCGGACTCGCAATGGTTCTCGTCGGATTCCGCTCGCAGTCATTCGTCCACGATCGATTCGACCCCTACCAGTTTGGGGAGATGGGTGCCAGCATCGCCCGCGGGAACGGATTCACCGGGTGGGGAACCCTGCTGTCCCGGCGCGCTCCGCTGTATCCCATCGTCATCGGAGGCGTCTACTTTGCGTTTGGAGAACATCCGTTTCTGGTGCAACTGCTGCAGTCTGCGATGCTCGGCGGCACATGCTGGCTGGTGTTCGACATGGGCCGCCGGGTTTTCAATCGGCGAACCGGCCTGCTTGCCGGGATCGCGTGCGCGTTGCACCCGATGATGTTGAGATACGTCGCCGACCTCCAGCTCGAAACGCAGCTGACGTTTCTGTTCACGCTGACCGTCTGGTGCACCGTCCGCGTCTACCGAACGCCGACCGTTGCCAACGGCGCACTTGTTGGCATCGCCGGTGGTTTCGCGGCCCTGACCAAGGCGGTCGTCGTCCTGTACCCGGCGCTGTTCTCGTGCCTGTGGCTGGCGATGGATGTGGTCTGGCTCCGGTATCGCGAGAAGGCCGTCTCGAAGCTGCCTGCTGTCGCCGCGATCTTAACGGGCATGATGGTCGTGATTGCGCCGTGGACCCTCCGCAACTATCGGGCCAGCGGCCACTTCGTATTGATCTCGACCGGGCTGAGCGACGCGTTCTTGAGAGGCTACATATTCTCGAAGACCGACTACGCTCTGTTGCGGAAACCTCCTTACACCGACGCGGAAAATGAGACCAACGCCTGGTTTGAACAATTGGGCCGGGAGGCGGGTACAGAATGGGCGAAGGACGACTACGAGACGGAACAACTTCTCTCACGTGCTGCGAAGGAGAAGTTGAGATCTGATCCGGGCGCGTTCCTCCGCAAGTTTGGGGTCGGCCTCTTCACGTTTTGGTACGAAATGACCAGCTTCGCGAACTCACTGCTGGCAGGGATCTTCGCGCTTGGCGCGTGGATTCTGGCGTTCATTGGTGCCCGGCGCGGATGGCGCGAGCGGCGGCCGGCGTGGCTGTTTCTGTTGCCTGCCATCCAACTCAACTTGCTGTTGGCTGCGCTTCTGGCGCTGGGCCGTTATTCGGCGCCCGTGGTACCGTCGCTCATCGTCCTCTCAGCCTTTGGCTTGGATTGGTTGTTGGTGCGGGGTTCGGAGTCACACGTCTGACGGCTGTTACAGCCTTTGCCGTCGTCGAGCCTATCTTGCAGGCTGGGGTGCCTGAAAACGGCGTTCCGGATTGACGCCATCTTCGTGGAAGTTGAGGCGTTTCTTCACGACCCATACCGGACGTTGTTTGACCTCTTCGAACAGACGTCCGATGTACTCGCCCAGGATCCCGACGCAAATGAGCTGAACGGCCGAAAAGAACAACAGCAGGAACGTCAGGGATGTCCACCCACGCGCGTTCCGAGGATTGAACCCGATGATGGTCCAATCAGTGACGTATTGGAATACAACGAAGATGCTGCCCAATACCGACAAGAACGCGAGGATCACGCCGAGCGACATGATCAGCTGTAGAGGGCGGTAGCTGAAATTGATGATGCCATCGAGTGCCAGCTTCACGAGTTTCGCCAGCGTATACTTTGGTTCCCCTGCGAAGCGTGACTGACGCTCGTACGCCAATCCGACTTGTCGGAAACCGACCCACGTGCGAAGACCTCGGACGAACCGGTTTCGCTCTGGAAGTCGGTTAATCGCCTCCACGACCTCTTGTCGCATCACGCAAAAATCGCCGGCGTCCAGTGGAATGTCAAGCACCGCGAGGCGTTTCAGGAGACGGTAGTACAAGTAGTAGGCCGTCCGCTTCCACAGGTTCTCCTTGCGCTTCGTCCGAATGGCGTAGACGACATCGTACCCCTCACGGACTTTCTCGATGAACGGCAGCAATTCCTCGGGAGGATCCTGCAGGTCCGCATCCATGACCGTCACGATGTTTCCCGTCGCGTGCATGAGGCCGGCGGAAACCGCGGCCTGATGACCGAAGTTGCGTGAAAGGCAGACGACCTTGAGCTGCGGATGATCGGCCGCCAGGCCCTCGCAGATTTCCATCGTGCGATCCCGGCTGCCGTCATCAACCAGAATGACTTCGAAATCGTCTCTCCAGGCAGGGGCAGCCGCAACGATCCGCCGGAACAGTTCCCTGATGCCGGCCTCTTCGTTGTAGGCGGGAATGACGATCGAGATCACAGGTCAACCGGTCGTGAGATGGGCTCCATGAGGCGTCAGGATAGCACCATCTCGCGCCGCACGATCATGGTCCTGCGCGTTCGGCTTCAGGCACGATCGCGTCTTGAAACCAGACCACGAGACGGACCGAGCGATATGGGAGGTCTCAAACGCGGGAGGCTGCTGCCGAGAGTCGACGCGCGGGACTCTCGAGCGCCCAGATCGACACGCCAAAAACTATCGTCGCAACGTAGACGTAAAACGGCACCAGCCAGTACATTTTCAATGGAACGGCGAGCCCAAAGATCCAGGCATTGGTCACATGCACGGTCAGGCAGAACGCAGCGATGAAGGAGGTGAAGGCCAAGGCGCGATCGGCGACCGTTTGACGTGTTCTGCCGATCCCCATCGAAACGTACGAGACCGGGATGAGCAACAACAGGTCGTATTTGAGATGGGTCACCGCGACTAACCCGAAGCAAGACCAGACCGAGAACCATCGCAGCAGCATTTCTCGATCATTCCAGCGCTCCCGCTGCCGCCATCCGAACCATGCGAGCAGCACGGCGAACGCGACCGCCAGGGCGCCCCCAACCAG
>Ga0306926_10006481_pt1 | contig 12564 bp, 10 predicted proteins | sample flu12Cox44000178_FD_203759 | JGI IMG/M metagenome (GOLD analysis project Ga0306926, IMG submission 203759) | Lab enrichment of tropical soil microbial communities from Luquillo Experimental Forest, Puerto Rico - flux8day.12C.oxic.44.000.178 (v2)... | ecosystem: Environmental > Terrestrial >... | reverse complement strand
GCAGACTTTGACCAGTCTTATCGACAGTTTTACGTCGGTCGCAGCACGCGTCGAAGACGTCATGTGTCCACCTCTACTAGAGCATGACGCCATAGCGACTTGCCGCCACGCGACGAGACTCGTCAGCTGTCTCTGCTGGGAAGACTTCAAAGGTTCCGGGACAACGAAATCCCCAATTATCTGGTAGCGGAGTGCCGAAAATCTGAGAAGGGTTAACGCCACAATTATGAAAACAATTACGCTTACGCCGTTTGCTCTTTGTCTCGCCATCCTTGGGCTTGCCCAGACCGTTTCTGCACAAAACGATTTGAACCTGCCCGACGTCAGCCAGGCTGCCGAAGTCAAACAACGCATCGCGTTGACGGACATCACGATCAAATACCATCGCCCTCTGGTGAACGGACGGAAGATTTGGGGCGGCCTCGTTCCCTACGGCAAAGTCTGGCGCGCAGGTGCGAATGAAAATACCACGATTGAATTCAGCGATTCGGTTTCAGTCGAGGGCAAGCCGTTGGTCAAAGGAATTTATGGGGTACACATGATTCCGAACCCGGACTCGTGGACGGTGATTTTTTCAAAAACCAACACAGCGTGGGGAAGCTACAGCTACGACCAGAAAGAGGATGCTCTGCGGGTGAATGTGAAACCGAAACCGCTCACCGAGACGAAAGAAGCGATGGAATTCGAATTTGGCGATTTGAAACCAACTTCGACGGCAGTGACACTGAAGTGGGAAAAGCTCGCTGTCCCTTTTACTGTCTCCGTCAACGACGGGGACCAGACGCTGCAAAACATCCGGGCGCAGCTAAAAGGCCGCGGCCAGTTCGCCTGGCAGGCTTTGGACGAAGCGGCGCAATTTTGTTTGACCAGAAAAATTAATTTGGATGAAGCGCTGCAGTGGGCGGACGCCTCGATTCAAAATGAGGAAAGGTTCGATAATCTCAGCACAAAGGCGGACATCGTCAAAGCCTTGAATCGTCCCGATGACGCGAAAACCGTTTGGAATCATGCGCTCGAGGTCGCCACTGCGCCGCAACTTTATTCGTATGGCCGGCGTTTGCAGAGTCAGAAGCAGGGCGGTGAAGCGATGGAAATTTTCAAAGATGTCGCGAAACGCTTTCCGCAAGGCGTTTATGGATATCTCGCTCAGGCTCGCGTTAAATCTTCAGCAGGCGATTTCGCGGGTGCGGCCAGTGACGCCAAGCAGGCACAAGCTGCTGCTCCGACGGATGCACAAAAACAGAGCATCCAAGCGCTGATCACCAAGCTCGACGCCAAGCAGGATATTAACAAGTAGCACGGGCTGTCTTCGGACGTGGGACGATAGTCTCGATGGGACGTTCACAAGCGGGAGTCCGATGTTGCACGTGATGCTCCACAGGATTGCACAATCGGCGGTCACAGACCGCCGCTACAGAAAACGCTGCTGGCAAGCAGCCGTGGTAGTGGCGATCCTCGCGGTCGTGTGCACGGCCAATTCAGTCGATGCGCCGCCGTTGTTGTCTCCAGAACAGATGGATGCCGGCGAGATAGAGCTCGCACTGCAAAAGCTCAACGTGCTTGGCCGTGTTCTCTACGTCGCGGCGCACCCCGACGATGAGAACACATATCTCATGGCGTTCTGGGCGAACGGCTCGCTCTACGACAGCGCTTATCTTTCGGTGACGCGTGGGGACGGCGGTCAGAATTTACTCGGGCCAGAATTGGGCGAGCGCCTGGGTGTGATTCGGACAGAGGAATTGCTGGCCGCGCGACGCATTGATCGCGGCAAACAGTTCTTCACACGAGCGATCGATTTCGGGTTTTCCAAAACGGCTGAAGAAACGTTGCGCATCTGGAATCACGACAAAATTCTTGCGGACGTAGTCTGGGTCGTCCGGAATTTTCGACCGGACGTGATGGTGACGCGCTTCAGCCCGGAGGATCAACTGACGCATGGCCATCATACGGCGTCAGCGATTCTGGCGCAGGAAGCATTCATGGCAGCTGGCGACCCGAATCGTTTTCCAGAGCAACTTGCTTTCGTTAAACCGTGGCGCCCGACCGGGCTGGTTTGGAATACGTCACCGTTTTTCTTTAAGAATCGCAATCTCCCTTTCGATCCAACCGGTCTGATCGTTTTGGAAGCCGGCGGTTACAATCCGCTTCTTGGGAAAGCGTACACGGAAATCGCAGCGGCCAGTTTCAGTATGCACAAGAGCCAGGGCGTAGGCAGCCCGCCGCGTCGCGGGGAGCGAAAAGAATATTTCAAATTTTTGGAAGGCCAGCCGATGACCAGCTCGCTTTTCGACGGGGTCGATACGACCTGGTCGCGCGTTCCCAATTCGGAACCGGTTGCTGCGGAGATTCGTCAGATCATTTCCGAGTTCAATCCCGCTGATCCGCCCGCGTCGGTGCCCGACCTGTTGAAGCTACGCCAGGCAATGAGGCGAATTCAGGATGACTCCTGGATTCTGGAGAAAACAGCCGAGTTGGACAAGATCATCGCTGCGTGTCTCGGCTTGCATGTCGAAGCGTCAACAGCGAGGGAAACGTTCACGCCAGGACAAACTGCGACAATCAAGCTGGACGCAATCAACCGGTCGACTGTTCCAGTTACACTTCAGGAAATACGATGTCCCAACACCGGCGCGTCGTTGAAAATTGATGCGGCGCTTCCAGCGAACGAACTCGTTACGAAGGATCTGTCGTGCAAGATCCCGGAAAACGCTCCTTATTCGCAGCCGTACTGGCTTCGCAAACCTGGGACGCTCGGCACCTTCACCGTCGACGATCAAAAGCTCATTGGTCTCCCTGAAAATCCCCCTGCTCTTCCGGTCGAAATAGTTTTCCAGGTGAACGGCCAGGAGGTGCGATACATTGTGAACACGAAGTATCGCACGGTCGACCCGGTGGCAGGCGAAGTGCGACAAGCATTGGTTATTGCGCCACCTGCGTTCGCGAACGTCGCGGACAGCGTGGTCATATTTCCGACGAACCAGCCGAAACGTGTTTCAGTACACGTGACCACGGCCACGGGATCTGTAAAAGGTGAACTTAAACTCGCTGTGCCGCAGCGATGGGAAGTCTCTCCGGCGTCTGTGCCGATAGATTTGAAGTCAGCCGATGCCGAGACGACAGGCACATTCACCGTCAAACCACCGGACCAAAATAACGAAGGTACGTTGCGAGCCATCATTTCGATCGAGGGTCACGACTATTCCTTCGAGCGCGTGCGCATTTCGTATCCGCACATCGGCGTTCAGACGCTGATGCCGGCTGCAGAAGCTAAACTTGTTCGCGCCGATATCCGGAACAAGGGCAATCGCATCGGTTACATTCCCGGCGCCGGTGATGATGTTCCGGAAAGCCTGAGACAAATCGGTTACTCGGTGAAGATCTTGAGCGAACCGGAAATCACGGCGAAGAACCTCGCGCAGTTCTCCGCCGTAGTGCTGGGTATCCGCGCCTATAACACGCAGGACCGAATTTCCAACTGGTTGCCGGAGCTATTTGATTACGTAAAACAGGGCGGAGTTGTGATCGCGCAGTACAATACTCTGGCGGAGCTTAGGACGAACCAACTGGGGCCGTATCCGTTGGAAATTTCACATGCCCGCGTCACTGACGAAAATGCGGAGGTGCGCATTCTGGCGCCGAATCATCCGCTCATGACGTCGCCAAACAAAATCACATCGAAAGATTTCGAAGGATGGGTTCAGGAACGCGGACTCTATTTTCCTAGCAAGTGGGATCCCGCCTGGACGCCGATCCTGTCGTGCAACGATCCAAAGGAAAAGCCGCTCGACGGTGGTCTGCTGGTTGCGAAGTCTGGCAAAGGTTTCTTTGTGTACACGAGTTATTCATGGTTTCGGCAGTTGCCGGCCGGCGTCCCGGGAGCCTATCGATTATTTGCGAACATGTTGTCTTTGGGAAAATGAACGCACGCGATAGCAACCCCGATGCGCGCTCGTGGCGCAAGGCATATAGCCTGGCGCTTTCGCTTTTCGCTGTTGAGGTGGTCCTCCTCTACCTCTTCACCATCCGGTTTTCGTGAACCGGCTGGATTACTTTGTTCTCATCGCCACAATTCTGGCGATCCCCCTTTACGGCCTTTGGCGAACCCGCGGAAGCGCCTCTTTGCGTCAATATTTAAAAGGCGATGCGAGTATCGGTTGGGCCACGATTGGACTTTCGGTTCTCGCGACACAGGCTGGGCCGATTACATTTCTTTCGATGCCGGGCCAGGCATATGAGAGCGGCATTGGTTTTATCCAGAACTATTTTGGGCAACCGCTGGCGCTGATTGTTGTGTGCGTGGTCTTCGTTCCGATCTATCAGCGGCTGAAAGTTTACACGGCTTATCAGTACCTCGGCGAGCGATTCGATCGAAAGACGCGGTTACTCGGCGCATTTCTGTTTCTCGTGCAACGGGGCATCGCGGCTGGAATCACGATCTACGCGCCGGCCATTGTTCTCTCCGCGTTGCTCGGGTGGCGTTTGAACCTGACCATCTGGCTCGCGGGCGGACTGGTCATTATCTACACCGTTGTTGGTGGCACCAAAATTGTAAGCATCACGCAACGCTACCAGATGATCGTGATTTTGGTCGGCATGGCGATCGCATTCGCGGTCGCCATTTACAAACTCTCGCCCGATCTCTCGTTTCAAAACACGCTGTCGGTTGCGGGCAAAATGGGCAAGCTGGAGGCGGTCACTTTCTCTGTCGATCCGCACAAGCGATATACATTTTGGTCCGGCCTGATCGGCGGTTTTTTTCTCGCCCTATCCTATTTCGGAGCGGACCAATCGCAGGTGCAACGATATCTTGCGGGCGGCTCGCTCAGAGAGAGTCGGCTCGGATTGCTCTTTAACGCAGTGGTGAAGGTGCCGATGCAATTTTGCATTCTGCTGCTCGGCGCGATTGTTTTCATGTTCTACCAATTCGAAAAGCCGCCGGTTTATTTCAATCAACCTGCGTACGAGCGTGCGTTGCAGAACGGGTATGCCTCGCAGTTAACGGAGTTGCAGAAGGAATTTGATGAGGTGTTCACCCAAAAACGCGCTGCCATTCGTGTTCTTTCCACTGCGTCGTCAAACGAGCGCGACGCCGCGATGAACCAGCTGCGGACACTCGAAGCGCAGGCGAGCGACTTACGCGATCGAACGAAGGCGGTCCTTGCGCAAGCGGGCGTAGATCCAAAAAGCAAGGAATCGGATTACGTATTCATCACTTTTATTCTTCAACAGATGCCGCATGGAATTGTCGGACTACTCATCGCAGTAATCTTGTGCGCGACCATGTCAGCGACGGCAGCAACTCTGAATGCTCTCGGTTCCACTACGGCGATCGATTTTTATCGGCCGTTGATCCGACCGAACGCGAGTGACCATCATTATGTCGTCGCCGCGCAAGCGCTGACAGCAGCATGGGGTTTGATTGCGATCGGCGTCGCTTCATTTGCCAGCTTGGTCGAGAATCTCATCGAAGCCGGCAACATTCTGGGCTCGGTGTTCTACGGCAGCATACTGGGTCTGTTCCTGGCAGCGTTCTTTATTCGTCGAGTCACCGGGTCCTCGGCGTTTTTCGCCGCGCTCGTTGCACAAACCCTCGTGCTCGTTCTCTTCGCAACGACCAATATAGGTTATCTCTGGTATAATTTCATTGGGTGCGCGGCCGTACTAATCGTCGCGCCAATCCTGCAGCAAACTATCTTTCGCAGCGCAGAAACTCCTGCCGGAGCATGAAGCTGGTTCTGAGCCATGAATCAACCGATTGTCTGTTTCGGCCAGCAACCGTGCGGATTTTTTCCAAAAAGATATTTGGTTGCTAAAATTCTGACCGCTCGACATCTCCAAGAGGAAATTGGCGGAGAAATCGTCTTTTTCCTTCACGACAGCGATCATGACCCGCGCGAGACGCTTACGATTTTGCGAGACCAACACACCAACGACGAAGTAGCTTTAAACTTTCAGTTCGAGAATCGGATTCAAAAGCAGTTTTCACCGCTCTACGCAAAACGCGTACTCCCGGGATGGCAGGAGAAAACTGCGCGCCAACTTCCGCGTTACGTCTCTCGATTTCTGGTCGCACATTTCAAGGAGACTGAAGCTTCGAACGTCGCCAACTTCTGCCTCGAGATGTACACGCGAATGGGCTTGCTCGACGGAATTCGGGTGGAACGATCGAGCGCGGCCAACTTCAGGGCGCGTGCTGCGGCAGTTTCAGACTATTTTGTCGATGCGCAGTACGAGGGAGAAATTGTTCGCGCGCGCTATCGCGACGGGAAATTCTTGCTACACAAAGGAGGCGATCGGTTTTTGGAAATTCCCGCGGGAGAATTTGGTCCGGAGCAAATCAGCCCGACCCGCGACACGCGTTTTCTATGGATGCAATCGGTGATTCGATGCACCCATTACATCGCCGGCGCGAGCGAGCAGCATTACATCAACAAGGCCGATGCGCCTGAGGTGAAGTTCGTCAGGCGCGACGACATTTCCGATTCCGGTAAAGCTTACACCGAGTTGTCATGAAATCGGCGCCGCTCAAAATTGGAATTGCGTGTTTTCCGTTGATCGGCGGGAGCGGGATTTTAGCGACAGCTCTCGGGTCCGAGTTGGCGCGGCGCGGTCACGAAGTTTACTTTTTTAGTTACGCTCAACCCGTTCGGCTGGATTTGCCGCAAGATAATCTTCATTTCCATCGAGTGGACGTTGCGCATAACCCTTTGTTTCCGTCGCCCGATTACACTCTGCCGCTCGCAGTGAAAATGGCGGAGGTGGCGCGTTCGCAGCAACTCGATCTTTTTCATGTGCATTACGCGGTGCCGCACGCACTCGCCGCGTGTTTGGCCTCGCAGATGTTAGGTCCGTCAGCTCCGCGTCTCGTCACGACTTTGCATGGAACCGACACGACTCTACTGGGCCAGGACCCAGATTATCGCACCGCCATCGAGCATGCCCTCGTGCATTCCGATGCGGTGACAGCAGTTTCAGAAAGTCTTCGGAATCAAACGCAGGACATCTTCCGTTTGAAAAGACCAATCGAAGTGATTCCAAATTTTTTCACTCCGAATAAGCCCAGGCGAAGCCGAGAGGAAGTTCGCCGCGACCTCGGTCTAACGGACGAATTTCTGGTGTTGCACATGTCGAGCTTGCGGTCCGTGAAACGAATCGATCTCCTGCTCCGCACGATTGCCGAGTCGAAAAACCGCCAGCGCCTTCGATTGTTTATTTTAGCTGGCGGGCCTTTTGATCCTTACGAGCCAATGCTCGATCAGTTAGGAATTCGGGATTCTGTCATTGTTCGGCAAAACACAGCCGTGGTGGATGAGTATTTACAGGCGGCGGATGCGGGTCTTTACACATCCGAATACGAAAGCTTCGGTTTGAGTATTCTTGAGACGATGTTTTACGGGAAACCAGTCATCGCCTTCCGCGCCGGCGGCATTCCCGAAGTCATAGGAGACGCGTCTCCTTTATATCCTTTCGGCGATGTAACCGCAATTGCTGCCGGCTTAGACGAGTTGGTTGAATCCCCGGACCTGGCGCGAGAACTCGGCGAACAAAGCCGCAATCGCGCGCTCAATAAATTCTCCGCAGATCGCATTCTCCCCAAGTACGAAGCGCTCTACCGCCGTGTACTTGCCGGTGAAACAATAGACTGATGGAAAACCGTGATTTTGATGGGCGCGTTGCCGTTGTCACCGGTGCGTGGCGCGGCCTCGGGCGGGCTGCCGCAGCGCGCCTGCACGAGCGCGGCGCCTCAGTGGCGGTGAACGTCCGCGACCGCGAGCGCGCCGAGGCGACGGCGAAGAAAATTGGCGAGCGCGCCTTCGCCGTGCCGGGCGACGTCGCGGCAGACGGCATCCCCGACGAGATCGCGCGACGCACGCTCGAACGCTTCGGACGGATCGACATCCTTATCAATAACGCCGCGCTTCCGCTGTCGACACGCTTCCCCGATCTCACCGCCGAGGAATGGCGCAGAGCGATCGAGGTCAACCTCACTGCACCGTTCTTGATGACGAAAGCCGTTCTTCCGGCGATGCGCGCCCAGCACTACGGTCGCATCATTAATATCTCGTCTTCCGGTGGCCGGATGGTGAGCACGCTCGGCGGTGCTCACTATACCGCATCGAAGGCCGGACTCCTCGGACTGACGCGCGCGGCCGCGAAGGAGCTCGGCAAGTTCGGCATCACCGTGAACGCCATCTGCCCTGGCATGATCTATACCGAACTGACGCGCGAACATGCCTCGGACGAGTTGCTCGAACGTCTCGCCGCGAGTTATCCCGTGCCCCGCCTTGGCACCGCGCTCGAAGTCGCCAATTTGATTTGCTTCGCCGCCTCCGAAGCCGCCGGCTACATCACCGGCGCGTCCCTAGACATCAACGGCGGCGACTTGATGATGTGATCTATGTAGTCCTGGGCGTGAGCGCCGCGCGCCCAATGAGACCGACTGCACACAATCCAATCGCTGCGAGCCCGTTAAAAGTGTCTCCTACCAGGGTTGCAACCAAAAAGATCACAGCGCCAGCTGCGACGATCCAGGCCGACCACGGATAGGCCCAAGCCCGGTACGGTCGCCGTGCCTCCGGTTCTCGATAGCGCAAGGCAATGAGGGCGAGGCAACAAAGAGAGTAGTTGGCGGCTAAAAAGAATGAGGTCATCGCGACGAGTCGTTGAAATGTCCCAGTCGCGATAAGGCCGGCAGCAATCGCAGTAGTCAACAGCATCGCGCCACCGGGTGTACCACCGGCGTTTACAGTCGAAGTGCGTGACCAGAACAACCGATCACGGCCCATTGCGAAGATGATGCGCGTCCCTATCATCATGATGGCATTCAACACAGGTACGAGCGAGACCACTGACAAGACTGTGATGAAATCGCGTCCGCGTAGACCTGCAATGATATGCGCGGCATCGGCCGCGGGTAGAGTTGCACTAGCAAGCCCAGACATCGGTAGCACGTTTAGCAACGCAACGTTGACTAACAGATAAATAACGATCACCGACAACACACCGCCGATCATCGTTCGAGGAAGATTGCGTGACGGATCGCGATCTTCCTCCGTAAAATACAACGGGCTTTGCCAACCGCCGTACGTGATCACGATCGCTTGCAAGGCGATGACTAGTCCGCTGAACGTCATCGCTGGCGTTAGGCCACCTTCCGATGCGTATCGACGAGCGGGCACTAAGAGGCACGCCACAATAAGAGCGAAAAACGCGAGGCACTTGAGTGATGTGGTCATCTCTTGAAACTGACTGCTGACGCGGATTCCCATCCACTGCAGTACCACAACAGCTATAAGGATGAAGATGGCGACTAATCGGACGGCACTGGTGATGGGTGGCACCAAGACCGCGATGAACTCGGCAATCGCGATCGAGACATAAGCAAGAACCGAACAATACGTGAGCCAGTCGGTCCAGCCCACGGCAAATCCCACCGTGTTACCGAAAGCGTGGCGTACGTAAACGTAATACCCACCGTCTTGCGGGAGCATGGTGCCTAACTCGGTTAGGCAGCTTGCACCCAGAAGTGTGTACAGCCCTGCAGCGGTCCATAAGAAAAGAATCGTGGATGCCGTGTGAACCTGTCCGGCGACTAGACCTGGGGTGCGGAGGATACCCACCCCGATTGTAGCGCCCACACTGACTGCGAGACCGAAACCAACACCCAGAACACGTCGGAGCCGGCCGGATTTTTCAGTTCCCATCGGAGAGCTTGTGACAGCGAATTATCAAAATAGGAGGCATCCCGGAGAAGTGAAGCCGAAAGCGTGCCCGTTACCTGCAAAATTCGCGGACTAAGCCTTGAAGCCGAGAATTCTTTCGCTGAACTGATAAGTCGTGTCGGAATAGGCCGCAAAGATCATCGCGGCGTCGATCTAATTTCCGATGCGCTGCCATTCGGTGGGCTGGGTTCCGTCAAAGTAACAACGTTGTAACTGTTGCCGTGCGGCGAGCGGCGCACGTCGGAGCGATTCCGGTGTATGAAGTTGATACGTCAAGCCGCAGCCAGATTATTCACCATTTGTAAAACCGGCATGATCGCGGCGAGCATTAATTGTTCGCGGTCACTCAGCCCCAAGTTCAAAACGATACGCACCCTTGTATTAGCGATATTATTCGCTGCTAGTGTCGTGGCGACAGCTAACGCCGGCCTCCATGCTGTTTCTAGCCCGCAGATCGACGGGCAACTCTTAGCGACCGCAGTGATCGCCGACAACGACATCTGGGCCGTCGGTTTCAGTGACCAGGTGCCCGCGCCGCCGGTAGTTGATTCCACGCTAGCCGAGCACTTCGATGGGACGAGGTGGAGTATCGTCCCGACCCCCCCGCTGCCCTCCGGCAATGCGGAACTCCTTGGCGTGGCAGGCGCAGCCAGCAACGACGTCTGGGCGGTCGGGTTGAGCCCATCGGGAGCCCTGGTCGAGCACTGGGACGGCACGAGCTGGAGCCTCGTCTCCAGCCCCGCCTTCACAGGCGTCAGCGTCGCAGCTATCTCCGCCCACGCCAGCAACGACGTCTGGGTCGTGGGGGGCAACGGCAGCAACGCCGGGGTCGAACACTGGGACGGCACAAGCTGGAGCCTCGTCTCCAGCCCCGCCTTCACAGGCGTCAGCCTCAACGCTGTCTCGGCCGATGCCAGCAACGACGTCTGGGCCGTGGGCACTGCGAGCACAATCTTCGGGGCTCCCTTCTCGGGCCCGGCGGTCCTGCATTTCAACGGCACGGGTTGGAGCCTCATAAACCCCAATACGCTACTTGACTTCGCGTCGGTCACGGCGCTCTCCCCGACCAATGTCTGGGCTGTGGGGACCGTAAGCGTCTTCTTCAATCACCACCTGCACAGGAGAGCCGCGATCGAGCACTGGGATGGCACGAGCTGGAGCATCGTCTCCAGCCCCGACCCGACGCACAGTCCGGGCCTGGACAGCTTTCTCAGTGGGATCGCGGCTATCTCGGCCAGCGACATCTGGGCGGTCGGGTTTAACTTCGCGAGCCTCGGTAGTTGGGACACCCTGACCGAGCACTGGGACGGCACGAGCTGGAAGATCATCGGCAGCGCAAACCCGGGCACTTTCAAGAACGCGCTTTTCGGAGTGTCAACCCTGAGCGATGGGACCGTCGCGGCGGCCGGTTTCCAGCAAGACGAAGGGTTCGATGCGATGGCACTCATCATGGGGAAGTGAGGCGCTATATCGAGCAGCGAAAATGCGCTGCTTCGCGCCAATCGGTTTTCGAAACAGGGTTGGAAGCTTCACGTCTCCGCAACGATCCTCTCGGCCTGTAGCGTCTTTCGGCTCATTGCTCCTTATCTGAAGCGGCGCAACGCGCTGTTCAAAGCGACGACAACAATCTCGGTTAATCGTTCATGTGGAATCGCCAAATCTTGAGAACGCAAAAACCTGAAATTGATTCGACGGAAAGGCTAAGGCTGGAAGAAGTCGATTTGACTCTTCCCGCTTCGCAGTATCTTCTCCGCCGAAATCGGCATGTCGAAAATATTCCGCACATTATGATCACATCTTCACGTCTTCGTCCGCTTCTCCTGTCCGCTTTGTTCGCACTTCCCTTCGTGACGGAACCGCTCCTACCCGGCAGTTTGCGGGCGGCGGAAGAGAAAAAAATAGAGTTCCCCGCTGCCAGCCAGCACTCAGTGGTAAAACAGCGTGTCGCGTTGACCGATGTCGAGGTGGACTATTCGCGTCCAAACAAGAACAACCGCGAGATCTTCGGCGGACTTGTACCGTATGGTAAGCTCTGGCGCACGGGCGCCAACGCGGTCACCAAAATTAAGTTTAGCCACCCGGTAACGCTCGGCGGCAAGCAGATCCCGGCCGGTGAGTACGCACTCTTCACGATTCCGACCCCGGACGAGTGGACCATCATCATTTCCAAGGACGCGAAGGTGCAGAGCACGGCCGATTATAAGCAGGAGAACGATGCCGTGCGCTTCACGGCAAAGCCGGAACCAATTCCGGTCACAATCGAGACGTTCACCATCGAGCTGGATGATGTGAAAGGCGCTTCCGCAACACTTAATTTCCTTTGGGATAAAACGCGCGTGCCGGTGAAGTTGACCACGGACGATGTCGAGCAGGTAAGCAAGCAACTCGATGCAGCCGTTAACGCAAAAACTCCGCTCGATCCGCGCACCGCTTATCAGGCCGCAGCCTTTTACTACGACAACAACAAGGACATGAGCCAGGCGGCGAGGTGGATCGACCAGGCGCTGGAGAAGAACCCAGACGCTTACTTCATGCACTACAAGAAAGCGCAGATTCAAGCGAGGCTTGGCAACCAGAAAGAAGCCATTGCCTCGGCGCAAAAGGCGATTGACATCCTGAAGAAAGACAAAGCGCCGGACGAGTCCGCGATCAGGAACGCGCAGCAGATCATCGACAGCTCGAAGTAAGGATCAGCTGGTACCTTGCAGATTGACTCAGCCGTGTGCATCTCCCGCGGGCTGTCCAGAAGTCCAACATTTTCGGCAAAGAAATCTTCCATGTGACTAATGCGCACAACATCGCCGATTTGCGTCGCCACCTTGATCCGCGTCTCTGTTTGCAA
>Ga0306926_10006480_pt1 | contig 12565 bp, 10 predicted proteins | sample flu12Cox44000178_FD_203759 | JGI IMG/M metagenome (GOLD analysis project Ga0306926, IMG submission 203759) | Lab enrichment of tropical soil microbial communities from Luquillo Experimental Forest, Puerto Rico - flux8day.12C.oxic.44.000.178 (v2)... | ecosystem: Environmental > Terrestrial >... | reverse complement strand
TGACGGCGCTCAATCCTGTGGTGCCGGTCGGCCGCCAGATCGACGAGGTGCTGCGCGCCCACACCAATCTCGACGCGCCCGCGCGAAAGCGGCGCATTCTCGGCATGATGGAGCAGGTGCGGCTGCCCGATGTCGAGCGCATTTTTGCCTCCTATCCGCACCGGCTGTCCGGCGGCCAGCGCCAGCGCATCATGATCGCGATGGCGCTGGTGCTGGAGCCGAAACTTCTGATCGCCGACGAGCCCACGACGGCGCTCGACGTCACCACGCAACAGCAGATCCTGACGCTGATCCGCGACCTGCAGCGCGACCACGGCACGGCCGTGCTCTTCATCACCCACGACATGGGCGTGGTCGCCGAAATCGCCGACCGCGTCGCGGTCATGCGCGCCGGACAACTGGTCGAGACCGGGCCGCTTGCCACCGTCCTGCGCACGCCTGCGATGGAGTATACGCGCAACCTGCTTGCGGCGGTGCCTAGTCTGGTGCCGCGCGCGAGCCGCACCGAATCAGGCGAGCCTGTGGTGCTGGAAGCAAACGCGCTCGGCAAGATCTATCGCGAGCGCTCCTTCTTCGGCCGCACCCGCGAAGTGGCGGCGGCCGAAGATGTCACGCTGACGCTGCGCAAGGGCCGCACGCTCGGCATCGTCGGCGAAAGCGGCTCCGGCAAATCGACGGTGGCGCGCTGTATCGTCCGCCTGATCGATCCGACGTCCGGCGGCATCCGTTTGGCCGGCCACGAAATCTCCGATCTTTCGCACCGCTTGTTGCAACCCCATCGCAGGAAAATCCAGATCGTGTTTCAGGACCCGTATCGTTCGCTCAATCCGCGCCTCACCGTGGGCGAGACCATCGCCGAAGGGCCGATCAATTACGGCGTGATTCGTGCGGAAGCGCTGGCGAAGGCGCAGGAACTGCTTGAGCTGGTCGATCTGCCGGCGGATTCAATTTCCCGCTATCCGCATCAGTTCTCCGGCGGTCAGCGCCAGCGCATCGCCATCGCCCGCGCGCTTGCGCTCGATCCCGACGTGCTGGTGGCGGATGAAGCGGTTTCCGCGCTCGACGTCTCCGTACAGGCGCAGGTTTTGGAGCTGCTCCATGAGATCCAGAACCGGCTCGGAGTAGCACTTCTGTTCATTACCCACGATTTGCGGGTCGCTGCGCAAATCTGCGACGATGTAGCAGTGATGCAGAAAGGCCGCATTGTCGAACAGGGACCTGCGGCGCGAGTCCTGACAAATCCGCAACAAGCCTATACCCGTGCCCTGCTTGACGCCGCGCCCGGACGAGGCTGGGATTTTGCCAATTTCCGGCCGGTGGCGGCAGCGGGTGCAAGCTGATCCTGACCCTATTATTCTGGATTGCTTCGTCGCTTTGCTCATCGCAATGACGGAGGGAGGCGGCATGCAAAATCGAATTACTCAATAACTTGCGCTTGTCGCAAGCCCGTTGCTAACGTTCGCGCGCAACTATCGAGACGAACCCATGCCCCGCATCGCCATTGGCGGATTCTTGCACGAGACCAATACCTTCGCGCCGACGAAAGCGACCTATGCCGATTTCGTGCACGGCGGAGGCTGGCCTTCGATGGCGCAAAGAAATGACGTGCTCAAGCTACGCAACATCAATGTCGGGATCGCGGGGTTCATCGGCGAAGCGGAGGCACGCGGCTGGGAACTGGTGCCGATGATCTTTGCGGCCGCGAGCCCTTGCGCCCATGTGACCCGAGACGCCTATGAGCGCATCGCCGGCGTTCTCGTCGATGATCTCAGGAATGCCGGCCCGCTCGATGCAGTTTATCTCGACCTCCACGGTGCCATGGTGAGCGAGCATCTCGACGACGGCGAGGGCGAGATCCTCGCCCGCGTGCGGCGGGCGATCGGAAATGACCTGCCGCTGGTGGCAAGCCTCGACCTGCATGCCAACGTCACGCCCGAGATGGTACGCCACGCGGACGCACTCATTGCCTACCGCACCTATCCGCATATCGATATGGCCGAAACGGGGGGCGCCGCAGCGCGTCATCTGGCGCTATTGCTTGCAACCAGGCAACGTCTGGCAAAAGCATTCCGGCAATTGCCGTTCCTGATCCCGATCAGTTGGCAATGCACCAACGATCAACCCGCCAGGGGCATCTATCAGAGGCTGGCGGCGATGCCGAGCGAGGCAGTGCCGACGCTGTCCTTCTGCCCGGGCTTTCCGGCAGCAGATTTTCCGCACTGCGCACCCAGCGTCTTCGCCTATGGCCGAACGCAGGCCGACGCGGACGCCGCCGCCGACCGACTCGCGGCAATCATCGAAAATCATGAGGACGATTTCGACGGTCGCATCCATACGCCCGACGAAGGCGTGCGGCTTGCGATGGAGCTCGCGAAGACTGCGAAAAAGCCCGTCATCATCGCCGATACCCAGGATAATCCGGGCGCCGGCGGCAATTCCGATACCACCGGCATGTTGCGGGCTCTGGTTCGTAACAACGCGGTCAATGCCGCGATCGGCGTCATCTGCGATCCCGCCTCCGCCAAGGCCGCGCATGCGGCCGGCCGTGGCGCCACCGTCAAACTCGCGCTCGGCGGAAAATCCGGAATCAGGGGCGATTCTCCTTACGAGGAGACGTTTATTGTCGAAAACCTGTCCGATGGAAAATTCGTGGCCCCGGGCCCGTACTTTGGCGGCCGCGATATGGACATGGGGCCATCGGCCTGCTTGCGGATCGGGGAGGTGCGCGTGGTCGTGAGTTCGTACAAGGCGCAACTGGCGGATCAGTCGATGTTTCGCTTTGTCGGTATCGAGCCGACGCAGCAGGCGATCCTGGTGAACAAGAGTTCGGTGCATTTCCGCGCCGATTTCGAACCGATCGCCGAAACGCTCCTGATTTGCGCCGCCCCCGGCGCGATGTCGGCCGATACCGCAGCCCTTCCCTGGACAAAACTCCGCCCCGGGATTCGTCTCAAGCCGAACGGCCCTGCCTTCGTCGCTCCCGAAAAGTTACCTTCACCCTCCCCCATCGGATAACAGCATGCCCAACATCGATCGTATCGACGCCTTCGCCGACGAACTCACCGCCATTCGCAGGGACCTGCACGCCCATCCCGAAATCGGGTTCGAGGAGGTGCGCACCTCCGGCATCGTCGCGGAAAAGCTCGCGCAATGGGGCATCGAGGTCCATCGCGGGCTCGGCGGCACCGGCGTCGTCGGCGTGCTCAAAGGCAAGGGCAACGGCAGCAAGCGGATTGGGCTTCGCGCCGATATGGACGCGCTGCCGATGGAGGAGAACACGAACCTGAGATGGCGCTCGACCATTCCCGGCCGCTTCCACGGCTGCGGTCACGACGGCCACACCACCATCCTGCTGGGCACGGCGCGCTATCTTGCCGAGACGCGCAACTTCGACGGCACCGTGCATTTCATTTTCCAGCCGGCCGAGGAAGGCCTCGGCGGCGCACGCGCCATGATCAAGGACGGGCTATTCGAAAAATTCCCCTGCGACGAAATCTACGGCCTGCACAACGCGCCGGACCTCAATCATGGCGAGCTTGCGATCCTGCCTGGGCCCGCGATGGCGGGCGCGGACTTCTTCGATATCACCATCAATGGTTACGGCGCGCATGGCGCAATGCCGGAACGCTCGAAGGACCCGATCGTGATCGCGATGGCGGCCACACAGGCGCTGCAATCAATCGTGTCCCGCAATATCACGCCGACCGATGCGGCGGTAGTTTCGATTACGCAGATCCATGCGGGCTCGGCCTATAACGTGATTCCGGGCGAAGCCAAACTCTCCGGGACCATGCGCGCCTTTTCGGATGAAGTGCGCGCACTGATGCGCGAGCGAATGCACGCAATCTGCGCCGGCATGGCGGCTGCGTTCCAGGTGGAGATCGACGTCGACATCCGCGATATCTTCGGCGTGCTGGTGAACCAGGAGGAGCACTCCAGCGTGGTTGCGGAAGTCGCCAAGACCGTTGTCGGTGCCAGCAACGTCAAGACCCGCGCGCAGCCCAAGATGGGCAGCGAGGATTTTGCGGACATGCTGCAGGCCGTGCCCGGCGCCTATTTCTGGCTCGGCCATGACGGCTCGGTGCCCGTGCATAACCCCGCCTTCACGCTCGACGACAAAATCTTGCCCGTTGGCGCCAGCATGTTCGCCCGCATTATCGAGGCTCGATTGCCGGCAGGCCGTCATGCATAACGCATCCCAAAATGAGGTCTCGGAACTGCACGATCTCTCTGCCGTCGACATGATCGCAGGATTTCGCGCCCGCCAATTCTCGCCGTCGGAAGTGCTCGACGACGTGCTGGCGCACATTGCGCTGTGGGAGCCGCACATCAAGGCGCTGTACGCGTTTGATCCGGAAGGGGCGCGCGTGCGCGCAAAACAATCGACCGAACGCTGGCAGAAAGGCGAACCGGCCGGTGCGCTCGACGGCGTGCCCGTCACCATCAAGGACAACATCGCGACCAAAGGAGTGCCGGTGCCGCTGGGCGCGGCGACCACTCAACTCACACCATCGGAGGCGGACTCACCGCCGCCCGCGCGCTTGCGCGAAGCAGGCGCGGTGATTTTCTCCAAAACCACCATGCCCGATTACGGCATGCTCTCGTCCGGCCTTTCGAGCTTCCATCCCCTCACCCGCAATCCCTGGGATCTCGGCAAAAACCCGGGCGGCTCCAGCGCAGGCGCGGGTGCCGCGTGTGCCTCAGGTTACGGCCCCCTGCATCTTGGCACCGACATCGGCGGCTCGGTGCGGCTTCCGGCATGCTGGTGCGGTATCGTCGCGCTCAAGCCGAGCCTGGGACGCGTTCCCGTCGATCCGCCCTATGTCGGCCGCGTCGTTGGACCGATGACGCGCACGGTCGACGACGCCGCGTTGATGATGAGCGTGATGGCCAAGCCGGATCGGCGCGACGGCATGAGCCTGCCGCCTGATAACATCAATTGGAAGGCGCTCGACAAATCGCCGCGAAAATTGCGCATCGGGTTGATGCTCGATCTCAGCGTCGGCCAGGCGCTGGAAAAAGACGTCCGCGATGTCGTGATAAAGGCGGCGAAGGCATTCGAAGGCGCAGGCGCCGTCGTCACCGAAATTAATGGCATCCTCACGCGCCAGATGCTTGATGGGCTCGACAATTTCTGGCGCGCGCGCCTGTGGGACGATCTTTCGCAGCTTCAACCGGCCGAGCGCGCCAAGGCGCTGCCCTATATCGTGAAATGGGCGGAGACGGCCGCGAAGTTGTCAGGCGTCGATGTCGTGCGCGGCTTCAACGCCACCATGGCGATCCGCGCCGCCGCTGGGAAACTGTTTGCCGATCTCGACTACGTGATCTCGCCGGTGTCGCCGGTGGTGAAGTTTGCGGCCGAGCTCGCCGCCCCGCTGAACGATCCCAACCGGCCGTTCGAGCACATCTGTTACACCGTGCCGTGGAGCATGGCGGAAAATCCGGCCATTTCGATCAACGGCGGATACGATGCCGCCGGTTTTCCGATCGGCGTACAGATCATCGGCCGTCGCTTCGACGACATCGGCGTGCTCGGCATGGCCAAGACGTTCGAAGGCTTGCGCGGCGAGCAGCGGCCGTGGCCGGGCGTGCCGAAGCAATAGCAATACCGGCTGCTGAGACAATCTGGATTGCTTCGTCGCTTGCGCTCCTCGCAATGACGAGGGGAGAGCCGCACTTTCCGTCATTGCGAGCGAAGCGACGCAATTCAGAATGTTTGTTGCAACCTGGCGGGGAGGCCTGAACGAAGGGAGAAAACCCCCATGCCCTACGAAACAATCAACTACGAGGTCGCCGAGCACATCCTCACCATTACCCTGAACCGGCCCGAGAAGCTCAACGCCTTCAACGCCACGATGCAGCGCGAACTGATCGCGGCGTTTGACGCCGCCGACCAGGACGACAACGTCCGCGCTATCATCGTCACCGGCGCAGGCCGTGCGTTCTGCGCCGGCGCCGATCTTTCTTCGGGCGCCGACACCTTCGATCGCGACGCCAGGCGCGGCGCCATCCGGCGCCTTGCCGACGGCCGGGTCGATTACAGCGACACAAATGTGCGTGATGGCGGCGGCCAGGTTAGCTTGCGGATTTTCAAATGCCTCAAGCCTGTGATTGCAGCCGTGAACGGCCCTGCGGTCGGCATCGGCGTGACCATGCAGCTTGCGATGGATATCCGCATCGCCTCTGAAGACGCGCGCTTCGGCTTCGTGTTCTCCCAGCGCGGAATTGTCCCCGAAGCCGCCTCGAGCTGGTTTCTGCCGCGTATCGTCGGCATCTCCCAGGCGCTGGAATGGTGCTACACCGGGCGGGTTTTCCCGGCGCAGGAAGCGCTCGCCGGGCGCCTCGTCAGCAAAGTGGTCCCGCCAGACCAGTTGCTGCCGACCGCGCGTCACCTCGCGCGCGAAATCGCCACCAAGACCGCGCCGGTCTCGATCGCGCTGATCCGGCAGATGATGTGGCGCATGCTCGGCGCCGACGATCCGATGGAAGCGCACAAGGTCGACAGCCGCGGCATCTACACCTGTGGCCGCTCGGACGACGTAAAGGAAGGCGTGATGTCGTTCCTGGAGAAGCGTCCGGCAAATTTCGAGAACAAGGTCTCTTCCGACATGCCCGATTTCTTCCCGTGGTGGGATGAGCGGGAGTATGAGTGAGAGGCGATCGCCCGTCTTGTCTGATGGCTTCATGGTTCGAGACGGTGCTTCGCACCTCCTCACCATGAGGGTCTCGCCGCTTGCTGTTCCTCGTCCTGAGGAGCGCGCAACCGCGCGCGTCTCGAAGGACAGGCCGCAAAGCCAGGCCATGGCCGCTTCATCGAGTGATCAACGCAACCCGGCCGATCGCCTTGCGATCGATTAGAAGCCGCATGGCTTTTGCGCAATCTTCGAGCGGCAGGCGATGGGAGATATGAGGGCGAATTTTACCCGCTTCCGCCCATTGCAACAGCGCACCGATTCGCGCTGCGCCGATATCGGGATTTCGCCGCGAAGCTTCGCCGGCACGAACGCCGAGTAGGCTCGCGCCCTTGATCAGCAACAGATTGGTGCGGGCAAGTCCGATGCCGCCGGTAAATCCAACGACAAGGACCCGCGCGCCGAAGGCGATGCAACGCAGGCTGTTCTCGAAAACCTCGCCGCCGACAGGATCGAACACCACGTCGGCGCCGCGGCCATCGGTAACGCGCTTGACGGCGTCGCGAAACGGCTCACGCGCGTAAAGCACGAGATGATCGGCGCCCTTCGACTTCGCGATTGCCAGCTTTTGCTCCGATGACGCCGCCGCGATCACGGTTGCGCCCAACAACTTGCCGATCTCGACAGCCGCGAGACCGACGCCGCCACCGGCGCCGTGCACCAGCAACACCTCTGCGGGCTGGAGATGGCCGCGATCGACCAGCGCGTGATGCGCGGTGCCATGGGCGGCAAGAAACGTCGCGCCTTCCGCAAAATCGAAATTCGACGGCAGCGGCGTCAGTTGTGACGGCGCAACGACGACCTCATCGGCATAGGCGCCGTGGCGCATTCTGACGATCACGCGATCGCCGATGGCTGTATCATCAACGCCGCGTGCGATCTCGGTCACTTCGCCGGCGGCTTCGACGCCCGGCGTGAACGGCAGTTCCGGCTTGAGTTGATATTGCCCCGCCACCATCAGGATGTCCGGAAAATTGATGCCGCCGGCGCGCACCGTCACCCGAACCTGACCCGGCTCAAGCGGCCTGGAGGCAAAGCTTTCCAGGCGCAGGCATTCAGGCGGGCCAAGCTCGCGACAAACGACAGCTTTCATCAAGCCGCGCTCGCCTTTTGCCGCTGCAGGGCTTCGCGGATCAGCGGCAAGCGATCATTGCCGAAATACATATCGGTCTTGTCGATGAAAATGGTCGGCGAGCCGAACCCTCCCCGCGCGATCACCTCGTCGGTATTGGCCTTGAGCTGATCCTTGATCGCCTGCTCGGCAATCCCGGCGAGGAATTTTTGCGGATCGATGCCGACCCGCTCGCAGATTTCGATCAGCACGTCGTCTTTGGAAATATCCTTGTCCTCGCCCCAATAGGCTTTGAACACCGCGCGAGCAAACGGCACCATGTTCTTCCCCGACCAGATGCAGCCGCGCATCGCCTTGACGCTGTTGACCGGAAACACCGTGGGCCGCATCTTGATGGCGAGCCCCGCAAGGCGCGCCCAGTCGGCCATGTCCTTCTTGTCGTAGGCGATCTTGGCGGGTACCGGATTTTCGCGCCTGGAATAGACGCTCGGATTGATGGTGTTGAAGATGCCGCCCACCAGAATCGGTCGCCACGAAATCTCCTCGCCGAACTCTCTCGCCAGCGGCTGGATGTTGTGGAAGGCGAGATAGGTCCAGGGACTGGAGCAGTCAAAGAAGAATTCAATCATGGCATTTCCTTCTATGTCTTGTAGCTCGTATGGAATTCGTAATTGCGAGCGAAGCGAAGCAATCCAGAACCGGCGCGCAAATTCTGGATTGCTTCGTCGCTTGCGCTCCTCGCAATGACGATGCGGGCTCTCTCACTTCTTCCCCGCCAGCTCCTTTGCGCGTTGGCCGAACATGTTCTTGCGCGCCTCTTCGTCGAACGGCTCCTTGACGAACTTGCCGATCGCAAGCCCCGCCTGCAATTTCGGCCGCGCGCGCAACTCCGCATACCAGCGCTTGAGGTTCGGATAATCGTCGAGCGTAAAGCCTTGCGCCTTGTGCGTCATGGTCCATGGAAAGCAGGCGATATCGGCGATCGAATAGTCACCCCCTGCGACATAGGCGCCGGTCTTGCCGAGCTGCCTGTCGAGCACGTGATAGAGCCGCGCGGCCTCGTCGCGGTAGCGCTCGATCGCGTAAGGAATCCTCTCCGGCGCATAAAGCGCGAAATGCCCGTGCTGGCCGAGCATCGGACCAAGCGCGCTCATCTGCCACATCAGCCATTGGATCACGACCGAACGCGCGCGCATTTCATTCGGAATGAAGCGCCCGGCCTTGTCGGCGAGATAGATCAGGATCGCGCCGGTCTCGAACACCGAAAACGGCCCGCCACCGTCGGGCGGCGCATGGTCGACGATTGCCGGAATCCGGTTGTTCGGGCTGATCGCCAGGAATTCAGGCTTGAACTGGTCGCCAGCGCGTATGTCGACGGGAATGATCCGATAGGGAATGCCAAGTTCCTCCAGCATGATCGAGATTTTCCACCCGTTCGGCGTCGGTGCGTAATAAAGGTCGATCATGGGATCCTGCCATAAGGGGGCATCCACCATCCTACCCCCTGCTTTGGTCGCATTCCACCACCGGAAATCCGATGTACCTGACGCCCGGGACATGGCATTACACGGCCTCGATAGACCAGAAAATCCGAGGATACGCTCAAGATGCTGTTTCCAACCACGATCGCTGGCTCCCTGCCCAAGCCGGAATGGCTGGCCGAACCCAACACGCTGTGGGCGCCCTGGAGGTCGAAGGGCGACGAACTCGTGCGCGCCAAGCGCGATGCCACGCTGCTGGCGGTGAAGCTGCAGGAAGATTCCGGCATCGACATCGTCACCGAGGGCGAGCAGGCGCGCCAGCATTTCGTCCACGGCTTTCTGGAAAAGGTTGAGGGGATCGATTTCGCCCACAAGGTCGAGATGGGAATCCGCAAAGATCGCTACAAGGCGATGGTGCCGCAGGTGGTGGCGCCACTGCGGCTCAAAGGCCGCGTGCATGCCGACGAAGCGCGCGTTGCACGCACCCACACCGCGCGCAAGCTGAAATTCACCCTGCCCGGCCCGATGACCATCATCGACACCATCGCCGATCAGTACTACGGCGACCGCGTCAAGATGGCGTTCGCCTTTGCCGAACTGCTCAACGAGGAAGCGAAAGCCCTGGAGGCCGACGGCGTCGATCTGATCCAGTTCGACGAGCCCGCCTTCAACGTTTACATGGACGAAGTCAACGACTGGGGCCTCAAGGCGCTGGAGCGCGCTGCCGAAGGACTGACCTGCGCCACCGCGGTCCATATCTGCTACGGCTACGGCATCAAGGCCAACACCGACTGGAAACAGACGCTCGGCAGCGAGTGGCGGCAATATGAGCAAATCTTCCCCGCGATCGACAAAAGCGCGATTCAGCAGGTCGCAATCGAATGCCGCAATTCGAAAGTGCCGCTGGAACTTCTTGCACTGCTCAAGGGCAAGGTGGTTCAGGCCGGCGTGATCGATGTTGCCAGCGACACCGTGGAGAGCGCGGAGGACGTGGTCAAGGTGATCGACGCCGTCGCGAACTTCGTGCCGAAGAGCAACATCATCGCCACCACCAACTGCGGCATGGCACCGATGCGCCGCGATATCGCCGAGGCGAAACTGATCGCGCTCGGCACCGGCGCGAAGCTGGCGCGGCAGAGACTGGGGTGAGACCTTCCTGTTCCCTCCCCCTTGTGGGGGAGGGTCAGGGTAGGGGTAGCCACAAGCGCTGAATTCGCGGTCCCCCCCTCTCCACCTCTCCCCCACAAGGGGGGAGAGAGCCGAGCTCGCTCTGCTGAGAAAACTTAGGCCGAACACTTACGTCAGTCTTCAATTCGCGCTGTCAGCTCCCTCACACTCTTGTGCAGCACCGGGCGATATCCAGCCGAAAACGCGCGCAAGGTCGAAGGCGGGGTGAGCAGCTTCGCCGCCGTGATCGCGCCTTGCGTCCGGGAATAGCCGGCAGGCGACCACTGCAACACCCGCCCGCCCGCGATCAGAAAACTCTCCTCGCCAGCCCTTAGCATCGCGCCGTTGGGCAATTGCAGGACGGGAAGCGGCAAGACGTGCAGTCGCTTGCGGCTTCCTTCCAGGCGCTCGCGGTGCAGGATGGCGTCGATGTCGCCGGCGCGCAGACCAGAGGCGCGATTTCCCTTTTCCCAGGCCGCGCGGAAGCGATTGGCGTCCTCGCGGCGGCAGAAGAAGCACGGCCGATGTCCGGCCGCGAAGGCAGTGGCTTCATCGAGAAAAAACAGTTCGGTCCAGCTTCGAGCGCCCATCAGTTCGCGGCGCCGGCCCCTGAATTCGCAGACGCAAGTGAGCCAGGCGCGGCTCGCCCAGCGCCGCTTCAAAAGGGTCTTGGTGGCGGGATCGTGAATGATGCCCCGATTGCCGGTGAACATGCCGCGATGGGGGCTCGCAATGATGTCGCCCGTGGGCGTGACGCGGTTTTGCAGCGGCATCTAGATCCCCGACCGGCTGCCACAGTCATCATTGCGAGGAGCGTTGGCGACGAAGCAATCCAGCGTTTGCGGCGGCTCTGGATTGCTTCGCTTCCCTCGCAATGACGACCCGATCACGCCGCGCCGTCGCGGATCGGCGGCTGGAACGAGAGTGCGGTATCCCAGGGAAAGAATATCCAGGTGTCCTGCGACACCTCGGTGATGAAGGTATCGACCATTGGCCGTCCCTTCGGCTTGGCGTAGACGGTTGCGAAATGCGCGTCCGGCAGCATGTCGCGCACGAGCCGCGCGGTCTTGCCGGTGTCGACGAGGTCGTCGACGATCAGAAGGCCCTTGCCGGTCCCGCCGCCGAGACTGGCGGTATCGGTCGATACATGCTTGAGCACGCTTAAATCGCCCTGCACCGTGTGCGCGTAGCTTGTGATGCACACGGTGTCGATGACGCGAACCCCGAGCTCGCGGGCGACGATCGCCGCCGGCACCAGGCCGCCGCGGGTGATCGCGATCACGGCCTTGAACGGGCCGACCTCGTTCAGCCGCCAGGTCAACGCCCGACAATCCCGGTGAAACTGGTCCCATGAAACCGGAAAGGCCTTGCCGGCCCGCTCCTGCGCACTCAGTTCCGGATGCTCCGCCATATTCAATCCCCACCCTTGCTCTGAAATAACAGTTTCTGGCTCATGCCCTCTACCGGACTGCGTGCAATCTTGCCAGCATCTCCTTGACCGCGGCCATGGCGACCGCAAGCTTTTCCGGATCGCGCGAACGAACTACCAGATGGGCGTTCGGCTTGTTGTCCTCATCGATGAACGGATAGCTGCCGATGAAGGTGTCGGGATTACCATTGGCGATCTCGCGCAAGGGACCGCCGATATCGCCTTCCCGCGCGTTGGCGCGAACGGAATCGGACAGCATGCGCACCCCGGATTTGAGCTTCGGCGCCACGATGTCCATCATCGCCTGCATGATCGAAGGCACGCCCGCCATCACGATGACATTGCCGAGCTTGAAACCGGGGGCAAGGATGGTCGCGCTCTGGATCAGTTCCGCGCCATCCGGAATCCTGGCCATCCGCAGCCGCGCCTCGTTCAGATCGGCCTCGCCCCAGCGCTCGCGAAACCGCGCCACCACCTCCGGATGATGATCGATGCCAACGCCGAACGCTTTCGCGACCGCATCTGCGGTGATGTCGTCGTGGGTCGGCCCGATGCCGCCGGTGGTAAAGACGTAGGTATAGCGATGGCGCAGCGCATCGAGCGCAGCGACGATCTCGGGATCCTCATCGGCGACGACGCGGACCTCCTTGAGGTCGATGCCGATATTGGTCAGGTATTCGGCGATGAAGCCGATGTTCTTGTCCTTGGTCCGCCCGGACAGGAT
>Ga0306926_10006479_pt1 | contig 12566 bp, 11 predicted proteins | sample flu12Cox44000178_FD_203759 | JGI IMG/M metagenome (GOLD analysis project Ga0306926, IMG submission 203759) | Lab enrichment of tropical soil microbial communities from Luquillo Experimental Forest, Puerto Rico - flux8day.12C.oxic.44.000.178 (v2)... | ecosystem: Environmental > Terrestrial >... | reverse complement strand
CATTTCGACAATTCGATGCGGCGGCCGATTTGTAATCTCTTCCCCTTCGAAAAGCACTTTGCCGTGACGGGCGCGGATCAGGCCGGAAATTGTCCGTAGAGTGGTGGATTTTCCAGCGCCATTACTACCGACGAGTGTGATGATTTTGCCCTTCTCAACATGCAGCGAAACACGATGCAAAGCGACTATCGAACCATAAGCGACTTCAAGCTCTTCGATTTGCAGCATCAAACATCTCTTGTTGGGTTCAGTCTGCGCCCCGTTTTCGCGCCATTCATTCGGCGCCCAGGACATCCGGCTTCGCTCGATCATTCCTTATCCCCCGGGCCTTCACCCAAATAAGCTTCTATCACCTTTGGATCGCGCCGTATCTCTTCGGGAGTTCCCTCCGCGATCGCTACGCCGTGATCGAGGACGTAAATCCTTTTGCATATTCCCATCACGACACGCATGTCGTGCTCAACGAGAAGCACCGAAATATCAAAGGTTTCCTGCACGAATTCTATCAATCGCATCAAATTGCTTTTCTCCGTCGGAGTCATCCCCGCAGCGGGTTCGTCCAATAAAAGCAATTTCGGTTTTGTCGCCAGAGCCCGGACAATCTCAAGCCTCCGCTGATCGCCGTATGGAAGACTTTTGCACATTACATCCCTGTGCCGATCCAGATTGAAAATTTTCAGCAGCTCGAGCGTCCGGTTTTCTATCTCACGTTCCTCTTTTGAAAATGCCTTTCCGCGAGTCAACGCATGCATCGGTCCATGTTCCAAATGCAGATTGAACGCGGCCCTGACATTGTCGAAGACGTTAAGCGAAATAAAGAGTCGTATATTCTGGAAGGTCCGAGCTATTCCCTTCCCGGTGATCGCATAGGGTCTCAACCCATTTAAAGGTTCACCGCCGAGAAGCACATCTCCTTCGGTTGGCGGATAGACCCCAGTCACCATATTGAAGACAGTGGTCTTCCCCGCTCCATTCGGTCCGATCAGACCGACAAGTTCCCGTCGCCCGACCTCCATTGTAAAGTTGGCGACAGCCGTGAGACCGCCGAACTTGATCGTGCATTTGTCCAATTTGAGGAGGTCTTCCATCAATTCCCTCCTGACCGGGTGAATCGCTTCCGAATCGCGCCGGGATCGCCAAAGAGCCCTTGAGGCCGAGTGAGCATTAAAATGATCAAAAGGAGCGAATAAAGAATCAGCCGATTCTCCAGCAATCCCTGGTAGGCTGGCGGAACGAACTGCGTGTGGGACAGCGCGCGAAGCACCTCTGGTAAAATGGTCAACATCACCGCGGCAAGAACCACCCCGATCGTGCTGCCCATCCCACCCAGAATGACGAAGACTACAACATCGACCGAACGAAAGAAGTTAAATCCCTCCGGTGTCAGAAACGCTTTGAAATGAGCGTAAAGTGCGCCGGCAATGCCAGCAAAAAACGACGCCACAACAAAAGCCATAACTTTATACTTGGTCGTATTGATGCCCATCGCTTCAGCCGCAACTTCATCATCGCGTACCGTTAGAAAACCGCGTCCATAAGTTGAATGGACCAGACCAAGCACCACATAAACACAGACTAAAACGGAGCCATAGGTCCAGAAAAGATTGGTGTAACTTCCCGCCACGCTCAACCCCCGGGACGCGCCGACGAAATCGGTATTGAGGATCGTCACGCGGATGATCTCGCCAAAGCCGAGAGTAACAATTGCCAAATAATCCCCCTTCACCCGGAGCGAAGGAACACCCACGGCAAATCCGGCGATTCCGGCAAGAATCCCCGCTAATAGCATCGAAATGAGGAACGCAACATTCGTTGCAAACGGGCTGCCGGCACCGCCGAGCCATCCAACAATGTAGGGATCCAGATGATTTGACCAGCTCGCAGATGTGTAAGCGCCGACCGCCATGAAGCCGGCATGGCCGAGAGAAAATTGACCGGTGTATCCATTCACCAGATTCAAGCTCGCCGCCAGAATCACATTGATCCCGATCGTGATGAGAATGTCGTAGTAGTAAGCGTACCGCGAGGCGATGAAATTCTCGCCGAAGATCGAGACCGACAGGCAAACCAGCAAAGCCGCGAAGAGGATAAGCAAAGCGCGACTCATACCTTTTCCCGCTCAGGCTTCCCGAGAAGACCCGTTGGTTTAAATAAGAGAATCACGATCAAAACGGCAAAAGCGATTCCGTCCCGCCACTGTGGGAAGCCTATGGCTACCACCAATGTTTCCAGGATCCCGATAATCAATCCGCCGAGTGCGGCTCCGGGTATGTTTCCGATACCGCCCAGAACTGCGGCCACAAACGCTTTGATGCCTGGCAAATTCCCCATGAGTGGATTGATTGAAGGGGAATCCATCGAAACAAGGATGCCGGCAGCCGCCGCGAGTGCCGAACCCAGCGCAAAGGTAAACGAAATCACCACGTCGTTATTGACTCCCATCAGCGAACAGGCGATCGGATTCAGCGACAAAGCCCGCATCGCCATGCCCATCTTTGTTCTCATCACGATGAGCCGCAGAAAAAATAACAGCAGGATTGTTGCCACGATGATCGCGAGTTGCGAGGTGAGAATCGTGAGGCTTCCGAGCCCTTCCACTACATGAACAGGAATCAGTTGCGGGAATGCCTTGGGATCAGCGCCAAGGCGGTACTGGGTAATATTCTGCAGGAAAAGGGAGACGCCGATTGCCGTAATCAGGACATTCAGCCTCGGCCTTTGCCTCAACGGGCGATAAGCAATCCGCTCGATCAAAACTCCGATGACCGCGCAAATGGCCATCGAAAGAACCATGATCAGGCCGGCGCCGGAAAGGATAAAAAGCGTGTTCTGAGGGGTAAAGGTATCGAACTCACCAAACCTGAAGAAATGGGAAAAGAACGGTGCAAGGAGAAATCCTGAATAGGCACCGAGCATGTAGATGTCGCCATGAGCGAAATTGATAAAGCGCAGCACCCCGTAGACCATGGTGTAGCCGAGAGCGATCAGGGCATAGATCGAACCCAGAGAAACACCGTTCACAAGCTGCTGCACGATCTCGAGCAATCTATCCATTTGGCAATTCTCAGGGCACAACCCGCTGCACCATTTTTGTTTCACCATCTTGAATCGTCAAAATTACCCCGGGCTTGGAGGCATTTCGATTCTGGTCAATCGAGATAATTCCGGTGACCCCGTCGAAATCGCGAGTGGAAGCCAGCGCATCCCGAATCTTTGCGCAATCGGACGACCCAGCCTTCTTCACAGCCAGAAAAAGAAGCCGGGCGCCATCATACCAGAGCGCCGCCAGCGCATCCGGTGTTGAGTGGTACTTTGCTCGATACTTTTCGACAAATGCTTTTACGCGATCCGAAGGATCCGAAGCAGAAAAATGGTTGGTGTAATAGTTCCCATCAGCGCTCTTGCCCGCGACCCGCACCAGAGCAGGAGAATCCCAGCCCTCCCCACCCACAAACGGCGTGTTGATACCGAGCTGTCTCGCTTGACGAAGGATGAGTGCCGCCTCGGTGTAGTAAGCAGGAAGAAAGATAACGTCCGGATGACGGCTTCGAACTTCAGTCAGTTGTGTCCGGAAATCGGTGTCGCCACTGGAGTATGATATTGAACCGATTATCTGACCTCCGTTCTCAGTGAAATAAAGGCGTAGTGCGTCCGAAACACCGACGCTGTAGTCTTGTTTGATATCGGTTAAGAGAATCGCCCGTTTCGCACCGAGATGGTCAAGAGCAAATCGGGCCATGACCTTCCCGGTAAACGGATCAATGAAGCAACTCCGAAAAACATAGTCACCTATTTGAGTGATAGCCACATTTGTCGCCGAAGGCGTCAGGATCGGAATCTTTGCGGCTTGCGCGAGAGGCGCCGCCTCCATCGTCGCAGATGAAGTAAGGTCTCCAAGGATTGCCGCAACTTTATCTTGCGAAATGAATTTACGAGCAATCGTGGCCGCCTCCCCTGCCTTGGATCCATTGTCTTCGACGATTAATTCAACTGGCGCGCCGAGAACACCGCCATTGCTGTTTATCTCTTCGGCAGCCAGTTTTGCACCCTGGACACTCGAAACGCCGAAGGTTGAGAGCGCTCCCGTTAAACAGGTTACCGCGCCAATCTTGACGCTGGCTCGCGCGCAACAGTTCCACGCCAAACCGATCACGATAACCAAAAAAAACCGACCCAACTTGTCGTTTGTTTTGTTCAAAAAGCCGAATAGCCGCTCAATTCGGATTAATTTTCTCAAAGTACTGAATGCGCTCTCCTTTGATGACAAGAATAACCACCGGTTTGGAGGCATTTCGATTGGAATCGAGCGTGATGTTTCCTGACACGCCCGGAAAGTCTTTTGTTTGAGCAATAGCATTCCGAATTGCCGTCGATTCAGTTGATCCCGCGCGCCCGATCGCGTCAAGCACCACGCGAGCGGCATCATACCCAAGTGCGGCAAAATTGTCAGGTCGCGTGCCAAATTTCATTTGGTAGAGTTGATCAAATTGCTGGACTACAGGGGCCGGATCATCCGGCGAAAACTGGTTTGAAAAGTAGCAGCCATTCGCCGACTTACCCGCAACGGCCAACAAGGTCGGACTGTCCCACGCCTCACACCCGATAAACGGAGCACTGATCCCAAGTTGCCGCGCTTGTTTGAGGATGAGACTTACCTCCGGATAGTAACCTGGAACGAACACCACGTCAGGCTGCGCAGCTTTTACCGAAGTCAGGACCGCTCGAAAATCAGTGTCTCCGCTGGAGTAACTTTGTTCACGAACCACAGCTGCCGATCCACCCGCAAAAGTCTGCTTGAAAAAGCCGCTCAGGCCGACGCTGTAATCCTGTTTGGAGTCGGTCAGAATAGCAGCTCTTTTTGCCTGCAGGTTGTCCAGCGCAAAGCGAGCCATCACGCGACCCTGGAATTCGTCAATGAAACAGACCCGAAAAATATAATCGCCAATTTCCGTTACTTTGGGGTTTGTCGCCAATGGTGTCACCATCGGGATCTTCGCCGCTTGCGCGATAGGCCCCCCCTCAAGTGTTGCCGAAGAGGTCAAATCGCCCACGATGGCGACGACCTTATCCTGGGTCACAAATTTTCGAACGATTGTCGAGGTCTCGCCAGGTTTGGATTGATTGTCTTCTGTCAGCAACAGAATCTTTTTCCCCAGCACTCCGCCGCTTTGGTTCGCCTGTTCGATCGCGAGCTGGATACCGTGATGACAGGTCGTGCCGTATTGACCAATTGCTCCGGAAATAGGATTGACCTCTCCGACCTTGATATCCTCCTGAGCACCTGCTTGAGCAGCCGCCAGCAACGCCAAACAGACCAGACTTTTCCAGGGCATAAATTCCCTTAGGCTAACAAGGAGGCTTTCCAATTCAAGTGGCGAAAGCAAAGGGATTTAGGAGACAGTCACTCGATTTAGCGCTTTAAAATCTTCTAGATTGCGCTAAATATTATAGAAATTATGACGTATCTGGGCAACATGGACCAAGCGTGCCATTCCACTCTCTTCTCCTCCTCCTCTCTCGGAGTACTTGACGCCAACCCCATTTGCTTGCCTCATGAACAGTTCCACGCCGCTAACCAAACGCTCCCTCTGGGTTTTCTGATCAGCGTACCCAGAGCCTTGGGACTGCTGATGGTTCACAAAATTCGAGATGATAGATTTCAAGCGCTACTGGTCAAACGGGCTCGAACGCTCCTCGCCCTTCTCTTCGCAGCTTATTGCGGATTCAAGCTCATGCCAATGTTGCTGGCCGTTTGCGTCTTCTCCCTGGTCGCGGGGCTTTTCGCCGCGCTCCTTTGGCTCGAAGCAGGTGACATTTTATTGCAATTCGCTCTGGAAGATGAGCGGTTCTTCGAGCTGGCGACAGGATGCCGCGCTCTAACCATCGTTGAAGACCCGGAGTCCTCTCTACCACAACCAACGGACTGAGAAATTTTCCTATGACCGCGAAGCGGTCTCTGCTGCTTGGACATTTTCGCCGCGGAACCACTGTTAAGCCCAGAGGTCGAGGCGTGGTCGCCGCGCAGCGGCTAAACAGATTAGCCCAACTGTTAGACCGCTCCGCGGTCGCTCCAGTTTGGACATTTTTCCAAGCCGTTTTCGGCAATCTGACGGGCGGGGACGCCCGTCCCACATTGTGACGCGGGCGTCCCCGCCCCCGCCTGGGCATTTTCCGTGGAAAGGTTCTGTTTAGCGTAAAAGCACTCTGCAATTAAGGCTTTTCAGGAGGTGGCACCTCGGGAACCCGCCGAAGGGGTAATAGACCTCAGAAGCCCAGGGTGAAGCGAAGCGGAACCCTGGATCTTACGTCTTCGGCGTGTCTAACCCCCCTGGCGCTATGCTCATCAAAACCACAAGGTTTCTCAACGTTAGCCGTTATTTGATAACGGCAATTTGGTTCTCGCTGTCCATCGGCTTGCGGTGCCAAATCGTAAAAATCGTCGAACTCGAACTCGAATTGCCAGAGCATTTGGCTCCGGAACCAAGGCGCACTCTTTGGCGTTGGGTGAGTCAGCGTCACAGTTAAGGCTTGTGCACGGCTTCGAGGACGAGTTCGAGTTCGACGATTAGCCCGTTAGGTTACGCTAAACACACTCGTGGAAAATGCGGGCCAGGGTTAAACCTCTACGAAAATGTTCTCATCCTGCAGGATGACCGCGAACGTCTCCACCGGTTCGATCGCGGGCAAAGAGAGCGCTTCGCCAGTGCTCAGTGAAAAGCAAGCGCCGTGCAATGGACAAATAACAGTTTCCCCGTCGATTTCACCCTCCGACAGACGCGCCCACTCGTGCGTGCAGACATCGCTGATCGCAAAGTATTTGCCATCCACGTTGAATACGGCGATGGGAGGCTCGTCGAGCCATTTCACGCCGCCCGAGGCGAGCTCCGATATAGTGCAGACTCGTCGTAAAGCCATGGGGAAATGAAATCGCAAATCTTGTTTTCCAGCGAGCATAAAGAGATGGATTCACCACAGAGGCACAGCGCACGCAAAGGGAAGAGGGGAAGATTGATTTTGATGGACGGCCAGGCTATCGAATGCGCAGCCTGCTTGGATGATTCTGTGGCAAGGATTTCTCTTTTCGGAACGAATTCTCTCGCAGCGCCCCAAATTGAATTTCTGAGTACCTTCGTGCCCTCTGTACCTCTGTGGTGAATCCCCTTTTCTCCGCGCCCTCTAGGCTAGGCTCCTTTTTCCGCAACGGGCTACGGCGCTATCTTCTCCGCTATCTGAAACCGGCCGTCTTTGATGGTCACGACCAACCCGGGTTTCGACGCGTTTCGATGGGGATCAAATGAGATCCGCCCGGTTACACCTTCGAAGTTGACGGTTTTCGCCAGCGCATCCCGTATGGCGCTTGATTCAGCTGTGCCCGCTCGCTTGATCGCGTCGGCAAGCAAACGTGCTGCGTCATAGCCAAGAGCACCAAACGTATCGGGTATCGAACCGTATTTCTCCCGATACTTTTCAACAAAATTTTTGACGTTCGCCGCCTCATCATCAGGCGAGAAATGATTAGTGAAATAGCATCCGTCAACTGCTTTGCCGCCAACATCGAGCAAGGTTTGGTTGGCCCATCCATCACAGCCGATGAAGGGCATTTTAAGTCCAATCTGGCGGCCTTGCCTTACGATGAGTGCGACCTCCTGATAGTAGCCCGGCACATAAATCGCGTCGGGTTTGGCACCCCGGATGGAGGTTAATTGGGCGCGAAAATCGGTATCTCCGGTCGCATAACTTTGCTCAACCGCAATCGTGCCGCCTGATTTAGTGAATTCGTCCTTGAAAAACTTCGCGAGATCGACGCTGTAGTCCTGCTTGGTATCGGTCAGGATCGCAACGTTCTGTGCCTTCAAATTTTGCCTCGCAAATCGAGCGATTACGCGACCCTGAAATTCATCCAGAAAACAAACCCGAAAAATGAAATCGCCCACCTCTGTAATGCGCGGATTTGTCGCGCTCGGGGTAATCATTGGGATCTTGTTGCTCTGAGCAATCGGGGCAGATTCGAGAGTCGCGGACGATGTTGCATCACCGAGGATGGCGACCACCTTATCCTGTGCGATCAGTTTTCGGACTACCGTTGCACTTTGGCCGGGCTTCGACTGATCATCTTCGGTGATCAGGTCGATCTTCTTCCCCAGGACGCCGCCTTCAGCATTCAGTTCTTCAAACGCAAGGACAATCCCCTGATGGCATCCGATTCCAAACTGAGAAATTCCACCGGTAAGCGGATCGACCTCCCCTATCCTCAAGGTCTGAGCCCAAAGCGAGCCCGAAAGCGAAGCCCACGCCAAAAGCGTCAGAAGAATTTTCATTTTTTGGGGATGGGGGTCATGTTGATTCCGCTGAAAAAGCCGCACACGAGCCAGGAAAAACACTAGGGGTCATGTCTCAACATGATTCTGCCGAAAAAGGTATGCATGGCGAATAACTGGAGGGGAGTCGCTTGCTTGCGACTCCCTGGGCGTTGCCAGCAACGCCCCTCCAGAAATTTGCAACGAGCCGCGATTAGATTTTCGGCTCGATGGTTTCGGCGTATTTAAGCGCACCATCTTTGATCGTAACAATGACCGCCGATTTCACCGCGTTCCGATCCGTGCCGATTGTGATCTTGCCTGAAACGCCCGGAAATTCTTTCGTGTCTTGAATCGCAGCTCGAATCTTTTCGGGGTCAGTAGAACCGGCCCTCTTTATGGCATCGGCCAAAAGTTTTGTCGCATCGTACCCAAGCGCCGCGAAAGCGTCCGGAACAGCGTTGTACTTTTGCTTGTACTTCTTCACGAAATCCTGAACGAGCGGAGACTTGTCTTCCGTAGAAAAGTGATTGGAAAAATAGGCGCCTTCAATGGCTTTACCGCCCACCGGAATCAAAGAGGAGCCATCCCACCCGTCTCCCCCAACCAAAGTTGCCTTTATCCCAAACTGTCTCGCTTGCTTTGCGATGAGAGATGCCTCCGGATAATAGCCAGTAATAATGATCACGTCAGGATTGGCAGATTTGATGTCGGTCAGTTGCGCGCGGAAATCTTTGTCCCCCGAGCTGTAGCTTTGTTCCTTGACGATGTTCCCGCCGTTTTTTCCAAGGTAATCCTTTGCGATGTTTGTCAGGCCAACGCTGTAGTCCTGTTTAACATCCGTCATGAAGGCGATTTTCTTCTGCTTTAGCTTTTCGAGAACAAAACGAGCGATGACAACCGCTTGAAAATCATCCGTAAAGCAAACCCGAAAAACGTAATCTCCCGTTTGGGTGACCTTGGGATTTGTTGCCGCCGTGGCGATAAGCGGTATTTTGGCTGCCTGTGCGATCGGCGCGGCTTCCAGGGTCTTCGAGGAAGCAACCTCCCCAATGATCGCAACCACGTGGTCCTGGGAAATCAATTTACGGGCGATCGTGGTCGTTTCACCTTGCTTCGTCATATTGTCCTCGACCGTCAGGTCGATCTTCTTGCCAAGCACCCCTCCGGCGGCGTTTATCTCTTCCACCGCCATTTGAACCCCGTTATTCTGCGAGGTGCCGAAGCTGGCGTTGTCTCCGCTCAGTGAGCCGAACTCACCGATTTTGATGGTATCTTGTGCAAATAGCGAACCGGCAACAGCCAGAACCGCGCAAAAGGCCAGGAAGAACAGACGTTTCATAGTTAGTGACGGGATATTAACCACTGACCAGCAAAAGAAAAGAGCGGATTACGGGAAGCGGGAGATTCAATATGCGAGACGGTGTACAAGCGCGCTTTCTGACATGTGACATGAGATACTGACGGTGGCTATTGACCCACATCCGATTTACTAATAGTCTGACCCTATGTCGGTCGCGACTTTCACCCCGGCTCCATCAAAGAAGTTCTCGAAAAATCCGGTCGTAGCTTTTTATCAATCTTCCGTTGGCAAAAAACTTATCGTGGCGGTTACCGCACTGATTCTCATCCTGTATGTTTTGGGGCATCTGGTGGGAAACCTCCAGATCTATATTGGACAGGACAGGATCAATGCGTATGCAAAATTCCTGCACGACCTCGGACCGATCCTTTGGGTCATTCGGATCTTTCTGCTCGCGGCGTTTGTCACACATATCGTGGCGACGATTCAACTCGCCCAGGAAAACCGCCTCGCGAAGCCGCAAAAATACGCCGTCGCCCATCATCAGCGATCGACGATCGCGTCACGAACGATGCTCGTGAGCGGGTTGATCGTCCTCTGTTTCGTGATCTACCATATACTGCAGTTCACCCTTCAGGTGACCGATCCGAGATATCACGAACTGCATGATTCAATCGGCCGTCACGACGTTTACCACATGTTGATTCTTGGGTTCAGCCATCCGCTGGTTTCGCTATTTTACGTCGCTGGCCTCTTCCTGCTCACGGCCCATCTCAGCCACGGATTCGCCAGCGTCGTCCAGACGCTCGGGTTTAATAACAGAAAATTAACCGACTTCGTTTCGATTGGTGGTCAAACTTTGGCCTGGCTGGTTTTCGCCGGTTACGTTTCGATTCCCCTCGCAATCCTTCTTGGAATTATCAGGTAGTCTTATGGCGACGACACTCGACTCAAAAATCCCCTCCGGACCACTGGAGAAAAAGTGGGAAAAACACCGTATCGAGTCAAAACTCGTCAATCCCAATAACAAGCGAAAATTTGACATTATTGTCGTGGGGAGCGGGCTCGCCGGCGGATCTGCGGCGGCTACCCTCGCGGAACTCGGCTACAACGTAAAATGCTTTTGTTTTCAGGACTCTCCGCGGCGGGCACACAGCATCGCCGCCCAGGGAGGCATCAATGCCGCAAAAAATTACCAGAACGACGGGGATAGCGTTTTCCGCCTTTTCTATGACACGATAAAAGGCGGGGATTTTCGGTCACGGGAGGCGAACGTCTACCGACTGGCGGAAATCAGCAAGCTGATCATCGATCAATGCGTCGCGCAAGGTGTCCCTTTTGCTCGTGAATATGGCGGACTGCTTGCAAACCGCTCATTCGGGGGGGCTCAGGTCTCAAGAACATTTTATGCCCGTGGTCAAACCGGGCAGCAGCTGTTGCTGGGAGCGTACCAGGCGTTGGCGCATCAAATCGCGCTGGGGGGGGTCAAAATGTTTCCGCGCACAGAAATGCTCGATCTTGTCCTGGTGGATGGCCACGCCAAAGGCATAGTCGTTCGCGACTTGATCACCGGCCAGGTCAGTTCCCATGCCGGGGATACGGTCATCCTGGCTACCGGTGGATACGGCAACGTTTTTTACCTGTCGACGAACGCGCGTGGATGCAATGTTTCGGCGACTTATCGTGCTTACAAGCGCGGTGCACTTTTCGCCAACCCCTGCTACACACAGATCCACCCCACCTGCATTCCGGTCAGCGGTTCTTACCAGTCAAAATTAACGCTGATGTCTGAGTCGCTCCGTAACGACGGACGAGTCTGGGTTCCGAAAAAAAAGGGCGATACGCGGGCTCCTCAGCAAATTCCCGAAGAAGAGAGAGATTATTATCTTGAGCGCAAATATCCAAGCTTCGGGAACCTCGCTCCGCGCGATATCTCTTCACGCAGTGCCAAGGAAGTTTGCGATGAAGGCCGCGGCGTCGGCCCTGGAGGACTGGGCGTCTACCTCGATTTTTCGGACTCGATCAAGCGACTCGGCGAAGGAACTATTCGCGAGCGATATGGCAACCTCTTCGACATGTACCATAACATCACCGCGGAGGACGCCTACAAAGGGCCGATGCGAATCTACCCTGCGGTGCACTACACAATGGGCGGTACCTGGGTTGACTACAACCTGATGAGCACCATCCCGGGTTTGCATGTCCTTGGTGAAGCCAACTTCTCCGATCACGGAGCAAATCGCCTCGGGGCAAGCGCACTTATGCAGGGCCTCGCGGACGGCTACTTCGTAATTCCCTACACAATCGGTAATTATCTGGCCACGCAGATGGGTAAGAAGATCTCTCCGGATCGCCCCGAGTTCAAAGCAGTCGAACAGGAGGTGCGGGACCGAATTGCCAGGTTGCTGTCCGTCAAGGGCAAGAAAACTGTCACCACATTTCATCGGGAACTCGGCCTGCTCATGTGGGAAAAATGCGGCATGGCCCGGTCCGCTGATGGATTGAAACAAGCGCTCGGACAAATTCCCGCGATCCGCGAAGAGTTCTGGCGAAACGTCAACGTTCTGGGCGACAGCCAGGACTTTTGCCAGTCTCTGGAACATGCCGGACGGGTCGCGGATTTTCTCGAATTTGCGGAACTCATGTGCCTGGATGCTGCGGAACGCAACGAATCGTGCGGAGGCCATTTCCGCGTAGAATACCAGACCGAAGAGGGTGAGGCGCTTCGTAACGATGATGAATTTTGCCACGTCGCAGCCTGGCAGTTCAATGGTGAGAATCAGCGACCGACGCGTAACGTGGAGCCGTTGATCTTTGAGAACGTCAAACTTGCTCAAAGGAGCTACAAATGAACTTTGCGCTGAAAGTCTGGCGCCAGAAGAACTCTAAAACGCCCGGTTCGTTCGTCGATTACAAGGCGAATCAAATTCCGGAAGAAGCATCCATTCTGGAAATGCTGGATATCG
>Ga0306926_10006478_pt1 | contig 12569 bp, 9 predicted proteins | sample flu12Cox44000178_FD_203759 | JGI IMG/M metagenome (GOLD analysis project Ga0306926, IMG submission 203759) | Lab enrichment of tropical soil microbial communities from Luquillo Experimental Forest, Puerto Rico - flux8day.12C.oxic.44.000.178 (v2)... | ecosystem: Environmental > Terrestrial > Soil... | reverse complement strand
GTCGGAATCGCCGCGCATAGGAGTGGAGGCCATCGTTAGGGAAGCAGCCTGGACGCCGGGGACGGCGGCCATTGCGTCGCGCAGCCGCCGGAAATTGGCGCGCACCTCCGCCGGCGTCTTTCCCAGTTGCTGCGACGGTGCAACACCAAACGTGAAGACATTTTGCGGATCAAATCCCGGATCGACGTCCCATAGCGTAGCCAGACTCCGAATCATCAATCCCGCCCCGGCAAGCAGCACCAATGCCAGTGCCACCTCCAACGCCACAATAACACCTTGCGTACTGTGTCGCGTGCCGCTTCCACCTCGCCCACCTTCCTTCAGCGTCTCCTGCAGGCGTGTCCCGGAGATCTTAAGTGCAGGAACCAAGCCGAACAGTATGCCCGCCAGGAGCGAAGCCGCGAAGGTGAATAGGAGTACTCGCCCATCCAGATGGACTTCCTCGGCGCGCGGCAGCGCATCCGGCAGAGCCTTGATGCCTGCTTGTGTGCCCCATGCCGCCAAGAGCAACCCGAGCGCTCCTCCGGCGAGCGCTAGCAACACGCTCTCTGTCAGAATCTGGTAAACCATACGCTTGCGGCTTGCTCCAAGCGCGGTACGAATGGCGAATTCGCGCATCCTTCCCGTCGAGCGCGCCAGCAGCAGGTTGGCCACGTTCGCGCAGGCGATCAGCAGCACAAACCCCACGGCCGCAAGCAGCAGGAACAGGAATGGGCGAATCTCCCCTACGATGCTTTCTTTGAGCGATACCAGCGCAACGCCTGAATCCTTGTTGCTCTCGGGATAGATCTCCGCCAGGTGGCGGGCGATAGCTTCTATCTCCGCCTTGGCTTGATCCAGCGTTACCCCAGGCTTCAACCTCCCGACGGCGTCCATGCCCATGCCAACACCGCGGCGCCGGAACAGCGGCTCATTCCACTGCGCGATGGGCACATAGACGTCGGTGTTGTCTTTGAAAGTTTTCATTGCGCTCGCAGGAATGATTCCGACGACCGTGTAGGACGTAGCATCCAAGTCGACCGATCTGCCCACCACGTCGCGCGAGGCGCCGAATTTTCGCTTCCACAAGCCTTCGCTGATCAACGCCACAGGAGCAGCACCGAGTTGGTCTTCCTGATCGGTGAAGTTTCGTCCCAGTACCGGCTGTACACCGAGGATGGGAAAAAACGTCGCGGAGATCATGTTCACTTTTACTCTTTCAGGCTGACCGATTCCCGTGAGATTGAAGTTGTCGCCGCGAAACGCTGCCATCGAGGAAAACGAACGGTTCTCGCGCTGCCAATCCAGGAAGTTCGGATATGAGATCGATGCAGTGTTAAAATGGGCTTGCCGCGCGTAAAGTGATACGAGTTGCTTGGGATTTGTGAAGGGCAGAGGATTCAGGAGTACTCCGTTCACCACCGAAAACAAAGCAGTATTTGTCCCGATCCCGATCGCCAGCGTGAGAATCACGATTGCCGCGAATCCCGGACTCTTGACTAACAGCCGTATGCCATAGCGCACGTCTTGCCAAAACGTATTCATCTTCGTCGAGCCCGCACCTTCTCTGAAGCGAGCGCAGTCTTACTTCAGCAGATTGCGCGTTGAGCGTCTGTGAGGGCTGACACCGGTACTGTGACTCGTGAACTAAGCCATGCGTTGTTCGTCAGTTGCGCCCTGGCACAAGAGTGACCTTCGCCATCGCCAAACCGAGTAGGCAAGCCCTGCACTGAGTCCCATGTTCAACCGCACAGTCGAAAGATGTCGGGACTGTTGAATTTCGCGCGCGATCCGGTTACTTCGATTTCGTCGCCCTCGGCAAACCTAAACTGTTTTTCAGCCAAATACCAGGAAGGACCGACGTGAACATCGATCGTCTTTTTCTCGGTTGCCACCCGGGCCTTTCGGATTGGTTGTGTTCAGCAAGGCCCCGGCGCCCATCAGGGTGCCTTCCGTTGAAGTGTCATGCCTACCCGGAAGAGTCCTCGCGAACAGGCACGCAGGAACGCGCCAAGCATCTGGTGATGCAGCGATCGTTCATCCTGTGATGGTGGTCACTGGAATAGGTTTAAAACGCATTAAAATTGCAACTGGAAGATCCGATACTCTCCCTTCCGCCCATTGAGCCAGATTGGGTCCGTTCCGCTCTCGAGGGGGGTACTTATGGCACCAATGTCCACATTCCATACTCTTTTCGGGTCCGTCGACAAGGACGCCCTGTGGCTCGAAACTATTGAAGGTCTCGCAAATGCAACGCGGCGCATGAACGAAATAGCGGCAGAGTCACCCGGTAAATACTTTGTGTTCTGTGATTTTTCTCACACAGTCCTGGCCCTGACAGACACGGCAACGGAATTACCATTCGACGAGGTGAGGCTGCTCCCTGACATCGCCGACAAAAACGCGAGTAAAGGAGGCGCACATGGTCGTTAAGCGGACTGCGGTGAGTACCAAACTGTCGCCGCAAAATTTCGCCTTTTTGGACAAACAGAGGCGATTCTTTCGGCCGTATGACATTTCCATGAGCTCTCTTGTCAATTTGTGTGTGCGCATTGTTAGACACCTTCATGTAAGAGGTGAATTAAGTCTGGAGCCTCTACAACTCCAGGCTCAACTTAGCGTCGATCTCGGCAAGTTTATCGAAGCTAAGCAGCGCGAGCGTGTTACCGCAAAAATCGCGAAGCATCCGAAACACGTTAACTTCCCGACGTCCCAAAAGCAGCCCAATGACGAAGAAGAGGTGGAGAGTGCAGCGGTTTGCGGAAGTCGCGGACATGGACCAACAAAAATGCGCGATTTTGCGGCCAGCCGCTGTGGCGCAGGAAAAGATAGCTGTGTAGCAGGTCACTCTTTCTTCGAGCTGGCGCGCGCAGACGAGAAGGTGACGATTCGCTCGGGAAAGGGAGAGCATGTTTAAAATCAGCGCAGCAAAATTCATTGCGCCGGGGATCAAGCGCTTTCTGATCGAAGCACCGCGAATCGCGAAGAAGCACCAAGCAGGGCAATTCGTGATTTTGCGGCTGGACGAACACGGAGAGCGGATTCCACTCACCGTTGAGAGTTCGAACAAGGAGACCGGGATCATTTCGATTGTGGTGCAGTCCGTCGGAAAGACGACGCACCAGCTGAACAGGTTGGCCGCGGGGGACGGGATCCTGGACGTAGCTGGGCCCCTCGGGAAACCGTCAGTAATTGAGAATTTTGGGACGGTGGTGGTCGTGGGAGGAGGAGTTGGAACAGCGCTCGTCTACCCGACGACAGCCGCGCTGAAACGAGCTGGAAATCGTGTGCTGTCGATTGTGGGAGGGCGCAACCGGGACCTGGTGATTTTGGAAGAGGAGATGAGAGCGGTCAGCGACGAGCTGTACGTGACGACAGATGACGGAAGTTATGGAAAGAAGGGGTTGGTCACGGACAAATTGCGGGAGCTGCTGGAGTCGGGAGAGGCGATCCGCCTCGTGCTGGCCGTGGGCCCGATTCCGATGATGAAGGCAGTCGCCGATCTGACACGTAAAAAAAGCATTCACACCGTCGTGAGCCTCAACCCGATCATGATTGACGGGACGGGAATGTGCGGCGGATGCCGCGTGCTGATAGGAGGAAAGAGCCAGTTTGCGTGCGTGGACGGGCCAGAGTTCGACGCACGGGAAGTGGATTTCGATGTGTTGATCCAAAGAAACCGCATGTATCGGGAGGCGGAGAAACGCTCTCTGAAGGAGTACCAGCAGCGAGTGGCGAACGAAAAAGAGTCTGCGTGCATGGTCGAGGAAGGTGCTCGATGAGTCCGACAAAAGAAACCTCGACGAACCCGTTCACACTAAAAGAACGCATGAAATTCCCGCACCAGCCCATGCCGGAACAAGCCGCGGAGTTGCGCATACAAAATTTCGGAGAGGTGAATTTAGGTTATACGGAGGAGCTCGCCAGGCAAGAAGCGCTGCGTTGCCTGGAATGCGCGAAGTGCACGTGTGTCGAACAATGTCCCGTCGGTGTAGACGTGAAAGAGTTTGTGAAGTTGATCGTGGCAGGAAAATTGCTAGAAGCGGCGGCAAAGATCCGGGAAAACAATGTACTGCCAGCGATAACCGGCCGGGTGTGCCCGCAGGAAAATCACTGCGAGGGTGCGTGCCTATTGCACAAGAAAGTGGATCCGCTCGGTATTGGCTATCTTGAGCGGTTTGTGGCGGACTACCAACAATGCGTGGGAGCACGCGTGGCACAGAAGGCGCCGGCAACGGGGAAAAAGGTGGCCATCGTGGGGAGCGGACCCGCGGGCCTAAGCGCGGCTGGGGATCTAGTTCAGAAAGGCCATAAGGTGCATGTGTTCGAAGCGCTGCATGAGATCGGCGGAGTGCTTGTATACGGGATACCGGAATTCCGCTTGCCAAAACAAGTGGTTCGCGAACAGATCGACAAAATGCGGGACATGGGAGTCCAATTCGAAACCGACGTAGTGGTCGGGAAGACGGTGACGATCGACGAACTGCTTGAGGAAGAGGGCTACGACGCATTGTTCATCGCCACCGGGGCCGGTTTACCAGTGTTTTTGGGCATCCCTGGCGAACATTTGAATGGCGTGTATTCAGCGAATGAGTTTCTGACTCGGATTAATCTGATGCACGCCTATGAGTTCCCACTCTATGACGAACCAATCGTGGATTTGCGCGGAAAACATGTGGCGGTCGTGGGAGGGGGGAACACGGCGCTGGACGCGATCCGTTCCGCGCGGAGGCTGGGGGCAGATAAGGCGTACGTGATCTACCGGCGGAGCGAGAAGGAAATGCCTGCGCGAATTGAGGAAGTAAAACACGCCCGACAGGAAGGCATCGAGTTTCGGATACTGACGAATCCCATAAAATTCTTGGACGATGGACGCGGCTGGCTCGGAGGAACTCAGTGCGTACAAATGGAACTGGGCGAACTGGACGATTCTGGTAGGCGTCGGCCCGTCCCGATCGCGGGATCAGAATTTGAGATTCCGTTGCAAGCTGTAGTGATCGCCACGGGAACATCGGCGAACCCTTTGATCCAATCTACGACGCCAGGCTTGAAGACGAGCAAAGGAGGATACATCGAGGTCGATGGCGAAAGCCAGCGGACGTCGTGCAAGAGCGTGTTCGCGGGTGGAGACATTGTTACGGGAGGGGCGACGGTGATCCTCGCGATGGGAGCCGGGAGGAGAGCAGCGAAATCAATTCACGAGTACTTGACAACGGGGGAGTGGGCAGAGAACCCCATCAAGAGTTAAGACGCAACAAGAAAACGCACAGGAGCGGAGAAAAGCGGGATCGCGCAGAAGGAGGCAGCTACGAACGAGGAATTGGAGGTTGGTTTAGGCAGATGTAGGTTACGGTCCCTGCAGAAAGAGACACGAGGAGAACCATTATGATCATCAAGAAATCGGAGGCGCTTGCCTACCATTCGGGAGGACGTCCAGGAAAAATCGAAGTCACACCGACGAAGGCTTGCCGGACCCAAAGGGACCTGAGCATGGCGTACACACCAGGGGTGGCCGAGCCATGCCTGGAAATTCAGAAACAACCTGGTGATGCATACAAATACACAGCGAAAGGAAACCTCGTAGCTGTAGTCACAAACGGGACGGCGGTGCTGGGCCTCGGAAACATCGGGGCAATCGCAGGGAAACCCGTCATGGAAGGAAAGGGAGTGCTGTTTAAGAGGTTCGCGGATGTCGATGTCTTCGACCTGGAAGTGAATTCGACGAATCCCGACGATGTAATCAAGGTTTGCCAGCTGCTGGAACCGACGTTTGGCGGCATCAACCTCGAAGATATCAAGGCACCGGAGTGCTTCTACATCGAGGAGACCCTGAGGAAGACGATGAAAATCCCGGTGTTTCACGACGACCAGCACGGAACCGCAATCATTACCGGTGCCGCACTCCTGAACGCGCTGGAACTTGTGGGCAAAGCGATCGACCAAGTGTGCGTAGTCTTCAATGGAAGCGGCGCATCGGGGATCGCGACGGCCGAACACTACGTGAGGCTCGGCGTAAAGCGCGAGAACATCATCATGGTGGATACAAAAGGGGTAGTGTACGCGGGCCGCACGGAGGGAATGAATCCGTATAAGGCGAGGTTCGCACAGAAGACGACCCTCCGGACGCTGGCGGATGCAGTGAAAGGCGCAGATGTATTCGTCGGGCTGTCGGTGAAGGGCGCGTTCACGCAGGAAATGCTGCAGTCCATGGCCGCCCGGCCGATCGTGTTTGCCATGGCCAATCCGGATCCTGAGATCACCTACGAGGACGCGTTGGCAGCGCGCAAGGACGTGCTCATGTGCACTGGTCGAACGGATTATCCGAACCAAGTGAACAACGTGCTGGGATTCCCGTTCATTTTTCGCGGGGCGCTGGACGTGCGCGCGACAGCGATCAATGAGGAGATGAAACTAGCCGCGACGCGAGCGCTAGCGGCATTGGCAAAGGAAGATGTGCCGGATTCTGTGTGCCATGCGTATGGCGTAGATCGTATGCGATTTGGACCAGACTACATTATCCCAAAGCCGTTTGATCCGCGCGTGCTGGTTTGGGAGGCGTCGGCGGTGGCGAAGGCGGCCATGGAAACGGGGGTAGCGCAGACGCCGGTCGACTTGGTGGAATACCGTGAACGGTTGGAAAGATTGCTCGGCAAGGCGCATGAAGTGATGCGCATGATCATCCATAAGGCGCAAGCGCGGCCGCGGCGCGTAGTCTTTCCGGAAGGGGACGATGAGAAGATTCTTCGCGCTGCGCACATTCTGATTGAAGAAAAAATCGCACAACCAGTGGTGCTGGGCGACAACCGAGTGATCGAAGCGAAGGCCGTTGAGCTAGGAGTGCCACTCGACAAACTGGAAATTGTGAATCCAAAGACCTGCGCAAAGCGGGAGACATACGCAAATCACCTGTATGAGCTGAGACAGAGACGAGGCGTGACGCGCTCCGAGGCGCAGGAACTGATCAACAATCGAAACGTCCTGGGAGCCGTGATGGTGAACCTGGGCGACGCCGGCGCACTGGTTGCAGGAGTCAATCAACACTTCCCAGACGTGATTCGTCCTGCGTTGCAGGTGATCAAGCCGCGCCCAGGACTGCATCGCGTGGCAGGCTTGTATGTGCTGGTGACACGACGGGGAGATTTGTATTTTCTCACGGACTGCACGGTGAACATCGAACCGAGCGCGGAAGATTTGGCAGAGATCGCAATCTCCGCGGCGGAAACAGCAAAGCGGTTCAACGTGACACCTCGGGTGGCGATGCTGTCCTTTTCGAACTTTGGCAGCACTCGGCATCCGTTGTCGGAGAAGGTGCGACGGGCCGTGCAACTGGTCCAGCTGACCGACCCCACCTTGATGATCGACGGTGAGATGATGGCCGATACGGCCGTTACGCCAGAGATTATTGAACGGACATACCCATTCTCGAAACTGCGTCAGGGAGCAAACGTGCTCGTGTTCCCAGACCTGACCTCAGCGAACACTTGCTACAAACTGCTGCAGAGAATTGGTGGGGCCGAAGCCATCGGGCCGATCCTGATGGGGACGTCCAAGCCAGTCCATGTGCTACAGCGTGGAGCAGAGGTCGAGGAGATTGTGAATATCGCCGCCGTTGCGGTAGTGGATGCACAAGAGACGGAAGCGCAACTTGCACGGGAAGTGCTACCGGGGGAGCTGCCCGGGAAGGAAGAGCACGCCGCGCAACAACTGCATACTGTGAATCTGTAGGCGATCGACTTTGGGCGGGCCGCCGAAGCATGGATGGGTTGCGGCTAATCAGCGGGTGCGGGCGAGTTCGGGAGTGGACACGTCCAGGGGGTGGGCGGCTCTTTGTTGGCCGAGGTACGCGATGCCGGCATCGATGGCCTGGCAATCGACGTCCAGCAGCTTGGCGTTGCAGACCTTTGCCTTGAGCAAGGCGAAAGCGCTTTCCCTCGGCAAATTGTGGGTGAGTTCGAGCAGCGCCCCGAGCATGACCATGTTGGTGGCCTTGGTGGTGCCGAGCGCGTCGGCAATTTCCGACGCGGGCACGCAGTAGATCATCGCCTCCTGTGAGGGGAAACCGGCGGGCAGCTCTGAAGCATTGTAAAGGACGCTGCCATGCGTGGGGACCTGCCGGGCGAATTTATGCAAGGAGATTTCGTTCAAGGCGATCAGAACGTCGGGATGTTCGATCAGCGGCGAGCCGACACGTTCCTTTGACAGGCACACGTTGCAGTGCGCGCTGCCGCTGCGCATCTCCGGCCCATAGGAGGGCAGCCAACTCACTTCGCGTCCCGCGCGCATGCCCATTTCCGCCAGGATCTGGCCGAGCAGAAGAACGCCTTGGCCACCAAAGCCGGCGATATTCACGCGCAGGTCGGGATGCGTTACTTCCGAGGCAGAAGAGATGGCCGGCGGTTCCTTTGTTTCGTCGAGGGCGAGCAACTGATTCACGGTGATTTGCGGAACGGTGTCGTTTAAGGGCGTAAGCTTGCGGTCGCGGTACACACCGAGCGGGAAAACCGTCAGCATCTTCTCCTCAATCCACTTGCGTGATTCCTTTGGCGTCATCTTCCAGATGGTTGGGCAGGGCGACAGGATTTCGATGAACGTAAAACCGGCGCCGTCGCGCTGAAGTTCCAGAGCTTTGCGCACGGCCTTGCGCGCTTTCATGATGTTCTTGTTGTCGTGCAGGGAAACCCGCTCGATGTACCGAGGTGCTTCCAGCGTGGAGAGCAGCTCGGACATGTGCATGGGATAGCCTTCGTTCGAGGGCCGGCGGCCCCACGGCGAGGTGGTGCTTTCCTGCCCGACCAGCGTTGTGGGGGCCATTTGCCCGCCGGTCATTCCGTAGATGGCGTTGCTTACGAAGAAGACGGTGATCTTTTCGCCGCGATTGGCGGCATGAATGATTTCGGCGGTGCCGATGGCGGCGAGGTCGCCGTCACCCTGATACGCGACGACCAGGCTTTCGGGATTGGCGCGCTTCAGCGCCGTGGCCACGGCGGGAGTGCGGCCGTGTGCGGCTTGCACGTTGCCGAGGTCGAAATAATAGTAAGCAAACACGGAGCAGCCGACGGGACTGACGAAGATCGAGCGATCCTGCAAACCCATGTCCGCGATGGCTTCGGCGATGAGTTTGTGCACAACGCCGTGGCCGCAGCCGGGGCAGTAATGCGTCTGATGCTGCAGTTCACCCTTGCGCTCGTACTTCGCATAAAAAACGGGCGACTTTGCTTCGATCCTTTGGTATTCATCCACGATGCCACCTCTTCCCTGGTCCGCGTGCAGTTCACACTCCCCACTCGGCGACCATGCCCATGCGCTCGTACAACAGCTTGTTCACTTCATCCGCCAGCGGGACGTTCCCGCCGGTGCGGCTGTAAAACTCGACCTTCACTCTGCCATCCAGCGCCAGGCGCACATCTTCGACCAGTTGGCCGGTACTCATCTCGACGACCAGCACCATCTGCGCGCACCGGGCCGCGTGGCGCAGAGCTTCGGAGGGGAAGGGCCAGAGCGTGATGGGCCGGAACAGTCCCGCACGCAAGCCTTCTTTCCGAGCCGCGTCCACGACGCTGCGCAAGACGCGTGAAGTGATGCCGTACCCAACGAGCAGAACTTCGGGCTCCTCGGCGCGATAGAGTTCGTGGCGCGGCTCGCGTGCCATGGCCTTTCGGTATTTTTCATCTAGCTTGCGGACGTGAGCTTCGAGCGCGTCCGGCTCGAGATAAATCGAGGAGATCAGATTCTGCCGCGTCTCCGCTGTTCCGCGGACGGCCCAAGGCTTTGCCACAGGCTTGCAATCGCGCGGCTGCAATTCCAGAGGTTCCATCATCTGGCCAATGAAGCCGTCAGTCAACACGACCGCCGGATTCCGATAGCGGTCTGCCAGATCGAAGGCGAGCGACGTCAGATCGGCCATCTCCTGCACGGAAGCCGGTGCGACCACGAGGTTCTTGTAATTGCCATGACCGCCACCCTTCACAACGGCGAAGTAGTCGCTTTGCTCCGGCGCGATATTTCCAAGCCCCGGGCCGCCGCGCACCACATCCACAATCACGCAGGGAAGTTCGGAGCCCGCGAGGTAGGAGATGCCCTCCTGCATCAGGCTCAACCCCGGGCCCGAGGAGGCGGTCATGACGCGCTGGCCCGCCGACGCCGCGCCGTAGACCATGTTGATTGCGGCAACTTCGCTTTCCGCCTGGAGAAATGTGCCGCCCAATTGCGGCAGATACTCGGCCGCTGTTTCGACGATTTCGCTGGCCGGCGTGATGGGATAGCCGTAATACGCGTTGCATCCGGCCAGCACCGCGCCCTTCATCACCGCCACATTGCCTTTACAAAGCTGTCGCATGGATTCCCCCCGTCTGCAGATTCGCCGGTTTCGGCACGGTCATGCGGTACACGGTGATGGCGCTCGGCTCCGGGCAAACGTAAAAGCAAATGCCGCAGCCGGAACAGTTCTCGCCGGTATAACCCGCCGGGTGCACGCCGTAGGCATTCAACTCCGACTGAAGCAGCAGGCATTTCGGTGGGCAGGCATCCACGCACACGCCGCAGCCCTTGCATTCTTCTGTGTCAATGGTGACTTTACCCCGCGGTTGTGTCGCCATGATTCACCCTTCCTGGAGCACCGGCCGTTGCAGCCAGCGCGTCTTTTCGCAATACGAGTACAGTTCATTCCGGAATTTGGGATGAGCAATTTCGATGAGGGCTTCGGCGCGCTGGCGGATGGTGCGACCGTGGAGATATGCGACGCCAAACTCGGTGACGATGTAATGCACGGCGCCGCGCGAGGTGACCACGCCCGCGCCCGGATCGAGCATTGGAACGATGCGCGAGATCATGCCGTTCTTGGCGGTTGAGGGAATGGCGATGATGGGCTTGCCACCCTTGCTGTGCGAAGCGCCGCGAATGAAATCCACTTGGCCGCCGAAGCCGCTGTAGAAGCACGTGCCGATGGAGTCGGCACAAACCTGACCGGTGATGTCCACCTGGAGAGCGGAATTGATAGCCACCATTTTTTCGTTCTGCGCGACCACCGAGGGATCGTTTGTGTACTTGTTGGGAAGGAATTCAAAGATGGGGTTGTTGTTCACGTAGTCGAAGAGCTTCTTCGAGCCCAGGACAAACGACAAAATGATTTTGCCTCGGTGAATGGATTTGCGGCTGCCATTGATCACGCCCGCCTCAATCAAGGGGATTGCACTGTCACTCAGCATTTCGGTGTGAATGCCGAGATCGTGGTGGTTGGTGAGTTCGAGAAGAACCGCGTCGGGAATTCCGCCGATGCCCAGTTGGAGCGTGGAGCCGTCCTCGATGATGCTGGAAATGTGTTTGCCGATGGCGTGGTGGACGGTGGTGATTTCGCGCGGCTTCAGTTCGCAAAGGGGGCGCGAGACTGGGACCACCGCATCGATGTCCTTGATGTGGATGAAGCAATCGCCGAAGGTGCGCGGCATCTGGTCATTGACCTGTGCGACAACCAGCTTGGCGCAACGCGCGGCGGTCAGGGTGGCGTCAACGCCGACGCCGAAGCTGCAAAAGCCGTGGGCGTCGGGCGGCGAGACCTGGATGAGGGCGACGTCGATGGGCATCTCGCCGCTCTCAAACAGCTCTTCCACTTGGCTCAGGAAAATGGGCGTGTAGTCTGCGCGACCGTCATTGACAGCCAGGCGGACGTTGCCGCCGATGAACATGGCGTTGTGGCGGAAATGCCCTTCCATTTGCGGGGCGACATAATCCGCGCGGCCGGTGGTCATGAGGTGAACGATCTCGACGTTCCTAACGAAGGGCCCGCGCGCCATCAGCGCCTCGACGAGGGCTTCCGGCTCCGCGCAGCCCGGGTGAATGTACACGCGCATGTCGGACTGAATGGCTTGCACGGCTTCCGCAGCACTGACTGACTTCCGTTGAAACTCATCTCGCCAGTTCATAAGAGCTCCCCTGAGGATTCGTTACCGCGGGCTTAAGTTGGCGTTGAAAAATGAAGGAATACAGATACCCGAGCGGACCCGGAAATGGAGCCGAGGATTCCCTCACGATCTGCACAGACGCCGCCTCCCAGAGAGAAAGTGCAAGTAGGGGACCAAGGCGGGGCGGAAGGGCTGGAGTAAGCTACAGCATGACAAGGGCTTATGGCAGTGTAAAGTTTGACTTATAGATTCTTTGCGCGATTTAACGCAACCGGGAATCGTCACTGCGCCCCTTTACCCAAATCTTCAATGCAGCGACTTCCATGATGCAAGGAAATGGGCAAGCTTACCATCGGTGGGCATAGCCTGTCCCGATTTTAATGCAGCCAACCAACAGACAGGCACAGAATGAAGGCTCTCTTGCGCACTGGGATCGACGTTTTTGAATCCACCGGCTTGATCAACACCAATCGAACTACCGTGCCTTGTGGCAGTTCGACTTTTGAATCTTGTACAACTTCGGGGGAACGCTAGTGTTCTGATGCCCCTGGGGTAAGGGTCAAGTCGCGGAGAGTTGGAAACCGGAAAAGGTGCCCTTACAGGTCTCTGCATAAATAATGGAATGATCTAGCGCAAAAAAAGAGGCAGTTCAGACTGCAGGATGCAGCCGTGTAGCTTCTCGCGAGACCATCG
>Ga0306926_10006475_pt1 | contig 12571 bp, 7 predicted proteins | sample flu12Cox44000178_FD_203759 | JGI IMG/M metagenome (GOLD analysis project Ga0306926, IMG submission 203759) | Lab enrichment of tropical soil microbial communities from Luquillo Experimental Forest, Puerto Rico - flux8day.12C.oxic.44.000.178 (v2)... | ecosystem: Environmental > Terrestrial > Soil... | reverse complement strand
GTCCGAGCAGAGCCCTGCGTGTATTGGCCGCCGAAAGGGTGGATTCGCTCCCAACATTGCCCGCGAGCGGATCGAAAACCGAACCCGGAGCCGGATTCAGTGCCGGCGTTTCGGTTCGAACAGCCGGAGCGGATTCACCAAGCGCCGCGGTCTGATTTAAAGCATTGGAAATATCCCCCGCAAAAGCGGTTTGTTGTGAGCTGGCGGACTCCACGTCGCGGGTCAACCGTAATTCCGCATTTTCCGATGTCGAGGAACTAAAATCTCCCAGGGTGAAATCTGCTCCCAGAGCAGACGCCGTCGAAAATCCCACCTCACCGGGGGGGAGTCGAGCTTCCAGGGTCTCTACGAGTAACCGAACGAGAGTAAGGCGGCGCAGGTCTTTCGCGCGGGCAAGGCCTTGCCAACGAATGAACATGTCCTCGATCCTTTCCCATTACAAGAGCTGTTCCGTTCAATGTAGATTTTCAGTGTAACCGGTAGGGAACGGAAACGCAAAGAAAAAACCACAAATCTTGAGCGTTTTCTTGAACGGCGGCCGAACCCCGTGCAATTACTGATATTTTTTCATAATTGCTTTAATGTTTTGGGACAACCTATTTTTGCTTGTTTTGGCGAATGCAATCGCTTAAGATTGTTGCCACTGCGGTGCCCCACAACTGCCATTTGTTTGCGGGGCACTTTTTCTTTACACACGGGACGTCAGGATGAAAGTCTGACCTACAAGTGATCTCAGGCTGAAAGCCTGAGCTATTACCAAATTTTCACTTCATGGGGAGGTTCGGATCGTGCAATTGTTTCAGAGATCCCAAAGATGCGGGCGTAGAGCTTGGGGCGTGAGCCGTCAGTTACGGCGTGGGGCGAGGGCCGCTGCCAAGTTACGTTTGGAGTTGCTGGAAGATCGCCGCTTGATGTCGGTAGATGTCTCCGGCACTATTGAAGGGATTTCCAACACGGGATATCAACCTCCCGATCCGACCGGGGCGGCGGGTTATAACCATATCGTGGAAGTCGTCAATGCCACCATGGCGGCTTACGATAAAACCACCGGCGCCCGCGTCATGCAGCAGGGGCTGGGTACGCTCTTTGCCCCCCTGGGGGGAGTGGCTTCCCTCGGCGACCCGGTGATCACTTTTGATGAATACACCGGCCAATTTATCATTGGCGTTTTGGACTACAACCCGTCCGCACGGCTTTCTCGTTTCGATGTCGCCTTTTCGAACGATTCCGATCCCCGGGACGGTTTTTACCTCCAGCGCTATAACATGGATGACGGCACGGGCGGTTTTGATTTCGCCGATTATCCCAAGATCGGCTATAACCAGGACGCCTACGTCTTTTCGTTTAACATGTTCCCCAATCTCCAGAGCTACAGTCATGTGAATACCCTGGCCATCGACAAAAACACGCTCCAGGGTTACCGGGTAGCCGTGCCCGGCGGCGCCTCCCACTTCACTCTGGCCCCTACGGTGATGCACAGCTCCAATCCCGGCGATCCGATGTGGCTGGTTGAAGCAGGCGGCAGTACCACGATGCGGGTCGCCCAGATGAACAATATTCTGTCCACTAGCCCGACCTTTTCTTTCACGTCGATTTCCGTGCCGAGTTACGGCTCCGCGCCGCGGCCAACGCAGCCGGGCGGCGCCATGAACTGGAGCTTTGACACCTGTGTCATCAACGCCGCCTATAACTACGGCTACATTGTCGCCGGCCACACCGTCGGCATCGGCGGAGTGGCGCGGGCGCGGTGGTATATCTTCGACACCAACCCCGGGACGCCCTACTTGTATCAGTCCGGCAACATTGCTCCCGCCTCCAGCGTTCATACCTATTTCCCGTCGCTGGAGATGAATTACAACGGCGATGTCGGCATAACCTACATGGAATCATCACCCAGCGAGTATGTGTCCATGTATGTTGCCGGCCGCAGCAGCGGCGACCCGGGCCCTTTGCAGCCCATGCAGGCGGGCGTTGCCACGCATCCCGGCGGCGGGCCCTACGGAAGCAGCCGGGCCGGGGATTACAGCGGGATTTCCGTCGATCCCAACGATGGCTACACCTTCTGGGCGGTCGCGGAATACCGAGGAACCGCGGCCTGGAACACAGGCATTGCCTCATTCGGCGTCAGCCCTTCGGCAGGGGGTGCGCCTGGCCGATCAGGCCGGAACTTGCATTTCGTGGGAATTCTTGGCTCCGCGCTTCTGGCGGAATCAGCGCCGGCCACCGCCATTATGCCGGAGACTATTTCGCCAACGATTGACAATAGCGACCTTTTGTTAATCGATAACCTACTTGAGGCCGCCAGTACCTCGGACGGGACGGGCATGGCGCCCGATGCGACGCGCGTTTCTCGACAACGTGGCGATCAAGCAGGACTGGACGACCTCAATCAAACCTGGTTCCAGGGTGGTGGGAAGATGGAAATCCCAATAACTAACTGAAGTTCACGATCTTTGCCAGGTACGCATCACTGCTTCCGATCAGGGACGTAGTATCGGTGGACAAATTCGTCGAACTCGTGGTTCCGGTCAAGTAAACACTGCCCGACCGAAAAGCGAGCCCGGCGCCGACTTCCGTAGTATCCCCGGCCAACGCCGTGGTATCGACCGGCTCGCCCTGGAGATCCACCTTGGCTACCAGGGCATGGATGGAGCCGTCGTCGAGCGCCACGGCGCCGGTGAAATAGGAGTTCCCGCCGATGTCGATCGCCAGACTGGTTCCGGACATGGTGCCGTCGTAGATTTGCGCAAACTCCAAATCGTCTCCAGCGACAGTGATTTCAGCCAAATAGGCCTTTAGTTGGCCGCCATCGGTCACCGTCCCAATCACGTAGGCATTTCCCGCGGAATTGACCGCAATGCCGTTGAGGGTATCGTCACCGACGTTCTGTGCGGTGAGGGCGTAGGAAGCGTGGCTTCCCGCCATGGGACCCGTGTTATCAACCTTCATGATCAAAATATCGTTATCGCCCCCGGTCGGAACAATGGAACCGGCCAGGTAGATGTTGTCTCCGGAAGAATCCAGGGTGATTGCCTTGCCGGCGCTGCCATCGAACCCGGGGAACTGATAGCCGACGGCATAAACTGGAGACAGCCCGCTGGCATTGAATTTCACCGCGAAGATCTCCGTCTCGCTTCTGCTGACCTGGAAGGAGCCGGTTACGGTGGCCAAACCTCCCGACGTTACCGCGATCCCATCTCCGCTGCTGTCGAGGTTGGGACTATACGCGATGCCGCCCCCATAGTTGGGAACCATGTTGCCAAATCCATCGAACTTCAGGGCGAAGGCATGGCGATTGCCCGATTCCAGTCGCGTGGCCGTCCCGGTCAGGTACACATTGCCCGCCGGGTCCACAGAGATGCCGTGACCTTCCGTTTCCATGTACGTAAAACCGGGATCCCGGTCCACAGCCTGGAAAGCGGTGTAATAAATCTGCCGGCCGGTGTTTGCATACTTGGCGACAAAGCCGGCTCGGTCGGGCCCATTTCCGGTAAAACCGGTGACATATGAGTTGCCGCCCGAATCCACCGCCACTCCGCGCCCGGTTCCCGTTGTCGGTGAGCCGGTGACATAGGTGGACCATTCCAAATCAGCGTCCGGAGCGATGCCTCCTGTTCCGCCGTAGTGCTTCACGACGCTAAAGTCCATCGGCTGGACCGATACAGCGCTCGACTGTACCGTTAACTGCGGCGTGCTCGTTTCCTGATTTGCTCCAGTTACAAATTGCCGAACTACTCCGGGAGCCGAATGGCTCGTGACCATTGCTCCATTAACGTAGCAGGCACATTCCATGTGCCGTAAGTTTGCTACAGTCGGCAGTGAGACCAGCGCTTGGTTGGCCCCCGCGATTTGTTGGAATCGGCTGCCCAGAACATTCATGGTCTGCAATTCGCGCATCAATCGATTCGATCACAATCGCGCTGATCTCTGTTGCCCTCTCGCTCCGCGAGAGGTTTGCGCTCAATGGAACGGAATATTCCGGCATATCCCGCCGAACGATAGTTTGCGAAACCCCGTGGAAGAGACTCTCGCGTGAGTCAGCGAAACCCCCGCTCCAGTCGCCCAGAACCGGATCGAGTATTCCCGATCCGAAAACCGGTAGAATCGATCCGGGTTGCAAGCGATTCTCGAGCAATTCCAGGCGTAATGAACGATTTGCCAGGCGCCGGCGCACAGCGGCTGAATTCACTGCGATCCCCCTTTTGTAGCCCTCTCGCTCTGTGATAGGAACAGCATCATATTTGTAGCGGTAACTTACTATTTGAAATCGAAATGACGCGAATGTCAATAAGAAACTGCATCCCGCATCCACGAAATTGCTAGATTGGATGCCGTATTGCAAACGTCTTTCTATTGGACTTGGTTCCGTCATCGTTTATAAAGGATTGGAGTTTTTGCCATGACCAGTAAGCTTGCACCGGACTCCGACCTGAAGACTGTTGAGCAACTCCGCAGCGCCCACAAGCGCCTCCGCCAGGAAGTGGGCAAGATCATCGTGGGACAGGAGGCGGTGCTCGATCAATTATTGATGGCCATTTTCTGCCGTGGGCATGCATTGCTGATGGGCGTGCCCGGTTTGGCCAAGACGTTGATGGTCAGCACCCTGGCCCAGGCCCTCGACCTCACCTTCAAGCGCATTCAATTCACGCCCGACCTGATGCCATCCGACATCACCGGGACGGAAGTGATCCAGGATGACCCGGTCACAAAGCAGCGGATGTTCAAGTTCTTGCCGGGGCCGGTTTTCGCTCATATCGTCCTGGCCGATGAAATCAACCGGACTCCCCCCAAGACGCAGGCGGCGTTGCTGGAAGCCATGCAGGAACGCAAAGTATCCATCGGCGGAGTCGACCATTCCATGAAAGATCCGTTTTTTGTCCTGGCCACGCAAAATCCCATTGAGCAGGAAGGGACTTATCCATTGCCTGAGGCCCAACTGGATCGCTTTCTGTTTTTGGTCAAAGTTGACTATCCCACCGCTACGGAAGAAGAGCAAATTATGCGGCTGGGAAGTTCGGACGTGCAACCCGACGTGACCAAGGTGCTCCACGGGGAGGACATTCTCCGGTTGCAGCACATCGTCCGCCGCGTTCCGGTGGCCGACCACATTTTCGCTTATGCCCGGCGGATCACGCGGATGACGCGCCCCGGCCGCCCCGAGGCCGCGGACTTCGTTAATAAATGGGTGAGCTGGGGCGCCGGACCGAGAGCCAGCCTGAATTTAATCCTTGCCGCCAAAGCCCACGCGGTGTTGCGGGGAAATGACCATGTGTCTGCGGACGATGTGGCCGCCGTTGCCGCCCCGATTCTCCGCCACCGGCTGATCCTCAATTTCACCGCCCAGAGCGAGGGAATTGCCGTCGATAATGTCGTCCAGAAGATTCTCGCGGCGATCCCGAAAAACCAGGCCGCGTAGTCCGGTGGCGGGTTTCTACGTTGTGGAAGGCGGGCTGGCAAGCCCGCCCCACATCGGCAGGATTGGGAACATGAACCACTATCTCCAATCGGATATCATTGCTCGCGCGCAAGCGCTGGGGCTAAAGGCCCGCGAAATCGTTGAGGGAGTGCGCGTAGGCGACCACAAGAGCCCTTTTCGCGGATTTTCCGTCGAGTTCGTGCAGCACCGGGAGTATGTTGCCGGCGATGATATTCGCCATATCGACTGGAAGGGTTATGGCCGATCCGAGCGCTATACGATCAAACAATATGAACAGGAAACCAATTTCATCGGCCATATTCTGCTCGATGCCAGCCGTTCCATGTTCTATGGGGAAGGGCAAACCAACAAACTGGAACTGGCTAAATTGCTGGCAGCCTCACTGGCCTACCTGATTATTCAGCAGCGCGATAGCGCCGGCCTGGCGGTGTTCGATTGCAAATGGCGTTCGCAGTTGCCGCCCAGCAGTCAGCCCGGCCATATCCAAACCATTTTGCGAGCGTTGGAGAGTACCCGACCGCAAGAAAAAACTACCATCGGCCCGTTGCTCCATCAATTGGCCGACGCTATTCGCCGGCGGGGATTGGTTTTTCTCATTTCCGATTGTTTCGATAAAGTGGACGACTTGTTAACCGGCTTGCAGCATTTGCGCTATCAGGGCCACGACGTGACGGTTTTTCATGTACTGCATCCGGATGAAACCGAGTTTCCTTTTGAGGGAATGGTTCGCTTCGAAGGCGTGGAAGAATTCCAAGAACTTCGCACGCGCCCGCACCTGATTCGACCGGCATACCGGCGGGCCCTGCAAGCGTATCTTCAGGAACTGCGGCAAGGATGTGAAGTCCACCTCTGTGACTACGTGCCGGTGAACACCGGCCGGCCCCTGGGCGAAACGTTGTCTGCGTATTTGGCGCGCCGTTTACGGCAACGGCGCTTTTGAGGTCCCGTGACTTCGGGAGTGTTCGAACGAAGGAAACATATGTCCTTTCTGGCCCCCTACATGCTATGGGGAGGTTTGGCGGCGAGTATCCCGATCGCGCTGCACTTTTTTTTCCGCAGCCGTTATCGCCGCGTCCCCTGGGCGGCCATGACGTTTTTGATGCTGAGCATCGAACAGACCAGCCGGCGGCTGAAATTTCAGGAGTGGCTGTTACTCCTGGCCCGCGTGGCCCTGCTACTGTTGCTCGCCCTGGCCCTATCTCGTCCCTCCTCATTCGGCGGCGCTGGCTCGGCCGGGGACGCTGTCGATGCGGTTTTGCTCATTGATATATCCTATAGCATGGACGCGCGCGATGGGCCGGGGACGCGCCTGGATCGCGCCAAGTTTGCTGCCCGGGAAGTCCTCGACCATCTGCCGCTCCATTCAACCGTGCAGATCATCACCTGTTCGGACCGGGCCGAAATGATTGGACCGCGCGTTCCGTCGGACCTGGACCAGGCGCGCCAGCTCCTCGCATCGTTGGCAGTGGACCACCTCGCCACCGATTTGCTCCCCGGAGTCCATGAAGCAGCGCTGGCATTGGAGCGGGGCCGTGCTCCCAACAAGGAACTATATCTTTTCAGCGATATGCAAAAGCTCGGCTGGGAGCAGCAAGCCCGGGCATTGACGGAAAAACTTCGGGAAATTGGCCGGAAAACGACCGTTTACCTGGCCCGGTGCGGGTCGCGCGCACCGGTCAACGTCAGTGTCAGCGGGATTATCCCGCAATCCGGTATTCCGCACACGGGGGCGCGGGCCGGATTTGCCGTGCTGGTCCGAAACTCCGGCTTGGAACCGGCACGAAGCCTGACCGTTTCGCTGGCCGTAGACGGCGACAATTCCGGTAAAGAGTCGCAACCCATTGCGGAAATCAACCCCGGTGAGACCCGCGCCGTGGCTCTGACCGCCAGGCTGGATCGAGCCGGCCCGCGCATCCTCACCGCCACGGTCAAACCGGATGAATTGGAAGCCGACAACTGTTTTGATCAGGTGCTTTTCGTTCGCGATCAGTTGCGCATTCTGGTGGTGGACGGCGCCCTGAACGAAAAAGAGCCGGAAAAATCCGCCAGTTTTTATCTGATGCACGCCCTGATGCCGGTGAAGGATGCGGACAAGGCAAAATTTCACCTGCAACCGCGCCTTGTGGCCACGCGCCAGGCGGCACCGGCTCTGCTGAGCGACAAAGACGTATGCATCCTGGTCAACGTGGCGCTGCAAACCGATGGCCGGGCCGGACCGGATGCCCTTTCCCGCGAATTTGTCGATGCATTGGCCTCCTTTGTTCGGGCGGGACACGGCCTGATCCTTTTTGCGGGAGGCAACGTGACCCCCGAAGCGTACAACCGCATTCTTTATCAACACTGGGGCCTGTTGCCTTTGCGTTTGTCCGAAAATTCTGGACCTACTGATAAACCGGCGCCATTGGACCGGAACAGCGCCGAATCACAATTCTTCTCGCTATATCGGACCGATGAAAATTATCAAAGCATCAACGGCATTGATATTCGGCGTTTTTTGGCTGTGGAAGAGATTTCGGAATCGCAACAGAAAGACACCGCGGTTCAAGTAATTCTCCGTTACGGTAATGGCCGGCCCGCCATTCTCAGTCGCAAGGTTGACGCGGGAGAAGTAATGCTGGTGACGACCTCGGCCGATTTGAGCTGGACGGATTGGCCACTGTGGCGCGGCATGTATCTGCCTTTTGTGGATTTGGCCCTGAATCATCTCCTGCACAGTCAAACTCAGCCTTACAATCAGCCGGCGGGCAGCCCCTTGCATTGGTATCCTCCGGAGCGGGAGGCAAATAGGCCTTTTGCCTTGCTGTATCCGGATGGGCGGCACGCGCGCCTCGCCCCGGCGGAGTTGGTCAACGGCAGACCGGCTCTTACCGTTTTGGATACCCGGCGTGCCGGAATCTATCGCATCCTGCCCGCGAATGGGCCGCAAACTTCGGGTGTGCCGTTTGCCGTCGTTCCGGACCCGAAAGAAACAGAAAACCTGGAATCGCTGACCGATTCCCAACTGGATGAAAAACTCGGTTTCAAAACGATCCATCTGGCGGCCGGCGAAAACGCGAGTGTCTTTTCGGGCACGGAACGATGGAACCGCGAATGGACCCTGTGGTTATTGGCAGCGGTATTGGCCGTCGCCGTGGGAGAAACCGCCTTGGCCTGGTTTTGCGGGCGCGCGTGGTAATGACTCACGACTGAATGCGAATGATATGATGAATTGGCTGTACAGGCTGCTATTCCTGGATGCCCCGGCCAATGCCTCGCTGCAATCGGCGGACATCAGCTTGCGCGGGCTGTTTCCCTTGTGGGCGGCGGCCTTGATCGTTGTCGCCGCCGGAGCCGGTGTGTTCTTCCTGTATTCTCGGGAACGCACGCATCTCAGCTCAATTCGCCGCGTTTTGATGGCGCTTTTGCGAACCACCCTCCTCTTGTTGCTAGTGCTACTGCTGTTGCGGCCGGTCCTGGTGGCCGATTACGCGGGCGAACGACCGCGTGGTATTGCTCTGGTCATTGATAACAGTCAAAGCATGAAGCAGCGCGACCAACGGCTATCAGCACGGGATCTCCTGCGCGTTGCCATCGCGGAAAACCACGTGGCCCCGGATTTCGCCATCGGAGACTCCCCTGCCCTGGATCCCGCTGCCGCCGGACTTACCACCAATCCGAGCCGTGTTCACCTCGTGCACGCGGTCTTATCCAATCCGCGCTTACAACTGATCCACAATTTGCGACGGCACGGCCCGCTGCGCGGCTATCTGTTCGGTCAACGCCTCGAACGCCATTTGACCTTCGGCAACGACGAGAAACCGGCTGCAATGGAAGAATGGCCGGCAAGGCTGACCGGGGACGAACCGCGCACTGCCTTGGCGGATGCGATTAATGATCTGTTGTTGCGTAAGGATGGCGATTTGCCTGCGGCCATTGTCCTGATGACCGATGGCCGGGACAATGCCAGCCGGTTGCCGCTGAAGGAAGTGGCCGCGGAATGTGCCCGGTTGCAGGTCCCGCTCCATATCTATGGGACGGGCTCCGCCGAAGCCGGCTTGCTGCAGATCAAGGACCTCTCAACCCCCGACACGCTCTTTTTTGAAGACAGTGTCTCCGTACCGATCCGCTGGCGCTGCCACGGATTGAGGGAAGGCAAGTTGGAAATAGCCATCACCGTGGGCGGCAAGCTCGTCGCTCAACGTGAGGTACCCGTTCGGGAGGGAGAGGAACTCCGGGAGGTCTTGACCTTCGTTCCGCAAAAAGGCAGCGCCTCGGAGGAGAACCTCGAGCTGACCGCTTCGATTAAACTCAAGGGGACTTCTACTTTCCAAGATGAGCTCAAGAAATCCGTGCGCCTGATCGATCGCCGCGTCCGAATTCTGTACATCGAGAATTCTCCGCGCTGGGAATACAAATTTTTGCAACCGGTATTATTGCGGGACCGGCGTGTCGAAGCCGCTTTTATCCTTGTGAATGGAGATCCCAAGGCGCTGCAATCGGGCAGACCGTTTCTGCCGGACTTCCCCAGCCGGGATAAATTATTTCTTTACGATTTGCTGATACTGGGGGATGTATCACGGCAATACTTGACGCCGGAACGGCTCGAATGGATTCGCGATTTTGTCAAAGAAGGAGGCGGACTGGTCGTGATTGCGGGCCGGCAACATGCCCCCGCCGCCTTTGCCGACTCACCCTTCGCCGAAGTATTGCCCCTGGAGGTCCTGCCACTGAAGTTTTCAGAAGGAAGCCCTCTCGCTTCGCAAGAGGCTCGGCCGCAGGCCTTTGTTCCAATTCTGACCCCGGCCGGCCAGCGGAGTGAAATGCTGGCGCTGGCCGATGAACCGGAAGAAAACCTCCGCATCTGGAAGCAACTTCCGGGCATTTATTGGCATTATCCCGCCTCGAAGCTGCGGCCCGGAGCAATCGCTCTGCTGAATCACCCTACCGCCAAAATGGGCGATCAACCGATGCCGGTCCTGGCAACCCATTACTATGGGAAGGGCCAGGTTCTTTTCCTGGCAATGGAGGAAACCTGGCGTTGGCGCTTCAATGTGGGGAATCGATACTTTGCGCGCTTCTGGGGCCAGGTGATTTACCAGATCGGCTTGCCGCATTTACTGGGCAATTCCAAGCGGGTTCAATTCGCCCTGGAACATGCCGAAGTCTTGTTCGGCCGGCCCAGTTCCATTTATGCGCGCCTGTTTGATGCGGAGTTTCACCCCCTAAAAGAAGAGCGCGTTCCCGCGCGCCTGGACTTTGTGGATCACGTTTCCAACGTGACACCGGATGCCGTGCACGGGGAGGAACGATCCCGCAAGGTCATGCTGGAAGCGGTGCCGGGTCAGCCGGGGGAATACCGCGTGCTGTTGGCCAACGACATTCCGGGACGATTCGAATTAAAAACGGAAACTCCCGAACCTGCCACCCTGGCCTACCGGGTGAGTCTGCCCCCCAACCATGAATTGGAGCCCGGCGGCATGGCCGAGGAAGAATTGCGCGAAGCCGCTCGCATCAGCGGCGGCCAGTTTTACCGGGAAGAAGATTTACACCGGCTTCCCGATAATATCCAGCCGCAAGCCGCCGCCTTCTCCCAGCGGCAGGAAGTAGTTCTCTGGAATCCCCTGGCGATGTTGGTGTTCGTCGTGCTGATTACCGCCGAATGGATTTTACGAAAGTTCTCGAACCTCAGTTGATGTCCCGGCAGATACTCCAACACCTGGCTCGGTTACGTCGGCGCGAACGGCTGCTCCGGCTACTGTGGGCCGCTGCGCGCTGGGCCGGACTGATGTCGGCGATCCTGATCTTGGCTTGCGGCATCGATTGGATCGTCGATTGCCGCCAAGACACCCCCTGGATCGCGCGCGTAAGCATGGCGCTCGTGCAATCGATGATCGGAGTGATTGCGGGAGTGAGGTTTTTCGGCCCCGTGTTCCAGCGCCTGAGTGATAGCGCGCTGTCCCTCTGTGTGGAGGAAAAACTCCCCGCCTTCGATCACCGCCTTATTTCTGCCGTGCAACTTAACCAACCCGGAGCTGCCACGCAGGGGATGTCTCCGGAATTGATCGCTGCTGTTACCCGCCAGGCGGAAGAACAAGCAACCCGGCATGATTTTGCCCTTACTGCCGACCATCGCCGGCTCAAGTGGAGCGCTTCTGTGGCAATTCCCCTTTTGTTGGGTTGCGCGTTGCTGACGGCTCTTTGGCCGGAAACCGTTTGGGCATTGGTCGCGCGCCAATTCTTGACCGATCGGGAAATTCCCCGTTCCATTCGCCTGGAGAGTGTACAGCCTGAACTCGTCTGGCCGGCTGGCGAAGAAGTGGTCTTGCGATTCCGGGCGCAAGGCCGAGTTCTTCCGAGCGAGCTAAAGGGTGAAGTGCAAATCGAACCGGTCGGCCGGCCCGCGGAACATTATCCTCTATTTCCCGATACCTTAATACCCGGCACCTTGGCCGGAAGCGCCAGCGAGGGCGATCGGGATGCCACCTTCATCGCGAAGGTCCCGCCCTCGTCGGTGGATTTCTCCTATCGTGCCTGGCTTGGGGATGGACGGACTCGACAGCCGGCGCATGTGCGCTTCGAACCACTGCCTGCCATCATCGAACAACGGGCATGGCTCCAATTACCCAAGTACTATGGCGTTCGACCTGATGGTAATCCCTATGAGGAAGAACAGGGACGAGGCGACATTTTGGGCATCCCCAATGCATCGGCCCGAGTGGCCATTACAACCCAAAAACCCATCGTTCAAGCCACTCTCGAACTCCTGGGCCGGCCTCACGAGCAAGTGAATCAACCCAACAAACCCCTGGAAGGCGTTCGCAGGAAAATGGAGTTGACTTTGCTTGCGGGAGGAGAAAAAGCGGAATGCACTTTTCTGCTGCAACCCGAAGAATCGGCGTACCGAATAATCGTTCGTGATCAATACGGGTTTCTCAATGCCGATCCACCAAGGCGCAGTATTCGCATTGCTCCGGAAGAAGTTCCCCAGGTGGCATTATTGCCGGAACAATTTCCGGGATGGGAAGAGCGCGGCCCGGCGGAAGATTTCGAAGTCGATGGGATTCCGCTTCCCCTCGGGGGCACCATCCGGATCGCCTACACCTGCTCGGCGCCGTTTGGACTGGATCGGGGCCAGCTTCGCTACCGGGTCAACGA
>Ga0306926_10006474_pt1 | contig 12571 bp, 7 predicted proteins | sample flu12Cox44000178_FD_203759 | JGI IMG/M metagenome (GOLD analysis project Ga0306926, IMG submission 203759) | Lab enrichment of tropical soil microbial communities from Luquillo Experimental Forest, Puerto Rico - flux8day.12C.oxic.44.000.178 (v2)... | ecosystem: Environmental > Terrestrial > Soil... | reverse complement strand
GCCGTCGCCTATTATGAGTGGTCGGACTCCTGGATGCAGAAGCTCCTGGTCGATTGGACCCTGCTCGACAGCGAGGCGTCGATCGCTGCCTTCGCCAACCGCCTGGCCGACCTGCCGATCTCGATTGCGCGCCGGACGTCGATCAGCGGCGCCATCCGCTACGCCATCCCGCTGTTCGGCCGCAGCCCCTACGAGCCCACACGCAAGGTGCTCGACATCTCCGGCGACGGCTCCAACACCGACGGCGGACTGGTCACCGACATGCGCTACGAGGCACTGAAGGAGCGCATTATCATCAACGGCCTGCCGATCATGAACGACCGGCCCAACCCGTTCGGCTTCCCCAACGAAACCGACCTCGACCGCTACTATTTGCACTGCGTCACGGGCGGGCCACGTTCCTTCGTCGAGGTGGCGCGCAATTTCGAGGACTTCCCCCGCGCAGTGCGCAAGAAGCTCCTGCAGGAGGTCGCTGATCGCGATCGCGGGCCGCATTCCGATTTCGACGTCGGTGCGATTGAGCTGAAAAATGGTGTCCAGCTTGCGCAAGGCAATCGGCCGCGGCACGTCAGCGAAGACAGCGACTACACCAAGTTCGTGAAGCCCGAATACGAGCTGGGCTGCGACGTCGGCGAGCGCCGCAGCCGCGAATTCTGGCAGCGCCGTTTCGGCGTTACTCCGGACTGAAATTCATCCGCTGTGCGGCCGTCATTCACCGACGGCCTTCACGCACATGCAACATCGCCTTCCTAGAGTTGCTCCGCAGCGACTCACTCGCAGTTGCTGCCCAACGGATGGAGGGCATCATGTCCAAGGACAAGATCGTAGAGCATCACCACGCCGCGGCCGAGCATCACGAGTACGCCGCCAAGCATCATCGCGAGGCCGCCAAGCATCACGAAGCGGACTCTCACGAGAAGGCCGCACATCACGCGCACTCGGCGCACGGCCATTCCTCGCACGCCGCCCATCATGCCGGCGAGGCGAGCAAGCATCACGCCGAGCATCACGGCAAGCATTGAACGGCAAGCCCTCCCCTTCGTGGTCACCACGAAGGGGAGGGGCCTGATCGTAGTAGTTGGGGGAATAACAAATGGAATCGTTCTTCGGCAGCGCGGTGGGCGCTGGCACTCTGGTTCTGCTCATCGCCGCCCTCTTCCTGGCGCTGAGCTTCGAGTTCGTGAACGGCTTTCACGATACCGCCAATGCCGTCGCCACGGTCATCTACACCCACACCCTGACCCCGCCCCAGGCGGTGATCTGGTCGGGCCTGTGGAACTTCCTGGGCGTGCTCACCTCCACCGGGGCGGTGGCGTTCGGCATCGTGGCCCTGCTTCCGGTCGAGCTGATCCTCGATGTCGGTTCCGGCGCGGGCTTCGCCATGGTGTTCGCGCTGCTGCTCTCGGCCATCATCTGGAACGTCGGCACCTGGTATCTCGGCCTGCCCGCCTCCAGCTCGCACACCCTGATCGGCTCGATCGTCGGCGTCGGCCTGATGAACTCCCTGATGTCGAGCAGCCAGCAGTTCGGCGAAGGCGTCAACTGGGGCAAGGTGCAGGACACCGCGATGGCCCTGCTCGTCTCACCGCTCGTCGGCTTCGTCGCGGCCGGCCTGCTGCTGCTGGCGGCCAAGGTCGTCATCCGCAATCCCGCGCTCTACCGCTCGCCCGAAGGCAAAGCACCGCCGCCGCTCTGGATCCGCGCCATCCTGGTGCTGACCTGCACCGGCGTCAGCTTCGCGCACGGCTCCAACGACGGCCAGAAAGGCATGGGTCTGATCATGCTGATCCTGATCGGCGTGGTCCCGGCGACCTATGCGCTGAACCTCGCCGCCTCATCGGCCAACCTGCAGGCGATCGTCGTGGCCTCGCAGGCGGCACAGCCGATCTTCGGCACCGCCCCCGCGTCCACCGACGCGATGGCCAACCAGGTCGCCGACGCTGAACTGTCCCGCTTCCTGACCACCGGCAAGCCGACGCCGCAGACCATGTCGTCGCTGGCCGTCAAGAACGGCGCCGTCGCCGCCACGCTCAGCCAGATCAAGTCGATCAGCGAGCTGCCGGTCGACGGCCGGTCGCGGCTGCGCCGCGACGTCTATCTGGTCGAGGAAGGCGTCAGCAAGCTGATCAAGGCCGGCGCCGTGCCCGACGCCAAGAACAAGGCGACGCTCAGCAAGCTCAGGAGCGAGCTGCAGACGCTGACCGACTTCATTCCGCTATGGGTCAAGATCGCCGTCGCAGTGGCGCTGGGCCTCGGCACCACCATCGGCTGGAAACGGATCGTGGTGACGGTGGGCGAGAAGATCGGCAAGTCGCACCTGACCTACGCCCAGGGCGCGTCGGCCGAGCTGGTCGCCATGGTCACGATCGGCGCCGCCGACGGCTTCGGCCTGCCGGTCAGCACGACCCATATCCTCTCGTCAGGCATCGCCGGCACCATGGCGGCCAACCGCTCGGGCCTGCAGAAGGAAACCATGCGCAATATCCTGCTGGCCTGGGTGTTCACCCTGCCGGCTTGCATGATCCTGGGCTCGGTGCTGTTCGCCGCCGGCTTGTTCGTGGTGCTGCGGCTTTTCTGACGGGACCCTCGCAAATACTCGGAGTGACGCGCCGCGCGTCACTCCAGCGAGTAGTCGTAGCGGATGAAGCCACGGAAGCGCGCCAGCTTGTCGTAGAGCGCGCGGGCGCGGGCGTTGTCCTGCTTGGTCTGCCAGTAGTAGCGCGACGCGCCGCGCCGGCGGGCGGCTGCCGCAACGGCATCGATCAATGCCCGAGCGGCGCCCTGGCCGCGCACGGCTTCGTCGACGAACAGGTCCTGCAGATAGCAGACCTCGGCGCGCCAGATGTTGCTGTGGAACAGGAAGTGCGCGATGCCAACCAGCCGGCCGTCGAGCCATGCCGCCAGGCCGTGGATTTCCCTGTCGGCGAGAAGTCGGCTCCAGGCGCGGTCGTAGTCGGAGTCCGGCAGCACGGTCTCGTAGAAGTCGTTGTAGCCGCGCGCCAGCTTCTCCCAGTCGGCGCGGTCGGATTTCTGCAGCTTCGTGATCTCGATCATGCCGGCCATCCTAGCTCAGCCGAGCCATCAGTGCGTCGAGCGCCAGCACATAGGACTGGATGCCGAAGCCCGCGATCACGCCGACGGCCGCGTCGGCGGTGACCGAGCGACGGCCGCGCTTCTCGATGTTGGTCACGTGGATCTCGATCGCCGGCGTCTTGATCGAGCGCAGGCAATCGGCCAACGCGTGGCCGGCATGCAGGAAGCCGGCCGGATTGAACAGGATGCCGTCGATGCCGGCGCGGTCGGCCTCGGCTATCGCCGACACTGCCTCGCCTTCGTGGCTGGTGTGGAGGATCTCCAGCTCCGCGCCCAGCTTACGCGCATACCGGCGCATCAGGGCATCGAGTTCTGCTGCGGTCGTCCTGCCATAGAGCGCGGGCTGGCGATGGCCGAGCGACCGCATGTTGGCGCCCTGGACGAGCAGGAATTTCATCGAGCTAGCGCGGCAGCGTGGTGCTGCCCATCAGGCTTTCGTCGATGGCGCGGGCGCATTGGCGACCCTCGCGGATGGCCCACACGACCAGCGACTGGCCACGCCGCATGTCGCCGGCGGCGAACAGCTTCGGCACGGAGGTCTGGTAGTCCTGGACCGTGGCGGCGACGTTGCCGCGCGGGTCGAGCGCCACGCCCGCCTGCTCCAGCATGCCGGGCTTACGCGGGCCGAGAAATCCCATGGCCAGCAAGACCAGATCGGCCTTGAGCTCGAAAGCGCTATTCGGCACCTCGGTCATCTTGCCGCCCACCCAATCGAGGCGCACGCACTCCAACGCCTCGAGCTTGCCGGCCTTGCCGACCGCCCGCTTGGTCAGGACCGCGAAGTCGCGCTCGGCGCCCTCTTCCTGCGACGACGAGGTGCGCATCTTGAGCGGCCAGTCGGGCCAGGTCAGGCCCTTGTTCTCCTGCTCGGGCGGCGCCGCCAGCACCTCGAGCTGGGTGATCGAAGCCGCACCCTGGCGATTGGACGTGCCGATGCAGTCCGAGCCGGTGTCGCCGCCGCCGATCACCACGACATGCTTGCCCTTGGCGCTGATCGTGCCCTTGGGGGCGGCGCGCGCCTCGTCGTCGCCGGCGACGCGCTTGTTCTGCTGCACCAGGAAGTCCATGGCGTAGTGGATGCCCGACAGCTCGTGGCCCGGCACCTCGAGATTGCGCGGCCATTCGGCGCCGCCGGTCAGTGCCACCGCGTCGTAGCCCTCGAGCAGCGACTTGATCGACAGCGTAGCGCCGACTTCGACCCCGGTGCGGAACTCGACGCCCTCGGTCTCCATCTGCCGCATGCGCCGGTCGATCAGATGCTTCTCCATCTTGAAGTCGGGAATGCCGTAGCGCAGCAGCCCGCCGACCCGGTCGGACTTCTCGAACAGGGTCACCGCATGGCCGGCGCGCGCAAGCTGCTGGCTGCACGCCATGCCGGCCGGGCCGGAGCCCACGACGGCGACGCGCTTGCCGGTCTTCTTCGCCGCGACGAACGGCTGGACCCAGCCCTCCTGCCAGCCACGATCGACGATCGAGCATTCGATCGATTTGATGGTCACCGGATTGTCGTCGATGTTCAGCGTGCACGACGCCTCGCAAGGCGCCGGGCAGATGCGGCCGGTGAACTCGGGAAAATTGTTGGTCGAATGCAGCGTGTCGAGCGCGTCCTGCCAGCGATCGCGGCGGACCAGCTCGTTCCAGTCGGGGATCAGATTATTGACCGGGCAGCCGTTGTGGCAGAACGGGATGCCGCAATCCATGCAGCGCGCGCCTTGCTTGCCCACCTCGGCCGGCGGCAGCGGCAGGATGAATTCCTTCCACGTCTTCAGCCGCGCCTCGACCTTCTCGTAAGGCCGATCCTTGCGCTCGATCTCCAGGAAACCCTTGACTAGACCCATTATTCAGCCGCCACAGCCTTTGTGGTTGCGCGGTTGCGCGCTTCGAGCAGGGCGCGCTTGTAGTCCTTGGGCATGATCTTGACGAAGCCCGACAGCGCCCGGTCCCAGTCCTCGAGCAGCTCGCGCGCCCGCGCGCTCCCTGTATGCAGATGGTGGCGCTCGACCAGGATGCGCAGCCGCTCGGCGTCGAAGCGCAGCACGTCGCCCATGCCGTTGTCCTCGACATTGAGGGCGCGTTGGCGCGGTCGGCCGGGGGCATCGACGGGCTCGCTCGACGGGCCGCCGACCTTTTCGAGCTCGACCATCGCCGGATTGCACAGGTCCTTGAAGCGCGCCGTAGGGTCGTAGACGTAGGCGATGCCGCCCGACATGCCGGCCGCGAAGTTGCGGCCGGTATCGCCCAGCACCACCACCACGCCGCCGGTCATGTACTCGCAGCCGTGGTCGCCGGTGCCCTCGACGACGCACACCGCGCCCGAGTTGCGCACGGCGAAGCGCTCGCCGGCCACGCCCTCGAAATACGCCTCGCCGCCGATCGCGCCATAAAGGACGGTGTTACCGACAATGATGTTCTGGGTCGGGTCGCGCGCCGCATCCTCGGGCTGGCGCACCACGACGCGGCCACCCGACAGGCCCTTGCCGACATAGTCGTTGGCATCGCCGGTCAGCTCGAGCGACACGCCGTGCGCCAGGAAGGCGCCGAAGCTCTGCCCGGCGGTGCCGGCGAGCCGCACCGAGATGGTGTCTTCCGGCAAGCCGGTGTGGCCGTAGCGCTTGGCGACCTCGCCCGAGAGCATGGCGCCGACGGTGCGGTTGACGTTGCCGACCGGCAGCTCGACCTGCACCGGCTGGCCGTTCTCCAGCGCGGGCTGCGCCGCGGCGATCAGCTGGTGGTCGAGCGCCTTGTCGAGGCCATGGTCCTGGCGCTCGCTGTTCCAGATCGCCACGCCCGGCTTGGCCGGCGCCTGGTACAGCAACTTGGAGAGATCAACGCCGCCTGCCTTCCAATGATCGACAGCGCGACGCATGTCGAGGTTGTCGACGCGGCCGATCATGTCGTTCAGCGTGCGGAAGCCCAGCCGCGCCATGATCTCGCGCAGCTCCTCGGCGACGAAGAAGAAGTAGTTGATCACGTGCTCGGGCTGGCCGGTGAAGCGCTTGCGCAGCACCGGGTCCTGCGTGGCGACGCCGACCGGACAGGTGTTGAGATGGCACTTGCGCATCATGATGCAGCCGGCGGCGATCAAGGGCGCGGTGGCGAAGCCGAACTCGTCGGCGCCCAGCATGGCGCCGATCGCCACGTCGCGGCCGGTGCGGAGTCCACCGTCAACTTGCACTGCAATACGTCCGCGCAGGCCGTTCAGCACCAGGGTCTGCTGGGTCTCGGAGAGGCCGATTTCCCACGGCGAGCCGGCATGGGTCAGCGAAGTCAGCGGCGAGGCGCCGGTGCCACCCTCGAAACCCGAGATCGTCACGTGGTCGGCGCGCGCCTTGCTGACGCCGGCGGCGACCGTGCCGACGCCGACTTCGGAGACGAGCTTCACCGACACGCGGGCCTTCGGATTGGCGTTCTTGAGGTCGTGGATCAGCTGCGCCAGATCCTCGATCGAATAGATGTCGTGATGCGGCGGCGGCGAGATCAGGCCGACGCCGGGCGTCGAGCGCCGCACGCGGGCGATGTTCTCGTCGACCTTGTGGCCGGGCAGCTGGCCGCCCTCGCCCGGCTTGGCGCCCTGCGCCATCTTGATCTGCAGGTCGTCGGCATTGACCAGGTACTCGGCCGAGACGCCGAACCGACCCGACGCCACCTGCTTGATGGCCGAGCGCATGGAATCGCCGTTGGGCAGCGGCTTGAAGCGGTCGGCTTCCTCGCCGCCCTCGCCGGTGTTCGACTTGCCGCCGATGCGGTTCATGGCGATGGCGAGTGTCGTATGCGCCTCGCGGCTGATCGAGCCGAAGCTCATGGCGCCGGTGGCGAACCTCTTCACGATGCTCGCCGCGGGCTCGACCTCCTCGACCGGGATCGGCTTGTCGGCCCACTTGAATTCCATCAGGCCGCGGATGGTCAGCAGCCGCTCGTTCTGCTCGTTGATCGTCTCGGCAAAGGCCTTGTACTCGGCCGAGTTGTTGCCGCGCACTGCATGCTGCAGTCGGGCCACGCTCTGCGGCGTCCAGGCGTGATCCTCGCCGCGCAGCCGGAAGGCGTAGTCGCCGCCCGGATCGAGCATGGTGCGGTAGATCGGGTTGTCGCCATAGGCGTCGCGGTGGCGACGCACGGTCTCTTCGGCGATCTCCTGCCAGCCCGCACCCTCGATCGTGGTGGCGGTGCCGGTAAAATACTTCTCGACGAAGCCGGAATGCAGGCCGACCGCGTCGAAGATCTGCGCGCCGCAATAGGACTGGTAGGTCGAGATGCCCATCATGGACATCACCTTCAACAATCCTTTGCCGACCGCCTTGATGTAGTTCTTCTGTACCTCGTAGGCCTTGAGCGGCAGGCCGTTCTGGACGCGCAGCGCCTCCAGGGTCTCGAAGGCGAGATAGGGATTGATCGCCTCGGCGCCGTAGCCCGCCACGCAGCAGAAGTGATGGACCTCGCGCACCTCGCCCGATTCGACGACGAGGCCGGTCTGGGTGCGGAGCCCGCGGCGGATCAGGTGATGATGCACCGCCGCCGTCGCCAGCAGCGCCGGGATCGGCACCCGCTCGGCCGACACCGCGCGATCCGACAGAATGAGAATGTTGCGGTCGGCCAGCACGCAGTCGGTCGCCTCGGCGCAGACGCGGTCGAGCGCCTCCTCCAGTCCCGCCGCCCCTTCCGATGCCGGCCAGGTGCAGTCGATGGTGGCCGTGCGGAACGCGCCGTCCAGGAGCTCCTCGATCGACCGGATCTTCTCCAGTTCGGCGTTGGTCAGGACCGGCTGCGAGACCTCCAGCCGCTTGTGCGTGCCGGCATGGCGGCCGAGCAGGTTGGGCCTGGGACCGATCATCGACACCAGCGACATCACCAGCTCCTCGCGGATCGGATCGATCGGCGGATTGGTGACTTGGGCGAAGTTCTGCTTGAAATAGTTGTAGAGCAGCTTGGGCTTCTTCGAGAGCACGGCGATCGGCGTGTCGGTGCCCATCGAGCCCACCGGATCGTCCGGCTCCTTGCTCATCGGTTCGAGGAAGAAGTTTACGTCCTCTTGGGTGTAGCCGAAGGCCTGCTGGCGATCGAGCAAGGTCGTCGGGTCATTCGACGGCGCGGGCGTTGGCGCGTCGGGCAGCTCCGACAGCTCCTCGAGCTTGTACTGGGTCTCCTTCAGCCACTCGTCGTAAGGCTCGGCCTCGGCCAGTGTGCGCTTCAGCTCCTCGTCCTCGACGATGCGGCCCTGCTCGAGATCGATCAGCAGCATCTTGCCGGGCTGCAGGCGCCACTTGCGCACGATCTTCTGTTCCGGGATCGGCAGCACGCCCGCTTCCGACGCCATCACCACCATGTCGTCGTTGGTCACCAGGAAGCGCGCCGGCCGGAGCCCGTTGCGGTCGAGTGTGGCGCCGATCTGGCGGCCGTCGGTGAAGGCGATCGAGGCCGGGCCGTCCCATGGCTCCATCAGCGCCGCGTGATACTCGTAAAACGCCTTGCGCTTGGCATCCATCAGCGGATTGCCGGCCCACGCCTCGGGGATCAGCATCATCATGGCGTGGCTGAGCGAGTAGCCGCCGATCACCAGCAGCTCGAGCGCGTTGTCGACGCAGGCCGTGTCCGACTGGCCGTGCGGGATGATCGGCCACATCTTGTCGAGGTCGGCGCCGATCAGGTCGGATTCCATCGTGCGCCGCCGCGCATACATCCAGTTGACGTTGCCGCGCACCGTGTTGATCTCGCCGTTGTGGGCGATGAAGCGGTAGGGATGCGCCAGCCGCCACGACGGGAAGGTGTTGGTCGAGAAGCGCTGATGCACCAGGCAGAGCGCCGACTCGGTCAGTGGATTGCGCAGGTCGGCGTAGAAGCTCTCGACCTGAGGCGCCAGCAGCAGGCCCTTGTAGACCACCGTGCGGCTGGAAAAGGACGGCATGTAGAGCTGCGACAGGCCGGGCAGCTTGTGCTTCTTCTCGAGGTCGACCAGCGGGTTCTGGGTCTGCTTGCGGATCGTCAGGATCTTGCGCTCGAAGGCATCCTGGTCGGCGACCTTGGGGCCGCGGCCGACAATGGCCTGGCGGATCACCGGCATGCGCTCGATGACGGCGGCACCCAGCCCGGTCGGGTCGGTCGGCACGTCGCGCCAGCCGATCAGCTTCTGGCCCTCGACCTTGATGAAGTGCTCGAGCCGCTTGATCGCGAACTGCCGCGCCTTCTCGTTCTGCGGCAGGAAGCACATGGCGACGGCGTAGTGGCCGGGCGGCGGCAGGTCGACGCCGGTCTGGCGCGCCCAGTCACGCAACAGGGCGTCCGGCGTCTGGATCATGCAGCCCGCGCCGTCGCCGACCAGCGGGTCGGCACCCACGGCGCCGCGATGATCGAGGTTGAGCAGAATTTGCAGGCCCTGGCGGATGATGCCGTGGGACTTCTGGCCCTTGATATTGGCCACGAAGCCGACGCCGCACGAGTCGTGCTCGTTGCGTGGGTCGTAAAGTCCCTGCTTCTCGGGCAAATCCATCAAAAAACGCCTGCTGCCACGGGTAACGCAGCATCCCCCCGGATGCGTGTCTCCGGGCATTATTAGCCCGGCAGCCTGCCGGGGTGAAAGCGATTGTTGGTCCCGGAAAGCCCCTGTAACCTGCAAAATAGAGCATTGATTCGGGGGAGTTGGATGTCGAAGCGCGTGTTGGCCGTTCTGTCACTGGCCGTGCTGCCATCCTTGCTGCTAGGGGCCTGTGACAGCCGGGCGACGAGCCCGGAAGTCGCCTACACCACTCCCGGCTGGTACCTCGAGCGGCCCCGCGTCACGCTGGCCGTGGGACCGGAAATCTTCGCCGGACCGTTCACCTACGATCAGTGCGAGGCCAAGCGGGTGATGGAGTTCGATCCGGCGACGGCCGAGCGCCTGATCTGCATCCACGAATACACCAAGCCCGGCCGCTTCGGGCCGTACTAGCCGCCTCTAGCCGATCGTCATCAGGCTGGCGTTGCCGCCGGCCGCCGCCGTGTTGACGCTGAGCGACACCTCGTCGAACAGGAATTCCAGCGGATAGGGCGCGACGTGCACCGGCACGATCGGCCCGTCGCGCTCGGCCAGGCGCCGGCTGAGCGCGATCAGGTCGTCGCGGCTTCCGGCAAACAGCGCCGCCGAGAGATGCGGTTCGTTGACGTCCATGGTCGCGCGGTTGCCGGTGGCGTTGACGGCGGCGAGCTGGGCCTGCAGGTCGGCGGGATCGCGCGCGACGCACAGGATCGTGCCCTTGGGCCGCAGAGCGTAGCTGTTGCGCTCGCCGACCGGCCCGGGGAGCTCGCTTGGCAGGTCGTCGATCGACATCGATGGTCGTTGCGAGAGCAGGCGACGTAGGTAGAGCGGCCCGCCCGCCTTCGGTCCGGTGCCTGACAGAGCATGGCCGCCGAACGGCTGCACGCCGACCACGGCGCCGATCACCGTGCGATTGACGTACTGGTTACCGGCCGCGCTGAGACCGATGGCGCGGTCGATCGTTTCGTCGATGCGGCTGTGCGCGCCGAAGGTCAGGCCGAACCCTGTCCCATTCGCCTGGCGCACCACCTCGTCGAGGCGCTCGCGCGGATAACGCAGCACGTGCAGCACCGGACCGAACACCTCGCCCGGCAGCTCGTTTATCGAGCCGATCTCGATGAGGGTCGGTGGCATGAACAGACCGTCGCGTGTCTCGGCCGGCAGGTCGACCTGCGTCACGGCATGGCCTTTGGCGCGCATGCGCTCGACGTGATCGATGAGCCGTTGCCTGGCCTCGGCCGAGATCACTGGCCCGACATCGGTCGACAGGCGGTCGGGATTGCCGACGGCAAGCTCGGCCGTGGCCCCGGTCAGCATGGGCAGGACGCGATCGGCAATGTCGTCCTGCAGGCAAAGCACACGCAGTGCCGAGCAGCGCTGGCCGGCCGAGTCGAAGGCCGAGGCCACGGCGTCCTGCACCAGTTGCTCGGGCAGCGCCGAGGAATCGGCGACCAGCACATTCTGGCCGCCGGTCTCGGCGATCAGCGGCACCGGCTTGCCGTCGCGGCCGAGGCGCTTGCTCAGCTCGCGCTGGATCGAGCGCGCCGCCTCGGTCGAGCCGGTGAAGACCACGCCCCCGATCGCCGGGTTCGCCACCAAATGGGCGCCAATCCTGCCGTCGCCCGGCACGATCTGCAGGACGTCCCGCGGCACGCCATAGCGCAGGAACAGTGCCACTGCCTGCGCGGCGATCAGCGGCGTCTCCTCGGCCGGCTTGGCGATCACGCCATTGCCCGCCGCCAGCGCGCCGGCGATCTGGCCGGCGAAGATCGACAGCGGGAAGTTCCACGGGCTGATACAGGCGACGACGCCCAGGGGCCGCTGGGTGTCGTTGCTCCAGCCCTCGATCTGGCTCGCATAGTAGCGCAGGAAGTCGACCGCCTCGCGCACCTCGCCCACCGCGTTGGCCAGGGTCTTGCCGGCTTCGCGCACGATCAGCCCGAGATAGGCGGGCGTGCGATCCTCCAGCGCCTCGGCGACGCGCTGCAGGATGGCGGCGCGCTGACTGGGCGGCACCGACCAGGCGCGGCCGGCGGCGCAGGCGGCGTCGACCAGCACCGGCGTCGCCTCGATCACCCGTCCGACCACGTCGGCGAGGTCGGCGGGATTGCGCACCTCGCGCGCCGCCCCCTCGCGCGCGCCGTCGTACAGCCGCGGCTCGGCGTGCCAGGCCACCGTGTAATCGCGCGCCAGGGTGTGGGCGAGCGAGGCAAGGTGCTGCTCGTTGCTGATGTCGAAGCCCAGGGAGTTGAGACGCACCGGAGCGAACAGATCGCGCGGCAAGGCGATGCGCGGGTGCGGCACGCCCGGCGGATCGAGGCGGCGGGCGCGCTCCACCGGATCGGCAAGCAGTTTGTCGATCGGGTAGGTCGGATCGGCGATCTGATTCACGAACGAGGTGTTGGCGCCGTTCTCCAGCAGGCGGCGGACGAGGTAGGCCAGCAAGGTCTCGTGCGTGCCGACCGGGGCGTAGATGCGGCACGGCCGGTCGAGCTTGTCCGGTCCGACGACCTCCTCGTAGAGGCTCTCGCCCATGCCGTGCAGACACTGGAACTCGTAAAGGCCCGGCTGGAAGTCCGGCCCGGCCATGGCGTGGAGCGTGGCGAGCGTGAGCGCATTGTGGGTGGCGAATTGCGGGAAGACCACGTCGGTCGCGGCTAAAAGCTTGCGCGCGCAGGCGATGTAGGAGACGTCGGTGTAGAGCTTGCGGGTGAAGACCGGGAAGTCCTCCAGCCCGTCGAGCTGGGCGCGCTTGATCTCGCCGTCCCAGTAGGCGCCCTTGACCAGCCGTACCATCAGCCTGTGCCCGCTGCGGCGCGCCAGGTCGACCAGCCAGTCGATCACGAACGGGCAGCGCTTCTGGTAGGCCTGCACCACGAAGCCGAGGCCGCCCCAGCCGGCGAGCTCGGGCTCGAAGCAGAGCCGCTCTAAAAGATCGAGCGAGATCTCCAGCCGGTCGGCCTCTTCGGCGTC
>Ga0306926_10006473_pt1 | contig 12573 bp, 18 predicted proteins | sample flu12Cox44000178_FD_203759 | JGI IMG/M metagenome (GOLD analysis project Ga0306926, IMG submission 203759) | Lab enrichment of tropical soil microbial communities from Luquillo Experimental Forest, Puerto Rico - flux8day.12C.oxic.44.000.178 (v2)... | ecosystem: Environmental > Terrestrial >... | reverse complement strand
ATCCTTTATGGTGCTTTGGGCCTTGACCGATATGTAAACCACGTTCACGCTCTGGCAAGCCACGGTACGCCGGTGAAAAATGTAACCGTTGTGTTATCTCATGATGGCCACCAGTCGCATGGGCCTTACCTATCGCCCATCTACGCAGCTTTGGATTAGCAAAGAATAATCGCCATTGCGCGCGACTATAAAACGGGTGATGGCCAGCTGCCGGCTGGCCGGGAATAATACCAGGTGGACCCTCAGCTTTAGCTGCCCTAGCAATCTTCCTAACATCATGCCTTACCATAGTATGTCCACCATTGCGAGCCATTATTTACGCTTCCTTGTTGCGCGCTTTGCCTTTTTAACTGTCTTTTTGGTCGTTGACGCAACAGGAGCAGCGCCTTTTTTGCCTGCTTGTTTGGCCCGTACCATTGCGGTAAACTTCTGACGTGCTGCCAATTGCGCTGCGCTGGCCATTATGTGAACTTTCTGTTCGTTTTGACGCCACCAACTGAGCCTTTGATGGCCTTACCGCTGGCCTTTCGACCAACCAAACCTGCTTTCTTGGCACCACCAAATGTTTTCTTTACTGTTTTCTTTCGCCTAGCCATAATTACTTGCCTTTACGACGACGACCGGTAGCAGCCATCTTCTGAAACTTGGCCTTCCCATATTTCTTACGGCCAATCGCCGCAGCCACGGCAGCAGGATTGCTAACCCCGCCGCGCTTTGAAATTGACTTGGTTAGCGCCTTGAATCTTGCGCCAGAACCTAACTTTGGTTTCCTCTTTGCTGCCATTATTAACCTCCTGGTGCTCCATTAGTGGCCGGCGCTCCTGCGCCAACTAAATCTGGTGATGGCGCCGGTGCGGGTGGCGGCGTTGGCGTTATAGCATTCACTATCTTCTGTGCATCAGCTAAAGCCTGCGCAAAGTCCTTTGTCTCATCAAGCTTGTAGCCCATAATATTGTTAAGCTGCTCGAAGAACCAACTTACCGGCAAACAAGCACCTGGCGCTCCTGGCCCAGCCGTAGTCCAAAGTGAAATCAAATCCTGTAAATCTTTGGACTTGTTCTTAGGCATTGCGTCGTCGAACGCAGTAGAGAATATGGCACCTTCAACATCTATGTCCTCATAAGCAACCATCCAGCCATTTATGAGATCATAGATGAATTGGTCTCCGACATCGAGTAAGTCAAGTTCTTTCTCTTGGTTCTTAGCAAGAAGTGGGCCAAGTTTGAGTTGTAAGGCAATACCACTTTCCGCAGTCGTAACATCAACAACGCCAACAGCAATATCTGGTACCCCAAGGGCCTGTTGCATTGCCTCGTCAAGAGAGTTGATGTGGTCACCAAATGGTTGCACGGTTGTAATTCCAGAAACTCGTCCAAATTGTCCGCCAGATGCAACCTGTACCACTGATCGTGGACTAATTTCCCATTCGACTTCATTGCCGCTCGGATCTAACGGTGGACTAGCATCAGTCCAATAAACTCCTAAACCTTGCATAATCAGAGTCAAGTCCTCATCGGACATGGCCTGGTTGATGGCGGTGATGACGCTTTCAACGCCAGCCAATTCAGATGTACCAAAAAAGCTACCTGGCGGCGGCATATTGCGCCAATGGTACACTGGAATCTGATTGATTTCTGGAGGCAAATAGAATGGGTCTTGTACTTCTTGGATCAGACTAAGCTCTGAAGCAGGTAAGACTCGATCATCCCACTTACCTATTTCATATAGTCCAAGCTCTGATGTTATCCGGCCTGTTGGGAAGCCAGCATCATCAAGCTCTCTGCGATACGTCTGCCGACGAACCACTTCCTTTCCAGTATACTGATTGAGCTTAAGTGTATTATTTGGATTATTGATGATATCAACCAAATGACAACCGATATAATTGCCTTGAGAATCCTCTATTGGAAAATAATGCTCTGCACGAAGCTCATTAATGCTGATTCGTTGACCAGGCAAACGCTTAGGATCAGCTGTAATATGTAGAAGCGCATCACCTTTAATAAGCATGTAACGCTTCATCTGAGCGAACTTACTTGGCATCCGCTCACGTTTAAATAAATTCTGGATAAAAATGGCTACAGTTTGAGTATTAGCAGTCTTTGGGAACGTTGGATCTGGCTGAACATTCCAGCCAACAGCTAAGAACCTATTTACAGCTTCGATACACTTCTTCGCACTAGGGACATAAATCTGAACGCTGTCTTCATCTTCTTCGGCCCAGCTTGAACTTGTACTCGATGGCGGCGCAACACTAGGAATGGTATTAACCCCGCCGCGGAGCGTAATCCTAATGTGCTCGGGACGGTTGTAGTACATGTCATCGTAAAGCATGTACGCTTTAAGACGAATACGGTCGTCATTATTGCTAAGATTTGATATCAGACGGCTAAACTTGAGGTCATCGCGAATAAAGTCGATGGCTGAGTCGTCAATACTGCCGAATATCTATCGGCATCAGACCACCTCCGATCTTTTTCTACGGCTGACTACAGCGTAAACATATTGCACGTGAACTCCGTAAGTCTTCGCTAATTCTACCGCGCTGACCCCTTCGGCACGTAATCTACGAATCTCTCTAATATCATCATCAGATAGTGTAGCTTTATAATGTTTAAACCCACGAGTACTTGGTTTCGGAGCACAACCACCTTCATAATTTGGCGTATAGTGAGTTCCATTCTTTACGGAATCACGAACGTTATCAGTATGTGTCCCCCATTTTAGATTTTCAGGCCTATCATCATCGTGAATATCATTAAGATGTCTAACCTCAGCTTCATCAAATGGCTTAGGTCCATGCCAAGCTGTACACACTAAAGTAGCTCGCTTAATCAGCGGGAAACTAGTATGCGATCTATTATATCCTTGATATACTTTACCTGGTATAAGCTTACCATTCTTGTAAACATTGCCTTCATTATCAGCTTCCCAGCCAGGATAGCCAAATACTGAAAGATTTATGCTCACTTAGCTTCAGCTTTCTCTTTATTTCGATCGGCACGCCTAACGATAGGCATGGAAAGCACTACGATCTTTTGAGTACGACGATTGTGATTACACGTCATTATAGGGCATATATCACAGTGTTTATGGTCCACTACTGCCATTCCCTCCAGTCGGGGAATCCACCCTTCACATTTATCATACTCCTGAGCGGCTTCTCGCGCTTATTTAAGAAGTTGCGGCCTTTGCGACCGACTCTGATCCTAGCTTTTGTTACTTTAGTACCCATGTCGAGCAACGTTCCATCGCCAAAATACCCAATCATGAAGCGTCCGAGAGCTTCAGGAGCATGGTCATCCTTCTTCATTGGGTTCTCATAGCGATCACGACTTAATTCGGCATCCTCTCTGCGTTCTGGATACCTATAAGCCAACATTTCTTCACGCATACGCGGACAATTTCGGCGATCAATCATAAGCTGAGGGCGCCAAATATCAGAATTTGACTCGCTTAACATGGCTCCTTCACGATCAATTCTGCCTTTTCGCAGTGCTTGGCGTATCAAATTGATGCGAAGATTGAGTTCGCCACCAGTTTTCGCAGCTGGCCTAATGTGAAGCCTGTCCTGAAGTGTTCTAGTGCTCATCGGATCGGCTGGATCTGGGAAGAACACTTCAAGTTGTGGTGGGTTGAGCCGTCTACGCTTGATTTCTTCCGCGAATTTGTCTGCAGTTAAACCCATTTCATGTACTTCAGCCAATACATTAATTTCCTGCCAAGGCCCCACTTGGATTAGAAGCCAGACATTCGGGTTGGTAAAGCCGTAGTCAGTAGCTGCGTACGTTTCCCACTCAGGGTTGAAACGTAGATCACCAACATGGTACGCCTCATCGAAATCTTTGAACACTTGACCGGCGAATTCAGTGAAGTCGGCCGCAATTTCTTGAGCAAACAACTCAGGTGGTAGCTCTTCAACCAGCTGAAGTATTTCACCATCAATATATAGCTGCTGTTGATCAGCTATCTCGAACGCGCTTAGCCCTGGTGCACCTTCGAGAGTTAGCAGTAACTGTCTTACGTCCTCATCACGAGTCTCACCGACATAAACGTAAGGATTGTACCAGCTAGGAACACGCCAAGATTCCCATTCTGGGTTATAAAGGTCTTGTCCCATTTGGAATTTATCATAGAAATGGTTGTGCCCAAGTGGTGTAGATGTGTGAAGAGACCATCCTTTGTAGTCGTTAAGCATTGGGCGGATGAATCTATGCCATATTGACGGCTTAGCTTTTGCCGCCTCAGCCATAATCACTCCGCATAACGCTTCACCAACAAGGTGTTCAGGGTATTTTGCGCTCTGACAGTGTATCTGGAATGCACCCTTCCACAAACTAAGGTGCATATTCCCGCCAACAGCGTCGTAATAGCTTCCTGGCTTATCAATCGGCAATTCTAGCATGTTGCATAGGTGCCAAATGACCCGAAATTCCTTCTCAGCAGTGGAATATTCGTCTGAAACGATCCAAAATATGCGCGCTTTGCCCTGTTTTAGCCATTCTTCGGCCACAGATCGCGTGTAAAGAGCCTCTGGCAAAAGCACGTGCCCGCCCAAATCGCTCTTGCCAGTACGCCTACCTGCACACCAAACCTTGTGTCTCGCTTGGCTTTCCAGCACTAATTCCTGGGCCGGGTGTGGGTCCCAAGATACTAGTGGGCTATCATACACCGCCCACGGGTTAAGTAGTGCCGGCATGGCATACTATGGGCTAGCTTGATAGCCATCACGGGTGTATGCGTGCTCTACCGCAGCATTTACCTTGTTAATTACGTTCGCAGTAATGCCGCTCGTTGATGGTTGGCGGGTATAACTGCCATCCCAATTCAGCACAACCGGCCATTCTAGCGGATCACTGCTACGAACGCCGGTATCAAATAGCTGTGGATCTGGTACCGGCTTGCTCGTACTTGAGCCTGAAGCGCTATTTGTGCCCTTTGGGACCTGGCCTTTTGGGATGTTCGGACCACCCCATGGGTTCAGAGTTTTGCCGAATTTCTGCCCACTAGCCCCAATCGGCTTGGTATTCGGCGTTCCTGTCTGCGGGCCTCTTGGAACGGCTCCATATGGCGTTGTCATTATATATCCTGACTTCCACCGCGAACAGGCGGACGCTGCTTACGCAAGTCCTGAATCGGCTTCTGAAGGCCACCGGTGTACTGTGGCGGAGTGCCTCCAGCAGTGCCCTTCCACGGGGTCTGTGTTCTATCGCCGCCAGCTGACCGAACGTTGTACGTCAGGCCGACACCATTAATGCCAGTGGCTTCAGTAGCGCCCTGAGTAACCTTTTTGGTGAGCGGTACGCCGCCGCCCTCTGTGCCGAATGTGGTGTCTCGGCCACCAGACTGGGCGAGGCCGCTTGAGCCTCCACCCGCATTCGCTGGGTATCCAGTTGTTGCCATCAGAAGCTCCTATTCGCTTTGGATTGAAGTTCGCCTTGGTTGGATGGTACATCACGGTTACCAGTGCCAAACAAACTATTCATCTTACCAGCTGGGTCTGTCTGCCCTCCGCTATCCATTGTCCCATAACTTGGGTTCGCAGGGTCCATGCCAGTAGGCCTGGGCTGCTTCTTACTCGATGGCGCGTAACGTGTACCTGGTGAACCGGGCGTGCCTCGTGGGTATTGCGGAACATTCTTAGCCATCGCTAAGCCCTTCACGTATCAAACTTGCCGCACATTGATCGATAAGCTCACCACGCTCTTCAGCTAACTGGTTTAACTGAGACTGTTCGTCATTGCTCAATGTTACCTGCATAATTGCTAACCTGCTTTATTTGAAGTTAGTGTTTCCATACGGCGCGAATGTACCAGGCCCACCAGGCATGTCAGCATACCGAATTGGGTGGTGGCTGTAGTTGATGGCGCGCTGTTCGATGGCCATCTGGTCAGTATTATCGACCACGCGAGGAATAGGGTGGAGCGCCATCCTCTTGTAAGGAACTTGCCATGCCATTTTGGGTTTTCCTCCTGTTATCTTGCTACCTGGAATTGAGCCTGTGGGTGAACTCGGTCCAGCAACCGTATTCTGAGAGGAACCCAAGACCTGGACCGAGCCACCACTTGTTGTGTGCGAGGAGTCAGGCGCGAGGAAAGACCCGGTAGAAGGTCCGCTGAGTTCGTACACACTTCGATTATACCCTTACCCGGCTCATCGCGCGACGGGTACCTATTGACCCTGGACAAATTTAACCTTACCATCCTCGTCCAATGTTACACCAGTAATCTCATCCCTAATCGCATCAGCTCCCATAGCTCGGTCAATTTTGCGCTGCTTTTTTGCGTTCTGTATTTTTGCCTTGGCTTCTTTACGTCGCTTTGCTAAGTCTTGCGCATCCTGAACCTGCTGTTGGTAGCTTCGGGCTTCATCCGCCCGGCGACCGTAGTTGCGTTCTGGCTCTGCCTGGTGCGGTTCTGTTTGCGGCTGACCTGGTGCATGGTGCGTTATATCGCCTTCAACCCAATACTTGTTCATATCGTCTTCTGAAATTGGTTCGCCGGTAATCGGTTCGCCGTCCTCGTCCACTTCAACTAACTCCGCGTCAACAATCCCCACGCCTAAGTCACGGTGTTCCTGTCTGCTCATTGGCGCGATCCCAGCAACCTGGCTAAGCAACTCCTCCCACGGCGCGTGCTTAACATTGACCGTAACAGTTTCGGGTGTCTTACCAGCTGTCCTCTCAAATAAATATTTAGCCGCCTCCAGCCTATCGCGCGGCTCCACCGTTTCATCTTCAGCAATTTCAATCATCACGTCTAGCATATTGTCAAGGTTTTCACGCAGCTTCTGCTTATACCTAAGCTCGTGCTCCGCCACCATCTCATCGTATAGCTCACGCGGTATGTACTCGGTCTTGCCTTTAGGCTTTGGTATCCGTCCGTTAGCATCGCGACAGCGCCCAGCTACTAGCTCCTCATCGTCCAGTTCCTTGACCGTAATGTAGCCTCTATCAAAGCATTCCTGGCGAGGTAGCTTGCGTATTGCTTCCTCTTTGAGCTTCTGAAAGCCAGCCTGACCCCTTATCCCGCCAAATGGGGTTAGGGCTTTGCGTGTCGTCTTAATCGGCTCACTCATCTGCGGCTCCTCTCATCGCCCTCTCAGCGGTGTATGTATTCTATCGCCTGGTTGGTATCCCGGTATAACGGGCGTTACTAAGCTCGTCGGTAGTACAAGCCTAGTTGTACCCCAAGCTACAGCATGGGCCACCGACCTAATACTGTGTCTACCATGGTACGCTGCGTGCCTGGTCCTGTGTATATCGTGTCTAGCGGTCCTCTTACCCCGCCGCGCAGCCGCGCCCAGCATTTGCCATCGGTGTAACTGTGCAATCCTCGCTGCTGTAAGCTGGTGTGCAACACCCTTTTCAGCTTTAACCAGTCCAAATGCCATCTTAGTCTGCCTTTCCTGTTAGCCGCCTAAATTGCGGGTTGCCGTGCTTGTTCATCTGTTCCGCCACGCTTGGCGATACTACCGTCGTAATTAGCTGTGGCTTATAAAAGTTCGTTGGGTGCCGCAGCCGCCCGCGTATTGGTACCTGCGTTGTTCGGTACTGTATATGGCTCGGCACATGCATTTGGCTCGGTCGCGTACTTGCCGGCCATGCAGTGTTCACTTGCGGCTGGTTTGGGTCGTCCTGGGCTTCATCCTCAGGCGCCGGAATAGGTAATAGCTGGCCAGTTGAGTTATTGTAATTCAGCGTGGCCGCGTTCATGTTTGTTACTGGTTGTGTTGGACTTATGTAAGCTTGTAGCGTGCCTTCGCCTGCAAAATCTACAACGTGGTGCTGTACGATATCAACGTTAGCCGCAAGTGCGCCCCCGCCAGCAAAGCTAGCCGTGAGAGGCACGCTTGTTGGCGTGGTCTCTGGTTGCTCTGGGGTTGTTGCCGTGGGCGCTGCCGTGGGCTCTGGGGCTTCGCTGCCTTCTGGGTCTGGGCTTGATACTTTAGCTTCTGCCATTGCTCACCTATTTTGTTTGCTGCTTACATCACTCATCGGCATCCATCGCCGCCTGGCCCGCCAGCCAACCGCGTGCCCAGGCTTTCGACTCGCCGCAGTATGGCCCGTCATAGTCGCAGCATCCGGCTTCGTTCGCGTCGTGCCAGTCCACAATGAGTGACCGCATTTCGTCGTTCACTTGTGTACTCCATTCTTGAGGTCTCCGTGGTTCTAGTTCGCGTAACAGCTGCTTATCCTATTGGGCCTATTGGCGTTGGCGGGTCACCTGTGTACGGTATGTATGGTTGTAAGTCACGCAGAACTCCTTCTAGTTCATCCCTTTTGAGGTCTGCTTGTCTCCGCCATAACCTGTGCAAAAATATGCCAGCTTCGACTACGGCTTGGTCTACATTAGCCGGTGGCGCATTATCGCTTAAGCCTTCAAGCGTAGTCGTGATAAGCACTGTACATCCACCAGGCAAGCCGCTATAATCCACTACAAGCTGCGGCACGTCTTGCTCGCCTAGCTGGTTAACAAAATCAATAAGGTAAACCCAGTTGCTTTCCTTGCCAACCATGACGTTACCTGGGCCAATAGTTGGAATGCTTTCAAGGTAGGTCTTCATATCACCCGCCGCTGGATGGTACTTAATACTTGTGGGCGCCCATACGCCGTTGAACTGAAGCATAAAGTTGCCGCTACCTGGACCACCTGTGACTTCGAGCCTCTGCTGTTCATTTACGCCAGGCATTACTAACGCTTCCTGACTTTGACTTTAGTTTTTGTCTTTGTCTTAGTTTTGCATTTAGCCATAGTTACCGCCTACTCCGTTTGCGCTTGCTCTTGCTTCTGCCATGTACGCTATGGACTGCGTTAGTAATTCTGGCTGCCGACTCTTTGGTGTGACCCTTCGCACGTAGCTTATGGTACATTGACCAGTTCTTGACTTGTTTACCCGGCATGGTTGGACCTTTGACCGGGTACCTCCTGTGCCATATTATGAATGCAATGACCCAGATAATCTGTATCCCCGCCAGGGCATATAGGGGCGCAGTGCTTACTTTTGTTTATCACCATTGCCGTTGCATCCAGGAGGGGAAGTCATAGACCCAGCGCACGGCCTTTGGCCATTTGCGTTGCCTAATAAGCGGAGGGCTAGCGCCATAGCGATCTGTATTGCCGTAGCTGTAATACTCTGGGTGCTGGCCACGACCACCCTGGAAGCTTGGCGTGGGTTGACTTCTTGGGTCGCCTAAATCTGTACGCTTGGCTGCCGCCAGGTCAAGTTGCTGCTGCCATTTGTCTGGGTCTGCTAGTTGAAAGCCTGAGCCTGAGTTAGAGGCAAGCGGATCGTTGACGGATTGGGAGCCTTGGCTGAAGTCAATGGCTGGATTAGGGAATCGGCCAGCGCCAAAGCTGAACTCTGTTTCCTCGTTGCACGGAAGAAATGGATTCCTCGACATACTTCGAGTATACGCCATCTTGAATTACTTAGCTAGGCTAAGCAATGCTATAGAGTCTGTGCAAATTTTTTCATGGCACGTGTGTCCATGTTACCCGGTTAATGATGTGATGAATTGTTATACCGCTAACGCCATACATCTTGGCTAATTGTTTACGTGACATTGATGGATATATGTGTCTGATTTCTATGACTTGTTCTTCGATGAGTTTTGAACCTGATGCTTTTGATCCGCAAGCTGCGCGCCTGCCATTACGCCATGCATCCCTGGCGTTGCTTGAAGCATTGCCCCAGTACAGGTTACTTGGGATATCGTTGCCACCTACATCATCTTTGTGACACGCCATTGAATCATGCTCTGGAGGCGGTCCATGGAATGCTGTGCACACAAGGATAGCGCGCCGGTACTTGAAGTGACCGAGAAGTATATGACCGCTATCCTGAGCGTGGCCCGGTACTAATACACCATTCTCATAAGCATTACCATACTCATCAACCGACCAACCGGAGTAGCCGGTGACAGGGATCATACTTAGATTATACGCCTTTCAGTTATATTCCGCTACATTACTTAGATAGGCTAAGTGTTGCCTTGAACCTACACACGATCGGTCCGGCGTGCACCGCGACAATGAACCCCTCCCCCCAAAAAAATTCCACCGGCCTATGGAGGGACCGGTGGAATCTTTTCGGGAGAGCTCGCGAGCCGCGCTAAGCGCGACCCGCGAGCCGTTCGCGATTACGAATCGAGTAGACCCGCTTCGGCGAGTTCGGCGAGAGCCGCCTCGCGCTTCGCGGCCCGTTCGGCGTCGCGCTTCGCGGCCGCGACGAGAGAGTCGCGCTTTTTCGCGAGATTCGCGAGCCGTTCGGCTTTACGCTCCGCTTCGCGCGCTTCGGCGATCGCGTCGCGCTCGTCGCGACGAGCGTCGCTACGCTGCCACTCGCCGTGCCACTTACGGGTTACGGCGACGAGTTCGACGAAGGTAAGTTCGTCGGGGTTAACTCCGCTCTCGGCGAGCTTCGCGAGGTAGAAACGAGCGGAACTCTCGTCGGTCTCGTTAACGAACTCCGAGACGATACTTTTAACTGCCACGGTATTTCCTTCCGTTCGGAGCGAATCTTTTTCGCCCTCGATTACGAATATACGCGCGTTCGAAGAGAAAGTCGACGTTTTCTCGCGATTTTTTCCTAAGAGTTTTCTAAGAGAATTTCTCGAACGTCCATTCGATCGAACAAACTTTCGACCTCGAACGTGCGTTCGATCGAACATTCGTTCGAGCAAGGAGAGCCTTGCCTAAGTTCTGATCGTTAGCTGAACTAAGTTCTGATCCGTTAGCTGAACTAAGTTCTGATCCGTTAGCTGAACTAAGTTCTGCTCGTGGCCGGCACGATCTTCTGATTCGGCGCTAACCGCAAGTTCTGATGTGCCCAAACAATTACGCATGTTCCGATCTTGGATATCAAGCCGGTACGATGTTCTGATCTGTGCTAAACAAGCCACACGCATGTTCTGATCACCCGCCTGCGCCAAAATTTTGTGTTACGCGTGGTGTGGGCCAGCGTGGGCGTTTTGGTGTGTCTACGATGGGGTCCGATAACTTAGGTAACCGAGCAAACTCGAACAAAGTTATTTCTCGAAAACCGACATCTACCAGCTCTTTTCCAATTGTCCAAAGGCTTACATAACCGATAACCTTTCCTAGCTATAATATGTAAAAAATAAATATAAAGAATAAGAAATAAGTTATCGTTTATCGCAATTTTCACTTGCAAGAAATCGAGATAACTCGGTTATTCGTTATTTTCGAGGTAGATGGGTTATTCGATAACTTCAATTAGACTTTTCGATGTATATAAGGTATAATAAATATATGGACATTGAACTGTTTGACCCAGACATAATCAAACCAAAACAACTAAAGTACTCACTTTGGAGATTCTATGACAAGAATAACAAATTACTTTATGTAAGCCAAAAACCAAATCCAGCAGTTTTAATGCCAAAAGATTGGTGGTTTAATACGCATCACGTTACTCTAGAACACTTTTCATCATATGATGATTTATTAAACGCCAAAGCCATCGCAGTTGACAGTGAAAATCCAGAATGGAACTTAATTGGACGCCGTCCTGATGCCTAAGAAAAACATATTTGGTAAAGTAGTAAAAGTTAAAGATCCAAATCATTATGGCTTACCTAGATATATCGGATTTGGTATTAAGCTACGTGTTTACATAAACACAGTAACTCCCAAAGATATAGATCATCCGATATGTTCAGAGATTTATGATACCATACATGACGCTAACTGTGCAATCAGAAACAATAATTTTATGTTAGTAGACAATTGGGCGGAAGCATCAGATCTATCCAAGACTACATTCGAGCGATTTGCAGTATTCGATACGCAAACCGCTAAAAAGTAAAAATGTTCGACTGAACTAAGCAGTTTTTTAAAAACGGGTCTGAAGTCTTTACTTTCAGACGGATCGCGACTAGACTCGGGCTTATAGCCCGAGGTTCTAGAGCAAAACAAAAGAGAGAAAAAAGTAAAAATCAGAGAGGAACCCAACAATGAAAACCGTGGCAAACAGTAAATGTGAATGCGGCGTATGCGCCATGCTGGCGGAATGCCACAAACCGGCAACACAAATCGCAGATCGCGAAATGTTGCAGAAAACGTTTGACTTCTGTGACAACCTATTCAACGACGATCCAACAAGGAAGCCACTACCGGCGCTCAGCCCATTGCATGAAACGTTTCGCAATAACGTATGGGGCCGTGGAGCATTCCGAGACACATTACTGCCAGGCAGTTGGCGGTAATGGCCAAGTTTCAGATCGGCGACATCGTAACGGTAAAAGGTTATGGTGGCCATGCTGAAATTATCGGCATGGAGGTAGATGGGGTAACTCCACACGGCTACCCCAAATACCTATGTACCGTGCGATTCGGGCCTAACTCCACCGATAACGAAACGCTCAACCACATAGACCTACCATTTGGGCCGTACAGAAAACGGTCCAGAGATAGGCACCACCAGTTCTATGCCGGCAAGCTGCAAAGTATAGACAACGACCAAGACAACGACATAGACAACAACGGTAACACAACTAAATCAACAACTAAATCAACAACTAAACAAGGCAAGAGCCAAGAGCAAATACAG